>CZCA01004821.1_pt1 | contig 17717 bp, 14 predicted proteins | sample 591981 | NCBI WGS metagenome assembly CZCA01 (sample SAMEA3556810, study PRJEB10932) | anaerobic digester metagenome
TAGGGTCCCGGTGATCATAAAATAGAAGGAGAACGGGGCAGTAATGAACGCTCTTAAGATAGTTTATAGTTTCATAATATTCACCCTAGTATATATAATTACTGTAATATAAATAAAATAAATTTATTAAAGAACTGTGGGCATGGCTGGCAAACTGTGGTTCTAGCCGGCAGCTAGCCTGTTACAGATAACCAGAAATCTTAGGGTTGGTTGTAGGGTTGAATTAAAAATGTTAACTTGATGGAATAAGTTGCCTTCACATGAGGCGTGAATTGGCACAAATAAGAAAAAATAATTGACAGAGCTGATGGAGATGTTATAATTCTATATAGACAGCTGCGTCGATGAAATGAGGGTAATATGCCAAAAATCGTAAATGTTGAAGAGAAGAAACATCAGATCATGATCGAAGCGGTCCATGTATTTACCTGGAAAGGGTATCATCGCGCTACCCTTACTGAGATCGCCAAGAGATGTGGTATCGGAAGGACTACGATATATCAATATTTCAAAAATAAAGAAGAGATCTTTATTTATGCTGTGGAACATATTAACCAAGTCCTAGAAGCGGAATATAAGAGCATAATAGAAGATAACCGGCTGGATGTTTTAGAGAAGATTAAGAGGATATTTTCCAAATTTATGTTGCGCTGTTATAAGAAAAACAATGAAATTATTCTGCTAATCGAACTTGGTCTCATCTTAAAGAGAGATAATCACGAACTGTTGGAACAGACCAAAAGATCACTTGAGTTGCAAGATGTGTTTTGCGAACTTCTGGAAGAAGGTGCCAGGGTAAATCAGATCAAGCCGCTGCATAATATGGAAAGCATGGCCAATACCTTGGAAACGTTTATGGAATCACTAATTTTATACCTGCCGTTTATGGAGCCGGATGAGATGAACAGCCATTTAAGCAACTTTAATTTATTGATCGATGGATTAAAAGCCTAAAAATACCAAATCAATATGGATATTTGTCTTAGGTAAGCACTTGATTATATCAAAAGGAGGTGTTTCCAGATGCGAGCAGTAAAACAGATGGTTACCAAGATGGCTATCAAGGAAGGAATCCGGTATCTGGAAAAGGATCCTATCGGTAATTATACCAAGTTAGTCAACTGGGCGGAAAGGCTTGCCGTGTTACCGGAACATAAGGAGATGGCCAGGAATTTCAGGGAATTTGCTGAGAATGACAGTAACTGGTTTCGGTTAATTACCAGGGCGGTGCAGGATGTCGATTCTAATATTCAGAAGAAGTTTCTGGTGAACTTTTTCGTGAATGCCACCATAACCGGGATACCGGCTAAAGATAAAATTGCCCAAAAACATCAGATTAATATTCCCTGGGCCATTTTGATGGATCCAACGGCAGCGTGCAACTTGAAATGTACCGGTTGCTGGGCGGCCGAATATAAGCAGAGTGATTCGTTAAGTTATGAAACCCTTGACCGGATTATCCGGGAAGGGAAGCAGCTCGGGATCTATATGTATATCTATTCTGGGGGCGAGCCGCTGGTGCGTAAAAAAGATTTAATTAAGCTGGCGGATAAGCATGACGACTGCATGTTTTTATCTTTTACCAACGGCACCCTGATAGATGAAGCTTTCTGTAAAGAGCTGGTCCGGGTGGGTAACTTGGTACTGGCCATCAGCATTGAAGGTTCGGAAGAAGAGACCGATCTGCGTCGGGGGAAAGGGACCTATCAAAAAGTAATTCAGGGTATGGATCTGTTGAAGGCTCATCGTTGCGGGTTTGGTTTTTCGGCCTGTTATCACAGCAAAAATGTTTACGGGGTTGGTTCTGAAGAATTTGTTGATTTAATGATTGAAAAAGGTTGTCTTTTTGGTTGGTATTTTACCTACATGCCGCTTGGCAAGGATGCAGTTTTAGAACTGTTGGTTACTCCTGAGCAGCGTGAATATATGTACCATCAGGTTCGCGGGCTTAGAGAGAAGAAAGATATCTTTTTGATTGACTTCTGGAATGACGGTGAGTATGTCGACGGTTGCATTGCCGGCGGCCGGAACTACCTGCATATAAATGCCAACGGTGATGTCGAGCCCTGCGCCTTTATTCACTATGCCAACACGAATATCAAAGAGATGAGCCTGTTGGAAGCCTTAAAGAGCCCTCTTTTTGCCCAGTATAGGCAGAACCAGCCGTTTAATCGGAATCACCTGCGGCCCTGCCCACTGCTCGATAATCCTGACCTCTTGAAAAAGATGGTCCACCAGGCCGGGGCCTATCCGACCCAGTTAGGCGACCTGGAATCGGTTGATGATCTTACTTCTAAATGCCAGGCGGTCTCAAAGCAGTGGGCCAAGACCGCTGACCGTCTCTGGGCCGAATCAAACACCGGAAAAGAAGACCGGGTTTCTTAAACGATTAGGGTAATAAAGAGAAAAATAAACGAATAGTGGACTAAAAAGATTGCTTATAAATTTTACTAATTAATGCAGGGGCACGCCAGAGCTACCCCTGCATTATTATTTTTTCTTCTGCTTAATTTTATCTTCCTAAGCCTAGCAAAGGGTTTCAATCAGCGTGGATCATATTTTTATTGACATTTGCACCAAAAGCCTCTCACCCAAAAAAGGTGAAGGGCTTTATATTTATTTCACCCGTTTTGTGTGATGATTTTAAGCTTTAAGCCTGTTATCTTGAATGTAACAATGTTAAAGATGCGCCTAGAGAAGGAGAATATTCTTGAAGATGATTAGACAAAGGGCTTTTCCTTTTGTCGGCCTTAATCAAGGGTTGGTTAAGATTGGTAATGAACTGCCCAAGTTTACCAGGACAATCATTCCCGTGGTAGAAGGAGCCGATCGCTACACCTACCGCAGTTACGAGTTAAAGCGCCGCCGTAAAATGAGCCTTTATTTTAAACGGCTCCGGCTAATCTATCTTCTTTTCTGTCTGCTCTTCTTAATGGCTGCGTATCCATACCTGCATTATTCCTGGACAGTGATCACTATTGTTCTAGTAGTCGCTGTTGGTTACAGTGTGCTGCGCTATTTCTGGCAGTCGGATCAAGGCTACAGCCGATCTAGAGCTTTTTGCCTTGATTTGATTGATTACTTTTTAATCGGGATCCTTATCTATTTGACCGGGGGGCTGAAAAGTTTTTTTTTCGGGGCTTACGCTATTCCAATAATGGCTACAACTGTTCGTTTTAACATCAGAGCTGGTTTATGCGGCTTCAGCATAGCTATCGCTCTGACCGGGTTAAATGCCCTGGCCGATTGCTTTGTCACGACTACCTATTTCCCGCCCTTGTATTATCTTTTATTTGCCCTGGGCACTATGATTATTGTCATTTTTTCCATCGGCAGGCTAGTCGAAGATGAACTGAATTTGAGCACAGAGATCTACCACACTTCGGTGACCGATCCCCTGACCGGTCTTTTTCACGGCGCTTATATTTACGAACGAATCAAGGAGGAGATCTCTCGTTGCGCCAGGGAAGGAGGGCACTTTGCGATCATCTTTCTTGACCTGGATCGTTTTAAGGAGATCAATGATCGTCATGGACATCTGATCGGCGACGGAGTGCTCCGTCATGTGGCCGCTACCTTGCAGAATGTTGCCCGCAGCAGTGAAACCCTGGCCCGCTACGGGGGTGATGAATTTTTACTGCTTTTACCGGGAACAGAACTTAATGAGGCCGGGAAGACGCTGCAGCGGCTGGTCCAGGCGGTAGAATCCCAACCCTATAATCTCGACGATGGGATACCGCTATGGATAGGTATAAGCGGGGGAACCGCTGAATATCCCGGTGATGGGCAAAGCCTGGAACAGCTGCTGCAGGTTGCCGACCAAAAAATGTACTGGGCCAAGCGAGGGTGTTACTGGCCGTCGCCGGCTAGCTTTTAACGTACTTCAGGATCGGTCTGCAATCAACATGCTTATCGATCAAATCCCGGACAATTTTTATTGCCGCGGTATTGTCGGGATGGATGCTCCGGTAGACGCTGTGCAGGTTCTCGACGGTGGTATAAGTATCTTCGTGTACCAGGATCACCGGGACCCCTTTTTCTTCAGCCTGTGCCAGCACGCGTACATCGGGGTATAAGCCCCCGGTAAAAATGATTACCGAGGTGCTGGTCTCCAGGGCGGTCAGCGCCATATCGCTGCGGTCACCACCGGTGATCAGCGCTTTGTTCGGTGCGCGCCGCAGGTAGCCCAGGGCACTTTCAATGGTCATCGTTCCGATGACCACCTCTTCGACCAGGCGGTTCATCTTCTCGGGTGCGGCAAGAATCTCACCGTCAAGCGCGCTGTAAAATTCAGCAACCGTGGGAGCGGCTAGCTCATCCTGCCGGGGAACTAGACCCAGAACCGGCAGCTTCTTCTCCAACAGGGGCTGGTAAATCTCTTTGGTTTTATCCAGCTGGGCGCGAGAGATATTGTTCAAAAGCGCACCGATCACTTTGATATTCCGGCAAGACCAGAGCTCGCTGTAAAGAAGCCCCAGGTCAAGATCGAAATCGTCTTCTGGCTTAAGAATATAGAGCACGGCGGCGCCCCAGCGCTCTGCCAGGCTGAAATCGTCAAACCCCTGGTTGTGGCCGATATAGGGGGCCACGCTGCCGTCAATGAGCAGAAGATCGTAGCCTTCTCCCAGGTGTTCAAACGACTGATCAAGTCTGGGTAAAAAGCTCTCCTGCCCCTTGAGCTGCAGCCCGGTTAAATAGTGTGAGCTTAAGATAATGGGGCAGATCATCTCGCTAGCAAAGGGCAGCTGGAAGACCTCGCGCATCAGCAGAACATCATCATCTTCTTTCTTGGTCATTCCTTTTCGAAAACCAAGCGGTTTAAAGTAAGAGACCTTCAGACCTTCTTCCTGGAGCTTTAATCCGAGGCCCAAGGCGGCGGCAGTTTTTCCGTCGCCTGCTTTTCCTGAAAAATAGATTGTTTTCATTTTATTACACCTCGTTTATCCTCTTATTCGATCCGGTTAATCGTCATCTTTACATCCAAACCGGTAGCTCCCTTACGGTAGACCCGGAGCGGGTTGATATCCAGTTCAGTGATCTCTTCGAAATCTTGAACTAGTTGTGCCGTCCTGTAGATAGAGTCGACCAGTACCTCCATGTCTGCCGGTTTCTGTCCCCGATAGCCTTTGAGTAGAGTATAGGCTTTTGTTTCGGCTATCATCTCTTCAATGGCCTGCCGGCTGTTCAAGGCCGAGGCGAGGCGGAAAGAGACATCTTTAAACAGGTTCACATAGATACCGCCCAGCCCGAAGGCGATCATCGGGCCAAATTGAATGTCGCGCGACATGCCGATAATGACCTCGATACCGTTGTCGACCATCTTCTGGACCTCTATACCGTAGATTGGCGCATCCGGAAGGTAGCGGTGGACCCGCTCCATGATTCTATTGTAGGCCCTCTCCACCTCGCTCCGATTGTGCAGGCCGATTTCGACACCTCCGACATCAGTTTTATGGGCAATGCGCGGCGAAGATACCTTCAGCACAACCGGAAAGCTAATCTTCTGGCTTATCTGGCAGGCCTCCTCAACGGAGGTGGCCAGATAAGTGTGGTTTACCGGGATGCCATAAGCATCCAGTACTTTTGAAGATTCGTGGGCCAGCAGCAGAACGCGCCTATCCTTAAGCACATCATAAAATGTGGCCTTGACAGTATCGCGATCTACCGTGGGAGGCGGGAGAGAAGGGAACTTGTCGTTTTCAGCCCTGAAGTGGGCGTAGCGGACCATTCCTTCTAGCGCTGCCACCGCCGATTCAGGGAAGGTGAAGGTGGGGACGTTGTTTTCCACAAGTATCTCTCTACCTTTAACCAGAGTTTTGCCGCCCATGTAGACAGCGAAGACCGGCTTGTAGGGATATTTATCTTTGATCTCTAGAACTGCCCGGGCGGTATTTTCCGGCTCGGCCACCGCGCTTGGACTGAGGATAACCAGGACGCTATCCACATTTTCATCTCCAAAAGCTATCTCCAGGGCGAACCGGAACCGGTCCACCCGGGCGTCACCGAGCACATCGATAGGATTATAGATATTTGATTCCGCAGGAAGTTTTTCGCGCAGCCGGTCGACGGTCGCCTTATCGAAGCGGGCCATTTTTAAGCCGATCTTCTCGACAGCATCGGTGGCGATAATGGCCGGTCCGCCTGAGTTAGTGATGATGGCCACCCGATCGCCCCCGGGCAACGGTTGTGTTGAAAAGGCCCGGGCCAGGTCAAAGAGCTCGCTCATATTATCGGCCCTTAAAACCCCGCTTTGCCGGAAGGCGGTATCATAAGCCCGGTTGCTCCCGGCCAAAGCGCCGGTATGTGAACTGGCCGCCTGTGCGCCAGCTGTGCTGGTCCCTGATTTTAAGATAACAATCGGTTTAACCTTGCTAGCCTCGGTGCAGACTCGGACAAATCTCTCTCCGTCGGCGACATCCTCGGCGTAACAGAGGATCACTTTGGTATTGGGGTCGGCGGTGCAGCTTTCGATAAAGTCAATCTCGTTGAGGTCCGCCTTATTGCCGAGGCTGATAAAACGTGAAAAGCCCAATCCCGCGGTAAAGCTCCAGTCAAGAATGGCGACGACCATGGCCCCGCTTTGCGAAATAAACGAAATATTGCCTTTCTCGGGGAAACCGGTAGCAAAAGAGGCATTCAGGGAGGCATGGGTATCCATCAGGCCGACGCAATTGGGACCGACCAGGCGCATACTATACTTTTGACCGATCTTCTGAAGCTCCCGTTCCAGTTTCAGCCCTTCGCCACCGATCTCCTTGAAGCCGGCGGTGACGATGATGGCCCCTTTTACGCCCGCTTCGCCGCATTCCCGAGCTACCTGGACACAAAGCTTTGCCGGGACCGAAATGATGGCCAGGTCTACCGGCCCGCCGACTTTGGCGATATTCTCATAGCAGGGTAATCCCAAGATCTCTTTTGCCTTGGGGTTAATTGGATAAATTTTACCTTGGTAACCGCTCTTGATGAGGTTCTCGACAATAGCATAACCTATTTTTTGAGGCGAAGCCGATGCGCCGATGACAGCTACCTGTTGGGGATTGAATAAAAAACTAAGCTCACTCATTACACCTATCTCCTTTTGTGCTAATCCTGCTGCATTTTACTTCTATATTCTAAACCGATTACTTGCTCTTTATCAAGCTTCGGCTAAATGAGCATTTTCATACGTTTATTCTCTGCTTTCATTGACTTTTTGATGAAGTTTGTTAAAATGTATCCTGACACTTTGCAATTAAAAACTGCCATAAGGGGGTATTAGAGATGAGCGCTTTAGGCCGTCATGTTTTGGCTGAGTTTTACGGCTGTCCACCTGAGATGTTGAATGATCTTGCTCAGATCAACCAAGAGATGGTGGCAGCGGCTCTGGAAGCGGGAGCTGAAGTTAGGGAGACAGTTTTTCACCAGTTCAGCCCTCAGGGAGTCAGCGGTGTAGTAGTGATCTCTGAATCACATCTGGCTATTCATACCTGGCCCGAATTTGGTTACGCCGCCGTGGATATCTTTACCTGTGGTCAAACAGTTGACCCGTGGGTATCATGCGATTACTTGAAACAGAAGCTTTCGGCTCAGAATATGACAGCCAGAGAGATCAAGCGCGGCATTTTTGATGTCCCCTTGCAGCATAAGACAGTGGTAAACTACTAATCGAGGAGGGCCTGCTGTTGTCTTTTGCTGAATATAGATGGTTTATTGAGCGGACCACGCCGTCTACGGCTCACATGTTCGGCCTGGAGAGATATGTGGAGGGAGTAAAAACATCATTTCAGCAGTTAGAGATTGTTGATAACCATCTCTATGGCCGGATGCTGATCTTAGACGGCAAGATTCAATCCTCCGCCTTTGATGAATATATTTATCATGAAGCGCTGGTCCAGCCGGCGATGCTGCTTCACCAATCTCCCCGCCGGGTTTTTGTGGCCGGTGGAGGTGAAGGAGCCACCCTGCGTGAGATCTTCCGTCACCCTTCGGTCGAGAGGGCGGTGATGGTTGATATTGACCGTGAGGTAGTCGAGCTCTGCCGAAAGCACCTCGGTGAGTGGCACCGGGGCAGTTTTGACGATCCCCGCCTGGACCTGGTGATCAGCGATGCCCGGCGCTACCTCGAAGAGAGTGAAGAGCGCTTTGATCTGCTCATCGTCGATATCCCCGAACCGGTAGAAGGGAGTCCTGCGCTGAAGCTGTTTACACGGCAGTTCTATGCGCTGCTCCAGGAGCGGCTGGCTCCCGGCGGCCTCATTGTTTTACAGGCCGGCGACTTCAGCACTGCATTTTTTGAAGCGCACTGTGCCATTTTCAATACCATCAAGCAGGTGCTGCCCCATACCTATTCGTACCATGCCTTTGTGCCTTCTTTTAACACTGACTGGGGCTATATTTTGGCGGCACGCGACTTCGACCCCGGCCGGATTGAAGAGGGGTTGATCGAGCGCCGGATTAAGGAGCGCGGGCTGCAGCTGACTTTTTACGACGAAGAGACTCATCGCGGCATGTTTAGTCTTCCTAAAGAGATCCGCAGACGGCGTGATGCCGCGACCGCGATTATCGATGACGATAACTTGCTGACGACAGGATAGTGATCAGGGTAGAATGTTGAGGCAAACCTGAATGCTTCGAAGGAGGGGATCATATCCACGTTAAAGAGCGTACTTTTATCATGGTCAAACCCGACGGTGTACAGCGTAAACTTGTCGGTGAAGTAATCGGGCGCCTGGAGAAGAAAGGTCTGCAGATGGTGGCCATGAAGATGATGCAGATTGAGCCGGAGCTGGCGGCGCGCCATTATGGCGAACATCGGGGCAAACCTTTTTATGAAAGCTTGATTTCGTTTATCACCTCGGGACCGGTCGTGGCGATGGTCTGGGAGGGGGAGAATGCAGTCTCTGTATCCCGGGGGTTAATCGGTGCCACCGACCCACAGGAGGCCGCTCCCGGCACAATCAGGGGGGACCTGGCTCTCTTTACCGGAAACAACCTTGTTCATGGCTCGGACTCGCTGGAGAGTGCCCGGCGTGAGATCAGTCTCTTTTTTAAAGATACAGAGCTCTGCAGTTACCGGGTGGCTCTGGATGGCTGGATTTACGGCCTTTAACAAATTATAAAGCACGGAAAAGCGGAGAAATCCGCTTTTTTCTTTTTAAGGCGGTTTTTTTAAAGCTACCCTTTAACTTTTTGAATTTTAATATTATAATGAAGTGAAGGGGTTCCTGCCGTGACAGGAGGTGAACTTCTATTGAAAAACGGGCTAGACGCTACTTCATAAAGTTGATTTCTCTACTTGTAACCGCTGTCTTATTACTAACGGCCATGCCTTACTTCGCCGGTGCCGCCCCGGAAAACGGGGGACCGGTGGTTGTTGTCGAGATAGAAGGGATGATCACGGCAGGACAGCTTAGCTATCTACGCCGTCAAACTGCAGCTGCGGTAAAGGAAGAGGCGCAATTGTTTGTCCTAATCTTGGATACGCCCGGGGGATTAGTTGACGCTACTATCGATATTACCAAAACCCTGATGAATGCTTCCCTGCCGGTGGCCGTGCTCGTGGCCCCATCCGGTGCTATTGCCGCCTCGGCGGGCTCTTTTATTATGCTCTCCGCCGATATCGCTGCAATGGCCCCCGGAACTACTGTCGGCGCCGCTCATCCGGTGGCGCTAACCCCCGAGGGTTCTTTACCGGCTGATGATAAGACCACCACCTTTTTGGCAGAACACCTAAGCAACCTGGCGAAGACAAAGGGGCGTCCGGCCGATCTGGCCGAGAAATTTGTCATTGAAAACTTAACTCTCAGTGCTGAAGATGCCAAAGAGGCTGGTGTAATCGATTTTTTAGCGAAAGACCTGGACGATCTTTTAAGGCAACTTGACGGGACGAGTGTGGAGAAAGATAGCCGAGAATATCTTTTTCATACATCCAGCGCACAACTGCTCTATCCAGGGGCGAACCTCAGCGAAAAAATGCAAAATTTGCTGAGCGATCCCCAGGTAGCTTTTCTTCTGCTGATGCTGGGGCTGCTGGGGCTTTACTTTGGCTTCTCCAATCCAGGCACCTTTGTTCCCGAAGTGGTTGGCGGGATTCTACTAATCATGGGCATATACGGAATCGGTTTATTTGATACCAACACCACTGGTATTGTTTTACTTCTCCTGGGGATCGGCCTGGTCATTGCCGAAATATTTACTCCCGGGTTTGGGGTGCTCGGTATCGGCGGAGCCATCTCGATGCTGGTGGGTGCCCTGCTGCTGCCTCTTGAGCCCTTGATGTCTGCCGAGTGGTACGGGTCGTTTCGCCTTACAGCAATCGGCGTTGTCTTGGCATTTCTGTTACTCGCTGCGGTAATTACCTACGCTGTGGTTTACAGTCGCCGGCGTTGGAAAGATGGCGGGAGCTACTTTATGCCACCCCAAAGAGGGATCGCCGTCTCAGATCTCGATCCTGAAGGGCAGATTAAAGCCAGGGGAGAGCTCTGGCTGGCCCGGAGCGATGACGGTTCCAAAATTACCGCAGGGACCGAGGTAGAGATTGTCCGCTCAGAAACACTGTTCCTGTGGGTTCGCCCGCTGGAAAATTTAACTGATACGAATAATGATACTAAGGAGGCATAAAGTTGGAGCATATTATTATTCCGATTATTATCCTGGTCCTGATGTTTTTGATGTCGTCGATCAAGGTGGTCCGCGAGTATGAACGGATTGTTGTTTTTAGGCTGGGCCGCCTGATTGGCGAGAAGGGCCCCGGCCTGGTCCTGGTGATTCCGCTGATTGATCGGACTGTGAAGATCTCTATGCGCGTGGTAACCATGGATGTCCCTTCGCAGGAGGTCATTACCCGGGACAACGTTACTACCAATGTTAACGCGGTGGTCTATTACCGGGTTGTTGACCCGAACAAGGCCATCGTCAATGTCGAAGATTACCGCTTTGCTACGGCCCAACTGGCCCAGACTACGTTACGCAGCGTTACCGGTCAGGCGGAGCTTGATGAGCTGCTTTCGGAAAGGGAGAAACTGAACCAGCTTATTCAGAAGATCCTCGATGAGGCTACCGATCCCTGGGGGATCAAGGTAACCGCGGTTGAGATCAAAGATGTGGGCATTCCTGAACTGCTGCAGAAAGCGATCTCCCGCCAGGCTACCGCCGAGAGAGAGCGCCGCGCCATTGTGGTCCAGGCCGAAGGCGAGAAAGAGGCTGCTGAGAAGCTGGCCGAAGCGGCACAGATCTTAAACAGCCAAGAAGGCGGATTTTACGTCAGGCTACTGCGCTCCATACCCGAAGTGGTCAGCCAACCGGGTTCGGTAATCGCCTTTCCTCTGCCGATGGAGTTACGCCATCTTTTACCTCAGTCTGGAGATGAGCACGGGGAGTGACCAAATCATTTTAGTAAGCTTTGTAGCCGTCCCTGCGCAGGGACGGCTAGCTTCCACCGTGCCTTAATGTATGTCGGCGGTGTAGCCCAGGAGATCGTATTCGACAACGCCAAGATCGTGGTTTCCGAGCGGGTGGGCAAAATTGTACGGTTTAACGAGGGCCTCTTGCATTTTGCCTTAGCCTGTGGGTTTACGCCGAGGGCCTGCTGGACCGACGACGCTGAGTACAAGGGCAAGTCCCACCAAGGCTTATCGAAACAAGGGGGGACATAAGTAATTGGAAAGATCTAGTTGACGACTTTTGGTGGCCAAATATGACGAATTTCTAGTGACCAAAAATGCGGGTTTTTAAATGGCTATTGACAGTTACGATTACCTTTTTAGGGTAAGCTGTGGCTTATTATAATCTAGGATATGCTTGCTGTAGCTGCCTACAACGAGGCTAGTTGACACAGCCCCGGTTGTTTTTCACTTGATTTCTCCTTACCGGGGGGGTATAATATCTGTGCAGTACAAAGTACGCGAGCGTGGCGGAATGGCAGACGCGCTAGGTTCAGGACCTAGTGGGTGCAAGCCCGTGGAGGTTCAACTCCTCTCGCTCGCACCATTCGAAGCGAGGGTTTCCGGGTTAGTAATAAACCGGAAACCCTTCTTTATTTTTGCGGTTTGCCTTTAATTTTGACACCAATTGATAGAAGTAGAGCAAATATAAATTATGAAGAGGGGAGCACTTACTATCTTTGAAAACAGCTGATATGTTAGGCTTTGTATATTGTATACCAGTTATATTATTTTAAGATCCTCTTCTGCTTTAATTTCTGCCAGATAGTTATAGATGGTATAGCGGGTAACCCCGAGTCTTTCGGCGATCTCTTCGATAGCTCCCTTAACCAGGAAGAACTGTTTGCTATTCAGGTACCTGACAACTTCTTTTTTATCATCCTTTTTCATGCTGCTGACCGGTTTTCCAATTCTGGACGTTGCCTCCTTAAATAATTTATCCAAAAGTTCTTCCAGCGTATTACAAAAAAAGCCGTTATATTGCTCAACAGATTGTTGAACATGGTCCATACTTTCGTGGATAAGGCAGAAACTATCTATTCTCTTTTTAATCTTAAGAAAGTACTCCAGGGAGTAGTTAATTGAAAGCAAACCAATAATCTTATTATTGTTGTTGCGAATAAAGATGGTTGTTGTTTTAAGCTTCTTACCGCTTTTGGATTCTGTTTTATAATTTGCGACTATGTTGATACTGTTAAAAAGATCTGACCTTAAGAAGTATGTTTCCATGTCATTTAATGGATCGCCGATTTCCCGCTCCGAAATATGATTGTTTTCAATCATTACCACCGCTTTATCGGGATCGCCTGGATCGATTAAGACAACCTCGCAATTACTGCCAAAGGTTTGGGTAATACCCTTGGCTATATTAAACATATTTTTGAGAAATAGTGGAATATCTCCATCCAAAATAATCTTCCTTCCTAATTTAATAATTAATCTAATAAATACATAAATACAACAAAGGTCTGACAAAATCCTCTAGAGATGCTGATGCTGAAGCTAAACCTTGATTTACAGAGTGACCCATCCCTGAGAAGTTATCTGCACGTTATTGTGAGTAAAGAAAGCTTTTTCAATTTTATTATCTTTCAATTGAAATGTAAGTTCGGTAAGATCCGGTCCAATCAAATTGGCTCCTCCGCCGCATTCTATACGGAGCAGGCAATTCTTTTCAGCAGAGATTTTACTTTTATCTAGCTCGCCCGATTCAAGAATTGCCAGTGCTAGCACAACTGTTCCGGTGCCGCAGGAGGTCTCAATTAGTTCTGGAATACGGTGCGGGAAAACCGCACGGAGATCTCCTTCGTAAGAGGGGTGCCAATCGTAAAGAGTAATATTATAAGGTTCCTTAGTCTTCTCCATAAATTCTTTTTGCACATCAAGAAGGATTTGTCTAGTTTCAGAATCGAGGTTTTCCACATCTGCTGTGGGGCAGACTTCTTTAATCCGGTCTCCGTTGACAGCCATAAATTCACCGACGCGCATAACTTTTACACCGCAGATTTCCATAGGATGAACCCCATGTTGGTAACATTTTTTAACAAAGGAAGTCATATCGGTAACTACTTTTACAACGTTTCCTTTCATTAGATAGACCATAATATTAGTGAGGCCGTTGTCTGTTTCGAGGACGACAGGAGTAACCGGCTCTCGGGGAGTAATTCCGAGATTGGCCCCCACAGCAGTTTCAAAGAGCACTTTACCTAAAACCTGGGTCATACCCCCGCAAGCGCCGATAAACTCTCCCGAAGCGGGTTCAGAAATTTTCACTTTTAAGTTGCCTTCATTCTGCGGAGGATAAAGGATAGCTGCCTCGTCTCCTCCCAGGTAACTTTTCTCCAAAAGATTAAGAGAAATTTCAAGCTCCCGGCCTTTAGGAATTTGCGTTCCATTGAGAAAGATAATCGTATTACCTCCCATATGACCCTTAACGAAATCTAACTTCAATGTGTATACCCCTTTCATTAAATATTATAGCTTCAACAAAATGTTTAAAGGAAACACTTGATAGCCCCGTACCTATTTTAAAAATTATCATAGTCGGAAAGAATATGTCAACAAAATATTAAGAAATAGTGTTGGTTGCTAACCAAAAGGGCCTAAATTAGTGAAAGCTATTTTTGATCTGATAATATTTCAATAATTTGTTTATAAAGCTCAAAACTACAATAAAACATATGTTGAAATTACAATTTATAAGCAAAAATGTAGAAGGATATTTAAAAGATATGTTGAATTAATACTGTGGAAGGAGGTTGATGAGGTCAATAAATCAATCAATCAATCTTTATTAATTCAATTATTAAGGTGAGGTAAAGATCAATTCTGTAAAGGAGTGAATCGTTAAATTGCTAAGAAAAGAATTAAACCCGGTTTTGATGACGGCTCTGGTCATAGGTGCGACTGTCGGTTCTGGTATATTTGTTCTTCCCGGGTCTTTGGCTGAATCGGCTGGGCCAGCCTCAATCATTTCATTCGTGCTGGCCGCATTTGGTTCTTACGGTTTGGCTTATGTCTTTGCCGAACTGGGGATCAGAAGCCCGGTTTCAAATGGCCTCTACGAATATCCAAAGCAGGCTTTCGGGGAAATGATCGGTGCAATCAATGGCTGGTGCTACTGGATCTTCATGTGGTCCGGAATTTCGGCTGTTTTAATTGGCCTAATGGGTTACCTGGCCCTATGGTGGCCGGCACTTGCTGATAACGGGTGGTTGCAATTGATCTTGGGCACGATCTTGTTATGGATCTTTACTTTTATCAATACTCAGAAAGTTGAAGTGGGTGCCACCTGGGGATTGATTTTTACGATTATCAAGGTTGGCGGGCTCATTGTGCTGATCATCGTTGGATTGTTCCATATTGATTTCAGCAACTTTGCTCCGTTTATGCCCATGGGCTCTGGCAGCATCATTCCCACGATGGCTCTTCTTTTCTGGAGTTTCGTCGGGATTGAAACCGCAGTTACTGTCGGTGAAGAAGCGGACGACCCGAAGACGATTCGAAAGAGTACTTTCAGTGCGCTCTTTACCATTATTATTGTTTATGGGCTAACTTTATTTGTTGCTTTTGGGGCCATGCCATCAGCCGAGCTGGCTCAATCGCAAAAGCCATTAAGCGATCTTGCTTATCTCTTTATGGGTGATTTCGGTGCTAACTTTATTGCGATTATCGCGGTTTGCTCAATCATCGGGGTAATGAACAACACGATTTTGCTCACAGGCAGAACCAGCTACGCTATCGCCCGCGACGGATTGTTCCCCAAGGTTTTTTCAAAAACCAATAAACATGGTGTTCCTTCGGGGAACATAATTCTTGGTTCCGTACTGGCGAACATCTTGCTATTTACTGCTGTTTTTAAAACGCTGCGGGCGGCGTTTGACTTTGTGTTGCTTTTTTCAACCCTGTTTTGCTTAATCCCATATGTTTTCACGATGGTGTCAGTAGTTATCCTTAACAACCGCAAACCAGAGATGTTCCACTTTGAAGGCAGCCAGTGGACGAAGGTGAAGATCATGGCCGTGATCGGCTTTATCTTTAGCGCGCTGGGGATCTGGGGTGCCGGTGCAGAGGCGCTAGTCTGGGCCCTGGTATTTATTGTGATTATGGCCCCGGTGTTTTATGCCATTGTTACAAATGAAAGAGACCAGTTAAAGGGTAAAGGCACCGCGGTTTAGTTAACGTCAAAAGAGTTGAATCTGCCGCCGGTCACCGGCGGCAGATTCAAAAACTGCTGTTTATTAAAAATGAGAGCATCAAGGAGGGCTAAAGGAATGGAAATTAAAGTTAATTCTGAAATCGGAAAATTGAATGCGGTGATGCTTCATCCGCCGGGAAAAGAGATTACACGGCTGACTCCGTCAAACATGAAGGCTCTGTTATGGGACAATATTCCGTGGCCGGAAAGAGCCCTGGAAGAGCACCAAAATTATGTTAAAGAATTGGAAAAACGGGGCGCCAAGGTTTATCTGACTCCCGACCTGTTAAAAGATGTCATTAAGGACCGTACCCTGCGAGATGAATTAATTGAAAAAAGCGTCGCCTATGAGGAGGAACGCTTAACTCCGGAAACGCTGCAGGTGATGCAGGACTATATGAAGAGCGTTAATGATGATCAGCTCATTGATATATTTATGGGCGGGATTACCAAGCAGGAGCTGTATCAAGAGACCCATGGAGTAGCGTTTGAGGATCTAGCGGATTACGCTAATGAATTTTGCCTCACTCCGATGACCAATATTGGATGGTCTAGGGACCCCGCTGCAACGATCGGTAACGGCATCGCCTTTTCGCATATGTACGGCCGGGCCAGAGAGCGGGAACCGCTTTATGTTAAATATGTGTTCAAATATCACCCTGAATTTAAAGATCTCGATTACCATGTTTGGTACGGTCTCTCTGAAGATGACCAGACGAATTTAGAGGGCGGCAATGTATTCCCGCTAAGCAAAAATGTATTAGCCATCGGCTTTAATGAAAGGACAGCTTTCCGGACGATCATGAAACTTGCTGACAGGCTGATGGAAAAGTCGGAAGTTACGGATGTGCTGGCGCTACAATTTGACAACAAGAAGCTTGTTGAAGGCGATGTAGGCATGTTTGTACATGTCGATACCTTTTTCACCATGGTTGACCATGAAAGCTTCCTTTTCTTCCCTTATATTGCCGATATGCTTACGGTTTACCGTCTAACCAAGGGTGAAGGCGGTAAAATCAAGACTTACGTGGAAGGCGATCTTTTCGAAACACTGAAAAAAGTGCTGCATCTGAAATCGCTGAATCTGATCAAGGTGGGTGGTGGAGACAGCTATAGGGCCCAGGCGGAGCAGTGGGGTCTGGCGGCCAACGTTTTTACGGTTGCACCGGGCGTTGTCTTTGCTTACAACCGCAACACAAGTACAAACAAAGAGCTGCGTAGAAACGGCATTGAAGTAATCGAGCTGGAAGGGAACGAGCTAGCCAAAGTGCTTGGTGGACCTCGCTGCGCGACGATGCCTCTGTGGCGTGAAGATCTATAATCAAGTGATGAGCGTTAAAGCCAGTACGCTTGCTATCTGGATCATCCCTTTCTTATAGAGAAAACCTGGAATAATATGCGGCATATTCAGGTTTACGGTGGTAAATCTCTATTTGCCGGTACAACGGAGAAGTTAGCGATCTGAGATTCCAGGTTTTCTCCCCCTTATTGGGGATTGTAAAAGAGAGTAAATACATTTTAAAGCCATATCGTTAAGAATTAACTATGAAGGAGGAAAGTTGAATGATCAGTAGCTTAAAAAATAAAAGTGTCCTTTCATTATATGACCTTTCGGTAGAAGAAATAGAAACAGTTTTAAAGACTGCAGAAACACTTAAAATTCAGAGAAGGGTCGGCCAAACAGTAAAGATACTGGAAGGGAAGGTTATTGCCCTGATTTTTCAGAAGCCTTCCACCAGAACGAAAGTTTCATTTTTAGCTGGTATAAGTCAACTCGGTGGTACCCCTTTATATCTTGATGGTCGTGATCTACAACTTGGGCGAGGCGAGACCATTGCCGATACTGCCCGGGTTCTTTCCCGCTATGTTGATGCTATCGTGGCCCGCGTTTTTGCACATAGTGATCTGGAAGAGCTGGCGAAATACGGAAGCATCCCGGTAATTAACGCTTTATCTGATGATTATCATCCTTGCCAGGCGCTGGCCGACATCTTGACCATCTATGAAAAAGTAAACAAGGTTAGAGGAATTAAGTTAGCGAACTTTAAAGGCCTGAAGATTACCTATACCGGCGACGGTGACAGTAACATGGCTCATGA
>CZCA01002053.1_pt1 | contig 17683 bp, 14 predicted proteins | sample 591981 | NCBI WGS metagenome assembly CZCA01 (sample SAMEA3556810, study PRJEB10932) | anaerobic digester metagenome
TGCAAACACTACGCTTCGCTCCATAACATTCTTGAGCTCACGAATGTTCCCGGGCCAGTTGTACTTCTGCAGTATGGCCATGGTTTCATCATGTAAAGTATAACGGGCTCCACGAGAAAGTGAATGTCGCCTAAGAGAATCCTCAATCAAAAGAGGGATGTCCTCCTTCCGCTCTGCCAGGGATGGCAAGCACACACTTATGACATTAAGCCTCCAAAACAGATCCTCTCTTATGTTCCCTTTCCTTACCTCATCTGCGGGATCTCTGTTCGTCGCGGAAATGATCCTGACATCCACGGGAACGCTCTCATGTGAACCGATTTTCGTCACGCGTTTCTCTCCCAGGACCCGGAGGAGGCTTACTTGGGTATCTATAGGCATGTCTGCAATTTCATCAAGGAGAAGAGTGCCTCCGTTTGCTTGTTCGAATTTGCCTTTATGCCCGCTCTTCCTAGCCCCGGTGAACGCGCCTTCTTCATAACCGAATAATTCGCTCTCGATTAATTCCCGGGGGATAGCGCCGCAGTTAATTGCAATAAACGGCCCTTTTGCCCTCGGACCGGCGTTATGCACTGCATGAGCAAAAAGCTCTTTACCTGTCCCCGTCTCTCCGAATATCATAACCGGACAAGATTCTTTCGCAGCCTTGGATAACATCTCTTTGACTTCGCGGATTGCTTGGCTTTCTCCGATTATGTCGTCAAACGTATAGTAAGCCTTATTGGCACTCTCAGCATTATGCTTTTTGAGGATGTCAGGTTTTCTGATAACCACTACGGATCCTGAACTACTACCGCCACGATCCGGAATAGAGAAGCTTTCTATGCAGAGTTTAGGGACATGACGAGCCGAAGTAGGTTCTAAAAACAGTGTACCTGTGTCAAGCTGCACCGGGTTGCAGCCTAAGATGTCTGCTGCAGGATGATTGATGACTTTACCCGGATTAACGGAGAGAATGTCTGCTGCCTTGCTGTTGATACTCTTAACCATACCTTTTGAGTCAACTGAAACAATAGCGTCAGACACAGACTCGAAGACTTTTAGGTACCTGCTGTCGATAACCTGCAGAGTCTCCTTGGCATGAAGCAGTTGCAGCTTGTTTTCGATAGCAGCTTGCGCAGCACAAAGCAACGCGAAGATGGTATTATCCAGCCTGACCACCTTATGAAGGTTAGTTGCCAACCCAAGGACTGCAGCAATACTGCCGTCTGCCCTCTTGACAGGCGCGGCCGCACATGCCCGGTCTTTGAGGATAAGGCAGTATTTCTCCTCAGCGATAAAAGGCACAGGTTGATGATGATGTAACGCAATTCCCACGGCAGTGGTGCCCACTACCCTTTCATCCCAACTGACACCCAATTGAAAGTCGAGCGTTTCGCGAAAGTCATCCATTATGTTCTTGTCGCCAATAGCATGAAGCACCCAGCCATCAGCGTCAGTAAGAAACATCATGTACCCGATGCCGTACAAAGCTTGATGCATATCCCTCATGTAAGGTACCGCAACATCTATGATTTCTTGATTTTCCTCAAGTTTTTCGGAAAGCTCGGCCTCAGTTAGTATAAGACAGTTTCCGGACAAGAAAGGATCGACATCCCAATCCCTACTACGCTGCCACGATGCAGCGATCACCGGGTCTATGCCTTCCGACGATTTTCCGTGCTCTATAAAATGTTCCCAGCCGGCACGGAGCAATAGCTTTTCTTCCATATTCAGCATGGGTAGCATACTGATTACTCTCCCCTTCTTTGCTGTTGCCGTTCCTTGAAAAGAACTCAATGTATGTACTTCTTTTACATCCACCAAAACTCCTTGTAATACCACAAAGAATCGATAGGTTGTAGAAAAATCCATTGACAGCCATATACTTGCATTATATGTTGTACTAAATAATGCTAAATATCATACAGGTTCTCACAACAATCATACAGGCTATCCTGTAGGGAGGTGCCGGCTACATGTTACAGGAATTTCGTGAGTTTGCCATGCGTGGAAATGTAATAGACATGGCTGTAGGTATCATTATCGGAGGCGCATTCGGGAAAATCGTATCTTCACTTGTAAATGACATAATCATGCCGCCAATAGGAATGCTTCTTGGGAAAGTCGATTTCTCGAGCCTTTTCATCAACTTGTCAGGAGAAAGCTATGCTTCGCTGGCTGACGCAAAAGCAGCAGGAGCCGCAACCATCAACTACGGTGTATTCCTCAATACAGTCATTGACTTCATAATAGTGGCCTTTGCCATTTTTGCCATGGTCAAGTGGGTGAATAGACTGAAGGCCCAAGCTGAGGCTTCTAAAAAGAAGCCGGAGACAAAGCCTGAAGAACCGACCACGAAGGAGTGCCCTTACTGCTTGTCTGTGATTCCTATCAAAGCCATCAGATGCGGACACTGCACTTCCAGTCTGCTAGACAAGTAATACCCACAAGCAGCAATTATCAGGCCTTCCAAAGACACCCCCTGTCTCCAATGTGAAGCAGGGGGTGTCCCTAAATCCTATGCCAAATATTGCGAAGGAAAATTAGCTCTAATATAGAATATATAGACTAGACTGGAAACAACAGTTGTCAAGAAAACTACACAAGAAGACTATCCCACCACTTTCTCCCCATATCCTTGAAGCATAACTATTATCTGCCATATAATATACAAAATTGAGAGTACAATCAAAGTGAGAGCTCAATCAGAATCAAAGGAAAGGAGGTGTAGGCATGATTCTTTTCATAGTGACTATCTATATGCTGGCAATGCTGGCAATCGGTTGGTGGTCAAACAAGTATTACATCAAAGGCATGACTGACTTTCTCTTGGCAGGCAGGAGACTGGGGATTCCAATGTGCGCAGCCACTCTTGCAGCTACCCACTTCGGCGGTGGGATGGTTATGGGCGGCAGTGAATACGGATTTCTATATGGCTGGTCAGGAGCATGGTATGGCGTGTCCTGTGGTATAGGAATTCTCCTTTTGGCCTTCACTACTGCAGGAAAGTTTCGGGAGCTGGCACTTTATACTGTACCTGACTATCTTGAGCAAAGATACGGCGGGAAGGCCATAAGGATACTGGGTTCGCTTCTTTCCCTCGTTGCGCTGGTAGGGATACTTGCAGCGATGGTGCTTTCGGCAAGAGGCGCCTTAAGCATACTGGGCATTACAGGCAATACCGGAGCAATTATCGCTACATTAGTCTTTATTGTTTACACTACATTAGGCGGCCTCTGGGCAGTTACAATTACTGATGCAGTTCAATTGATACTGGCGACCCTTGGCGTGGTATTGGCTGCTGTTTTAGTCGTTTCGAACGCCGGCGGCATGTCAGCCCTTTCCGCGACACTTGCGGCAAAGGGGGTAGAGCCCGGTTACTTCAGTTTCTTTGGCCTCGGCACATCCAGCATCATGTGGCTCCTGCTTCCCACGGTAATGTACACCCTCATCGGCCAGGACTTTTACCAAAGACTGTTTGCAGCAAAAGACAAGCATGTAGCCAGGTCAGCATCGATAATCGGCGGTATTGTGCTGGTAGTGGTTGCGTTTTTCCCGACGATCATCGGCATGGGAGCACGGGCACTGTCAGACCTGGAAACAGGAGGCAGCGCTTTTCCATGGGTAGTGCAAAACCTGATGAATCCGGTAATTGGAGGAATAGTCTTAGCCGCTATACTGGCGGCAATAATGTCAACTGCAGACTCTCTTTTAACCGCGGCTACATCTCATATAGTGAAGGACTTTTGGATAGAGACGTTCCAAGTGGACGAGATAAAAGACGAAAAGAAGCTTCTTACAATATCCCGAAACTTCACAATCATCCTGGGAATACTGGGCCTTCTTATCGCACTTATAATGCCTGGAATAATAGATGCGCTTATATACTCGTACACCATGTATAGTGCAGGCGTATTTGTGCCTGTCATAGGCGGAGTTTTGTGGAAATCAGCTACAAAAGCAGGCGCCTTGGCATCACTGATAATCGGATCTATCGTAGCGCTTTGGGGCATACTGACAAAAGCCAATATCTTCGGCGCGCCTGTGGAAATATATGCAGCTTTGATATCTCTGGTCATATTCATTGTAGTGTCATTGGCAACCCAGTCCCAAAGAATCGATGAGGCCAGGGCAATGAAGTAGCTCCGGCAGACGCTATACTTTGGATGATTTTCGAGGCTTTCCACCGGCAACCCCCTGCTTCACGTCGCAAACAGGGGGTTGCCGGGCTTAGTAAACTCCTTAATCAGCAGGGCTTGATGAATTCCCTATTCCACTTGGTTTTGTGAATCTCCTACTTCGCCTTCCGGCCGGCAGTTGCTACTTTTTCCAAGAGGTCAATTTCCTCAAGGGCTCTGCCTGCACCGGTAACAACACTGAGCAAAGGATTGTCCACACATTTGACACGAATACCGGTTTCCTTCGCAAGATACTTATCGATACCGCGAAGCAAAGCGCCGCCACCTGTGACCACAATCTCTCTGTCGATGATATCGCCTACAAGTTCAGGAGGAGTATCCTCCAACGTGCTTCTTACACCGGCGGCAATGGCAGCCATAGGCTCAGCCAAAGCGTCCCGGACTTCAACTGATGAAAGGGTTATTCCCTTTGGCAGCCCGGTTACATAGTCTCTGCCTCGGACTTCCGTAGAAAGCTCCTCGTCAAGAGGCCAGACTGATCCTATGCTGATCTTGACATCCTCGGCAGTCCGTTCGCCTATCATAAGGTTGTAGTTCCTTCTGACGAACTTGACAATAGCCTCATCCATGTCATCCCCGCCGACTCTGGCGGAGCGGCCCGACACAATGCCTCCCAAAGAGATGACTGCTGCGTTAGTCATACCCCCTCCTATGTCCACCACCATACTGCCTGTAGGTTCTTGGACAGGAAGCCCTACACCGATAGCCGCAGAAACCGGTTCTTCAATTAGAAACGCAGCTCTTGCACCTGCCTCAATAGTAGCATCAATTACTGCACGACGCTCAACTTCAGTTATATACGCAGGGACTGAAACAATAACTCGTGGCCTGACAATCATTCTCCCTCTGCAACCACGCAGAATCAGATGGCGGAGAAGATGCTTTGTCATATCAAAGTTGGCAATTACCCCCTGCTTCAAGGGACGCACCGCGCGAATGGCGCCAGGTGTTCTACCTATCATTCTCTTCGCTTCATCGCCTACTGCGATTACCTCATTTGATATCTCATCGATAGCGACCACCGAGGGTTCAATCATTACCACGCCCCGTCCTGCAACATATGCAAGAGAGTTTGCAGTACCAAGGTCTATAGCCATATCTCTGACAAATAATCCGTATCTTCTTCGCGCCACGCCCTTCTACTCCTTTGTGTTTATTACCTAAGCAAACATTCACTGTAACACGGGGGATGATATTTTCAAGATGTTTTAGGATTTAACCTACTCAGTCTTTTGCTTCTTAGGCCTTTTCTTCTCGTTTTTCGATGGGACTTTTTCAGTCAAAAACGAAGAATATGTCCTGTGACTTAATTCTCTATGCTCACATTCTATTCCTTCTACTCATATTGACAAGATACGCCTTTTCCACCACTTACCATATGGTTTGTGGACGGATGGAACCTTTACTCAAGTCCACGGATCTCCGCGCCCAGCATGTTTCTGGCGTAATAGAAAAGGTACTGCTGAGCATATCCTGCTAAATCACCGAATTTTTCATGGGCAAATTCCGAAATGACACGAAGCGGCACTTTCTTGCTGTCGAAGTAAAGGTAGCGCATAATTCGCGTAACCCACACATCTATGGGGAATGCCTGATAAAACCCGAATGCGAACAAAAGAATACAGTCAGCTACTTTATTGCCGATTCCCTTAAACTCCATAAGCCTCTTCTTTGCCTCCGGGTATTCCAGATCTCCGACTCCATACAGGTCAAAATCGCCGGATGCAATTCGCATCGCCGCCTCTTTTATGTAAGGAGCTTTAAATCCCGTCCTACACTCTAACAGCTCTTCAATGTCTGCGTCCGCCAACACCCCGGGAGCCGGAAAGCTAAAATGCAGATCGCAAACATCTCCCCGGCGTCCCTGAGGAATCGAATCTCCGTGTTTTTCAGCCAGAAGTTCTACGGAACGACGAATAAGAGGTATGGAATTACGTGCTGATATGATAAATGTCACCATCGCTTCCCAAGGATCTTGCCTAAGAAGGCGTATTCCGGGAGCGAAGTCAATTGCAACGCCGACTGCCGGATCAATTTCCCTAAGCCTATTCTCAATCTCGCCTAAGTCAATATCAATCGCGAAGTAATCCATGACCATGTTCCGAGTGTCTTCATCTACCGGGCCTCTTAAGATCAAGGCTTCATCTTCCTGCCTGACCCTAAGGACTTTCCCTTTGACAACTCCGGTATACCCGCAATCGTCACAGCCTGTACTCTTCCACCTGAACGCCTGGCCACACATGAGAGTGTCTTTGAGGTTAAATGGGGCTATCTTGGAAAACCTTACATCCGAACCGCTAACTTCCACCACAACATCTGCCAAACTTACTCCGTCCTCTCTTTCAACTCCTCAAGCAGCCTTCCCAGCTTGGCCAAGGACTCTCCGAATCCTGCAAAATCCCCTTGGCTGAGATACTTATCAGCTTCCTCGTAAGTCTTGACAGCATCCTCCACCAATGCCTTCAGAGTTCCGTTCACAGCCGGAACATCCGCCATGGGCATAACATCAGACATGTCAGGCACTGCATCCTCTTTTGCTTCAGGTTTCAGGACGCCGTCCGATGCTGCATCAAACACTCGCCTGAGAGCATCCTCCAGCGTGTCTCCCATAGCCACCGAATCTCCAAACGCCACAAGTACCCGCCTTAGTTCAGGCAACTCACTCCGTTCAGCCAAAAGGTACAACGGCTCCACATATAGGAGCGAACTCTCGACAGGGATTACCAGGAGATTTCCTCGGACCACCTTGGACCCGCGTTGACTCCAGAGTGTCAAGGCTTGAGATATTTCAGGGTGCTGGTCTATTCTGGATTCAATCTGCATCGGCCCGTATACTAGTCTGTCCTTGGGGAAAGTGTATAAAACCAATTCTCCCAGGCGCGGCACATCGCACCTGGCCATGAGCCATCCGATCATATTATCCTTGCCTGAAGGCACAAAAGGCAATATCAATAAGTACTCCGCCTGCTCCTCCCCGGGTGTTTTCATATACACATAGTAGGGGGATACTTCGACCCGCTCCTGACCGTAGACTTCCACAGGGAATTGCCAGTTGTCTCCCCGGTTGTAGAATGTGTCAGGTGCAGTCATGTGATAGAGACAGAGCACCTGTGCTTGAATCTGAAAAAGACCCTCAGGATAACGGGCATGCGCCTTGAGAGCGTCAGGCATTTCGTCGAAAGGCCTAAACAGTCCCTCAAAAATCTTCGACAGAGTCTGGGCAATAGGGTCAGAAGGATCGAATAAATAGAATGTGACATCGCCGTCATAGGCGTCTATCACGATTTTGACGGAATTCCGGATATAGTTGAAACCTTCATAGACAGGCTCGGAATATGGATAAAGGCTGCTCACAGTATATGCGTCCCACATCCAGACAAGCCTGCCGTCAACAAGGACAGGATAAGGATCATCATCGTACTTAAGAAACGGCGCGATTTTCTTCACCCGATCCCTTATGTTCCGGTCAAACAGCACACGGCTCCCTGAATCAATATCTGCAGAGAGCAACAGCTTGGAACTGCCAAAGCGGAGCGCAAAAGCTATCCTTCGAATCAACGACGAAAGCTCAATTCCCCCAGTCCCTTCGTAAACCGTATATGCGTTGGAGTCTCCTTCAGGATAATCAAATTCCTTTGCGGCAGTATTGACTATTACGTAATTATCGGTCTTCTCCCCGAAATAGATCTCCGGCCGGGTTACATCAAATCCCGGATAGGATGACCGCGGAGGGATATCCGAGATCACAAACTTGGGAAGCCCTTCTCTTGAAGCATCGCCGGTCGGGCTCATGGCAAGCCCATAGCCGTGAGTATATACTAAGTGCTCACTCACCCAAGTCCTGGCGTCTGACGGAAGGAGATCCCAAGACAGTTCCCGGGCGGATAATGCCATCTGCCGGGTCTTATCTCCTACCTGATACCTGTCTAAGTCTATATCATAGAAATCATAATACTCCCGAATCTCCTGGAGCTGCCCGTAAGTTTGGCCCAGCGAACGCCAGTCCCAAAGCCTTATGTTCTCCATTGTGTCCCTGTGCTCCTCAGTAAGCGTCTCGAATGTGAGATCATGGTTGGCGTCAAACGACTTGACTGCTATTTTGTCCAAGCCGAAAGCCCTACGAGTAGATTCGATATTATTGGCGATGTAAGGCTCCTCCCTGGATAACTCACTGGGTTCAACCGCAAACTTCTGAACAAGGTTGGGAAACACTCCGCCCAGGACAATAGAGCACACTGCAAAAACCACTACAGTGGTGACCAGGAGTTTCCTGCTTCGAACAAATATGCTGACAAGCACGAGAACCCCAAGAATAATGGAGAGGACTGCGAGGACCCGGAGCCCCGGAAGAAGCGCATGCACATCTGTGAAACCGGCCCCGAATACCACTCCCCTGGTGGAATACACCAAGGAGAGCGCTTGGAGTCTGTATCCCCATGCCTTGAGGAATAAGGCCGCTGCCACCAGGAAACCCGCATGGAACTTGGCTGCAAATTCACCTGTGCCTTGCCATAAACCCTTAAGGGAAATAGAATCGGAGAACACGTAAAGAATGATAATCCCCACAAGAGTCACAGCCATAAGAGAAATCAACATCCGATAGACCATGAAATAGAATGGAAGACAGAACAAGTAAAAGCCTACATCCATGTCAAAGAGAGGATCTGTAATACCTGCAGCAGTCCGGTTCACGAAGCCTTGGATTGTCATCCACTGAGATGACATGGAAACACCGGCAAGTATCGCAGCCACGACTGCAAAGATTAAGAATGTGCGTCGGATGGTCCTTGCGAACTGCTTAGGCGGCGCGTCAGGAAAGCGCTCCGCAACACGTTGAGACCTCCCTATGCTTCTTGCTGCGAAGCCAAGGTTAGCATATAAAAATACAAAAGATACCAGAGCCACAATGAGGCCTACAAGCACCTTTGACGAAATAGGAATCAAGAACGTATTTAGGTAACCAAGGCTGTCAAACCACAAGATATCAGTAAAAATACCTGCGAGCGGACGCGACAGGAGAATTATGCCCGCAAGGAATATCAACACAAGAATAGAAAAGAATCGTCTGAACACTCTGTTCCCCCCGTTCAGGTGCGAAAAAATCTTATTCTGATTCTTCTCTAACGGGGGGGCGATTCCTGCTACTTAGCAATACATCTCCCGGCAAAAGGCCCAATAATTGAAGGCTTAAGTTGGTAGGCCAGATTCAAAAAGCCGATTGCATGTTGAATCAAAGTTAACCTGGAACCGGGCGAATTCACCTCTTGCGCCTCCTTTGCACATATGTGGCTCAAGCTAAGGCATGATTGCATCAGCCTGAATTCAAGAAAGTCAAAACTCAAGAAGATCCCCCCTTGCCAAGTCTTCTTCAGTGTTTCCCAAGCAACCCTCTATCTCTGGCAAATCTTTCAGCCACAACGAAACACCGGATACCCAGAATAAACCATAACCCGCTTAGAATACACAACTTCACAAGACTCGATGTCCACGAGGTTGCAGGTGAACCCTTTAGCACAGGCTCCATTAATCTGACTCCATGAGCAAAAGGCACGATGGACCCTGCAATTTCCACTGTCCGTGGCATTTTGGAAGAAGAAGTCACAGCAAAAGGCAGTAAGGCAAGACTTGCAAGATTTGGAATGAAACCTGTACGTTTCGCTATTAGTGTCAGAGAACCCAGCAAGAAACCTATACCAAGCATACCGGTGTTCATGAGAAAGATGATTGAAGACGCGGCGGCAAGGATCTGCAAGACACGTTGACCCCGGGACACCATCCCAATGACTATGAGAACAACAGGCATCATTCTGATGGTATCAGCAGCGCAACGAAACACTATGAGCGAAGGCAACCCAATAGGCGTAAGGCATAATTGCTCAAGGGTTCCAAGGTCTGATTCTTCCCTTACTATTCTATGGACAATCTGCAGGCCGATGAGGGCAACGAAAACGGTGACAAAGGCTACGATCTTTTCCGGCCTTTCCACTAAGACGCCGGAAATACCCTGGGGAAACGAGCCTTCCAAAAGTGACGGCACAGCTACTGCAATGAAGATTACGGTAATGACTTCACACGCGGCTTGAACCGGGTATGCCAAGTGGTTTTTCAGACCCCTTTTTAGCTCAGCCAGGAGGATAGCAAACCCTGTCATGAAACGATTCTGCCCTTCCTTCACTTTTCTCTTTCGTCACCTCCAAGAATACCCCCTCAAGCCAAGGCGATGATCCTGCCTTACCGCCTCTAATCCCTTCTATTTTTGTCATCAAGCCTTGGATGGTATCCAGTGTTATCGCCTTGCCTTGCCTGAGGATACAAACATGGCTGGCGAGATCTTCTGCTTCATCCATTTGATGAGTTGCTATAACAGTTGCACATTTCTTTATAGATGCGACTTCGTGAAGAAGTCTCCGTATTTCGCGCCGCGAAGCCACATCAAGCCCGAATGTAGGTTCATCCAGTATTAAGAGGCGTGGCTCAGGCAGTAAGGCTATGGCAATGAGTAACCTCTGGCGCATACCGCGGGACAGCTCTCCTGCGCGTCTGTTTAGGACTCTCTCAAAATCGAGCGTCTTCGCTAAAGCCGCTATGCGCTCATCCAGCTTTTTGCCGTGAACACCCCTTAACGTGCCAAAGTACTCCAGATTATCGCGTGCAGTCAGCCTCCAGTAGACTGAACGGGCGTCACCCAATACTACACCCACCTTCTCCAAAGCCTTTTTCCGCTTTTGGATAATATCCGCCCCGCCTACCGTAATCCTTCCGCAAGTGGGAATTAGGAGACCTGCAAGGAGTTTGATGACCGTGGTCTTGCCTGAGCCGTTGGGTCCGAGAAGCGCCAAGGTCTCGCCCTCCCGGATAGAGAAAGAAAGCCCTTCTACTCCCGTAGCCACAGGCCTGCCCCGGAAATCCCTGTATATCTTTGTTACATCGGAAAACTCTACGTACGACGTAGCCTATCCCCCCAAAGACCCTACTTCAGACCCTGCGTTTCCCACTTTCCGGATATCCTGTCCCACATAAACCCTGCGTAATTCAGGCCGAAATGCACAATCCACCCAGGCCAAAGTGAACATGATGCCTGGTTTAGCGCAGAAAAGACCGCACCAAGGGTAGCCGGCATAATGAGAGCATACAGCGAGATTGCAACACTCTTTCCTTTCAAACAGCAAAATGCAGGGATGAAATGAATGAGCCCAAACAAAACCGCAGAACCCATCATGCTTAGAAAACCGGCTGTGCGCGGCGATATCCCAAAGAGACGGTAGAACCACTTACCTGACGAAACCAATAACCCCCTGAATATAAACTCCTCCATGAAAGTCTGTGAGCATATCATAGGTAGTCCCAGTAGTAACCCGCATAACTTCGGGTAGTCTTTTAAAGAAAGGTAAACCCCGCCCGGACTTGCACGTCCGCTTGCTAACATCGCCCGAAAACCTGTGTCTGGACGAAGAATGAAAGCGTTTGCTACCCTACCTATGACAAATGCAGCTGCCCAGAGAAGAACCAAGGGAGTCCACGAACACCTGAGAAATGATGACATGCCAAGACCATATATCTCTAAGGGATCTCCTAAATGTACAATCGCTGCCAAGGCCAGTGCGAGAATTATCACCAAAGGTGTAGCATCTATGGAACCATCCGGTTCCCGGGTCTTACCGGACACAAGAACCCTCACGATAAGTGACAACCCGATAAGGGCATAAGAGTAACCGGTCACCGCTGTCCGGCCCCTTTCTCAATAGAGGACAGGATCGCGTCTACATTATCAGAGAGGGATCTGTCTTCCCGCCACTCCCACAGAACAGCCGGTAAAACACGCTGATAGAATTGGCAATACGGGTCTTTCGAAGACACATCCCCGGTATGAGCCAGCGCTCTTGCGCGACATCCGCCTCCGCAAAAGAGAGCTACATCGCAACCGGAACATTCGGGAAGCCCTATAACACCTGGTATCTTGCGCGTACCTCGCCTGACAATCTCCCATATGGACTCTTTAGGCACTTCGCCCAAAACCATGTCAGAGGCATGCAGTACCGGACACGGATAAACCTTGCCGTCAGGCGCTATGCTGACAATGGAAGCGCCTGCGCCACACCCTTCCTTAACAATAAGCTCAACCGGAGGCGTAACATCACCAGGCAGGCCCTGGTCACTTGCGTCCCCTGCCCGGAGGCCTGTTTCTCGTCTTCCTTCAAGTGATTCACTGCACACTCTCGAGAAGTGCCTCAGCAATTCGTCTGTGGGAATTTCCATGTCGCCTATGTGGCATATGCCCCTGCCTACCGGTAGAAAGAGGCTGAAATGATAACCTACGCCCAGCATCCCGGCTAATTCAACAACGCTCTTGGATTCACGAATACTGTCTCGTGTGAGAGTCTGAACAATCTCGATGTTGCGTACTCCTGCCTGAAGTAAAGTCCGAATACCTTCAAGCGCTTTATTGAAGCTGCCCGGCCCGCGAATACCGTCATGAACCCTGGGATTGGCGGATTCAATGCTGACCTGCACCCTTGCGCCGGCCTTTGATATATGGCCCGCCTCTTCCTTGGTAATCAAGGTTCCATTGGTGAGAATGGTAATCATGGGGAACTTTCCCCTGGCATAGTCCAGTGTGTCAGAAAAATCCGGGAAGAGCAGAGGCTCGCCTCCGCTTATCACAAGATTGCCAAGCCCCACTTTAGCCAAGGCATCTATGATTAAGCATAGGTCTTCATAAGATAATTCCTCATGCCCGAGTGAGTCACAACTTGCGAAATAGCACATGGGACATACAAGATTACATCTGGCAGTGACATTGAGATAGGCACGGGCAAGAGTCACCACATCACTGACTTCAGCCAAAAAGCCGTATTCCTTTAAATAGTGAAAGAGAGACTCGATGACTTCAGGTTTGGTGCCGGTTTCTTGAGCCTCATCAGCAACTAATTGCCGTATGGATTTCCCTTCCGGATTCAAAGCGAGCTCATATGCATAATCCGCAAGTTTTATCCACTCACGGTTACAAGGATTTATGAGAACCCGTTGGCCTCCATGTTCCAGCACTTCGATTCCTCTTGCAATGGTGACCACCTGCCGCTCCATCGCCTAACCCCCCAGTTCCCCGGCGCACAATGCGCCTCCGTCTCCCTCAGGGCGACTCTTCCTCACCGGTTTTGGCAAACAGACGGTAGGCCCGCAACCCCCTTGAGCCTACCGCCTGTCCCCACCCTGCGGCCTTAGCCGATAGTTATTCTGTGACCCCACAGTCGAAAGGTGAAGCAAAACCCATCGATTGCAAGATCAAGTCTCATCCTTTTTCCGCCGAGCTTACCGTACATGTGGCGCACCCCCTTCCCCGCCTTTCAAGCGGGCGAGCTTCGTACTATTGCGCCTGGGCCGGCTCAGGTCGTCTCTGGCAGTCTTAGTCTAGCTTGTATTGGCGGAATAGACCATTCCCCATAAGGATGACTTTTTAGGGTTCGACGGAATGATTTACGGAAACCGTCGGATAGCGCAGGTTATTGCCACATGCCGCATTTGTACACGTACCGCACAGCTTGAGCTCGATTTCTTACACGCAGCTTCCTGAGAATACTGGACACGTGACTCTTGACAGTATTGACACTTATAAACATGTCATCAGCGATTTCCTTGTTCTGCCGGCCTTTCGCCAATAGTCGTAAGACTTCCAATTCCGTCCTGGTAAGACTTACCGGACGGTCTTGAATTTCTCCGAGGCCGGTTAACGGGACTGCCCTCCCGGCAGGTTCGTCATTGGTCCGTCTTTCCATCGAGCCCGTAATACTCTCACCTGTGCCTACATGCAAGACTGCCTCACCTGAAATTGACTGTCCCTTGTGACGATGAACTCCGCGTGCGTTCAATCCTTTGATCTTAAGACTACCCACAACCTCTATGCCTTCAGGGAGAATGTCCGGATCCAGGCGTGCCGCGCTCTCACTTGAACCGTCATGAACCAAAATCACTTTCAGTTTATCCATGTCGCTCCCCTCCGCAAAACAGTAGCCAAAGACGCCCGTCCTCTTTTCTGACCTTCGTACCCGGAAAGTCGATACCCACATGCGTATCCAGGGACATCATGCTACTTATATACCATAATATGTAAGTCAATAACTACTTTATCACCATTTTATGGTAATGTCAATAAGGGTTTGTGTCGGGCCCATCCTCATCTTCTGAAACAGGCCCCTGAAGTGCTTGCACATTATTGGAGTGGCACTCAGAAGAAGCAAATAAGGAGGATTTCCGGCAATTGCCAAACATATTTCCTTCACAATCTCACGAAGATTCTTTACCGCAAGTTTTGCAGTTGGGATCCTGAGACGCCTTAACTTCATGCCATGTCATGTCCAGGCCACTAAACAGAAGAAGTCTCCCGGAAAGAGGGCTGCCTATGTCAAGAAGCACCTTTACTGCCTCGACAGCTTCCATACAACCGATTATACCGGGAATTGCAGCAAATATCCCCATCTCCTGAGCTGTCCAAGGTGCATCCTCAGGCGGAGGATGAGGAAAAACACATCTAAAACATGGGCCTTTCCCAGGCAAGATCGTAAGAATCATCCCGTCAAATTGCATTACTCCGGCTTCTATCAAAGGTTTCCCGAGTTCCTGGCAAGTATCGTTCACAATGTACCTTGTTTTCAGATTATCCACTGCGTCTACCACCAGGTCATACCTGGCAATTATGTCTTTGGCACGTTCTCTCGAAAGCCTCGTATCATAGGTCTCCACACGTACATGGGGATTAAGACGGCCAAGCGTCCGCTTGGCCGATTCCACTTTCTTCATCCCAAGGCTGTCTGCATCATGGAGGATCTGCCGCTGCAAATTGGAAATACTGACTGTGTCCTCATCCACAATGCCGATTGTGCCCACACCTGCACATGCCAAGTACATGGCGGAAGGAGATCCTAACCCGCCTGCCCCGATAATCAGGACTCTCGACGACTTGAGTTTCTCCTGGCCTTCCTTGCCGATTTCCGGAATCACAATCTGCCTCGCATAGCGCGCCTCTTCGTCAACAGTCAGCACAAGACATCACATCCGTCTATTTCTCATCAGACGGCGCACATCCGGAACGCCGGAGCACCCTCTCTAAGGCTTTGTTAGCCTCACACACGACTTCGTCTTCATCAATGGCAGTCAGTTTCCGCTGATACATCAAGATACGCCCGTCTACAATCGTAGTCTCAACATCAGCGCTGGAAGCCTCATATACTATCCGAGAGGCAAGGTCTACATTCTGAGTAGGTGCAGCATGCGCCCGGTTCAAATCCATGATAATGATATCTGCACGTTTCCCCGGCTCTATACTGCCGATTTCCTTCTCCAATCCCATAGCCTGCGCCCCGCCTTTTGTCGCCATTTCCAGGACTTTCGCGGCAGGCATTGCGGTAGGCCCAAGACGAGGCTTATGGATGAGAGCTGCAAGTCTCATTTCCCAGAATGCATCCAGGTTGTTGTTACACGGCGCTCCGTCAGCACCTAACGATACAAACACGCCCATATCCAAGAGCTCCGGGATTTTGGCCACACCTGAAGCAAGTTTCAGGTTTGAGGACGGACAGTGTACGACTTTTGTTTCAGAGTCCCTAAGAAGCTCCATCTCCTCATCATTCAGCCATATGCAGTGAGCCAAGACAAGATCCGGGCCCAAGAGCCCGAGCTCCTTCAGGCAGTTAATATTCCTCATGCCTCTATCCGCCATAACGAGTTCAATCTCTCCCTTGTTCTCAGAGGCATGGGTGTGGACAAGCACGCCGGAAGCTCTCGCCATATCACGTACACGCATAAGGAGTTGATCTGTGCAGGACACAACGAACCTCGGCGTAAAGGCATATCGAATCCTGCCTCCGTCATGCATGTGCCACTTCTCCATCAGAGCCTCACTCTCACGTAATGAATCCTCTGTGGACTCCATGAGTGTTTGAGGCACGTCATCCCCGTAGTCCATCATCACTTTGCCGGATGTAGCACGTATTCCGGAATCATCAATAGCGGAAAACGCTCTGTCTGTGTGATGGACTGTCTCCATGTCAATAATGGACGTAGTTCCGCCTTTAATCAGCTCCGTGATTCCCAGCATCGCAGACCAGTAGATACTGTCCTCGTCATGTGCGCCCTCCAGCGGCCATATCCGAAGCTTCAACCAATCCATAAGCTCAAGATCATCTGCCTGGCCTCGGAAAAGAGTCTGGCAGAGATGCACATGGGATTGGACAAAACCCGGCATAACGACCTTACCTCGGGCATCGATAATCATATCAACATCGTGAAGATGTCTGTCGTTTTCCAGGTTGTCTCCCGGCACATCACTTCTTGTTTCCGGCCCCTCACCTGTTGGCGTTACAGAGGCAATTCGGCGTCCGTCAATCAGGATGTCAGCACTCTCTAAGATTCCTTGTTTCTCATTCATAGTAACGACTTTACCGCCGCGAATGAGGATTTTGGACATACCTGCCACTCCTTTCAGTGTGACCTTCGAATCTTAATTCACACTTCGCCATTTTCGTTGCTTAACCCAACTGTGAAACATAACCGATCCTCAACATAACCAATCCAACGATGACAAAAGACAAGAGATGACAAAAAATAAGGAGGTCGCCAAACCAAAGCCAAGGCACAAGCTGAGGTAAGAATCGCGATACGATAACACCTCGCCCGCACCCTCGTAGCCAGGTTGGTTGCGGCCTCCTGGTAGAAACGCCTGAACCCTTATTATCAGGTCTATACGAGAGCGTTGGAACACATCGTGTAACGTTCCCTCTATGATTCCCTTTTGGTTTATTCCATATAGAATTTGGGAATCCTTCTTCAGATAGTCTTTAGACAGTCTTTAAGTAGTGTTTAGACAGTCAGGATGCCTTGACTGCTTACTCACACCCCGTGATCCCCGCTACCCAGCTCCAGATCTCGTCAGCGAGTCTTACTGCTTCTTCGTACTCTTCGCAAGTCACAGGCTCCCAGTCCCCTGGATAGCGAGTGGTAACAGCATACTCATTAAGGATCACCGCCTCCGTAATCTCCGGGGGAATAGCGATCTTACAGCCTCTTCTGATGAGGTTGAAAAGATGTCCGATGGAGTGAGTCCTGGGCGCACTCTTACCAAAATATATCAAAAGTCCTTTCAGACATTTCTCAGCGGCTTGTTGAGCATCAAAGCAAAGATCCTCATAAAGGATATCCTCGCACTGTCTCCCTTGTTTAGCCCGGGCAAGATTGCTTCTTGCCCTTCGAATCCATGCCTCCCACGGACTATCTTTCATAGAGGACACGACCTTTCAATGCTTCAGCATAAACAAGTCCCTGCGTATCACTGTACCGGGCTAACCTCTCCGGAGTCTCTAACACTATATCTATAGCGACCGGAACTTCGGATAATGCTCGATAGATTTCTTGTGTGAGTTTTCTTCTATGCTCCACGCCTTCTTTTATCACGAGGATGTCGTAGTCGCTGTCATGGGACCACCCTTTGCGGCTCCTCGAACCGAAGAGGA
>CZCA01001503.1_pt1 | contig 17653 bp, 13 predicted proteins | sample 591981 | NCBI WGS metagenome assembly CZCA01 (sample SAMEA3556810, study PRJEB10932) | anaerobic digester metagenome
GAAAACCACATAAATGCCCTCACTGTGGTAACTTAACAGACACAGTTCACGACTATCGAAAACAGATAATTAAAGATATTCCGTCCTTTGGAAATAATGTGATAATTCACTTTAATAAGAGGAGATACCGTTGCTCCTGTGGTAAGAGATTTGCAGAAAAAAATCCATTTCTGCTCCTGTTACCAACGGCTTTACAGAAGGCTGTAACAACAAAATCAAGGTTCTTAAAAGAAATGCTTATGGATTTCGTAATCGTATTTTACATATGTTTTCTCATCAAAAGACCAATATACTTAAACAAGCGACAGCTTAACGCCATCCCTTGCTTCACTTTTGTTTTAGTTGGGTTACCCCAACTATTGACATAGAGCCATTATATTCCTATGCTAAGCGAACCAAATAAAAATCACTACAGTAAAAAACTGTAGTGATTTTTTGAAAGGAAAGATAAAATGAAAAATCATATATAAGCTTTATTATGTTGAAAACCAAGTCATAGAATTTACGCTTAATAACGATTAAGACATAAAACAAATAATATTAAAAATATTATTCGTACTCTACAACATCAATCCACTTCATTAAGAATTCTTTTTCGCTTTCAACGCCCTTAACCATTTGAGATGCAGCAACAATTGGCAGCCATTGCTGTACATATTGTTTAGCTGTATTGCTCTTTTCACAGAATATTGACATATATTTATCGGCTAGCTCTGGGTGGCTTAATGAGAACAGCATATATGTTCTGGCCGCATCTGCCGAAGCATTACCCTGTGTTGCGTGTGACCAGTCCAGTATATGGAACTTGCCATCTTTATCAACAATAATATTACTAGGGTTAAAATCGCCATGACAAACCTTAGTATGCTTTGGCATACCCTCTAGTCGAGTATGAAGCTCATATCTGGTAGTAGCGTTAATGTCATTTAGGCTGGAAATCTTACGATTCATTTTGTCCTTCAGCTTGTTTAGCAAGGGAGCTTTTTTGCTGTGAACCTCAAGCTGTAGGTCAACGAACTGGTTTAAATATTTGTCAACATTAGCAGGATCTTCTGCCATAATAGTTGTTAATGTTTTACCCTCTACATAATCAAGTGTTATTGCCCACTTGCCATCAATAATAGAAACTGCCTTAATAGATGGAATGCACAAACCTGTTTCCTCTACTCTTGCGTGGTTAAGCGCTTCGTTAAGAACATCTGACTTTGGGTACTTCTCACTAAAAACCTTGATTGTACTGTCGCCGTCCTTGTAGATTGTCTTGTCCTTACGCTCAGCTAATACTTTTTCGAATGTCATAAAAATTCCCCTTTCTGATACGCCAGTCGATACACATGAATTGTTTTTGGTCATCCTGTATCTTCGTATCTGTGCCTATTATACTACATTGAATTTGAAATGTATAGTGAAAATATCACAAAAAATTACAGCTCATTTTTGTGGAATAATACAATTTTGCTAGTATTTTAAACAAATTTTCTGTTTTATACCTGTGAATAATTCTTTTTTCGCAAAATCACTTCCAAAATTCTAGTGTTCTTGAAATTGTGCAAATTATACTATTAGCCACACTATTATTTGCATAAGCAGGTAATTGATACTCAACATTCATAGCAACATTTATAATAATAGCCAAAATTACTGAAGCTAGGAAAACACGTTCCAATATACGTCTAATACTTTCGTTTTTCACTGACAAGTAAATTGTAAAACCGATGGCTAATGCACCTATTATCATTTCCCAGGAGAAGTCTGTGGAATATCGTACACCGTAGCCACTTTCCCATATAGAAAATATAATAATAAGGGGTGCCAAAACACAGCTGGCTAAAATTAAAATTGTATTTGTTTTCCGTGTTTTATGTGGTGCTAAGGTATACGCCCGACGGGCAAAAAGGTATGAAAACATTGGCAATGCCCTAAACATTATACCTACTGCCACTGTATTAGCAATAAAGTAATAGCCATTCACATCTAAATTAGTAAAGTTAGAATGTACAAATGGAAATACAGTATTGATAATAGGCACAGCCAATATGAAGTTAAACAAACCTATGGCTGCCATAATAGTATGGTACTGTGACTGTGTAAAATCATTAATTGTCAAGGAATAATCTATACCAAAATCTGTAAATGAGCCAAATCTCATATAGTTATAAACCATTTGTATACCACCAATTATAACAAAAGGCAATAATGCATATAACAAATACTTAGCACTTTCAAATTTAGACGAAGCAGCACCATCAGCCTGTACTTTTTTAGCTTTGCCATTTCTTATAGTTTTTAAAAATCCTACCGCCAAATATAATAGTGCAGCAAAGCAATATACGGCTAGCGTTGGACGGCACAAAACAGCTAAGGCTAAGCATCCCGAGGATAACGCTATTCTATGCAGTGATATTTTACCATCACCTATAACATTAGAGGCTAACAGAAAATATGCACCTGCTGTAACAAAGGTAAAGCCAGAGGATTGTGCTATTTCATAAAAATCAGGTCTAATCAAATTAAACCAAACTCCTGATGAAACCTGTAGCAGAATTATACTCATCAGCACAAATGAAGCCGGCACATTGCTAAAGAACTTTTTAAAGAACACCAAAACCAGTTTGGTTAAAAAAACTATTCCTATTATAGAAAACAACAGAACCGCCCATGATGTTGGGCAATAATATCCCGTTAATAAATGATATGGTAAGAACACCAACAAAACAGGGGCTATTCCATAATATGAGTAATATGAGCCGTTATAGTACACATGGTCCCATAACGCTGGAACATTTTTTTCTTCACGTTCGCTCCAATCGTATGGATTGTCCAAGCCCTCCAAGGCCGAGGTATCTTTATCAGGAGATACCTCTACACTGCCATTTTCAAAAGCATCTACTAACTCCTGTGTTATTTGATTGCCATTTGTCAAAGAAAAATCATTATACAGTGTGTCACCATTTGATATTCGACCCATATTTATTGAAGTAAATGCCAAAACAATAAATACAGCTGTAATAATTAAAGCTCCAATTTTACACGTTTTAATACTGGTAAAAAACGGTTTTCTTAGTTTTTTATAAATGTAAAAAAGGTACACTAAAGCAGCAATACCAAATATTATTGAAAATCGCAGTACAGAAATGTTTAATGGAATTGGTGAGTTAATAGTTATAGAATGGATTTTAACAATGTTGTTTTCATCAACATTAAAATTAAATGACAGCTTAGACACATCACCTGAAAAATGGCAGGGTGCGTATTGACTTCTTTCGTTGTCCATTATCTCACACACAGTCATTAAACCTGTACGCATGGATTTATTAGTAGCATCAGAAAAGTTGACACCAACGTTAAATGTACCACCCTTAGTTTCTGCTGATGCATCAACTCTAACTGTACCAACAGGTTTATTTATATTATTAAACTGAATATAGGCATATTCATTATTATTTGTAACATAGCCATTGGATTTTTCTGACATATTATAAATTTGGGCTGTGGATATATCTAAAGCTTGTTGTGTATAGCTACCACCTACCAAGACATAGCTATTGAAGTTGAACACCGTCAGCTCTAATAGCAATGCAACAACAGCAACCTTTGAAAAATAACAAATGCCACCTTTGTATTTTTTCAGCACACCCATTCCAAATAATTTGCCACCTGCGACAAAAAGCACACTAAAAATCAAACAATATAACGATAAATACTTAACAGATGAAAACACCCCCATATTACATATATCTAAAATTGTAAAAACAATCAAAACACCCAGATTAAAAAAGCATATCGTGAAAAAATAATAGTTATTATTTTTGTTATCTATAATAAATTTACATATTTTTCCTTTTTTTATACTGGTATTAAAAACCAAATACAATCCGTTGACAATCGTCAAAATGATAGTAACCGCTGAAACAAAAAAATCCATTTTATCCTCCTTACGCATCACACAATTTTATTATTTCTATGTTAATGGCAGAAGTAAGCAGGTTAGCTTAATTTCTAATCTATTTTTAAGAATAGACTTTGTTGCAGTTAAACAAAGCACCCTTAACAGTTAATATATTAATATAAACTATTATTGCCACTACTTTTATTATATAGATATATTGTTACATCAGATGATAATACACTATTTGTACTTATTTTGCAATAATTTTAAACATAAAAATGTTGATACGCAAGCTTTCACCTGTTATCAGCATTTTTTAATCTTTATGCCATTGTATCTATTGTTTTTCCAATATATTTTTGAGTAATAACAACGTCCTGTATATCAACTCTGCCATTGCCAGAGGTATCTGCCAACAACAGCTTGTTGCCTGTCAAGGTTTTTTCCTTAGAGATATGCTTTTGTATGGCTATAACATCATTTAGGTTAACCTGAGAGTCAGCATTAACATCACCTATTATACCTATCCTGTATCCATAATCCAGCACACACCAACCCGACGAGCCATTATATGTAACCTTTCCCCATGTGTAGCCCCCAGCTGTAGTTTTAGTGGATATACGAATTACAGCGTTATACGGTATGGTTAAAATGCGAGAATATCCAGTACCTGCACCTGTACGTAAATTAACGCCGTCAGTTGATGTTAACCTGTGCAGCTCACCTGGCGTTTGTGTGGGGACGGGTGTATCATCAGGATTATCTGATGCTGTAAAATCCCCTATGTAAATAAATCCCAAAAACCTCATTCTGCTGTATCCAAAATGACTGTCAGCAGAAGAAACAGTACTGGTAAAAAAGCTTGTGCCGTTCCATGCCGACTCAGATATAGTTACCTGTGTGCCTGATATTTTTTCCACAACAGCTACATGACCAGTATCAGAATCATAATTATCCCATACAGCTACAGCACCCAGCCTAGGTGTTGAACCGTATGAATAGTAGCCATACTCCTTATTGTAATTGTACCATTCACCAGCGTTGTAATGGCAAAGCTTAGGTTCTGTTCCTAATATCTCATATGCCCTGCCAAAAGCATATGCCGTACAATTTGGCATACCATAACCTGCGGCATAAAATATATTTTTACTGCTATAGTAATAAGCGTTGCTGTAGGACGGTGCGGACAGACGTGGTGTAAAGGTGGTTGCTGCGTTTACCTTTGTTGTTGTGAAGCTGCCAAAAGCAAAAGCAGTAATCAATAACACTACAGTCATAGACAGTGAAAGTATCTTTTTTAACGTCATTATATCAATTCCTTTTATAAAGTATCAAATCTGTAACTAGTGTAACATATATAATGTATAAAAATCTATTGACATTTAATTGAATTTAACAGCAAATTTTTATTCATTTTGCTTTTATTTTTATGACACAATTTTAAAATTGGCTATACTACTTGGATTTTTATGAATCACTATTATGTCCCAATACGGTTATTTGATTTTTTTGATGATAATGGTATAATACTAACCGTTATTATTTTTATGGATAGGTGGAAGCTATGAACAATATAGGTTTAGTATTAGAGGGCGGCGGTCTGCGTGGTGTATATACCGCTGGGGTTTTAGATTACTTTTTAGACAAAAATATTGAATTTGGGTACTGCATTGGTGCTTCAGCCGGTGTGTGCAACGCTGTAAGCTACATCTCAAAACAGAAATATCGCAGTAGGGATATTAACTTAAACTATGTTAATGACAAGCGTTATCTAGGAATTGGAAACCTGCTAAAAACAGGCTCTATCTTTGGATATAAAATGATGTTAGACACCATACCTCACCAGCTTATGCCCTTTGACTACCATACATATGAAAATTCAAAATGTGTTTTAACAGCCGCTGTTACAAATTGTGAAACAGGTAAAAGTGAGTATTACAGACTAAAAAATCTAAGGCAGCACTATGACATTGTTCAGGCTACTACATCATTGCCATTAATTTCTAAAATGGTGAATATAGATAATAAAAAATTTTTAGATGGCGGTGTATCCGACAGCATACCAATTAGGCAATCTATAAATGACGGCAACCAATATAATGTAGTTGTGTTAACCCGTGACCAAACCTACAGAAAAAAGAAGTCCAGCATTGCCTTGGCAAAAATCAGATACGGTAAATATCCTAACCTAATAAAAGCAATGGAAAACCGCTGGAATGATTATAACAATGAGTTAGAATTTATCGAAAAGCTAGAACAGCTTGGAAAGATATTTGTTTTTCGCCCCAGTGAACAGCTATCCATATCCAGATTAGAAAAAGACGTTGACAAGCTGTCCAGCGTTTACGATTTAGCTGTTAGAGATTCAGAAAATAAACATAAAAGCTTTATGCAGTGGCTAGAAAAAACCAACATCACAGCCAACAAATAAAAACAATTTTGTACCATATATTTGGGCTGAATTACCACTCCTAATTTTTAAGAAAAGGGTAAATAATATTTGATAATCTCATTACATCAAATCCTTTTTATAATATTTTTTCCATAACAAAATCATCCATATAGTAACCGTTGCCTATATCCGCTTTTTGTTCATCAACAATAGTAAAGCCTCTGTATTTATATACATTAATGGAGTTTTCATTATATTTGTTTACCCTTAGGTAAATCCTGTTTAGACCAATACTCGTTGCTGTTTTTTCTACAAAATCCAACATTTTACTGCCATAGCCCTTTGAACGATAAGCCTTTTTTAAATATAATTTGCTAAGAAACAGACTGTCCGCTTCTGGTTTTATACCTACAAAGCCTATTATCTCACCTTTGAGTACAGCCGTATAATAGCTGTAACCATCAACATTTATTTGGTTAGCAATAGCCCGTGATGACTGAAATTTTTCCACCATATATGCTATCTGAGGTGTGGACAGAATACAAGGAAAAAACTCAAACCATATATCATGTGCAATAACTGCCAGCTGTTTGATTTCATCATGGCTTTTTATTTGGACAAATTTCATATTCATTATCAGCACTTCCTTTATCAACTAATTTATTTTATTGTACCACAAATTTATTTTAAGAAAAAGCACCTAACGTTAACACAATGTAACCTTAGGTGCTTGTTAATATAAATTTTTAATTATTTAGCTTATATATCAAAATGCTGATTTAAAATATGAGCTATGCCGTCATTATTGTTGGACAATGTTATTTCATTAGCAATAGCCTTTAGCTCATCACAAGCATTTTCCATAGCTACGCCCAGTCCCGCAAATTTCACCATTGATAAATCATTTTGTGCATCTCCAAATGCCATGACCTGACTGGGAGCTATGTCTAAAATATCACAAACCATCTGTAATGAATCTGCCTTGCTAACGCCCCTCATATTAGCTTCCAAATAGAATGGTGCTGAATATATAAATTCAAATTCATTCACAAAATCCCTTGTAATGTCATCATAATACTGCTTTAAAATCTGATTAGGTGCAGCCGCCAAAACCTTTACTGGGTTAAAATCAACTGCATCTGCCTGATTATCAACCATTTTCATCGGCATATTGTTTAGCTGACATTCAAATTCAACGTTGTAGCCATCCTTATCCTTTGTGTAATAGAACTGGCCGTTATCAACAATAGGTGTTATTGGAAATTTCTCTAGGTTTTTTAAATATTTAACTGCTAACTCATTTGGTATACTTTTTTCATAAAGCACCCTTCCTGTTGTAGCATCTATCACCTTGCCGCCATTATAGGATAATAACAGTCCATGATAATTTTGTAAATCTAAAGCCTTACATTCTCGGCTTAGACCCGGTGCTGGTCTACCAGATGCCAAGGCTACTATAACACCCTGCTGCTGCACCTTTATTAACGCCTCCTTTGTTTTAGGCGTTATCTTTTTTTCATCATTATTCAGCGTACCGTCCAAATCCAGTGCTATTAATTTATACTTCACTGTCATATCCCCCATACAATTGGTAAGTTTTCCAACATCGTAGCATCACTACTTGTAACAGCTACATTATATCATATTAATTTTGCATTTTCCACAAAATACGACATGATATTTTGTGCAAAAAACTATTTGTTACAAAGCTTTAAAATTCATCAGGTTAAATAAAAATTATTATATTAATCTATAAATAAAATTAAGGATAAAATTGGCAAGCTCACACTATCGCTTATATTAGAATTTGCTACAGATTTTATTATCTTAAATATTTGTTGTTAGTTTGACAAACATAGTAGCTTTTGATATTCTGTAGTAAAAATATAGAGGGCTGTGACGGTAACAATGCCATGTTTTAATATATGGAAAAAGACTGGCAAGGATGTATCTTGCTATTTTAAATACTACTCTATATTTTTGATTATAATATTTTGCAAAATTAAAGGGGGAAATATGGGTATAAAAAGATACGCTATATTCGCTGCTGTTGCGGCATCTATTTTGATATTGCTGTTTACAGGCTGTGGCAGCCCAAAAGAAGGCATATCAACAAAAGCTGACAGTATGATAACAGCAGCTGAATATGTAACAACAGAAGCAAAAGGTGTGACAACGGAAACCAAAAGTCCAGATACAAATCCATACTACGTCGACGAACAAATAAAAATTGCAACAGAAGCTAACAGCTTTCAAAATCTTAGCATTGATAATCGTAAGGAAATAATAAATAAATTACTAACACAGCTTAAATGTGATGGAGCAATAAACTATTTTTCCTATAATGAATGCGGCTGTGTATTCTCCTTTGAATACAGCAACGGCACACCAGGCGGTATTCAAATAAAGGAATTTGACCCCAATCTGAATTGAATATAGTTGGTGATAGATGAATTAACAGCTAGGCTTTGTGAATTTTCTAAATATGTCTGCAACCTTTTTTGTTTTTGAACAAGGTATAAAAAAACATATAGCCATCTACTTGTATTTTTTTACATAATTCACTATAATAAGCTATAACAATATTGGAGGAATTCTAATGTATAATATTACTTTTCCAAAACTTGATTTACTGCAAAACGGCAATTTCTACACTGGTTCTGCAGGTACAGAACAGCTTACAGGCTGTACTAACAAAACAACCTTCGTATATAAAATAGTCATAAAACGTCATGATGACAGCAGCTGTCTAAGTGTAGGCTACTATTTACAGCATCCATGGAATGCACCTGTTATTAACGAAGAACCAATCTATAAAGAGTTTGAGCTGTCACAAAATGGTTTAGACGACGCTAAGGATTGGATAACCCAACGTTGTAATTCTCTGTTGCCAAACGATAAATAATAGATAAATTATAATTAAATATGTTTCACAGGAATTCATTTCTAGACCGCCTTTAGAAAACGGTTTTCCTCAACCGCATTAAAGGTCTAGGCAGCATATGTTCTTTCTTGCTTTGCCTATATACCAAATCACCTAAGCCTAAGGAAAATAATTAAACACCAAATACAAAAGCACAGATGTCAAGGAGCTACAATGACATCTGTGCTTTATTTTGTATATTTTATTGCCGTATAATTACACCTATATAACTTTAAAGATGATGGCATCACTGTAAAGGTCACAGCATTATTGACTTTTAAAATAGCGTAGCTTGTTTTATTTTATACCTGCCAGCTTGTCCCTTAGCTTAGGAAGCTGTTCCTCACAGTGCTGAAGCCAATTTTTTGATATTTCTGTAAAGCTTATTGCCACCAAGGAATATGTTAATTCCCGCAAAAAATTACAGTTATATGACTGTAGCTTGGAATATCTGTGTGTGTCTAATTCATTTTTATCGTCAGGTGTGTAATTAATTTTGTCAATCATTAAATGCTGAATTAATATTATTTCATAAAGATAGCTATCCTTATCATTGCTTAAATCCATATTATTCATTTTATCTAAAACCATAGTATCAAAGGTTACAATGTCATTGCCTGTGAAACGGTATATATCATATTTTTTGGTAGCCACAATCCAGCGAACCAATAGGAAACCAAGTAAACAACCGCCACACATAAACATTAATCTAAGCAATACAGAGGTTTCTACGCTGATAATTGGGAACACAGATATTACCACAGCCTCCGCTGCGAAAATCATCTGGACCAACGTATTGTTGGTAACAGCCAACACGCAAAAGCTTATAATAACTGCCACTATTAATCTGTAATCTAAGGGCAGCAGCTCTATAGTTAATATGTACAGTAAGGACCCAATCAGTACCAGCCCCACCTGTGGCAGACACATTTTAAAGGAAAATCTTGGGTAAATGGTAGATAACGTAAATGCCATCAACGGCAGGTAATAGCTATAATCAATAGGCACTACATATGCAGCAGCGGCAGCAATGGTAAAAATAATAGCTGTTTGCAAGGATTTTCTAAAACGCACGCTGGCAAAATTAAATCCTTTTATTAAATCCTTCACCTTTAGCTTTAACACATTTAAAGCATCACCAACAATGACAACCTTCTCGTTAGTTTTTAAAGCCGCTGACAGCTGCTTAATATATTTTTCCCACAGGTTGTTTACCACAGCATTTTTCAGCTTATTGTTTTCACAAAAATAATCAAGCTCTATAGCTAAACGTTTTCTGTTTTTACTTATTATAAATATCTCCTGTAGGTTGTTAAAATACACCCTGTCATGTTCATCCAGCTGGGGAAAATTAGCCGCTGTATCATATATCAGCTTGCTAAATTCCTCCATTGTTATCATAGCTCTGACATCCTGCTTATCTTTATTTGTCAGCAGATAACCCTGTGCAGCCATAGTATTATACTGACCTTTGCAAAAATCCGTTGCCAGTGTAAACATATCTAATGTGCTTTTTCTATCAAAATCATCACCAGATAACATATTCAGCTGTTTGCATATTAGCTTACAGCCTTGGTCAACAGCGGAATTTGGCTCTGGTAAATTCATAAATTTTGAAGTAAGAAACAGAAAAACACCACATAATAATCCACACATTGCCACGGAAAATAAACGCTCACCCAAAATTGCAAATGAACCAGAGTTCATTTGCATCAATATAAGCTCCAGCCCCCATAGGTAGTATCTGTTTGTGAAAAAATCATCCCTAAAAAAGTACACCAACACAAACATATATACCAGATTTATACCCACAGCACAGAAAAAGTTCATAACCGCCAACGTCCCCAGCGTCACCGTAAGCAATAAAACCACAATATATTTTATGTAATTAAAAAATGCAAAGGGCTTTTTGTACAGGTCTTTAATCGTAAACAAAAACAGTACCGAAACAGCACCCACATTTGTACCAAATACAAGCTTTGTTCCCCAAAACAGGGCTATTGCCACTAAAATAATTGGTATGTTCTTTTTGAAAAGCTTTATATAGTCAATACTTTTCTTCCTTATATTTTCTATCATTTTACACCTCACGAATCGGTAAAAATCTCTAACTATCCATACTAATTAATAAACACACTAATTGTATTATTTTTTGTGGTATAAGTCAAGTTTTATGTATTTATCAGTTAATAAGTTTCATTTTATGTGATAATAGTGAAAAATCACTTTATATGCCAGAAAACACAAAATAAAGTTTGTAAAATTGTATGGCTTGTGCTATAATTAACGATTGAAAAGAATATAAACGATAAGTGACAAGAGGTATTTATTTATGGCTGAAAGAAACGACTTAAGAAATATTGCAATCATCGCCCACGTTGACCATGGTAAGACAACATTGGTGGACCAAATGCTGCGTCAGAGCGGTATATTCCGTGATAACGAAACCGTAGCGGAGCGTGTTATGGACTCTAACGATTTAGAGCGTGAGAGAGGCATTACAATCCTGTCTAAAACCACAGCAGTTATGTACAACGGTGTAAAAATTAATATCGTTGACACCCCTGGTCATGCCGACTTTGGTGGTGAGGTAGAACGTATCCTAATGATGGTTGACGGCGTTTTGTTGCTGGTTGATGCTTTCGAGGGTTGCATGCCACAAACAAGATTTGTTCTAAAAAAAGCTTTAGGCTTAGGCAAAAAGCCTGTTGTTGTTGTTAATAAGGTTGACAGACCCGGTGCTCGTCCTGAAGAAGTAGTGGACGAAGTATTAGATTTATTTATTGAGCTGGGTGCTGATGATGACCAGCTGGAATTCCCTGTAGTTTACGCTTCTGGCAGAGATGGCTATTCTTCTTTAAACCCACATGAACATGGTACTGATATGAAACCGCTGTTAGACGCTATTATTAGTGAGATAGCCCCTCCTAAGGGTGACCTTGACGGTCCTATGCAGGTATTGTTTTCCAACATTGATTATGATGAATATGTCGGCAGAATTGGTATTGGCAGAGTAGAGCGTGGCTGTATAAAGCAGGGTCAAAGTGCCGTTTTATGTCAGCGTGACGGTGGAACAAAAAACATTAAAATTGCTAAGCTGTACCAGTATGAGGGATTAAAAAGAGTAGAAACACAGGAAGGCAGACTAGGCGATATAGTTTGTGTGTCCGGCATAACAGACCTGAACATTGGTGAAACAGCCTGTGACCCTGAACACGTAGAAGCACTGCCATTTGTAAAGATTGACGAACCTACAGTATCTATGATGTTTATGGTAAACAACAGCCCCTTTGCAGGTAAAGAGGGTAAGTATGTAACCTCCAGAAATCTGCGTGACCGTTTGTTTAAAGAGGTAGAAACTAACGTAGCCCTGCGAGTAGAGGAAACAGATTCAGCAGATACATTTAAGGTATCAGGCAGAGGTGAGCTTCACCTATCTATTCTAATTGAAACAATGCGCAGACAAAATTATGAGTTTCAGGTTTCTAAGCCAACAGTAATTATGAAAAAAATAAATGATGTTACCTGCGAGCCTATTGAGCTATTAATAATTGAAGTACCAGACAGATACGTTGGTGCTGTTATGGAAAAAATCGGTTCCCGTAAGGCTGAGCTTATTAATATGGGTACAAGAGAGTCAGGTATCACTCATGTAGAGTTTAAAATTCCAGCCAGAGGATTGATGGGTTATCGTTCAGAGTTTTTAACAGATACAAACGGTAACGGCATTATGAACCATGTGTTTGACAGCTATGAGCCATACAAGGGTGAAATTATCTGTAGGCATCAAGGTTCATTAGTTGTTCATGAAACTGGTGAAACAACAGGCTATGGCTTGTTTGCCGCTCAAGAACGTGGCAGACTGTTCCTAGGCCCTGGTGTACCAGTGTACGAGGGTATGATAGTAGGTGCCAGTCCAAAAGCTGAGGATTTGACTGTTAACGTATGTAAGAAAAAGCACATTACCAATACCCGAGCATCAGGCTCTGACGATGCCCTAAAGCTAACACCTTGCTCACCCTTAAGCCTAGAGCAATCATTGGAGTTTATCAATGATGATGAGCTGGTAGAGGTAACACCTCTAAATGTGCGTTTACGCAAAAGCACACTTAGCAAGGAACAAAGGATGAAACAGCAAAACAAGAAGTCTTAATTCCACAATATTTTAAGGACGATTTACCTATGCAGTATGTTATTCTTGACCTTGAATGGAACGGTGCTTATAGCAAAAAAAAGAAAAAGTATATAAATGAAATTATTGAGGTGGGTGCCGTTAAGGTTAACGACAGCATAGAAATAGTGGACACCTTTTCTATGCTGGTTAAGCCTCAAATTGGTAAAAAAATAAGTGGTCGGGTGGTAGAGTTAACCCATATCAGTAACGATGAACTAAGCACATCTAACAACACCTATACTCACACTATGGGACTGTTTAAGAAGTTTGCACAGGATTGCGTTGTTATGACCTGGGGTACTACTGATATTTCCACAATGATGGATAATAACGACTACTACCTACACAATAAAAGGCTTGGTTTTTTGACGGATTATATAGACCTGCAGGTCTATTGTCAAAACACAATGAAAATGTCAGACCCAGGCAAGCAAATGGGCTTAGAAACCGCTGCACAGTTATTAGGTGTAGAATACGGTGAGGACAGTCTGCACCGAGCCTTAGATGACAGTATATTATCCTATAAATGCTTTAAAAAGCTGTATGATAAGGATAAGATAAGCCAATATATCCGAAAGGCAGATACCCATTTTTACGATAGAATTGGCTTTAAAAATGTGGCCATCACAGACATTGATAACCCTATGCTGGATAAAGAGCAGATGTATGTATTGTGCGACAAATGTGGCAGTCTTGTAACTACTGCAGAGCCATGGATTATAAAAAACAAAAGCTTTCGCAGCAGGTTTCACTGTAACAAATGTAATTGTGACTTCTATGGCAGAATTACATTTAAGCTGAAATTTGACGGTGTGCATATTAAAAGAGCCACCTACACCCCACCTTCTCCACAGCAAACAGGGACAGAGGAAGAATAGATATATTTAATTTAGATGTGTCAGCGTAGAAAAGTAAAAGCTTTTTTTCTTGCTGACCTTTGCTTTTTTTTACATCATTTGCTTTTTTTACATCATTAAAATATTCATTTAAAACTTTTTTAAAGGTCCGATGATAGTAATTAATCTATCACCTGACTTTAATTTATTATTTTTCTAGATATACCAATATTAATAAGGCGACGGACATAGTTTCCTTTATATGTGATATAATCCTACCACCTATGCTAACGCTTACAGGCGGACTTCATATATTATTTTTTTAAAGCTCTATGTGTTTTGTCGTAATAGACAATTTAAAATTTTAAAATTATGTGCTTGTTGCTATTATGGTATAGTTTTATTGTGATTTGTCTAAATATAAAATAAATACCTATGATTTATATCAAATTATGGACAAAAACTATTTTACGTTTATATTTGGATGGTTGCCGTGTGATTTATTATTATCAATTCATAATTTTTTAACATTTTTAGTGTACAATAAATACCACAATATAACAGAGAAAAGGGGTATTTTCTATGAGCAAAAATCCTGAATTTACAATTACTATGGAAAACGGTGATGTTATGAAGGGCGAGCTGTATCCAGAAATCGCACCTAACACCGTCAACAATTTTATTAGCCTTATTAATTCTGGCTTTTACAACGGCTTAACATTCCACAGAGTTATCCATGGCTTTATGCTGCAGGGTGGCTGTCCTGACGGCACTGGATGTGGTGGTCCAGATTACTCTATCAAGGGTGAATTTTCTCAAAATGGTTTTAAAAACGACTTAAAGCACACTGAAGGTGTGTTATCTATGGCAAGGGCTAACAACCCTAACTCTGCCGGCTCACAGTTCTTTGTTATGCACAAAAGCTCACCACATCTTGACGGTGCTTATGCTGCATTTGGTAAAGTAACTGAGGGTATGGATATAGTAAATACTATAGCTGAATGCGATACAGACTATAACGACAAGCCACTGGACCCACAGGTTATAAAAAATATAACAGTTGATACCTTTGGTGAATTATATCCTCAACCAGAAAAAATTTAAGTGAAATTTATATGTAAAAAACAATCATATTAACTAAAGGCGTTCGTTTGCACTTTATATGTCAAACGAATTCCTTTTCTATGTAAATTTTTGAAAGGAAATGATTATTATGGCAAAAAAAGACTTTAAGGCAGAATCAAAAAGGTTACTTGACCTGATGATCAACTCAATTTACACACACAAGGAGATTTTTTTAAGAGAGATTATCTCAAATGCCAGTGATGCTATTGACAAGCTTCACTTTATTTCTCTTACAGATGAAAATGCTCCGCAGGCCTCCGACTTTGCTATTACAATTGCAGCTGACAAGGATAATCGCACATTAACGATTTCTGATAATGGCATTGGTATGTCACAGGAGGAGCTAGAGGACAATTTAGGTACTATCGCTAAAAGTGGTTCTTTCCAGTTTAAAAAAGATATGCCACAGGACGAAAAGACAGACATTATAGGTCAGTTTGGTGTGGGCTTTTATTCTGCCTTTATGGTAGCTGACGAGGTAACTGTAATCACAAAAAAATACAACAGTGACACCGCATATAAATGGAACTCAACAGGTGCTGAGGGATATACAATAGAAGAGTGCGACAAAGACACAGCAGGCACACAAATTATTATGCACATAAAGAGCGATGCTGACGAAGAGAAATACTCTGAATATTTGGAGCAATACAAAATAATGTCATTGGTTAAGAAATATTCCGATTATATTCATTATCCAATAAAGATGGAAATTGAAAAATCTGAAAACACCGCACCAGAGGGTGAAGAACCAAAGTATGAAACAGTTAGCGAAATACAAACCTTAAACAGCATGGTTCCTATTTGGCGTCGTGCAAAAAGCGAGGTATCCGACCAAGAGTTTAACGACTACTACAAAGAGAAATTTACAGATATGAGCGACCCACTGGTAACAATCCATGTCAGTGCTGACGGTATGGTTTCATATAAAGCTTTGATGTATATACCCAGCGCCCTGCCATATGGCTATTACACAAAGGATTTTGAAAAGGGATTACAGCTATATTCTAACGGTGTAATGATAATGGACAGGTGTGAACAGCTGTTACCCGACTATTTCCGTTTTGTAAAGGGTATAGTAGATTCACAGGACTTATCACTGAACATCTCCAGAGAACTATTACAGCATGACAGACAGCTTAAAATTATTTCTAAAAACATAGAGAAGAAGATTAAATCAGAGCTTGCTAAGCTAATGAAAAATGACTTTGAAAAATATTCAACCTTCTGGAAAAACTTTGGTTTACAAATAAAATACGGTATTGTTAGTGACTACGGTATGAACAAGGACGCTTTAAAGGATTTGTTAGTATTTAGCAGCTCAGCCAGTGACAAATACACCACGCTATCTGACTATATTTCTCGTATGCGTGAACAGCAAAAGTTTATTTATTATGCCTGTGGCGAAAGCACGGAACAAATTTCTGCGTTGCCACAAGCTGAGCTTTGCAGGGACAAGGGTTACGAAATGCTGTATTTCACAGATGAGGCTGACGAATTTGTTGTTCAAATGCTTGGTGCTTTTGATGAAAAAGAGTTTAAGTCAATTACCGCAGAGGACGCCCAGCTAGAGAACGAGGAAGAAAAAGAGAAAGTAGAAAAGCAAGCTGAAGAAAACAAGGAAATGCTTGATTTTCTGCAAGGAGCATTAGGTGGCAGAGCCTCAAAGGTTGTCATTTCCCATAAGCTAAAAAGCCATCCTATCTGCTTGTCTGCCGACGGCCAGCTAACGCTGGATATGGAAAAGTATTTTGCATCTCTGCCAGGTGACCAGCCAAAGCCAAAGGCTGCCAAGGTATTAGAGCTTAACGGTGACCACAAGGTTTTCCTTGCTTTAAAAAACGCCTACGAAAACGATAAGGATAAGGCAACAAAATACGTTAACATTTTATTTGACCAAGCTATGCTAATTGCAGGCTTCCCAATCGAAAACACTGTATCTTATTGTGATATGGTTTGTGATTTAATGAATTAATTATTATATTTAAAATCATAAAAGGTCATATCTTTCCCCCCACTATTTGGGCATCCTAGGAACTCTTTAACCCCCACTGTTAATACTGCACCCATACTGGGTACTAAAAAAGCTGCACCCCTTTAAAACAAATCAAGGGGTGCAGCTTTTTAATTTATAAAGTTATTTAGGCTCTCTGTCAATAGTTGGGGTAACCCAATAAAATAAGAAGTAAAACAAGCGATGGCGTTAAGCTGTCGCTTGTTTAAGTATATTGGTCTTTTGATGAGAAAACATATGTAAAATACGATTACGAAAACGTTTAAAATTATGATAACCGTATGCATTTCTTTTAAGAAC
>CZCA01000509.1_pt1 | contig 17570 bp, 10 predicted proteins | sample 591981 | NCBI WGS metagenome assembly CZCA01 (sample SAMEA3556810, study PRJEB10932) | anaerobic digester metagenome
GGCTTGGGAAAGCCAACACGCTTCAGAGTCTGGGCGATCTGGAGAGACGTCTGGGGAACATCGACGCCGCCCGCCGCCACTACGACGCCGCGCTGCCGCTCTACGAAGCGGAGCAAGAACCCGCCGGCATTATCAATACGCTGGTGATGGAGGCGCGCCTGGAACTTGCCGCCAATCGTCCCGAACGTGCGGAACAACTCTATGTGCGTGCGCTCGCTTTGGCTGATCGCACGGTTTTCCGCGACCATCCCTTTGTGCAGGATGCGCGTCGTGAACTGGCTGCGCTGCGTCAGACGCGCGCTGCTTCCATCGATCCCGCCGTGCAGGCGCACTTGCAGCAGCTTGCCGATCTGCTCGCGACCTGGGTGCAGATCACCGATTTGGATGCCCAAGAGCGCTATCTTGCTGAACATGCTGGCGATCTGCTCACTGACGACGCCGCCCTTGCACTGCAGTTGCTGGTGCAGGCAAATGACAACCATCCCGCGTTGGTGCAGGCGCAGGCGCTGCTGCAGCGCTGCCGCACGGTTGGCATTGCCGCTGCCTATGCTGAGCTGCGCGCCATGCGCGCCGATCCGCTCATGACCGCGCTTGCCGCGCTGCTTGCCGCTGAAGACGACGCCAGCCTGCGCCAGGCGCTGGCTGACCAGCCTGTGTTGGCGCAGCCACGGGCAGCCCTGGCGTTGGGCGCACTGCTCAGCCAGGCGCTCGCCGCAGAAGACGCCAACGCTGTGCCGCGTCTGGTCGTGTTCTTCACCGTGCTGTTGGCAGAGATCAACCGTTTCGCTGAAAACGATGCCGACGTCGAGGTGCAGACGGCGCTCGTCGATCTCTGCGAGCAGGTGATCGCATTGGCGACGCAGATCAACGACGATCTGGCTGAGGCGCTGCGCACTGAGGCGGCGTGGGCGTGCAACACGCTTGGCAATGCTTACGCCGGGCAACGCAACCCTGACGCTGCGGTCGCAGCGTATTCGCGCGGGCTGGCTTTCGATGCCAGCCTGGCCATGCTACTGCGCAACCGCGCCGGCGAGCAGATCGAACTCGATGCGCTGGACGCTGCACACGCCGATATCGTACAGGCTGCCGCCCTCGAACCGGGCGCCGCGCGGCTGCCGCTGCTGTGGTGCGAATACTACGCGGCTGTGGGCGACGCTGCCGCCATGACGTCCCATCTCGCTGCGCTGGCGTCCATGCCCGAGCGCGCGGCGGAATTGCACTATCATCGCGCCGTGCAACATACGCTGCAGGGCGATCCTGCCGCCGCCCATGCCGCCATGAGCGCGTGCGCCGCCATCGCCGACGATGATCTGCGCCGCGAGGGGGTGGCGGCTTTGCAACGGCTGGCGCGTCGTCATGCACACCTGGCGGCGGCATGGCAGGCGCTGGCAGCGGTGTTGATGGGTGAAGCAGCCTTCGATTCAAATCGAGGCTGAAAGCAGAAGTCGGCTCATGGAGTTTAACCAATGGATGCGGTAACCGTAGGTTCGGCTTCCAGCCGGACGTTTCCGGTCAGCCACGCCGTCACGCCGGAGGCGATGACCTACGGTAGAGGACGCTGTGTGCGCTGAAGGCAGCAACGTCGATTACCGGATCATTTTGTAAATCCTCATAAGCCGACTGACACAGAAGAGTCAGTCCACTTTAGTGGACATGAGTTCTCAGCCGGGAATTGATTCCCCGGCTGATCTCGGCTGGTCTAGGCCGATCTCGGCTGATTTGCCCGGCTGCTCTATCCACCGGTCGATCGTCACGATGTTGTGCATAAAACCAACCAGGAGGCGCCTGCATGGCGCTATGGCGACTCTACTACCACTTCGTCTGGTCAACCAAAGACCGCCGAGACTTGATCACGCCGGAGATGGAGCCGGACCTGTACGGCTACATCATTGGTAAGGCAGTGGCGTTGGGTGCGATCGTCCATGCCATCAACGGCACGACCAATCACACCCACCCTGGAGCATGAAGAACGGGACGATGCTCCCCCACAAATCTGGCGAAATGGTGCAGGCATACGGCGCTTCCCAGTCCCTGCTGTCCGACAGCAGGACGAGTGAGAGCGCAGGATCATCAGCCAGCCTCACAATGAGCCGGAGGCGTCTGGATGTGGAGATGTCAGTCGGCATGAGCCGACCTGGGCCAGCAACCTTGATCTGCATCGAACGCTGGCAAGGAGCCACCATGATCACCGGCAAACAGATTGGTCAAATCGTCGATGCCCTGTTGAGCGCCTTCTCCACGCGCACCGACCTGGCAATGCTCGTCACCATCGAGCTGGATGAGCACCTCGACGCCATCACCACGGCGTCCAACCTGCGCGCCGATGTCTTCGCCCTGGTGCAGTGGGCGATCGCACGCAACCGGCTCAACGAATTGATCGCCGGCGCGCGCCGGCAAAACCCTGGCAATGCGCGGCTGCGGGCGCTGCCGGCGCAGTTTGAGGAGACGAGTATGCGACAGGGAGAAGGCGAGATAGCGCGTGGAGGCGACTCCTACGCAGTAGGGACGGCAATCAACAGCGTGGTGGGGCCGCAAGGGCGAGTGGTCAATATCTACGGCAGCGGGGATGCCGCGGCGCTGGCAGAGATGCGGGCCGCGCTGGCGGAGCTGAACGTCAAAATCGACCGTCTGTTTGAGCATGTCGACCAGCGCAGCCTGCAGAGCGTGGCGCTGATCTACCGGCGCATCGACGCACTCGATCGCGACGTGAGCGCCGCCATCGTCGCGCTGGTGCAGCAGAACGCCCTTACCGCCGACGAGCTGGATCGCCATCTCAGCGTGGTGCGGCTGGCGTTGCAGGAGGCGCACAATCTCACTACGCACATGGCAGACCGTGACCTGGCGGCAGGCGTTGCGGCGGCGCGGCGCCTCGCCGAAGACCCAACGCTCGACGCCCGTCACAAGCTCGAAGTGACCATTCCGATCATCCCGCTACTGCTCGAATACAAATTCGAGACCGAACTGGGCAGCCGCGCCAACCTGGTCGCGCTGTGGGAGGCGCTCAAGGCAAAGGTGCAGAGCAGGCATGGAGCCTGACCAAAGCCGCGTCCTTGCGCTATCACGACGAACGGGTGTACTTCCAGTGGCGGGCATCTGCCGCAGGCGTGACATGGCGCCCGTCATGTCACGCCGGAGGCGATGACCTGCAGAACAAACTCTGCCCCAATGTGAAATAGACCCCACCCACCGCAGCGGCATGACGCCTGATGCATAACCGGCTATAATACAGATATATGCATCAGGCAACCGCTTACCTGCCCGGCGATCGGCGCCGTGCGCTGCTGACCGGCCAATCTTTGCCTGAGCGCGCCAATGGCGCCGTGCTCTTCGTCGATATTTCCGGTTTTACCCCGCTCACCGAAACACTGGCGCGTCAGTTTGGTCGTAGTCGCGGCGCAGAATTGCTGACCCGGACGCTTAACGAAGTCTATCAGGCGCTGATCGACCAGGTGGATCGGCACGATGGCAGCGTCATCGGTTTTGCCGGCGACGCTATCACCTGTTGGTTTGACGCCGCCGCCGATGACCCTGTGGCCGCGGCTCGTCGCGCCCTGCATTGCGCCGTTGCGATTCAACACGCCATGACGCGCTTTGCTCACTTCGAGGTTGCGCCCGGTGCGATGGCCGACTTGGCCGTCAAGGCCGCCCTGTCTAGCGGCTCTGTGCGTCGCCTACTGGTCGGCGACCCCGCGCAGCAGGTGATCGATGTGCTGGCTGGCGCGCCGCTGGCGCGGATGGCCGCCGCTGAGCATGTCGCCGCGCGCGGAGAGATCGTAGCCGACGCCGCCACGATCGATCTCTTGCACGGACGCAACGACGTCGGCGTCTGGCGCGCTGACGAAAGCGGGCAGCCCGTCGGCGTGATCACCCGCTGGCCACCGGAACAGCGGGACGTCAATGCTGCGCCCGCGCCGTTGCCCACCTTGCCGGAAGCGCTCATCCGCCCCTGGCTGTTGCCGGCCGTCTGGATGCATCTTCAGCAGAACGGCGAACAATATCTGGCAGAATTGCGCCCGGCTGCTGCGCTCTTCGTTCGCTTTAGCGGCATCGACTTCGAACATGATGACGCCGCAACGCACCTGGATGCCTACATCCGCTGGGTGCAACAAGTGCTGGCGCAACATGATGGCGCGCTAATTCAATTGACCACTGGCGACAAGGGCAGCTATCTCTATGCAGCCTTCGGCGCCCCCATCGCCAGCGAGGATTATGCCGAGCAGGCGCTGGCAGCCGCCCTCACCCTGCGCACCAGCCCCGCACAGTTCGATTTCATCACCGCCGTGCAAATCGGCGTCAGCGCAGGGCTGATGCGCGTTGGCGCCTATGGCAGCAGTACGCGGTGCACTTACGGCGTACTTGGCGATGAGACCAATCTGGCGGCGCGTCTGATGATGATGGCCGTGCCCGGACAGGTGCTGGTCAGCGCGCGTGCGGCGCCTTTGGTGGAGGCAAATTACCTGTTGAGTGCGCTGGGCGCACGCGAATTCAAAGGCAAGGCCGGCCTCCAGATGGTCTATGCTGCGCTGGGGGTGCGCTCACCCACCCTGCGTCAGCTTGCTGCACTTTACCGCACGCCGCCGCTAGGACGCGACCCCGAAGTCGCCTGCATCAACGCCGCCTTGATGCAGGCGCAGCAGGGGCGCGGTTGCCTGATCCGCATCGAGGGCGAAGCCGGCGTCGGCAAGAGTCATCTGGGCGCCACTGCTGCGCAACGGGCGACAGCGCATGGCTTCCAACTGCTCTATGGCGCGTGTCAGAGCACTGGCCAGCAACCCTACGCGGTCTTGCGCGCCGCGTTGACTACACTCTTTGATCTGACGCCGCCCCCTGATACAAGCGCGGATGTATGGATCGAACGGGTGCGCGCCGAATTGACGGCCATCGACCCAGCCTGGCTGGTGCGCCTGCCCTTGCTCGGCGAGGTGCTGGGTCTCCCCATTCCTGACAACCCGACGACGGCCTCGCTTGACCCTCGCCTCCGCCGCGAAGCCATCGGCAGCCTGGTCGTAGGCCTCCTGCACCATTTCGCCGCGCGTCAGCCCATCTTCCTGTTGCTAGAGGATATCCATTGGCTGGATGAGGCGGATCAGGTGATCCTGCTCGCAATCTGTCGGGCGCTGACAGAGTGGCCGCTGGTGGTCTGTGTGCTGCAACGCCCCGTCAATGGGCAGGAGGCGCCTTTTTGGAGCCAGCTGGCGGCGCTGCCAGAGCAGGTGCATCTGCCCTTGACAGAGCTGACGGCGCCGGCGCTGGCGGCGCTGGTTGCCCAACGGCTGGGCGGCCCTGTCTCGCCTCTGGTGGCGGAGCTGACTTATGCTCAGACGCAAGGCAACCCTTTCTTTGCGGAAGAGCTGGTCGACGCGCTGCGCGAACAGGATGCCATTGTGCAAGAGGAAGGCGTGTGGGTGGCGGGACGTGCGCTCTTGCAGGCGTTGCACGCGGCCAATGCTCTGGAACGCGACGTGGAGATGTGGCGGTTGCGCGCAACCGCGCCACTCAGCCCTGGCATATTGGGGCTGCCCGAAACCGTGCATGGCCTGGTGTTGGCGCGCCTTCACCGGCTCAGCGAGGAAGCGCGCCTGACCCTCAAAGTGGCCAGCGTGATTGGCCGCACCTTCGAATTGGGTGTGGTGGCTGCCGCCCACCCGCGCGCCCTGCCCGCGACCACGCTCCAGCAGCAACTGGCCGAACTGGAGACGCGCGACTTCGCTCGTCTGGAAAGCCCGCCGCCCCTCGCCAGTTACCTCTTCAAGCACAGCATCACCCAGGAGGCGGTCTACCAGACGCTGTTGGAAAGCCAACGGCAGGAGCTGCATCTGGCCGTGGCGCGGGCGCTGGAAACGCTGGCGCCCGACGCCATCGAGCGGTTGGCGCACCACTACAGTCAGGCCGATCTCACCCAGGCCGGGATTCGCGAACGGGCATGCGCCTATCTCGACGCCGCAGCCTGGCGCGCACGCCGGAGCTATGCCAATGAAACTGCGCTCACCTATTTCGACCGGGCGCTGGCGCTGGAAACGCGCTGGACGTGGCTGCGCGGCAAGGTGGAGGTGTTGCACATTCTCGGCCTACGCCTCCAGGAGGAAGCTACACTGCTGGCGCTCGACGGTGACCCCACGGCTGATCCGGCAGTGGTCGCGGAACTGTGGGCGGAGTTTCACGAGGCTACGAGTCATTTCCCGGCGGCGCGCAGGGAGTTAGAGCAGGTGCTGGCGCATTACGCTGCGGCAGCTGATCCGCTCAATCAGGCGCGCGTGCTGGCGCGTATGGGCGAAGTCGTGATGCGTGAGGGGGACATCGACGCGGCGGAGCAACGCTATCGCCAGGCGCTGACTTTGCTCGCCAACGCAGAGGGGGAGAGTGCAGTGCAGGTCGTCCCTCACGGTGCGCCCCTTGCTCCTCCCACCATCCGTGCGCAGGTCTTGCTGGGGCTTGGGGTGGTGTTGCGCCAGCGCGGGGAGTATGAAGCGGCCACGACCATGTTGACAGAGGCGCTCACGCTCTACACCGCTCAAGAAAATCAGGCCGAAGTGGCGACTGCGTTGACGCGCTTGGGCGGCGTCGCGTTTTTGCGCCGGGATTTCGGCGCTGCGCGCGCTGCGTGGCAGCAGGCGTTGACCATCCGCCGCATGATTGGCGACCGCGAGGGTGAAGGCAGCAGTCTGCTCAACATCGCCCAGGCGTACACCAGCCTGGGCGATTATGGCGCCGCGTTGCCACTCTTGCGCCAGGCGCTGGTCATCCAGCGCGCCATTGGCAACCGCTGGTGGGAGAACGCAGTGTGGAATGCGCTGGGCATCGTGGCGCTGGCAGTGGGCGATTATGCGGAAGCGCGGCGTTGCATTGGGCAGGCTGAGGCGTTGTGTCATGCCGTGGGAGATGAGGCTGGCGCCGCAATCATGATCTTCAATCTGGCGCAGGTGGAGCGGGCGTGTGGCGATTATGCGTCGGCGCTGGCGCGGCTGAAGCAAAGTCACCGCTGGGCGCAGGCCAATGACGACCCGGAGTTCGCAGCGCAATGTCTGACCGAGGCGGCGCTGACGGCGCAGGCAGCTGGCGAGCTGGCGGAGGCCGAGGAGTTTGCCAGGGCTGCGTTGGAAGGTTATGCAGCCCTGGAGATGCACGCAGCGATGACCACCGATCTGGCCACGCTGGCATTGGTGCACCTGGCGCGCGGTGAGGTGGCGCCGGCGCAGGGCTGCGCCCGGCGTCTGCTGGAAATTTTCGAGAGCAGCGAAATCCATCAACTTGAATACCCGCAGCGCGACCTCTACATCGCGTCCAAAGTAGCGGCGGCCAGCGGCCACCATGTGCAGGCGACCGCACTCCTACAGCGCGCGTACGCGTTGGTGCAGGCGCGCGCCGCCAACATCTCGGATGCGGCTTTGCGTTGCTCTTTCCTGGAAAAGGTCGCCATCAACCGGGAGATCGTGGTGGCGGCGACGTCAGCGCCACTGGGCGTAGGGTGACGCCGCAATGGCGGCGATGACGGCGCGCACACGAGGCGATGTGCTGGTGATGATCGCCTGAGCATTGCCGGCGCCCAGGTAGTCAATAAGGGCGCTGCGGTCGTCCGCTGCGATGGCGCGGCCGACGCAATGGTCGAGCAGGCGGTCGATCACTGCCTGCGCAGTGGCGGGGGCAGCGATGAGCGCGTCTAGCGCAGCGTTGGCGGGGGCCGCATCGGTTGCGGTCTGGTCGCCAAAGTAGCGGCTGACGAGGGCGTTTACCAGGTTCCAGCGGCCAAAGACCTGATTCGAGTTCCACCAGGCAAAGCGCACGTCGGGCAGACCGGTGGGCGCCGAGAAGTCGAAGAGTTTTTGTCCAAGCATTTCGATCTGTTGTTCGAAGAAGCGCGCCCCCAGCGCGTCGTCCCAGTCGTCCGGCAGGAAGTTAATCATCTCCGTCACGCCCAACGCCCGCAGCACGCCGACGAAATACTCGAACGGGCGCTTGATCTTCTGTCCCCAGCTGGCGGCAAATTTCGGATGCAACAGAATGGCGCGCACGGTGGCGCGAATGTCGCCATGGCTTGTCAGAAATGCCTGCGCGCCTGACTCGATGGCGTCGGGGCAGAACGTATCGGGGAAGTCGCTAATGAAGCGACGGCAGAGCTTGAAGGCAAGGAAGTACGCCGTACTGGGGTGCTCCGCCAGGATGTCGAGAAGTTGTTCGCCTTGCTCTTCACCGCCATAGGGGAAGAAGATGGGTTGATCGCCGCCTAGCCAGAGTTGCTTTTCCTGCCAGTGGTGGCTAGGCCAGATGCGTCCCGCGTTGAAGCGGTAGGCGCGGTCGGGTGCGCCCATCGTCGTCCAGCCGCTTAATATCTGCGCGGCGATGTGCACGTCGGTCTCGCTGTAGTTAGGTTTGGTCAGAAACCCTGCGCCGGGCACGCGGCTGTAGCTGCCCAGCGTGTGCAACTCCATCAACTCGCGGGCGTAATTCTCGTTGGGATTGGCGCCGTCGCTGTAGGTGTTGCTGAGAAAATGGAGCATCGACGGACTCTTGGCGCTGGCGCCGAGCAGGTCGCGGAAGTTGCCCAGCGCGTGTTGGCGGATGACGTGGTAATCTTCCCAGTACTTGAGGGGACTCTGGAAATTGGTCTGCAAATGATTAGTCCAGAAATCGACCATCACCTCGAACAACTGGCGTTTGCTCAGCAGCGCACGGGTGTAAGTGACCGTCCACAAATGACGTTGCAGGTTGCCATTGGGCCAGCCGCCGGCTGCCTGGCTGGCGGCGCGATAGGTCTCCAACTCGGCCAGACTGGCGGAGGGTGGAGGCGTCAGCAGCCCCTGCGGATCGGTGCGGTCGAGGCTGGCGATGGCGGCGTCACAGGCGTCATCGTTGATCCCTTCCACCGCTAGTTGTGCATCCACGAACGCCGTCAGGTCGAAGGCGTCCATCCCCGGCAAATCTTCCGGGCGCGGACCAAAGCCCATGCGGTTGTACGCCAGCCGCGCCAGCGACGGCGCGGCGCCGGGAGGGGTGCTGGGTGTCAGAGCTGTCATCATGGTTTGCAACCTTTTGCCGCGCATGCTTACCGGCGCACGATCGGCAGATACAACTGTTCTGTGAACGCAATGTCGATGCCGCCGAATGTCGCCGTGTAGAGGGTAGGCGCTTCGCCATTGCGTCGGTCGGGAAAGGCCGCGATAAAGCGTTGGCGCACCGCGTCGTAGGCAACGGCGCCAGCGCTGTCGCCCTCGTACCAGCGTCCGTCGAACTCGCCGGGTGGCGTCCAGTTCGTCGTCAGCGCGCCCAATCGCTCCTGGTGTACGACGTCGCCATTTTGGAGCAGCGCCGCGTAGAAGGTCCAACTCCCTTCCTGGCGACCTGGATAGAGCACCATCACATCGTCGTTGGCGCCCACTGCCAGCGCGGGGCGACTGTCCGTGTTGTTGTGATACTCCTCGTCTGTGGACGCAATCGTCTGGCCGACCCGCACCGGCGCGCTGAAGGTGACGCCGCCATCCGTCGAGCGTGCATAAAAGATATAGCTGTCGTGGGGCCATTCATCCGGCGGATTGCGCAACGCACAGCCTGACCAGACGATGTGCACCACGCCCGCTGTGTCGGTGCGCAGTTGCGGCTCTTGCTGAAAACACCAATCGGACGCAATGGTGGGGCTAACCTGGGTGTAGCTCCAGTTGCCGCCCTGCAAGCTGCGCCGCGCCAGCCATACCTGCCCGCGCCCGTCGCCAGTCCACGCGTCCCAGGTCACCAAAAGCTGATTATTGGTCAGCGCAAGCGAGGCAGGCAACACCCACCGTTCGGCGATAGTTGCGGGCAGCACCGGCGTTGGCGGTGACCAACCACTTCCCTGGTTCCAGGTCGCAACCAATTGTACATCGCCACGGTTGTTGCGTTGCGTCCACACGACCGCCGTCACGCCATTGCGTGTGGCCAGGCGCGGCGCAACGCGCTCGAATCCATCCTCTTCCGCGCCACTTAGCCGCACCGGGTCGCGCCACGCTCCCCCGACGTAGAGGCTGTAGTGGATGTGGCGACCATAGGGCCAAACATATTCGCTCCAGACGGCGTGAAGCTGTCCGCTGCTATCGGCGACGATGTCGGCTCCTTCGGCGCTGAGGTCGCTACCCACGTTTGCCCAGGTTGGCAGACGGCTGGGCGGCGTCCAGTTGGTCGCCTGAAAAGGTAGCGTGCTGAGCATCAGCTCTCGATACCCCAGACGGTGGTCGAGGAAGACTGCATACGTAGCGCCACCGGCACTGGTCATCGCCGGCGCCATCTGTGGCGGTGTACGGGCGGCTGCAGGAAACGCCAGGGCGCCGTCCGACCAGGCGCTGCCCTGCCAGTTCGCTGTGTGGATGGCAGGGGCGCCTTGTCTAGCGTCCTGCCAGGCGATGTGGACGCGATTCCCCGCCGCTGCCAGCGCTGGCTGCGTCTGCATACCCGGGGCGACGCTGACCGGCGCCTCGCGCCAGCCAGCGCCATCCCAGCGCGCTGCGTAGATGTCGGGATTGCTGGCGCCCGCGCGATAGTCTTGCCAGGCGACGAAGAGACCGGCGTCGCCGGCAGCCAGCGTTGGCGCCAGTGAACGCACGCGGGGAGGTGCGGCATCCACGCGCTGCGGTGCGCCCCAGGCGGCGCCCTGCCACCAGGCGGCGTAGATGTCGGCGGGCGCAGTCACGGCGCCCGCGTGGTGCTCCCAAGCCGCTATGAGTGCGCCGTCGTTGGCGAAGGTGATGACGGGTTTGGTCGCACTGTCGCGGCGGGTGAGCGTCGCTCCTGGGTTGGAGACGCGCTGATTGTCCCCCCATGTGGCGCCGCCATCGTTCGACAGCGCCGCATAGACCTGTGGCGCCTCTGCACCGTAGTCGCGGTGATCTTCCCAGATAATCGCCACCTGTGCGCCGCGACGACTCAGGCGCGGATGGCGTTGCTCGCCCGGTGTGTTGTCGCTGTTGATCTTCATGTTGGCGCCACAGGTCATGGCGACGCCATCACAGCGGGCGGCGTAGATATCACTGCCCTTGCTGTCAGCCCAGTCGTTCTCGGGGTTGGCGTTGCGAAAGTCCTCCCAGACGACGACCAGCGCACCAGCGCCATCCGTGGTAAGCTGCGGGGCGCGGGCGACGGCGTGCCACGTGGTCAGGCCTTCTGTCACCTGCACCGGTGCACTCCAATGGGCAAGCACAGGATCGTAGCGCACCAGGTAGACCTGCTCGCCGTCGGTATAGACGGCAAAGGCGCGTCCGCTATTTTCGATGGCGACGGCGGCGCCATATACGCTTTGCATCCAGAAATGCGGCGTCAGGTTGGTGGCGCGTGCCGCACCGATGAGCTGTCCGCCCTGCCAGAACGCAGTGTAGAGATCGGGGGCAGCGTTGCGCGCATCGACCCAACCGAGTAGCGTTCGGTCGCCGGCCAGCGCCAGCACAGGTGCACTCTGCAAGGATGGACGTTCGTCAGGCGCCAGCTGCGTTGGCGTCGTCCAGCCTGGCGGCTCGGCTTGACGCGGCGGCGCCGCCAACCCAACCCGCGTCCAAACAAGTGCAACCAGCACTGTCGCACCTGCTGCAAGCCAGCGCCAGCTCTGTCGCCTCTTCATGCGCCTGCGCTCTCTTTCAGAGTCAGCCCCAGATGAACGTCTCTCACCGCGTCACCCCGATTCCCAACCCTGTTGTGTAGCCCAGGCCAGGGAAGATCGCGGCGTTGATCTGGTCAACGCCAACCCCCATGCGGGCGGTGAGGATGTCGGCAAGGGGGCGCCGGTAGTCGGTCGTAATGTGGAGACCGTCGTTGAAGCCGAAGTTGGTCAGGCCAGGCCATTCGCCGTAGATCGCGCCGCCGCGAATGTTGCCATGACTGCCCGCCACCAGCATTACGTTGCCTGCACCGTGATCGGTGCCGCCACTGTCGTTTTGATAAAGCACGCGACCAAATTCGCTCAGCACCACCACCACGAAGCGCCCACGCCACGCCGGGTCGGCGTTCATATCATCGCAGAAGGCTTTGATGTTGTTGGCCAGGTTGGTGATCAAGCGTGGGTAGCGCGAGTTGCCGTTCCAGTCAAGCAGTCCCTGGTTGTCGTGCGTGTCGTAGCCACCGCCCACATCGATCGTGGCAACGCGCAACGGATTGCTCAGCGACGACTTGGCGATCTGCGCCACCGTCTGCAGTGAGTGGCCGAAGCTGCCATAATCTGCCACGTGACTGTCGTCGGTGAGATAGGCCGCCGCCGGCGTGTAGGTCGTCTCCAGCACATGGCGCAGCATGTCATAGTTTTGCAGCGCAGACTGCCCGACCGCCTCGATGAAGTCGCCGCCGCGCTGGTACATCGGTTCCAGTAAGGCGCGCTGTGCGGCGATCAGCGCTGCGGCCTCCTCGTGAGCCGTCCATTCGCGCGTGCGCCACTGGGGGCCGAAGTGCTCCGGGTCTGGCACGGCGACAGCGCTGCGTCCACTCTGCGAGAGCAACGACGGCGGCACACCCCACTGCGGCGCAACCGCCAGCGCGTCGTGCGGTTCGCCGACGGCGTCGAGATAGCGCGCCAGCCAGCCGCCCTGGTTTTGCTTGCCACCTAGATCGACATAAAGTTCGGTGTCGAAGTGGGAGCCGGTGATGTCGGGTGAGCCGCACGCCTCGACAATGGCAAGATCGCCGCGCTGGAAGAGCGCATAGAGACCGCCGTTATCCGATGCGTGGCCGTTGGGCGTGGCGACGCCGCTGGCGCCGCGCGCGGCGTCGGGATGCAGCCCGAAACGACCATCCAGATCGACAGCTTTGCGCGTGGCGTTGGCGTTGGGCGCAGGCACACTGAGCGTCGGGCGCAAGGTGGTGTAGTAGCGTTGGCGGTCGGCGTTGCTCGTGTTAAAGGGCACGACCAGGTTCAGCCCATCCAGCCCGCCGCGCACAAAGACCAGCACGAGCAGGTCGCGGTTGGCGGGCGGTTGCTGCGGCGCATGGAGCGGAGCGGCGTGGACCGTGGAGAGCTGGTCGGCGTCGAAGCGCAGGTTGGTGATGCCAAAGCCACGCAGCGCCGCCGCTGCTGCGAAGCCCGTGCAACCCTGTAGAAATGTGCGGCGTGAGAGTTGAGTTTTCATGGCGCGGATTGTGCGCGCTGCCGGGCGCCGTTGTCAAGCGGCGATCAGCGTGCGCTCGGTATACGATGATTGTCTCATACCGGCCGTCTCATACCGGCGGTGGGTTGCGCTCCTTGAAGCCGCGCTGGTGCCAGTAGGGATAGGGCGGCGTGACGGCGCTGGCGGCGTCGAGGCGCGCGATCTGTGCTGCCGTCAACGTCCAGCCGACTGCGCCCAGGTTGTCGCGCAGTTGCGCCTCGTTGCGCGCACCGATGATCACGGTCGCCACGCTGGGGCGTTGCAACAACCAGTTGATGGCGATCTGCGGGATGCTCTTGCCTGTTTCGGCGGCAACCTCATCCAACGCATCAACCACGCGGTAGACATATTCATCATCGACAGGCGGGCCGCCCGCCGCCGCCACCTGACTGCGCAGGCGGCTGACTGCGGGCAGTGGCGCCCCGCGCCGAATCTTGCCGGTCAACCGCCCCCAGCCTAGCGGGCTCCAGACGACCGCGCCGACTTTCTGGTCGAGCGCCAGCGGCATCAGCTCCCACTCGTAGTCGCGGCCGATGAGTGAATAATAGGCCTGGTGCGCCACGTAGCGCGCCAACCCGTAGCGTTCGGAGACGGCCAGCGACTTCATCAAGTGCCAGCCGGAGAAGTTCGAGCAGCCGATATAGCGAATCTTGCCGGCGCGCACCAGATCATCGAGCGTCTGTAGCACCTCCTCGACCGGCGTCATCGCGTCGAAGCCGTGCAACTGGTAGAGGTCGATGTAGTCGACGCCCAGGCGACGCAGGCTGCCTTCCACCGCGCGGATGAGATGGAAGCGGGAGGAGCCGACATCGTTGGGGCCAGGCCCGGCGCGAAAGGTGCCTTTGGTGGAGATGATCACCTGGTCGCGCCGTCCGCGGATCGCCTGCCCAAGAATCTCTTCGGCCGCGCCGCCTGAATAACCATCGGCGGAGTCGAACATCGTCAATCCGGCTTCCAGGCAGATGTCCACCAGCCGCGTGGCCTCGGCGACATCGCTGCCACCCCATGCCTGGAAAAACTCACCGCGCCCGCCAAAGGTGCCGGTGCCCAGGCAAAGCACGGGCACTTTGAACCCCGAACCGCATAATTGTCGATACTCCATGGCATCCCCTGCTTTCTGTCAAGACTCAGGCAAGTTTGTATGTAACGTGAGACAGGAAGCTCGCACGTTGCTGGTCGGTTGTAGCTTCCCGAAAGGTTGCATGGTCAGGTGCGTAAGCCCTGTGTGTAGACGATCTCGCCACCGACGATGGTCGCGGCCACTGGCGTCGTCAAGATGTCCTCCGGCGCAATGGCAAAGATATCGGCTTCTAGCACGGTGAGGTCGGCCAGTTTGCCCGGCGTCAGCGACCCCTTGATCGCCTCTTCGCCGCCAGCGTAGGCTGCCCCCAACGTGTAGGCATAGACCGCCTCGGTGATGCTGATGCACTCTTCAGGAATCCACCCCTCTGGCCCTGGATAGCCATCGGCGCGCCGGCGGGTGACGGCTGCGTAGAGTCCCTGGCGCACATCGGGCGTTTCCACCGGGGCGTCGGAGCCAAAGGCAAGCACGGCGCCGCTGCTGAGGAGGCTGCTCCACGCGTAGGCCAGGCGGCTGCGTGCGCCCCAGTGCCGGTCGGCCAGTACGATGTCCTGTGTGCAGTGGATCGGCTGCATCGAGGGGATTACCTGCAGCGCGGCGAAACGCGCCACATCGGTCGGGTGTAGCACCTGGGCGTGCTCGATGCGGTGACGCAGGTGTAAGCCAAGACCAGCGCGCCGCGTAGTCTCGATGGCGTCCAGCACGTTGCGGTTTGCCTGGTCGCCGATGGCATGAATGTGGACGGCCAGCCCGGCTTGCGCCGCCTTCATCACCTGGCGCTGCAGGTGCTCCGCCGTCGAGACCGCGATGCCACGATTATGCGGCTCACCTTCGTAGGGTTCGATCATCAAGGCCGAACGGGCGCCCAGAGAGCCATCAGCGAAAATTTTGACGGCGCCGAAGCGAATCCACGCGTCGCCATAACCGGATTGGATGCCCAGCGCGATGGCAGCGTCCAGGTCGACTTCGGGAATCTGCTGAAGCACACGCAGCTTCCACTCGCCACGGCGTCGCAATGCCTGGAATGCACGCAGCGCCGCCGCGCCTTCCATGTTGTGGATGCCCGTGATGCCCAGACGGTGCGCCTGCGCCTGCGCCACACGCACTGCGTCCACCGCCTCTGCGTTGGCGGGGATCGCCTGCAAATTGGCGATGATATCCATGGCGCGTTCGAGCAGAATGCCGGTCGGCTCGCCGGTGACCGGATCGCGTACGATGGCGCCGCCGTCGGGGTCAGGCGTGGCGCGCGTGATGCCTGCCAATTGCAGCGCCCGTGAGTTGGCCCAGCCGGCGTGGCCACATTTGCGGCGCAAGAAGGCCGGATGATGCGGCGTGACGGCGTCGAGTTGGGCGGCGGTGGGGAACTCCGGCTCTGGCCAGAGCACCTGATCCCAACCGCGCCCGGTGAGCCACTGACCTGGCGGCGTGGTGGCCGCGCGTGCGGCGATCCGCTCCAGCGCCGCCGCGCGCGTGGGCGCATTCATCAAGTCGATCTCGCGCAGACTCAGCCCATAGGCCAGGAAGTGCAGGTGTGCATCGATGAAGCCAGGGGTGACAGTGCGTCCATTCAGATCGACCACCTGCGTTGTCGCGTCCGCCAATCGGCGCAGGCTGTCGTCGCCCACCGCCAGGATGCGGTCGCCAGCGATAGCGATCGCCGATGCGTGTGGCTGACGGCGATCCATGGTGTACAGGCGTCCGTTATGCAGAATCAGCGAGGGTGTGTTCATAAGACCTCCACTTTGTCGGCCAGCAAGTCGGCGCGGAAGGTGCGTTCCTGCGCTGCGTCGAATAGGATCGCTATCATCGCGTCCGGGCCGTTGCCGTCGATGCGCGTGACGACGCCCTCGCCAAAGCGCATGTGGCGCACGCGCTGTCCGGTTGTCAGAACGATTGCTGCTGACTGACCAGGCGTGGTGGCAGGTGCGCTCAGGGCAATCGCCAGGTTGGCTTCGCGGTCGCGCCAGCCTGCCGCCAGGTTTTCCAGCATTTGCTCTGGGTTCTGAGCGAGACGGCTGCGCAGTTGCTCGGCGCGGCTGCGTGCGGCGGCCAGCGCTGTCATCAAGGCGGCCTTTTCTGCGGCGGGGCGGTCACTGGTCGCCATGCTGCGACTGGCACGCGCCAATACACTCAGCAGCCCATCCAGCTGTTTCACGCTGTCTTCCGCCGGGTCGATCGACGCCAGGTGTACGCCGTGCGCTCGACAGAGTTCGGCGCGAGCGCGCTCGCGCTCCTCGTTTTCGAGCACCTCCAGATCGCTCTGGCGCCCCTGGCCTTTGGCCGTCAACCCAACGAAACGCACAGCAATGGCAATGTCGGGGTAGACCTTATCGAGTTTGAGTTTGCGGTTGGTGGCGGGGTTGATCAGCCAATCCGGGCTGATGTTATCCTGCGCGGTGAAACCGTCGAAGATACGCGCCAGCGCTTCACGCCAGGCGCTCAGAACGATGTAAGTGTTCATCATGACGTCAGTCGATCATTTACGCCTATGGCGTTGGATGTAGCAAAGCTAGAGCAAAGTTAGGAAGCTATTCTAGCACATCCGTTCCGCAGCATCGAAACAACGAGCAAGGGAATCTGCGCAAAAAGGATCAGGGGTGGCTATGGCCACCCCTGACGTGTCTGGTATGCGGTTGATGCATCTGGCCCGATTACCGGCCGCGACGCCCATACTGATTGCCCGTTCCGTCGCGCGGCGCTGCATCGTTGACGCCATCGCCGTTGGCATCCACAAAGGCATCGCAGACACCGTCGCCGTTCTGGTCAACAAACGCAGCGCCATGCTGTGCACCTTGCGCTTGCCCGGCGCTCGCTGCGCCTGCCGTCTGACGCATGGTGGCGCCCTGGCGCTGGCCGCCGCGATTGCCATACTGATTGCCCGTCCCGTCGCGCGGCGCTGCATCATTCACGCCATCGCCGTTGGCGTCGACCCAGTTGTCACAGATGCCGTCGCCGTTGAGATCGCCGCCATTGAGACACAATCCGGCGCCAGGCGTGCCAGCGCTGGGCCCGGCGCCCTGGGCAAAGGCTGCCGCCACCACGACCATCACCAGCATCATCGCCACCATCGTGGCTACCAAACTCTTGCGCATCATCTTGAAGCTCCTTTCGTTACTTGCCGGTTTCTTGTGCCGGCGTTTTGGTTGTTGATAGCTACAGGATAGATGGCGACTATGAAGAAGTTATGAAGATGGGATGGTGAGATTGTGTTGATCTGTATCGGAATCAGCCCAACAGGCGAAGGGCGAGGCGTAGGTCATCGCCCCCGGCGTGACGTGCGCTGGGAGTTGCAAGACGTAGGTCATCGCCTCCGGCGTGACGTGCGCTGGGAGTTGCAAGACGTAGGTCATCGCCCCCGGCGTGACGTGCGCTGGGAGTTGCAAGACGTAGGTCATCGCCTC
>CZCA01001027.1_pt2 | contig 17510 bp, 18 predicted proteins | sample 591981 | NCBI WGS metagenome assembly CZCA01 (sample SAMEA3556810, study PRJEB10932) | anaerobic digester metagenome
ACGCCGCCGCCAGCCCCGCCGTCAGGAACCCCGCCGACACCAGCAGCAGCGCCGGCGTGCCCAGCGGCGCCGCCAGCCGCGCAGCCAGCCACGGGCCCGCGATCGCCCCCAGGGTGCCGCCCACCGCGATCAGGCCGAAGAAGCGCTTGCCCTGCTCGAGCGTGAAGCGGTCGGCCATCAACGCCCAGAACACCATGGTGGCGAACAGGTTGAAGACGCTGAACCAGACGTAGAACACCTGGCCGCTCACCACGCCCACCGCCTCGGGTGTCAGCACCAGCAGCAGATGGAAACCGACCAGGCTGCAGGCGAAGAAGGCGTAGGTCGCCGTGATGAACTGCAGCCGCGGCAGCCGGCTGACCAGCCAGCCGAAAAGCGGATTGACCAGCAGCGCCGCCAGCGCCGTGCCCATGAACAGCCAGCGCACCGCGTCGATGCCGCCGCGCAGCCCGAGCGCCTCGCGCGCCGGGCGCAGGATCATCAGCGCCACCAGCACGCAGAAGAAGAACAGCACCGCCAGGCACACCGGCAGCACTTCGTCGCGGCGAACGTCGAACAGGCGCTGCAGCCAGGTCTTCAAGGCAGGGGGCTCCTTCGGCGAAGCGGGTGGCCAGGGACTGCCACCATATGCAGAACTGGACCCGCGCTCGGGTGCCGAGTTCGCCGGCCTGCATCACGGACAGATGGCGCCGGACGGAGGCCCGATAATCCTCCTCCGCCGCAGCGGTTGCTCGTGCGCCCGCAGGGGTGCAGTGTCTTGCGCCAGTTGATGCCGGCACGGTCGCAGCGCCGCCCTGATCCGGCCGCAAGAGCAGGGCGCGCAAGCTCGACCGCAAAGCCAGCATCCTGTCGATCCACCTTCACCACCGCGCCTCACCATGCCCGCCCTCACACCCACCATCCTCTACCGCGACGACGACCTCCTCGTCGTCGACAAACCCGCCGGCCTGCTCTCCGTGCCCGCCCGCGGCGCGGACCGCCAGGACTGCCTGGCGGCGCGCGTGCAGGCCCTGCACGCCGACGCCCTCATCGTGCATCGGCTCGACGCGGCGACCTCTGGCCTGGTGCTGTTCGCGCGCGGCCTCGAGATGCTGCGCCGCATGAGCCTGGCCTTCGAGCAGCGCGTGGTCGGCAAGCAGTACGTGGCCGTCGTGCATGGCCACCTCGCGCACGACACCGGCGAGATCGACCTCGCGCTGCGCGCGGACGCGGACAATCGCCCGCGCCAGATCGTCGATGCGCTGCGCGGCCGGCGCGCGCTGACGCGCTACCAGGTGCTGGAACGCGTCGGCGCCGGCGCCGATGCCACCACTCGCGTCGCCCTCAGGCCAGTCACCGGGCGCGCCCACCAGTTGCGCGTGCATCTGCGGGCAATCGGCCACCCGATCGTCGGCGACCCGCTCTACACCCCGCCGGAGCTCTCCACCCCCAGCGCCACCGCCGCCTCCGCCCGCATGCACCTGCACGCCGCCCGCATCGCCTTCATCCATCCGCGCACCCGGGTGGCGCTACAGTTCGACAGCCCGGCGCCATTCTGAATGGCTTCACCAAGCCGCCCGCACGCGTCAGGTGCGCAAGAAACGGATTGATCACGCACGCGGCGGCGCCATACTGGACCCGAGCCCGACCTGAGCAGCGCCGCCCGTGCCCTTGCCCCGGTGAGGCAGCGCCTCGCAGGCGTGCGCTTCCGCACCCGCAATCCTTGCGCATGGGGCAGGGCGCCGACCCTCCCCGCGGCCCGCCCCGCCTCGACCTGGAGTCCCGAGCATGTCCACCGACGAAACCGCAGCGCGCCACTACGCCATCGTCGCCCGCGCGATCGCCTTCATCCGCGCCCACGCGCGCAGCCAGCCCGGGCTGGACGAGGTCGCCGCCGCGGTTCACCTCAGCCCCGCCCACCTGCAGCGCGTCTTCGCCGAATGGGCGGGCATCTCGCCCAAGCGCTTCCTGCAGTACCTGACCAAGGAATACGCCCGCCAGCGCCTGTCGCAGTCCGCGAGCCTGCTCGACGTCACCCTGTCCGCCGGCCTCGGCAGCCCGAGCCGGCTGCACGCGCTGATGGTGAGCTGCGAGGCGATGACGCCCGGCGAGATCAAGGCTGCCGCGTGCGGCATCGACATCGGCCACGGCTTTGCGTCGACGCCCTTCGGCGACGCCCTGGTGGCGTGGACCGCGCGCGGCGTGTGCCACTTCGCCTTTCGCAGCGCGGACGACGCGGCAATGCTCGCCGAACTGCGCAGCCTGTGGCCGGCCGCCACGCTCCATCGCGACGATGCACAGGCCCACGCCCTGATGCAGCGGATCTTCCCGCGCACCCCCGTGCGCGGCAGCGTGCATCTGGTGCTGCGCGGCACCAATTTCCAGATCAAGGTGTGGGAGGCGCTGATCCGCATCGAGCCCGGCCGCGTGCTGTCGTACGCGCAGCTCGCCCGCGCGCTCGGCATGCCGCGCGCGCCGCGCACCGTCGGCAGCGCGATCGCGGCCAACACCATCGGCTACCTGATCCCCTGTCACCGCGTGATCCGCGCGGGCGGCGAGGCCGGCGACTACCGCTGGGGCCGCGAACGCAAGCTGGCACTGCTCGGCCACGAGGCGGCGCGGCAGGGCGGCTGAGCCCGACGCCGTGCGCGCACGGTGCGCGGTGGGCGCCCGGCGCGCCGCAGCCCGAAAATCGTCCCCGGGAGCGCCCGCACTGTGCTAAACATCGGCGCTACCACCGGCAGAACCGCATGACGACCCGCTCTCCGCTGCAACGTGCCCAGGAGCTGGTGCGCGCCGAATGGCGCCACCTCACCACCTTCAATCCCAGCACCCGGCGCTGGCAGATGCCGTTCGCCGCCGCGCTCGCCTCAGGCCTGCCGCTGATGGTGGGGGCGTGGTTCGGGCATCTCGAATACGGCCTCATCTCCTCGATAGGCGGCCTCGTCTTCCTGTACGTGCCCAACACGCCGCTGTCGCACCGCATGGTGTGGCTGATGGCCTGCGCCTTCGGCATGTCGACCAGCTACGCGCTCGGACTGATAACGCACTTCCTGCCGCTGGCCAAGGTCGGCGTGCTGGCACTGATCGCGCTGCTGGTGACCATGGTGTGCCGCTTCTACCGCGTCGGCCCGCCGGGCAGCCTGTTCTTCGTGATGGCGGCGGCGATCGGCGCCTACACGCCGGGCACGATCGAGCAGATCCCGCTGCGTATCGGCCTGATCACCATGGGCGCCCTGCTCGCCAGCGCGATCGCCTTTCTTTACAGCCTGTACATCCTGCGCGTGCAGGCGCCCGAACCGGTGGCGCCGCTGCCACCGCCGACCTTCGACTTCGTCGTCTTCGACGCGGTGATGATCGGCGCCTTCGTCGGCCTGTCGTTGGCGATCGCCCAGGCACTGCAGCTCGACCGCCCCTACTGGGTGCCGGTGAGCTGCCTGGCAGTGATCCAGGGCGTGTCGCTGCGCGCGGTGTGGAATCGCCAGATCCAGCGCGTGCTCGGCACTGCCGCCGGCATGCTGCTCGCCTGGGGCCTGCTGAGCCTGCCGCTCGATCCCTGGCGCATCGCGCTGCTGGTGATCCTGCTCGCCTTCGTGATCGAGACCCTGGTGGTGCGCCACTACGGCCTCGCGGTGATCTTCATCACCCCGCTCACGATTCTGCTCGCCGAGGCGGCCACGCTCGGCCAGGCACCGCTCGCCGAGTTGATCCAGTCGCGCTTCATCGACACGCTGCTCGGCTGCGTGGTCGGCCTGGTCGGCGGCATCTGCCTGCACAGCGCGCGCTTCCGGGAGGTGGTCGGGGGGCCGCTGCGCCGGCTCATCCCGCGCCGCCCGCCAGCCTGAACCGCAGCCACCGCCCGCCGGGCCATCGACACCGATGAAGATCAACCAGTTGCGCTATTTCCTCGCCGTCGCCGACAAGGGCAGCGTGCGCGCGGCCGCCAGCGCGCTCGGCGTGTCGGCGGCGGCGGTCAGCCAGGCCCTGCGCGAGCTCGAGACGACCATGGGGACGCCGCTCTTCACGCGCGAGGCGCACGGCGCGGTGCTGAGCTACGCGGGCCGTCAGTTCCTCATCCACGCCCGCCTGATCCTCGGCCAGGTCAGCCGCGCCGAGGCCGAGATCGCGCAGATCCGCGGCGCCACCGGCGGCACGCTGGCGATCGGGGTCACGCCCTGGGTGGCGCAGTCCATCCTGCCCCACGCCCTGGCCCGCTTCCACGCGCTTCGCCCGGACGTGCATCTGGACGTCACCGAGGCCGTGGGCACGGTCCATCCGCTGCTGCGCGACGGCACCCTCGACCTCGTGATCGCGATCCCGCCGCCGCGCCAGGAGGCATCGATCTTCTACACGCGCGAGCTGTTCCGCTGCGACCTTGCCGTCGTCGGCCGCCTCGGCCATCCCTTTGCCGGCGCCACCTCGCTCGATGAACTCGTCGACCAGGACTGGGTGCTGACCATGCTCGGCTCGGGCCAGGACGAGCCGCTGGTCAACCTGCTCGCCCCCCACGGCATCGCGCCGCCGCCGCACCGCGTGCATTACGCGCGCTCGGCGCTGGTCGCGATCAGCATGCTGGAAGTCGGCGACATGCTCACCATCTGCCCCTGGCCGCTGCTCGAGACTCCGCTGCTGCGCGGCCGCGTGCAGGCGCTGCCGATCCGCAACCCACTGCCCGAAATGCACACCGCCATCATCGTACGCCGCAACGACACGCTGAGCGCGCCGGGGCAGCTGTTCATCGACTGCTTCGAGGAGGCGACGCGGGACTGCGTGGCCACCGCCGATCCCGCGCTCAAGCGCGTGATGAACTCGGTCGAGCCGGCGACCGATGCGTGAGCGGACGCAGCCAAAAAAAATGCCCGCAAGCTGCGGGCATGAACCACGTTGAAGTGGAGGAGGGAGACAAAGCGAAACTGGGTGATCAGCGCGCCTGCGCGAGGCTGACGAAGCGATCGAGTGCCACGCGGTGGAAGGTCGCGCCGCTGCGCGCGCCGGCATGCACCGCGGCCTCGTTCAGCGCATGGCGCCAGGCCTCGAGGGCGGCGCGCTCGCTGATACCGGCCTTGCGGGCGATCCAGGGCAGAATCTTGGGGGCTTGCATGATGAGAACTCCTTTCAAATCCGGGGAGAGGCCGCTCAGCGCTGAACTGCGTTGCGTTCCTCTTGCATTGGGTAAATCTTATGGACTCATGCTTGTCCTGAATAGCCAGGCGTTTCCGTGGGTGTAAGGTTTTTGTTTACGGGGCAGGAGGTATCACGGCGACGCCGCGCCGGCCCCGGGTTTGACGCGCTCAGGACCGGGTCCGCGAGGCTGCGGCCAAGCCGGAGGACCAGCAGCCGGGCGCCAAGGTCACGCTGTTCGGCCTCGCCGCCGACGACGCGCGGGAAGAAGTCATCGGCCCGATGAACAACGCGTATGAGAATCCGCCGCTGATTTGAAGGAAAATATCGGCTTTGCCGGCATCGCGCCCGCTGCGCCGCCGGCCCCCGGATCTCTCCTTCAGGAAGCGACCATGCTGCAGAAATTCCCCGCCTTCGCCGGCGTCAAGGGCCCCGTCGTCGTCGTCGTCATGGACGGCTACGGCATTCCCAAGCACGACGTCGGCAGCGCGATCGACGCCGCGCGCAAGCCCACGCTCGACCGCCTGTTCGCCGAGTACCCCAACATCCGCCTGCGCGCCCACGGCACCGCGGTCGGGATGCCCTCGGACGACGACATGGGCAACTCCGAGGTCGGCCACAACGCGATCGGCGCCGGCCAGGTCTATGCGCAGGGCGCGGCGTTGGTCGCCAACGCGATCGCCGACGGCGCGATCTGGCAGGGCGAGGCCTGGCAGCAGATCGTCGCCGCCGCCAAGGCCGGCCGGGGTGTGCTGCACTTCATCGGCCTGTTCTCCGACGGCAACGTGCACAGCCACATCGACCACCTGAAGGCGATGGTGCTGCGCGCGAAGGAAGAGGGCGTGCCCGCCGTGCGCATCCACGCCCTGCTCGACGGCCGCGACGTGCCCGAGACCAGCGCGCTCGACTACGTGGTGCCCTTCGAGGCCTTCCTGAAGGACATCAGCACGGCCGGCTTCGACGCCCGCATCGCCTCCGGCGGCGGCCGCCAGACCATCACCATGGACCGCTACGACGCCAACTGGCCGATGGTCGAACGCGGCTGGCGCACCCACGTGCTCGGCGAAGGGCCGCAGTTCGCCAACGCCACCGAGGCGGTGCACGGCCTGCGCGCCCAGCATCCCGGCACCATCGACCAGGACCTGCCCGAGTTCGTCATCGCCGAGGGTGGCAAGCCGATCGGCACCATCGAGGACGGCGACGCGGTGGTGCTCTACAACTTCCGCGGCGACCGCGCGATCGAGATCACGCGCGCCTTCGTGGAAGACGACTTCACCGAATTCGACCGTGTGCGCACCCCGCGCGTGACCTACGCCGGCATGCTGCAGTACGACGGCGACCTGCAGCTGCCCAAGCGCTTCCTGGTCGCCCCGCCGGCGATCAAGGACACTTCCAGCGAGTGGTTCAGCAAGTCCGGACTGGCCCAGTTCGCCTGCTCCGAGACGCAGAAGTTCGGCCACGTCACCTACTTCTGGAACGGCAACCGCTCGAACAAGTTCGACGGCGAGACCTGGCAGGAAGTCCCCAGCGACGTCGTGCCCTTCGAGCAGCGCCCATGGATGAAGGCGGCCGAGATCACCGACGCGATGATCGCCGCGCTGCAGTCGGGCCAGTACCAGGTGCTGCGCTGCAACTACGCCAACGGCGACATGGTCGGCCACACCGGCAACTTCCGCGCCGCGACCATGGCGATCGAGGCGGTGGACCTCGCGCTGTCGCGCCTGCTGCCGGCGATCGACGCCGCGGGCGGGGTGGCGCTGATCACCGCCGACCACGGCAACGCCGACGAGATGTTCGAGCTCGACAAGAAGACGAAGCAGCCGGCGCAGAACAAGGACGGCAGCTACAAGGCGAAGACCGCGCACACGCTCAATCCGGTGCCGCTGATCCTGTACGACAACGTCAGCGGCGGCAGGCTCGGACTCACGCCGACCGACACCGCGGGGCTGTCGAACATCGCCGCCACCGTCGCCAACCTGCTCGGCCTGCAGAAGCACGACAAGTGGGACGACAGCCTGCTGAGCGTGAAGTGAGGCGCAGGCAGGACGCCGGGCTGTAACGAATGCTTACCGAGTGCCCCTGGCCCCGCGGCGGATACGCGCCGGGCCGGGTCCTACAATGACGTGGTCCTCATCACCCGGTCGCGCCCGATGATCCGCCTCGCACTCCCCGCCCTCGCCACCCTGCTGCTGTCCGCCTGCGCCCTGCAGCCCCCGGCCACCGACACCGCACAAGGCATCGGCGGGCAGGGCGGCCAGTTCGAATTCGCGCTGCCGAGCGGGGACTACCGCTGCGAACGCGGCGAGCGACTACGCCTGCAGCGCGAGGTCGCCAACGCGGTCAATCACCGCATCCAGCTCGCCTGGAATGGCGGCACCTACCAGCTCGAACGCGACCCCTCGTATTCGGGGCTGCCGCGCTTCGAGGACAGCGCGAGCGGCCTGGTGTGGATCGATCTGCCGTGGAAGGGGCTGCTGCTCGACGGCCGCACCCACAAGCCGCTGGCCAACGAGTGCCGCGCGGCCTGAACACCGCTGGCTGAGGCCAGCCGCGCTCAGGCGAACGGCGCCAGCCGCACCGGCTCCGCCACCGCGCCCGCATCCAGCGCGGCGATCGCCGCCCGCGCGGCCTCGAGCTCGCGCGCCGCGTGCGCCGCGGCATCATCGATGCCGTACTGCACGGCGTCCTCCGCCTCGGTGCGCAGCGCATGCGCCATGCCGACGTGGTGGCCGAAGCAGGCGAAGGCCTCGCACACCGCGGGCGGGGCGCCGTGCAGGATCGCGATGCACTGCGCCCCCGCCTCGAACAGCTTGGCCCGGCGGCGGCTGACGATGTCGAGATGGCGTTCCGCATCGCGCACGGAGGCGGCACGCGCTGCGCGATACATCACCTCTCCCTCGGCGATCACGTTGGTCGCATCCGACAGCACGCGCATCACCGCCATGTCGTTGAGGTCCACGATCATGCGGAAGGCGCCGGTGTAGAGCAGGTCGCCGAGCAGGATGTTGCCGGCGTTGCCGAACAGCGCGCCGTCGCTGTGCGCATCGGCGCCGCCGCCGCTGGCCTCGGTGACGCCGTCGTGCAGGGCGAGCGAGATGTGGATCAGCTCGACCGCCGCCGCCAGGGCATACCGGCGGTCGTCCGAGTACCCCAGCGCGCGCGCCACCGCCAGCACCAGCGCGGGACGCACGCGCTCGCCGCCGTGCAGGATGAACTCGACCACCTGGCGGATCAGCACCACATCACTGTCGAACTGACGGCGGATGAGGGCGTTGACCTGCTCCATGTCGTTCTGGAGCCACGCGGGGAAGGGAGCGGAATGCTGGATCATGTTCGGATTGGCGTTCGAGGCCGCGGGCTTGCGGCCGTTTCACGTTCGCCCGCGAGTCTATAGCCGCACCGCGGCGCTGACCAGCCGGATGGGGGAACAAACGGCCCCTTCTAAGCCGGGCGCCTCTGCCGCACCACGCCGGAGTGGGTGCGTGCGGGCGTGTGGTTCCACGGTGCGGCCGGCTTCGGCCAGGCGCTGCGCGAAGCCTACGGCGCGCGCGGCCGCTTCGCTGCAGCGTCCGCCCACAGGTCCGCCGCCGCTATACTGGCGCTGAGCCCGCCTCAGCGGGCCGTCGACGGACACCGGCGCCATGGCCAACGGACGCATCGAAACCCTGCGCCACGCAGTGCGGTGGCGCGTCCTCCTGAAGTATCTGGGCGTGCTCGGTCTGGTACTCGCCGTGCTCGATACGGTGCCGCTGCTCGCCAGCCTCGTGCTTGGCGAGGCCTCACTCGCCCCCGTCCTCGCTGCGCCGGTTGTCCTGCTGGTGGCGGTGTGCCTGCCGCTTGCGCGCGTCGTTGCCCCCCAGCGCCTGCAGCTCAACGAAGCCTTCGCCATCGTCGTGCTGTCCTTCGTGCTGGGGGCTCTGACGATGAGTCTGCCGCTGGCTGTATACAGCGACCAAAGCTGGCTCGACGGGCTGTTCGAGGCAGTCTCGGGCATCACCACCACCGGACTCAGCACGCTGGCCGCGGTCGAGGACAAGCCGCGCACCTTCCTCTTCGCGCGCGCCTGGCTGCAGTGGTACGGAGGACTGGGCATCGTAGTGCTGTCGCTGGCGCTGTTCATGCATAACGGCCTGTTCGCCCGGCAGCTGATGGAGACAGAGGCGGTCGGCGAGACCCTGGTGTCGAGCACCTGGCAATACGCACGCCGCATCCTCGCCGTGTATGCGGTGCTGAGCCTGGCCGCGCTGGGCGCGATCTGGCTCGCCACCGGCGACGGCTTCAGCGCACTGGTCCATGCCCTTGCCGCGGTATCGACCGGTGGTTTCTCCAGCTTCGACGACAGCCTGGGCCACTGGGGCGCGGGCCCGGCCAGCGTGGTGCTGGCCTTCGCGCTGCTCGGGGCCGGGGCCTTGCCCTTGTACCACCGTACCTGGCGCGAGGGCGTGTGGCGCGGATCGCGCACCCTCGCCCGGGATGCCGAACTACGCCTCCTCGTCGTCGCCATCGCGCTCACCACCGGGCTGTTGTGGCTGTGGATGCCGGCAGGCGAGGGCGAGGCCTTGCCCGCGCTCGGCAGCGCGCTGCTGCTGGCGACGAGCGCACAGAGCACGACCGGCTTCGCCCTCGCCCCGGTCGCAGCGCTCGACGACGCGTCCAAGCTCACGCTGGTCGCCTCCATGCTCGTCGGCGGCAGCGTGGGCTCCACCGCCGGCGGCTTCAAGCTGCTGCGCCTGCTGCTCCTGCTGCGCGTGCTCCAGCTCGTGCTGGTGCGCGCTGCAGCCCCGAGCCACGCCGTGATCGAACCCCGTCTGGGCGGCCGGCGACTCGACGATGACGATCTGTGGCGCGCCCTGCTCGTCATCCTGCTCTATGTGCTGGTGGTCTTCGTGTCCTGGCTCATCTTCGTCGCCCATGGCTACCCGGGGATCGACGCGCTGTTCGAGGTCGTCTCGGCCACTGCCACGGTCGGCCTGTCGACCGGCATCTCACGCCCGGCGCTGGAGCCGCTGCTCAAGCTCGTACTATGCTTCGACATGCTGGCCGGGCGGGTGGAGATCTTCGCCCTGCTGGTGGTGCTGTATCCCGGCACCTGGTTCGGCAAGCGCGCGGAGGTCGCATGAGAGCCGTATTCGTGGGAGCAGGCGCCCTTTCGGTCACCACCGCCCGCCGCCTGCTCGAGCGCGGGCATGAGGTCGTGGTCATCGATCGCGACAAGGCGCGCATCGAGGCGCTGTCCGCTGAGCTCGACTGCGGATTCCTGCACGGCGACGGCAGCACGCCAGCCTTGCTGCGCGAGGCCGACCCGACGCTCACCGACGTGCTGTTCTGCCTGACCGGCAACGACCAGACCAACATCCTTGCCAGCCTCGCCGGACGCTCGCTCGGCTTTGCGCGCGTGGTCACCCGCATCGACGACCCGGAATTCGAGCACCTGAGCCTCGAGCTCGGCCTGGAAGACATCGTGATCCCCTCGCGCACGATCGCCCGCTACCTGGCCGACCTGTTCGAAGGACGCGACCACCTCGAGATCATCGCGCTGATGAAGGGCGAGGCGCGCGTGTTCTCCTTCGTCGCCCGCGAGGAGGACGAAAAGCCGATCGCCGAACTCGATCTGCCCGAAGGCAGCCGGGTGATGTTCTTCTACCGCGACGAGCGCTTCACGCTGCCCGAACCCGAGACCCGGTTGCGCCGCGGCGACGAGGTGATGATCGTCACCCACAGCCGCAACCTCGCGGCGCTGCACGCGCGCTGGAGCAGCCTTGCGCGCCGCCGCCGCTCCGGCGCCGGCAGCGCATAGCCCTCGCCAGCGCCTCCCGCCGCCACCCAGCGATCGCCGCGCCCGCCGAAGGGCCCGACGAGGTGCTTGCGCGCCGCCACGGATCAAACAATAATAAAGTATTACCTTTACAGCCAAGGAGAACGCGGTGAGCACCAAGACCCGGAGCGCCCTGCGCGCAACACTCAAGCAGGAGGATGCCGCGCTCGAGGAACGCCTGCCCGAGGCGAGCCCGCCGCCCGCAACAGCACCGGAAACGGCCGCAACCGCAAGCGCGGATAACGCACTGAAGGCCGCAAGCGCTGAAGCGGAAGCCCCGCCTGCGGTCGCATCGGCGAGCGCCGCCGCCCCAGCCGCCACAGCCGCACCTGCAACGCCTGCCGCCAGAGCCCGACCCGAAAAGCGCACGCACGAACGCTTCAAGCTCGCCGCCAGCGATCGCCGCCGCCTGCGGGCCCTCCGCGACGAACTCAAGGCCTCCGGACGGCCCCCGAGCAAGTCCGAACTCGTGCGCGCCGGCATCGCTGCCCTCGCCGTGCAAGGCGCCGGCGAAGTGATGGCGCTGGTCGGCACGCTCTCCCCCGCCGCCCGTGCAAAGGACAAGAGCGCCAGCCGCAAGAAGGACAAGAAGGCCAGCCGCAAGCAGAAGGGCAAGTCCGCCAGCAAGAAACGCTGACCCGCCCACACCCCATCAGAGCCGCCACACGGTCCGCCCTGACGCCGGCCCCCACCGCGCGTTCGAGGAGACGAAAATGACGCAGAAGAGCCCGATGCAGATTTCTGCCCGCATGGACGAGATCGATGCCTTGCTCGAGACGGAAGGCATGCCGTCCTACAGCGAGATGTGGGCAACCAACGCCGAACTGCGCGAAGAGCTCGAACGCCTGCGCGAACGCCTGGCGATGGCCAACGCCGCGCTCTCCACGCTGTACGGCGACCTGCTGCAGACCGAGCTCATCGTCGCCACCGCCAGCAGCGTGGACCAGATCCAGCGCCAGCTTGTGCGTCTCAAGGCCGAGCGCAAGGCACAGGCGGCGCGCGCACACGAACGCTTTGCGCGGCGCTGGGGCATGCGGGAAGACTGAACCGGCCATGCCGGGGACGGCGGCCGCCGCACCCCAGCCTGTGGCGCAAGGCTTCACGCCGGGCGAAGACCGTGGGAGTGGGCTTGCCCGCGCCGGGCGTCCGTCTGAGCCGGCCGTTTGCAGGCAAGCTCACACCCACGCGGGGTCAGCCCGGTCACCCGCGAACTCAGTTCTCGCCGTCAGAAACCACCGCTTCGCCAGCGGTCGTCCCGGTCGTGCCGGCACTTGCGGCCCGCGCCGACCGGCGCGTGCTCTTGCGCTCGGCGCCCTGCTCACGCTCACCCTCGACCTGCGCTGCGAGCGCCTGCACGCTGGATTCGCTCACTTTTTCATAGAGCGCCGACGCGACCCCGGACGCCGACTCGAGCGCCGAGAACAGCGCCTCCGAGCCGGCCGAGGCCGAACTCGACGCCTGACGGACCGCGCTGTCCAGGCTCGACTTCAGGTCGCCGATCCAGGCCTGCGTGATCTCGATGAACTGCTGGTGCGCGTCCGCCGCGATCTCGCTGATGTCACGGACGTAGGCGACCGCGTGCGCGACCTGCGGCTCGAGACCTTCGGACTGCAGCTTCATCAGGGACGAGGCGTCGTCGGCACCGAGCAGCGCCTGCGCGTGGCGGGCACCGTCGGCGGCCGCCGCACGGATGGTCGTGAGGTTGGGGGCGGCGACACGCCCCGCATGCTCCAGACCTTCGGTGGCGAGGGCGTGAATGGCATCGATGCTCGCCTCGTTGGCGGCAAGGAAGTCGGCGGCAGGGGCTTTCGCTTTCATCTTGGCACTCCGGAATTGACGGTCAGGGCGTCCCCGCCAGCATCGGAGCGCGGCGATCGGACGCGTACTGCTGCAACGCAATACCGATCCAGTATAGGAAGCGAACTTCACCGCAAGATGAAGCTTCCGTGTCAGAACGCGGACAGGCGGTTCCGCGCCGGCTAGCCCGTGCGCGTGCCGCTCAATGTTTCCGGGCGCGCTTGCCCTTGGCCACCTTGGGGAGCGCGGCAACCAGGCGAGCGACCTCGGCGATCTCGCGCTCAGCCAGCAGCGCCAGCCCGGCGCGCAACACCTCGGACTTGCTGGCAAGCACGCCATCCTTGCCCAGGGCCTCGCGCAGCGCCTTGATGCGCTTGTGCTCGCTGGCCGGCATCGAGAAGGAGTCGCGCTCCACCTTCTCGTGCTTGTCCTTGCGGTCCGCATCGGCAGGCTTTTCGGCGGCTTTCTCTGCCGGCTTGCCGGCTTCGGCCGGTGCAGCGCCGGCCCTGACCGTCGCCGACCTCGCAGCCGCAGCACTGCTCGCTGTCTTCGGCTGCGCGGGGTTCCGGGGTGCGGCCGGTCTCGGGGGCGGCAACACCGGCGCGATCACCTCCGTCGCCACCGGCGTGCCCGCGGGCGACCCGACCGGCACCGCGGCCGCAGCGACCGCCCCTGCCTTCGCCACCGCCCGCGCTGGCCCCACCGTACGGCTGCGCTGTGCCAACGCCGCATCTTCCTGCTTGAGGGTTTCGCGCAACTTCGATTTCGTCCCGCTGGCGGTGCTCATGCTCATTCCTCGATCAATTTGAGAACGGCCGAGACGAGTTGCCCGACCTCTTCCTGTGCTGCCGCCGCCGCGCGGCCAAGGCCGAAAACGGAGGTTCCGCGCACCGCGCTCAAGGCATAGGCGCTGCGCTGCGACAAGGCCGCATCGAGCACCGGCAGGCTGAAATCCTGCAACACCTCCAGCACGTCGCCGGCCAGCGCGGTACGCATCACGCGATTCGGGATCAGGGCGCCGCGCAGCTTCGGGCGCCGCTGCTGGCGGTCGAGGATCAGCCGCTCGATGCCGCGCGTCGCCCAGAGGTCGGTCGGGCTCGGCACCACCGGCACGAGCGCAAGATCGCACAGGTCCAGCGCGCTCATCGTGTGCGGGTGCTCGATCGAGGGCGGGCAGTCCATGACCACGATGTCGGCCTTGTTGGCCGCCGGACGCAGCGCCTTGCTCATCTCGGCGGCAGAGCCCCGGAGACGCAGCACCTCGGCTGCAAATGGCGCCTCTGGCGGCGCCGACGCGGCCCACCGCGAGGCGCTCTCCTGCGGGTCGAGGTCGGCCAGCGCCACGCGATAGCCCTCCAGCGCCAGGCCGGCGGCAAGCTGCATGGCCACCGTCGTCTTGCCCGATCCGCCTTTCTGCGAGATCAATGCAATCAGGGTGGGTGCGGTCATGGTGCGTCCCGTAAAGGTAATACTCGATAGTCTAGCCAATTGGCCGCACGGCGTGTGGCCGGCGGCGCTCAGGCGCTCGTGCTGCTCGCGCAGTGCACTGCAGCAACGTGAACGAAATCGTTTGCTACAATTCGATTTTCCTGGAGCAGGCCACGCATCATGGCGCGAGAGATCGAACGCAGATTCCTGGTCCGCGACGTGCGGATCCTTGATGGTCGCAAGGGCGAGCGCATCGTTCAGGGTTATCTCGCCAAAGAATCAGGTGCGATGTCGACGCGGGTGCGGATCCGCGGCGACCGTGCCTGGCTCACCCTGAAATCGCCCAAGCAGGGCTACAGCCGCGACGAGTTCGAATACGCCATACCGGTTGCCGACGCCCAGGCCCTGCTCGCGAACCACTGCGCGCAGCGCGTCGTGCGCAAGACGCGCTACCTGGTCGATCATGCCCACCACCTCTTCGAGGTCGACGTCTTCGAAGGCCACCATGCCGGGCTGGTGGTCGCCGAGGTCGAATTGCCCCATGAGCAAGCGCCCGTGAGCCTTCCGGGCTGGGTCGGCGAGGAGATCACCCACGACGCGCGCTACGGCAATTTCACGCTCGCCGTCGAATCCGCCCTCCGCGCCAGCGCCGGGCCCGCACCTGAGAGCCGCCACGCCACGAAAACCAGCCCGAGCGCGCCGAAGTTCATCGTCAGGGCGTAAACCACCGGAGCCACCGCCAGCTCAGGCTGGCGCAGCAGGACGATCGCCACGAAGATCGCCAGCCCGGCGTTCTGCAGACCGCACTCCATGGCCACGGCCACCGCATCCCTGCGGGCCCCACCTGCACGCATCACCAGCGCATACCCCCCGCCCATCACGAGGAGATTGAGCGCAAGCGTGGCCGGGCCGATCGACAGCAGGTTGGCGATGATCGTGTCCTGGTGCGAGACGAAGGTGGCGACCACGATCGCGGCGAAGAACAGCGTGGCCATGCGAGCGATCAAGGGCTCGCTGCGCGCCGTGAAGCGCGGCGCCTTGTGGCGTATCGCCATGCCGGTGAGGATGGGCAGGGTGGTCACCACCAGGACGCTGGAGATCAGGCGGCCGACCGGCAACTCGGTTAGCTGGCCGACGCCCCCACCCGCGGGCGCCCACGTGTCGAAGGCGGCATCGCCCAGCCAGGCAAGCACCAGCTTGACCAGCAGGGGGAAGGTCCCCAGCGCCGCGAGGCTGCTGATCACCGTGAGCGTGAGCGACAAGGCCGCATCCCCGCGTGCCAAGTGGGTGAGGAAGCCCGAGCTCGCCCCGCCCGGACAGGCGGCGAGGATCATGAGGCCGATGCCGAGCGTGGGCGGCAGTCCGAACACGAGGACGACCGCCAGTGCCGCCAGCGGCACCAGCACGAGCTGCCCGCACAGCCCGATCAGCAGCGCGCGCGGCGCCTGGAACACCTGGCGAAAATCCGCTGCGTGCAGGGCCAGGCCGACCGAGAACATGATGAAGGCGAGCGCGGCTGGCAGCAGGACGTCGATGCGCATGAAATGGACCTAGAGAAGCGACCCGAAGGCGATCCCCGCCACCGCCAGCAAAGCACTGCGCGTACCCGCGCGCGCGGTGTCGGCGAGCACTGCATTGAGCGCGGCCCCGCCCTCGGCGCCACGAAAACGCGGAATCAGACGCGTCAGCGCGGGTGCCCCGAGCAGACCGAGCGCGGCGCCCGGCAGCCCCGCCGCCGCCAACACCAGCCATGCCGCGAGCGGGAACAGCAACAGCGCAGCGTACACCCGCTGAACGCCCGATGCGCCGAGCCGCGCGGCCAGCGTGCGCCGACCAGCGCGCAGGTCGCCGTCGAGGTCGCGAAAGTTGTTCACCAGCAAGACCGCGGCTGCCGGCGCACCGACCGCGAGGCCACCGATCACGTCCAGTACGCCTGTGGTCCGCGACTGCAGCCAGTGGCTGCCCGCGACCGCCAGTACGCCGAAGAACAGCAGCACGAAGAACTCGCCGAAGGGCGAATGCGAGATGGGGCGCGGGCCGCCCGAATACGCCCAGCCAGCCACCAGCGACGCGGCACCGATCACGAGGATCGGCAGACCGCCCACCACGCACAGCCAGGCACCGAGCACCAGCGCGAGCAGCAGGCAGAGCAGGGCAGCGCGCTTGACCTCGGCCGCGGTCGCCCAGCCTGCCAGCGTCACGCGCAGGGGGCCGCGGCGCTCGGCGTGGTCGGTGCCACGCTCGAAGTCGACCGCATCGTTGTATAGGTTGGTGCCGATCTGGATCAGCAAGGCGCAGGCGAGGGTGGCCAGCAGAACCGTAGCGTCGAACCGGCCGGCGGCCGCGAAGGCAAGCGCCGCACCCACCGTCACAGGCGCCACCGCCATGCCCAGGGTGCGCGGGCGGATCGCCGTCCACCACACCCGCAGCGCGCTGGGCCGGGGCGGCATCGGCACTGCGCTCACGATGCGCCCCGGCAGGTCTGCCGCTGCCCGAGGCGCTTGCAAACGGGGAGCCGAATCAGAACGAAAACGCCCCCGGCGCGCGCACTCGGGGCGGGAAGAAACGTCTCTGGCATGGGGTCGGACACTTTATCGAGGCCGGATTATTGCACACGCCGCCAGCCTGGCCGTCGGCGCAACCAATGGCGTCTGCCCCGCACGCGGAAGGCGGCGCGGAAATCTGCATGGACTATGCTGACGGGGGAAAGAACGACAGCATTGCTCACCGCGTGTCGTCCCCGACCCCCTTTCCGGCATGGCATCAACCACCGCTTACCCCCCGTCCCCATTGCACCGGAGTCCAACCATGAAAGTCCTGCCGCACGGCCTCTTCCTGCTTGCCGCCGCCACGGCGAGCTTCGCCGCGCCAGCGCCCCCGCTACCCATGCTCAACATCGCGATCGAGGACACCTCGGTGTCGGGGATCTCGTCGGGCGGCTTCATGTCGGTGCAGATGCAGGTCGCCCATTCGGCCATCATCCGTGGCGCCGGGATCGTCGCCGGGGGACCGTACTACTGCGCCCAGGACAGCGTGATGAAGGCCACCACCGAATGCTCGTGCACCGGCGCGCCGACCCTGTCGTGCAAGGTTGGCGATGCCAGCACGGCCGTTCCCGAGCTGGTCGCGGCCACCCGCGCCTTCCATGCCGAGGGCCGAATCGACGACCCGGCGCAGATCGCCCGTCAGCGCGTGCTCACCGTGGTGGGGGGCAAGGATGCCCTGGTGCCGGCCCCGATCACCCGCCAGTTGCACGGCTACTACGACGCCTTCGGCCTGCCGGCGGCCGCGCTCAAGCCGGTTACGCTGGACGCCGCCGGCCACACCATGCCCACCACCGCCTACGGCGGCGCCCGCGGGGGGCCCCTCC
>CZCA01006859.1_pt1 | contig 17477 bp, 15 predicted proteins | sample 591981 | NCBI WGS metagenome assembly CZCA01 (sample SAMEA3556810, study PRJEB10932) | anaerobic digester metagenome
GGATTCGTTATTGCTATTACCCGAATTTTTTTCTGTACCCATAGAACAAGGCTATAGAAATCAGCGACTGTCGATTGAGATTGCTATGCCAACAGGCAAAACGGTTGAAATCGACAAATCGTTCAATGCCTACTTAAAAGATGTTCCTCTATATTGATTTTTATAGACGCTACTTTTAAATTCATTGTGTTTGGGGGCGGCCGGGAATTTCCGGCTGCACTTTTATTTCTTTTCTTCGTTCGTTTGAATTTTTTTGTAGCTTTGTGGACATAAAATCAGAACATGGGGAGAAGGCTCGAAAAATTAATCGATTGGTTTGATCTTCGTGCGGAACTCGAAGATTATGATTTTATTCATGAAACGATAACGCAAGGGATCGTTTTCAGAGGAACGAATCTTTGGATTTTGATGTTTGCCATTATGGTATGTTCCGTGGGATTAAATATGAATTCTACGGCAGTAATAATCGGCGCCATGTTGATTTCGCCTTTGATGGGGCCGATCAACGGCATGGGCTATGGCTTGGCAACGTACGATTTTCCCTTGTTTGAACGATCGCTTAAGAACCTTGCTTTTGCTTTGGGTGTGAGTCTGCTTACCTCGGCGTTTTATTTTATCCTTTCCCCATTGAACGAAGCACATTCCGAATTGTTGGCCCGAACGAGTCCTTCCATTTACGATGTGATTATTGCTTTTTTTGGTGGCTTGGCGGGGATTGTGGCCGTGAGCAGCAAGTTCAAGGGCAACGTGATACCGGGCGTTGCCATTGCTACCGCACTGATGCCGCCTATTTGTACCGCGGGATACGGGTTGGCAACCCTGCAATGGAATTTCTTTTTCGGAGCCCTGTATTTGTTTACCATCAATACGGTTTTTATCGCTTTTGCCGTTTTAATCGTATGCCGTTTATTGAAATTTCCCATTCGATCCATTGTTGATCCCGAGAAAAAGAGAAAAGTGACTCACGGCATCACGGTTATTATTCTGGCTACTTTTGTTCCCAGCATTTTTTTCGGTTACAGGTTGGTGAAAAAAGAGGAATTTTCAAGAAATTCGCGCGCTTTTATTGATGCGGTAGCGTTGCTCGAAGGAAATTATTTGCAAGGGAATCGAGTGAATCCTTCCACAGGTACGGTTGAATTGTTTTATTCGGGATACGGTTTGTCGGATTCGTTGATAGCGGTGATAAAGGAACGGGCTCTGGCATATCGCTTGGATACGTCTAAAATAACCATCCATCAAGGCTTTGAAGCATCCCTTATCGAGGAAAAGACGCGAATATATCAAACGGAAACCGAAATATTGAATAATAAGATCAAGGCTCTCACTTTTGCGTTGATGCAACGCGAACATCAAATTGACAGTATACTGAATATTCCCGTTACAGGGGAGAGGATACTGAAAGAAATAAAACCCCTGTATCCTCAAATTCAAGGTTGTACGTATGCCGAAACCTTTTCGTTTACTTTTGAGAAAGATACGCTGAAGCAGTTGCCGAAAGTACCCCTCGTTGTTTTTAAGGCTCCGCGCAATTCGTTGCGTGTCAGCGATAAACGAAAAATTGAAGAGTGGCTGCGGAATAGATTGAATAATGAAGGCGTGAATGTTCTTTTTGATGAGACGACGAAATAACCTTTTCGTTTTTAGAAAGTGAGCAACATTCTGATTCCTACTTCATGGAAATTGTATTTATGAAAAGATCCGAAAACGGCCGCATTGAAAAGCCGGTTTCCGATGCCGTATCCCAGTTCGGTGTACGAAATGATTTGAGGAGTATATAGTTGGCCGAGATACAATCGTTCGGTAAGAATACCATGCGAAATGGGGGGTACGTTTTTCAGGGTAAGAAAGGGCGTTTCGAACATCAAATGTGCTTGAAAATACGAGTCGGAAGCATTGTACAGTTCGCGATTCAGGAGGTTGAACGTGCCTCCGAGGCCGACGTCCCAATTTTGAGGGAAGTTGTTTTTGGCAAAGTATACGAAATCGGCAAAATATTCCGTTTTTTGGTCGGTAAATATTCCGCCACCTACATGATATTGGAACGATTTCATGAGCCCCAACGGTATATTTTGGCTGATGTCGATTTCGAGACGGTTGTATTCGGATGAGCTGCCCAAGATGTTTTTTATGCTTCGGGCAAACTCGATTTTAAAGGTGGGGTAGTCGGAGCGAACGGGGATCTTTTGCGGTCCATTGAAACGATAATATTGTTGCGGTGTCCATGAAAGCCGTATAAAAGGCGAAAAGTCGTATTGCTTCCCGAACATTTCATCTACGCCATTGTTTTCGGCGTTCGACGTTTTTACTGCTGTCGTGTTTCCATTTCCTTTACGGATGTGGTATTCGATACCGCCTCCCAACATTAATCCGTTGGTGAGTTCCATTTCGTTGAAAAGCCGCAGGTAATAATCTTTGTAATAATCGACCGAAATATCGCTGATTTTTAGCCCTTTGTCGAGAAGGCTGTCTTGCACTTGTTTCACAAATCGCGAACTGTATGTGCGATTTCCGCTTCCTACGGAAAACGAAAGGTTGCCGATGCGGGCAGGATTGTAGTTCCATCGGGCCGAAAGGTCGGCAATAAATTCTTTTCTTTTGAATACGTAGCCGGCAAAAGCGTCGAAATACAAATCTTTGTCGTCTTTCAAATCGACTTTCATAAATAATTTTTGTCGGTAAGTCAATCCGTCCAGCGAAGTATAACCGAGGGAGGAGGGGTTTAATGGTCCGCTATAGCGAATTTGAGTCGATTTGTACCGATATTGGGAATCCTCGGTCATCAGTTTGGCAATTTGCTGCGCTTTTTGGTGGTTGAAAAGCGAGTCGCCATTTTGTTGTTTTTTATAATTTTCGATGGTTTCCGTTTCTTTCGCTTGAAGAGGAATGGGACGGATTTTTTCCCAAAAAACGGAATCGTTGTGTATCGTAGGGGGGGATTCGTTTGTCCCGTAAAGGGATGTGATATCCAGATTCTTTTCTTTCAGTGTATGGTCGTTTAAAACAATATCGGTATAGTCGATTTGAGCCAAACAGCGATTTGTCACGACGTTTCCCAAATAGGATGTGGTTTTGTAAATGGTAAAGTTTACGGGCAGATAAGCGGTCAGGGGTCCGTTTCCCATCGTAATTTCAAACTGAAAATCGTTCATCAACTCTATCCATTCGGCCGTAAAGCGGATTGCGCGCCATGTTCCTTCTTCGATGACGACAATCCCTTTTAGAAGTTTGGAGCAGGTGTAAATGGGCGTGAAATCGACGGTATAATATGTTTTGTCCTCGCTTTGATCGTAGTATGTCTGTTTGATGCGATACGTGTAGTATTTTGACGCTGCATCGCGCAAAGGCAGGAGAAAACTCTCGTCGTAAGTGGTTTCGGCATAGATGTTTATGTTGAGTATATTGAGGGGAAGCATTTCGATGTCTTTTTTCTTGGTGAGGCTTCCCGTCACGTATTGAATGTAGTGGGTGTAGTTGTAGGGATACGTGTAATGCAGCCGACTTATGGTTTCGATGATTGCTTCGTCGGATTCGGGATTGTGAAGAACAAAACGAGGGACGAAACGGGTGAATTTATACAGGAAGTTTTTTTTAACCGTTTCTACATAGGTGCGCATATATACTTCGGCGTCGTAAGTTTGTACCCATTCATTGTATTTTTCGGCAGCACTTCTAACCTTTTTCATGAGGGTATCCACGGGAATCAGGTTTTGGGCAAAGGTACACGACGAAGCAAAAATCAACCATGCCAATATGATAATGCGTTTAATTTGCATACTGAATAACAAATTTATGCATTATTCGGTAAATAATACCTCCAAAACCAAAATAAAATTACGTGAAAATTGGGTTTGGTGTGTTAAATATATCAAAATTCAATGCTTTTACCGTTAACAAAAAAATTATATCTCCGTTTTTGTAATGAACTTGTAAAATATTTTGTATTTTCGTGTTGTATAACATTGTTCTAAAACAGATATGTCGGCAAAGAAGGAAAAAGTGGTGGATTTGTCGTCTTCATTATCCGATATCTGGAAAGTATTATCGGACGATGAGCGTGAATTGCTTCGCAAGAATGCCCGTATAGCGAATTTCAAGAAAAATGAATTGATCTATTGCGAGAATGAAATTCCCAAGGATTTGATGTGTCTGTTTAAAGGGAAAGTAAAAATTTTCAGGACCGGAGTGGGGGGGCGCAATCAGATTATTCGGATGATTCGTCCCATTCAGTATTTTGGATATCGCGCATATTTTGCGCGTGAGCCCTATGTTACTGCTGCTGCGGCGTTTGAATCCTCCACCGTATGTATGGTTCCAATGAAAATCATTGAAGATTTGTTGTTGGAAAACAGTCATCTGGCCATGCTTTTTATCCAAATGCTTTCCATTGATCTCGGTATTGCCGACCGGCGGATTGTGAATCTCACTCAAAAACATATTCGGGGCCGTCTTGCCGAATCGCTTCTTTTTTTGAAAGAGAGTTACGGGCTGGAAGAGGATGGTGCTACCATCAATATTTATTTGGCGCGCGAAGATTTGGCAAACTTATCGAACATGACCACTTCGAATGCCATACGTACACTTTCTACTTTTGCAGATGAACGCATTATCGCTGTCGATGGGAGGAAAATCAAGATTATCGATGAGGAAAGGCTTCGTAAAATCAGTCGGTTGGGTTGAAGGAAAAAAATTATCGTTGCAGGGAATCGAATGATGGAAAAGGATTTAAAATCCTAAAATAGAATAAAATTGTGTGACGGATGAGCTTATCTTTAAAAGTTTCCGTAAATTTGCGTTTCTAAAATGGTTTTTTGATGAAAAGAAGGCTTCGTACCATTTCTGTCGTATTGTTCATTCTATTTGTTTGTTCGTGCGGCGAGTATAACAAAATATTAAAAAGTACCGATCTGGAATTGAAATATACCTATGCCAAAAAATATTTTGAAGCAGGTAAATACGATCGGTCAATCACGTTGCTTGAAGAATTGGTTCCTTATTTTAAAGGAACTGCCCGCGCCGAAGAGTCGCTTTACCTTTTGGCGCAAAGCTATTACAATTCAAAGGATTATGTGATGGCAACCGAGGTGTTTTCTACCTATTACAATACTTTTCCGAAAGGAGAGTATGCCGAACCCGCACTTTTTTATGCCGCTTACGGCATGTATCTCGATTCGCCCGATCCGCGACTCGATCAAACGAAAACCTATAAGGCAATCTCCGAATTTCAACGTTACCTCGAAAAGTATCCTCAGAGTGAAAGAGCACAACAAGCAAAAGAATATTTGTTTGAGTTGCAAGAAAAACTGGCATTCAAAGAGTTGTTGGCTGCCGAATTGTACCTGAAATTGGGGAGTTACATGGGGAACAACTACGAGGCAGCGGTAATTACTGCACGCGAAGGATTAAAAAATTATCCTTTTTCGAAATATGCAGAGGATTTTCAGATGACCATCTTGCGCTCGTATTTCGAATATGCCGAACGAAGCACGCGTGCAGCTCAGCCCGAGCGATACCGTAAGGTGATAGATGAATATTTCAATTATAAAAATTCTTTCCCGGACGGGAAATATATGAAAGAGGCCGATGAATATTATCGTGAAGCGCAGAAGAAAATCGAAGCATTGCCGGAATAATATTTTTGGAATAATAATAATCGAATCAATAAACAGTAAAAAATGGATTACAAAAAAATAACTGCAAGTACGAATACAGAAACCCGCGACATATGGGAGTTGTCGAAACCAACGGGCAATATTTATGAAATGGTGGTGATTATCAGTAAACGGGCAAACCAGATAGCGGCAGAAATGAAACGCGATTTGGATGATAAATTAGAGGAATTTGCTTCGTTTACCGATAATTTGGAAGAAGTGTTCGAAAATCACGAACAAATCGAGATTTCGCGTTTTTACGAAAAATTACCCAAACCCTCTCTTATTGCTATCGACGAATGGGAAAAAGGAGAGATCTATTGGCGTAATCCCGCCAAGGAAAAAGAATTATTCTGATTATGCTGCAACGTATTCAGACTATTTATTTGTTGTTGGCTGCGGGTTGCATGGTACTGGCTTCGGTCTTGCCGCTTGCCACGTTCACTTTCAACGGAGAACCCGTTACTTTTGAGGCATTGGGTTTTTATCAGAACGGCGAACTTCTTTTCAGTACATGGGGATTGTTTGCCTTGGGGGCGATAAGTGCCGTGCTTGCGTTGGTTGTGGTGTTTCTTTTTAGAAACAGAATTTTGCAAATACGACTGACTGTGGTGAATATAATTCTCATGGTGGGGTTTTATTTGGTTTTTTTATTTTTCATCTTTATACGCAATCCGGAAGCCGGTACGACTTTCGAGAAAATTGGCGCAGGAATCATTATGCCTGCCATTGCCATTATTTTGAGTTATCTGGCAATACGGAAAATAGGAGAGGACGAGGTTTTGGTAAGGTCGCTGGATCGGTTAAGAGGGTGAATAGTATTGTAAAGCTTTTGGCAATATTTTTTCCATATTGGCGATGCGTTTGGCGTCGGTGGGGTGAGTACTCAGAAATTCGGGGATTTTACCGCCTTGCGAACTTTGCGCCATTCGAGTCCAAAAAGGGATGGCGACGCGTGGATCGTATCCTGCCATTGCCATAAAAATCAGGCCGAGCTCGTCGGCTTCATATTCCTGTTTGCGTGCATAAGGCAGCATGACGCCCATTTGCGCACCCAGTCCAAAGACGGTTTGTCCGATTTTATTGGCGGCAGCCCCCTTCAACAAATCCGCGGCTACGGACCCCCCGAATTGAAGAGCCAGTTGTTGGCTTATTCGCTCATGAGCATGCTTGGCTACCACATGCCCTATTTCGTGACCTATTACTACTGCCAATGATGCTTCGTCTTGGGCAACCGGCAATAAACCCGAATAAACCACCACTTTTCCTCCCGGCATGGCGAAAGCATTTATGCTCTTATCTTCTACCAATTTGAAATCCCATGCGTAATTTTGTATTTCCGACGACGCACCACTGTTCTTTAAAAATGTTTCTACGGCATTGGCTATTTTCATTCCCACCTTCTCTACCTTTTGTGCTTCGGGCGTGCCCGTGATGATGTTGGCCGTATTGATATAGTCCTGATACTGTTGCAGACTAAGGGTGATGACTTGCTGATCGGAGATCAACATCAATTGGCGCCTACCCGTTATGGGAACACTGCTGCATCCCTGCACCAAAAAAACGGCAATTGCTATTTTCAGGAGATATTTTACCGTGTTGAGCTTGTCCTTTTTTTTCCAATTCATTGTTTTCTTGATTTTATTATGTGGTTTTACCATGAAGAATATGTTTTCGCCTTTCTAATACAGAACGTTTTTTGAGAGAAGAGGTTTAATCGATAAGCGATTTATTTTTGCAATAAAGTATCTTTTTAATCGAAAAATATCATTTAACTTAAATTTATATCAATTGCTTTGCGAAAATTTTACTTTCAAAATAATTTGTGCTACTTTTAGGGCATCGTTTTGGTTTTATGCGTCGGATGGGTGTTTAATTGCGTTATATTGTTGATGAAGTGTCTGTCCTGTTTGCCGTTTTTTCGGTTGGAAGGAACCAAAGGAAATATACTCGAAATAGATGAGAAACAATTCGATATCTTGATAAAATAATAATAAACGAAAGTTTTTTTAAATGTTTAATTTTAAAAATAGAAAGTTATGTCATCAAAAATGTCTAGAAGGAAATTTTTGGGAACGGGAGCGATGGCTGCCGCAGGTTTGACCGTTGTACCTTCTTCGGTACTGGGTAAAAGTTTTGGGCATACTGCACCGAGCGATAAATTGAATATTGCAGGTGTGGGTATAGGAGGTATGGGTTTTGCCAACCTTAAAAATTTGGAGAGTGAGAATATTGTTGCTTTGGCGGATGTTGACTGGAAATACAGCGACCGTGTTTTTAAATATTTCCCAAAAGCGAAGAAATACTACGATTACCGTAAGATGTACGACGAAATGGGGAAAAGCATCGATGCCGTTGTTGTTGCCACAGCCGATCACACCCATGCACTCATAGCAGCAGATGCTATAACGATGGGAAAACACGTGTATGTGCAGAAGCCATTGACTCATAGTGTGTATGAATCTCGTCTTTTGACCAAGTTGGCAAAGAAATACAAAGTGGCCACGCAAATGGGCAATCAAGGTTCGTCTGCTCCCGGCGTTCGTCAGGTATGCGATTGGATTTATGACGGGCAAATCGGAGAAGTTACGCGCGTTGAAACTTTTACCGACAGACCCATATGGCCTCAGGGTTTGAATCGTCCGGCCAAAGCGGATCCTATTCCTTCTACTTTGAAATGGGATTTGTTTATCGGTCCGGCTCCCATGCGTCCTTTCAATCATATTTATACGCCTTGGAACTGGCGCGGATGGTGGGATTTCGGTACAGGAGCATTGGGCGATATGGCTTGCCATATTTTGCATCCGGTATTTAAAGGATTGAGATTGGGTTACCCCATAAAAGTGCAGGCCAGTTCTACCATGTTGCTGACCGATTCGGCACCTGTGGCCGAAAAGGTAAAATTGGTTTTCCCTGCTCGTGAAAATTTACCGAAAGTAGCTATGCCCGAAGTAGAAGTTATTTGGTATGACGGTGGTTTGCAACCTTTCCGTCCGGAAGGTGTTCCTGCAGGGAAAGATTTGAACGATGCCGGTGGTTGTGTCATCTTTCACGGAACAAAAGACACACTGATTTGCGGCTGCTACGGAAAAGATCCTTGGTTGGTATCCGGAAGAACGCCCAAATCGCCGAAGACTCAGCGTGAAGTTACCTTGTCACATGAAATGGATTGGGTGCGTGCGTGCAAAGAGAGTCCCGAAAATCGCGTAGAAACCGCATCCCCATTTTCCGAAGCAGGACCTTTCAACGAAATGGTTGTTATGGGCGTTGTGGCAGTGAGATTACAGGGTTTGAATCAAGAACTCGAATGGGATGGCGAGAACATGGTGTTCACCAATATTCCGGAAAATGCCACCGTAAGAACAATTGTCGAAGATAATTTCAAAATTGTCGATGGGGATCCCAAATTCGACAAGAAATGGACGGAACCCGTAAATGCACGGGCTTATGCCGCAGAATTGATCAAACATACGTATCGTGAACCTTGGAAGTTGCCTGAAATGCCGAGGGATTAAATCAAAAAAATGCAAATGATGAAATTTCAGTTTAATATTTAAAGAATGAAGTTATGAAAAAATTGTTTTATGTATTTAGTTTACTTGCTATGTCAATAGTAATTTTAGGATCGTGCACCGGGAGCAAAAAGCAGGGTGCACAAGGTGAAGCAGCAGACACGGTTGTTGCGGCTGCCGAAGATGAAGGGGACTGGATTGTGCTTTTCAACGGAGAAAATTTTGACGGATGGCGCGGTTATAATCGCCAGGATATTCCGAAAGCTTGGACAATTGAAGACGGTGCCATTAAAATTCAAGGATCGGGTCGCGGAGAAGCCGGTTCCGAAGATGGAGGCGATATTATTTACGATCGCAAATTCAGGGATTTTGAATTGAGCTTTGAATGGAAAGTGTCTCCGGGTGCCAACAGCGGCGTTTTTTATTTGGCGCAAGAGATTCCGGGAGAACCCATTTGGAAGTCGGCTCTCGAATATCAGATTCTGGATAACGAGAGACACCCCGATGCAAAGTTGGGCAAAGACGGCAATCGTCAGTCGGCTTCGTTGTATGATCTTGTTCCTGCCGTTCCGCAAAACGCAAAACCCGCGGGCGAATGGAATACGGGAGGAATTTTGGTATACAAAGGTACCGTTGTTCACATGCAGAATGGCGAAAACGTTTTGGAATGCCATTTATGGACAGATGAGTGGAAACAATTGGTAGAAGGAAGCAAGTTTAAGGGAATGGAATACATTATCAATGTTGGCGGTCCCGATCGTGAAGGTTATATCGGATTGCAAGATCACGGAGATGACGTATGGTTTAGAAACATTAAAATCAAAATTTTAGACTAATAAATTAGTATGAAATTTGTGAGTCTTGTCAATCATGTCCTGTAAGGTTGAATTTCGCTAAAAAGGAACGATTTTCAAGACTCACATTTTTTTATTTGCCGAAATTCCATTATTTCTTACTTGATTTTGGGCTTGAAGCCCATAATACCGGTAAAGCTGCGATGGATAAAAAGGAGGTATTATGAAGGTAGACGATAAAGTAAAACGATCCTTTTCGGTAAAAGGATGGAGAATTGCATTGTTATTTGTTTTTTGTATTCAATCGGTTGGTTTTGCCGAAAATAAACCCAACTCCAAATTCGCAGGGGTTCAGGTAGGAACAATTACGTATAGCTATCGAAGCATGCCCGATCAGTCACTTCCGGCCATACTCGATTATATCGTACAATCAGGGATAAACTCTGTAGAATTAATGGGGGATCCGGTTGAAAAATTTGCCGGAATTCCGAATAGCAGAGATCGTGAAGTGCTGAAAAAATGGCGTACGTCGGTATCACCGGAGAAGTTCAAAGAGGTTCGGAAAATGTTTGACGAGAAAGGGGTTGAAATTCATATCCTAAAGCTGGGAGACCATAGGTGGTCTGACGAAGAAATCGATTATGCTTTTGATGTTGCCAAAATTTTAGGCGCCAAGGGCATTTCAATGGAAATATCGGAAGAGGCTGCCAAGAGAATGGAACCTTTTGCAGAGAAGCATCAACTATATGTAATTTTCCATAACCATTTCCAACCGGCAGATCCTGCTTTCAGTTTCGATAAGATTTTGGCTTATGGGCCCATGATTATGTTGAACTTTGATGCAGGCCATTATTTTGGTGTGACAGGATTGAATCCTTGTGATTTGATTCAGCGGCTGCATGAACGGATTTTAAGTATTCACATTAAAGACAAAACGGGGCCAAAGGCCGCCGAACCCAATAAAAATGTTGAATTTGGGAAAGGAGAAACACCTATCAAAGAAATTTTACAGTCGATTAAAAAAAATAATTGGCCGATTTATTGCGATATTGAACTGGAATACGATATTCCGGCGGGGTCGGATGCAGTAAAAGAAGTAATCAAGTGTGTGGACTATTGCAAAAAAGCTCTTCTATGACATAGGACACATGAACGAGTTTTCAAATACATCACAAAAAAATATTGACTTATGAAAAAACAATCTTTGTTGTTGATATGTGCACTCATTGGAGGTGCATTTATGGTAAGCTGCAATCAAAAACAAGCAGCTACGGAAGATGAAAGTGTCAAAATAGACAAAAAAATCTATTTGCAACTTTACTCGGTACGCGACGACATTAATTCCGATTTTAAAGGAACTATCCAAAAAGTGGCAGAAATCGGGTATACGGGTATCGAAGCAGCAGGATATGCCGACGGTAAATTTTACGGTTTGGAACCTAAGGAATTCAAAAAAGAAATTGAAAGCGTCGGTATGGAAGTTCTCTCCTCGCATGCCGGAAGACCGTTGGCAGAAAATGTTGCCCAAACCAATTGGGAAGAAGTATGGGAATGGTGGGATACGGCTATTGCCGCACATAAAGCTGCCGGTATGAAATACCTGGTTGTTCCTTGGATTCCAACTCCCAAAACATTGGCCGATTTAAAATCGTATTGCGATTATTTCAATCAGATTGGCGAAAAATGCAATGCTGCAGGTCTTCGTTTCGGTTATCATAACCATAATTTCGAATTTGTCGAAATCGAAGGAGAAACGATGTACGATTATATGCTGAACAATACCGATCCTTCCAAAGTCTTTTTCCAGATGGATGTGTATTGGACGGTAAGAGGCGGAAAAAGCCCTGTTGAATATTTTAAAAAATATCCCGGTCGCTTCGAATTGCTCCATATAAAAGACGAGAAAGAACTTGGACAGAGCGGGATGGTGGGGTTTGATGCTATTTTCAACAATATCGAGAAGTCGGGTGCCAAGTACATTATCGTAGAAGTGGAAAAATACGATTATGCTCCTTTGGAAAGCATAAAAATGAGCTATGAGTACCTCATCGATAGCCCATTCGTGAAAGCCGATTATTCCCAACATGCTCAATAGGCGAGGGAAAAATCGCTTCTTCTTTTTTTTTTGAAGAAAAAAAATGCACCCCGAAAACAAAACAAGGTTTTCGGGGTGTATTTTTAATGATTTAATCTTCGCCTGCAATTGGGTGTTTGGCAAGACAGAATCGAATTTACGGCGCTTCTTTTATGATCTACTCTTCGCCCAACCGGGCAACAAGGTTGCGGTCGCCGAAGGCATCGTCGATGCGGGCAACATTGACCCAGAATTTGTTTTCTGCCACATAAGGCAACGGATAAACCGCTTTGCTGCGCGGATAAGCGTGCTTCCATTCGTCGGCTACGCATTCGTATTCGGGATGGGGGGCATTTATCAGCGCATTATCGTGAGCAGGATATTTACCCTCTGTTATCTCCATAATTTCTTCGTAAATACCGTTCATCGCATCAACGAATCGATCCAGTTCGGCAAGGCTTTCGCTTTCGGTGGGCTCGACCATAAGTGTGCCGTGAACGGGAAACGAAAGGGTGGGAGCATGGTAACCGTAATCCATGAGTCGTTTGGCAATGTCGGTTTCGGTAATGCCCGAAAGTTCTTTTAATTTTCTACATTCCAGAATAAGTTCATGGCCTACTCTTCCGTTGGCGCCGCGATACACTATACCGTAAGTATCATTCAACTTTTCGGCAAGGTAATTGGCGTTGAGAATAGCCACTTTGGTGGCTTCGGTAAGTCCGTCGGCCCCCATCATTTTTATATAGGCGTAGGCAATTTGCAATACTCCGGCACTGCCGTAGGGCGCGGCAGACACCGTATTGAGATCGCTTTCGAACATTACCGGATGACCGGGAAGGAAGGGAATCAAATGTTCGGCCACGCAGATCGGTCCCACGCCGGGACCACCTCCACCGTGCGGTATGGCAAATGTTTTATGAAGATTGAGGTGGCAGACGTCGGCTCCGATTGTCGCCGGATTGGTAATTCCAACCTGGGCATTCATGTTGGCGCCATCCATATAGACCAGACCGCCGGCTTCGTGAATGATGCGACACATTTCTTTGATTTCCGTTTCGAAAATACCGTGAGTAGACGGATACGTAATCATAAAAGCTGCCAAATCGTTGGCGTATTCTTCGGCTTTTTTTCGCAGATCATCCATATCCACATTGCCTTTTTCGTCGCAGTCAACCACTATGGGCGTATACCCTGCTTGAACTGCACTGGCCGGATTGGTTCCGTGGGCAGAGGCCGGTATGAGCACTATGTTGCGATGCTCGTGCCCGATGCTTTTCAAATAGCTTGCTATCACAATCAGCCCGGTATATTCTCCGGCCGCACCCGAATTGGGTTGGAGGCTTACGCCCGGCAAACCGGTAATTTCTGCCAGCATCATTTTCAATTCTTCGATCATTTCGTGATAGCCTTGTGCTTGTTCGATAGGTGCGAAAGGATGTATTTTTTGAAAACCGGCATAGCCTAGCGGCAATAGTTCCGATGCGGCATTCAGCTTCATCGTACACGATCCCAACGGAATCATCGAATGTGCCAGCGAAATATCTTTTCTCTCGAGGCGTTTGATATAACGCATCATTTCGGTTTCGGTGTGGTAGCTGTTAAAGACCGGATGCGTGAGGAATTTCGAAGTGCGGAGTTGTTCCGGACGAAGGGTAATTTTGGGAGGCTGATCGTCGATCATGAATACTTTGGAGCTGCCCGCAGCCATTGCAAAAACAGCCAGCAATTCGTGTGCCCGATAGCTATTGGTTGTTTCGTCGATACTGATGCCGATTTCTCCCGATTTGAAATAGCGTAGATTGATATTTCTGATTTCGGCGTTGTTTTGAATGTCTTTTTGTGAAATAGTCGAGGGAAGTTCTATTTTGAGGGTATCGAAATAACTCGAGTTGAGTTGTTTGTATCCCATTTCCACCAGTTCGTCGGCTATCAGCGAAGCAATGGAATGGACACGTTCGGCAATCTTTTTCAATCCTTCGGGTCCATGATACACGGCATAGAACGACGACATCGTTGCCAGTAGGGCTTGTGCCGTACAAATGTTTGAAGTGGCTTTTTCGCGTTTGATGTGCTGTTCGCGCGTCTGCAAAGCCATGCGAAATGCCTTTTTCCCGTAAGCGTCTTTTGAAATGCCGATGATGCGTCCGGGTACAAACCGTTTGTACTCGTCGCGAGTAGCAAAGAAAGCGGCCGAAGGTCCTCCGTAAAACATGGGGATACCGAAACGTTGGCTGCTCCCGAAAGCAATGTCGGCTCCCCATTCTCCCGGAGGAGTGAGCATGACGAGCGCCAATAAATCGGTAGCCACCGCCACTTTGCAATTTACGGCATGTGCTTGTTCCACAAAGAGACGATAATCCTCCACGTTGCCGTCGCTGTTGGGATATTGCACGATAGCTCCAAAAAATTTATCGTCTAGATTGACGGTTTTATAATCGCCTACAACGATATTTTTGCCTGTATACCGCATTCGGGTACGCAATACCGCTAGGGTTTGCGGGAAAATATGTTCGTCGACAAAGAGGGTGTCGGCATTTTTTTTTGCTTTGTTGCGCGAACATAGGGTATACATCATGTTGGCTGCTTCGGCTGCTGCCGTAGCCTCGTCGAGGAGCGACGAGTTGGCCAGTGGCATGGCAGTGAGATCGCTCACCATTGTTTGAAAATTCAACAGTGCTTCGAGTCGTCCTTGTGAAATTTCGGATTGATAAGGTGTATAAGAGGTATACCAAACCGGATTTTCAAACACGTTGCGATAAATTACGGCCGGTGTTGCCGTATCGTACCATCCCATGCCGATATACGAGGCACATACTTTGTTTTTGGATGCCAAGTGCGCTATTTCTTCTGCATATTCTTGTTCCGATAACGCTTTGGGAAGCGATAGGGGTTGAGTAAGACGGATATCGGCCGGAATGGTTTGATCGATTAATTCGTCTATGTCGGAAACGCCGATGGTTTCAAGCATTTTTTCCATTTCTGACGGATTGATTCCGATATGCCGGGTTTTAAAATGTTCCATTTCCATAATATGAAGTGATTTTTTCGATGATTGAATGTCTTATGCTCGATTTCCCACAAAAGGATTGTATCTTTTTTCGTTTCCAATGGTGGTTGCAGGACCGTGACCGGGATAAACAATCGTTTCGTCGGGCAAAACAAACAATTTCTCCTTGATGCCTTTTACCAACAGATCGTAATCTCCTCCTATAAAATCGGTCCTTCCTATGCTCCCATTGAAGAGAACATCCCCTACAAAAGCGCAATTTCCCGCTTTATCGTAAAAAACGATGCTTCCTGCCGAATGTCCGGGAATATGAATGACGTGCAATTGTTGATTTCCGAAAGAAACAACATCGTTTTCTTTCAAATAAATATTTCCCAAGAGGAGGAACAGAAAGATGCGACAAGTCGATTCCAAACATTTGGGGATGCGTAGAAATTTTTTTCAGCAAATGCTCGTCGGCTGCATGCGCTTCGGGTTTGACGCCGAATTTGGAAACGATAAAATCGCTTCCAAATAAATGGTCGAAATGCAAATGCGTGTTTAAGAGATGCTTTACGGTGAGATTGTTGTTTACTATATAATTGAATAGTGTTTCTTTTTCGTGGGGATACCAACATGCGGGGTCGATTATCACACACTCGCCGGTTTCATCGGATAATACATAGGTATTTACGGCTAATGGGCCAAATTCAAATATTTTAATTTTCATCGATAAAAAGAGTTTGTAATGTAATCCCATACGGAAAAACCGTATTGTATTTTACAAAAATAGTTGTTTCTTTTCAATTATTGCCCGAAAAGTCCCTTAATTGTAGATTTGTAGCATCAACCGGCAAGTGCAATATTACTGAAATTGTTTGGTTTATGTTGTATTTGCCGTGTTCTCTCGGGAAGACGGATAATCCTTGGTTGGGTCATTGGATCATTGGGTCATTGGGTCATTGGATCATTGGATCATTGGATCATTGGATCATTGGATCATTGGATTATCGGATTATCGGGAGGTATACCAACTGTTTCGTTTCAAAAAAAGATTCGTTGAAGTAGGTTGTTAGAGGAATGATCTTGACTTTGTTGGAAAAAGGTTTTACCTCGAGGGTCAAATCGCCGCCTTTCAGACAAATAATTCCGTTGGGAAGCGCGTTTTTGTGTTGCGACGAAACATTTTTCTGTGTAGTTTTTACCAATTCGGGCAATGACATGACGGCACGGCTTACCACAAAATCGACTATTCTTTTTTCGTCTTCGACGCGCGAATGGGCAAATTCCACATTTTGCAATCCAATGGCCGTTGAGATTGCGCTTGCCACTTTAATTTTTTTTCCGATGCTATCCAACAACAGGAACCGAACATCAGGGAAAAAAATGGCTAGTGGAATACCGGGAAAACCGCCACCCGTTCCCACATCCATAATTTTTGTTCCTTTTTCGAAAGAGATGAATTTGGCTATTGCCAACGAATGCAGCACATGATGAATGTAAAGGTTGTCGATATCTTTTCTGGAAATGACATTTATTTTGGCATTCCATTCCTTGTATAAATCAAAAAGTGCGTCGAACCGGCGTTGTTGATCATTTATCTTGCGGCTAATTTTGAAACAACGGTATTTTCTTTCAGTAGTGGGCGTAGTGCATCGTACGAAAGAAAAACAACCTGAGCATTCAACGGATAGGCAGTGTATTCTCCTCTATTGAAGATATAGGTAATTCCTGCATCGTCTACAAGAAAATTTCTATTCGGCACGATTTCCTCCACGTCAAAATAGCCCAAGTCTTCCAGGTCGTCAATTGTTCTCACCCCGTTTTGATCGATTAATGAAGCGATAAACAGCAATCGAAGTTGTTTTTCGTAACCCGATTTGAATATATCGTTTTCGGTAAGGATCTTTCCCGTTTTAAGATTAATCGCGCAATTTTTATAGGATTCAAGGGGTATCCCCCCTCCTTTGTTTCCGGTTTGCCTTACTTGAAAAGACAAGATATTGTTTTTGTTATAGCAGATGGTATCCGTAAGGGTTTCGTTATACGAATAAAAGGCATACGATAAGGTATCGCCAAAGGTATTTCCCCTTGTATCGGAATCGGGCGATATCAAGTTTTCGATGAGTTTCATATCGGATACGTTCCTATTGAATGTTTTTGCGTCGTTCAGGTAATTTTTGATGAAATTGGCTACATATCGATCCACGGCTTCTTGAGGGGAAAAGTGGATGTAGGAGTGCCCAAACATGTTTTCTATAAACAGTTGTTGCAATTGCTTTACGTCCAATTTCGCAGCAGTTTTGGGATAAACAAAGTCAATGGATATTTCGCAAAAGGGTTGGGTCGTATCGTTATTCAGATGCGATTTTTTTGTTACGGCCAACGAATCGAATTCGATTCCGTTATTATTGCCGAATGTATTATTTACGTTTTTACAAGAAAAAAAGGAAGAAATCG
>CZCA01000857.1_pt1 | contig 17466 bp, 15 predicted proteins | sample 591981 | NCBI WGS metagenome assembly CZCA01 (sample SAMEA3556810, study PRJEB10932) | anaerobic digester metagenome
GCGGTGTACAAGCTCAACGAGCATCAGGCCATCGTCGCCACCACCGACTTCTTCACCCCGATCGTCGACAACCCGCGCGACTTCGGCCGCATCGCCGCCACCAACGCGCTCTCCGATGTTTACGCGATGGGCGCCACGCCGATCATGGCGCTGGCGATCGTCGGCATGCCGCTCGACAAGCTGCCGCCCGAGGTGATCGGCGAGATCCTCAAGGGCGGCGCCGAGGTCTGCCGCGAGGCCGGCATCCCGATCGCCGGCGGGCACTCGATCGACGTGCTCGAGCCGATCTACGGTCTGGTCGGCCTGGGCGTGGTCGATCCGGCGCGCGTGCGCACCAACGCCGGCGCCAAGGCCGGCGACGTGCTGATCCTGACCAAGCCGCTCGGCATCGGCATCCTCTCGGCCGGCCTCAAGAAGGGCCGGCTGTCGGCCGACGGCTACGCGCAGATGATCCGGTGGACGACCACGCTCAACCGGGTGGGGGCGACGCTCGCCGGCATCGACGGCGTAAACGCGGTGACCGACGTCACCGGCTTCGGCCTCGCCGGCCACCTGCTCGAGATGTGCCGCGGCGCATCGCTGTCAGCAACATTGCGGTTCGATGCGCTACCGGTGATCGAGGAGGCGCGCGCCCTGGTGCGGGACGGTATCGCCACTGGCGCGTCGACGCGCAACTGGGCCAGTTATGGCGCCAGCGTCGAGCTGGCGGCGGATGCGCCGGAATGGCAGCGCAAGCTCGTCACCGACCCGCAGACCTCGGGCGGCCTGCTGATCGCCTGCGCGCCCGAAGCGGTCGAGGCCGTGCAGGCGGCGATCAAGGCCGAGCAGGGCGAGGCTGGAGTCGTCGTCGGCGAGATGCGGACGGGTGCGGCGCGCGTCGTGGTCGCCTGATCGAGATCGACCGCTTCTTACCGTCGCTGTGCGCGGGCGTCTGCCTGGGTGAGCATCGGCTGCAGCTTCGCCCATACGGTGTCGAGGATCAGCGCCTGCGCTTCGGCAGTCGGATGAATGCCGTCGGCGAGGAACAGTTCGGGCCGGTCGGCGAAGCCGTCCATCAGGAAGGGCACCAGCGGCAGATCTTCGCTTTCGGCCAACTCACGATAGACCGCGCTGAAGCGCCGCGTGTACGCCGGCCCGTAGTTCGGCGGCATCTGCATGCCGACCAGCAGCACGCGCGCGCCGGACCCGGTAGCCGCGGCGATCATCGCCTTCAGGTTGTCGGCGAGCAGTTGCGGCGGCAGGCCGCGCAGGCCGTCGTTGGCGCCGAGCTCGAGGATCACGATGTCGGGCGCGTGCTGCTCCAGCGCAGTGGGCAGGCGCGAGCGCCCACCCGACGAAGTCTCGCCCGATACGCTGGCATTGATGACGACATGCCGGAACCCTTTGTCGCCGAGGCGCGTCTGCAACAGGGTGGGCCAGTCCTGCCCCTTTTCCAGCCCGTATCCGGCCGACAGGCTGTCGCCCCACACCAGGATGGTGCCCGCGTGCGCGGCACCGGCACAAAAGAACATGAACACGAAGGTTGCGATGAATCTCAGCGGCATTGCGCTCTCCAGTCCGGTCATCGAGGTCGATGGCTTGTCAAAGCAGGTGGGGCTGGCCGACGGCCAGGGCGACCTGCATATTCTGCAGGACGTGAGTTTTGCGGTGGGCGGCGGCGAGTCGGTAGCGATCGTCGGCGCCTCGGGCTCAGGAAAATCAACCCTGCTGGGATTGCTCGCCGGGCTCGATGTTCCCACGCGCGGTGCGGTGCGCCTGCAGGGCACCAACCTCATTGCGCTCGACGAAGATGCGCGGGCTGCGCTGCGCGGCGAGTCGATCGGCTTCGTGTTCCAGTCCTTCCAGTTGCTGCCGGCGCTCACTGCGCTGGAAAACGTCATGCTGCCGCTGGAACTGGCCGGCGTGGACGATGCGCGTGCGGTGGCGACGCAGTGGCTGGAACGCGTCGGCCTGGGCAGCCGCCTGCGCCACTACCCGAAGCACCTTTCGGGCGGGGAGCAGCAGCGCGTGGCGCTGGCGCGTGCGTTTGCGCCGAATCCGCGCGTGCTGCTCGCCGACGAACCGACCGGCAACCTCGACGCCGAGACCGGCAAGGCGATCATCGAGCTGATGTTCTCGCTCAACCGCGAGGCGGGCACGACCTTGATCCTGGTCACCCACGACGAATCACTGGCACGCCGCTGTGGGCGCGTGCTGCGCATGCACGCCGGGCGCTTGATGGAGGAGGGCGCCCGTTGAGGCGCGCGAACGGAGCGAGTCGAGCGCGACTCGACTGACGCTCAGGCGCCGAAGATGTCGAGGATCCCGTCCAGGCCGGTGTGGTCGAGGCAGCAATGCGCCACGTCGCGCAGCACCGGCTTGGCGTGGAAGGCGACGCCGAACCCCGCTGCGCGCAGCATTGGAATGTCGTTGGCACCGTCACCCGCGGCGATCACCTGCTCGGGCGTGAGGCCGAGCTCATCGCGCACGCGCTCGAGGTGCGCCGCCTTGGCTTCGCCATCGACCACGTCGCCGATCACCTTACCGGTGAGCTTGCCGTCGACGATCTCGAGCTCGTTGGCATACGCGTAATCGAAAGCGAGGCGCGTCCTGAGCCGTTCGGTGAAATAGCTGAAGCCGCCTGACACCAGCATCGTCCGGATGCCCGCGCGTTGCAGACCCTGCAGCAAGCGCTCGGCGCCCGCGTTGAGCTGCAGGCGGTGATCGAAGACCTCGGCCAGCGCACTTTCGGGCAAGCCCGCGAGCAGCGCCACCCGGCGCGTCAGCGACTCGCGAAAATCGATCTCGCCCTGCATCGCCGCTTCGGTGATCCCCGCCACCTCGCGCTTGAGCCCCTGCATGTCGGCGATCTCGTCGATGCACTCGATGTTGATGAGCGTCGAATCCATGTCGGTGACGAAGAGGCCGAAGTCCTTGAGCTGTCGCCCTTCGGGCAGCCACACGTGGTCGAGCCCGCCTTCGGCGCAGGTGGCGACCAGCGCTTCGTGGGGCTTTGCCCCGACGAGCCGGAACGAGCGCGTGGTGATCTGCTCGATCTCGCGCGTTTCGGTGAGCTTGGCGACGTTCTTCAGCGCAACGCTATCGACGTCCCCCGCCAGCACGACCAGGTTCATGCGCGGCGCTCCACACGGGGCAGCACGTCGCGCAGCACGGCGGCGGCGTTGCGGATCATCTCTTCAGTCGTGTCCCAACCCACACAGGCGTCGGTCACCGAGCAACCGTACTTGAGCTGCGCCAGATCGGCCGGAATTGGCTGGTTGCCGGCTTCGATGTTGCTCTCGATCATCAGCCCGACCACGGACTGATTGCCCTCGCGGATCTGGTGCATCACGTCCTTCATCACCAGCGGCTGGTACTCGGGTTTCTTCCACGAATTGGCGTGCGAGCAATCGACGACGATGTTCTTCGCCAGCTTGGCCTTGGCCAGCGCCTGTTCGGCGAGCGAGATCGACACCGTGTCGTAGTTCGGCCGCCCGCCGCCGCCGCGCAGCACCACGTGGCCATAAGGATTGCCGCGGGTGCGGGTGACCGCGGACTGACCCTGGCTGTTGATGCCGAGAAAGCTGTGCGGGCTGGCCGCCGAGATGATCGCGTTGATCGCCACCTCCATGTCGCCGTCGGTGGCGTTCTTGAAACCGACCGGCGTGGACAGGCCCGAGGCCATCTCGCGGTGGGTCTGCGATTCCGAGGTGCGCGCGCCGATCGCGGTCCACGCGATCAGGTCGCCGTAGTACTGCGGCGCGATCGGGTCGAGCGCCTCGGTGGCGGTGGGCAGGCCGATCTCGCACACGTCGAGCAGGAACTTGCGCGCGCGCTCCATGCCAACGTCGATGCGGAAGGAGTCGTCCATGAACGGATCGTTGATGAAGCCTTTCCAGCCGGTCGAGGTGCGCGGCTTCTCGAAGTAGACCCGCATCACCAGCAGCAACGTGTCGGAGACCTCGTCGGCGAGCTTCTTGAGCCGGCGCGCATAGTCCAGGCCGGCGACCGGATCGTGGATCGAACACGGCCCGACCACCACGAACACACGCGGGTCCTTGCGGTCGAGGATGTCCATCACCGCCTTGCGCCCGGCAACCACCGACGCGGCAGCGCGCTCGGTGAGCGGGACCCGGGCCTTGATCTCCTCGGGCGAGGGCATGTGATCGAAGGCGAGGACGTTGAGGTTTTCGGTCTGGGTGAGGGGCATTGCTGGGGCTCCGGAATGCGGCCTGGAAAGTCTGCGATTGTAACGCCCGAGGCGGAGCGTGTCGTTCTGGAATTCGGGGGGCTGATCCCCGCTTACAGCCGGGAAGCGGTGCGCGGGATGGCCTGTTCTTTCCGGCGACAAGGGTACGCGAGGAGCCTTCATCGGATCCCTTCTGCCTTCAGGCGAGATCGATCGCCTGGTTTCAGAACGGGACGGCTATCGACCATGATCCATGGCAAGGCGGAGTTCGCTGCGGGTCGCTAGCATTGTCACCATGACCCTCTACCAGGATTTTGCCGACCGGACCGCAAAGCTGATCGCCGACGGCGTGCTGCGCGCGGGTGACAAACTGCTCTCGGTTCGCCAGGCCTGCAAGACCCATGCCGTCAGCCCGATCACGGTCACGCAGGCCTACCACCTGCTCGAGAGCCGAGGCCTGATCGAGGCGCGGCCGAAATCGGGCTACTTCGTGCGCGCCCGGCTGGGCAGCAAACTGCCCGAGCCGGAGATGACCCGTCCGGTTGGCGGGTCGACGGCACTCGAGGTCAGCGACTTCATCTTCCAGATCCTCGACAGCGTGCGGGATCCCGCCATCGTTCCCTTGGGGTCGAGCTTTCCCGACGCGCGCCTCTATCCGCTCGACAAACTCGGCCGCTTCCTCGCTGCAGCGGCGCGTCACCTGGATCCGCTGGCCACGGTCACCGATCTGCCGCCGGGCAACGACGAACTGCGCCGGCAACTCGCGCTGCGTTATCTCGCCCATGGCGCCTCGGTTTCGCCGCAGGAAATCGTCGTCACGGCGGGCGCGATGGAAGGGCTCAACCTCTGCCTGCAGGCCCTGACCGAGCCGGGCGACCTGATCGCCATCGAGTCGCCCACCTTCTATGCGGGGCTGCAGGCCAGCGAGCGCCTGGGGCTCAAGGTCATCGAGATCCCGAGCCATCCACGCGAAGGGGTCAGCCTGGATGCATTGGCCGATGCGCTGCGCCATCATCCGATCAAGGCCTGCCTGTTCATGCTGAATTTCGCCAATCCTACGGGCAGCCGCGTTTCCGACGAGAGCAAGCGCGCGCTGGTGGAACTGCTGCACAGGCACCAGGTTCCGCTCATCGAGGATGATGTCTACGCCGAGCTGTACTTCGGGCGGGAGGCGCCCTTGTGCAGCAAGGCGATGGACGCCGACGGCCTCGTGCTCCACGTGTCCTCGTTCTCGAAGTGCCTCGCCCCCGGTTACCGCGTGGGCTGGGTCGCGGCCGGACGTTTCGCCAACGAGGTGCAGCGGCAGAAATACTCGACCAGCCTGGCCACGGCCGTCCCGCTGCAGATCGCCCTGGCCGACTACCTGAAGCATGGCGGCTTCGACCATCACCTGCGTCAGTTGCGCAGGCAGCTTGCTGTCCAGGAAGCGCAACTCGTGGCCGGCATCGAACGACACTTTCCCAGCGGGATCCGCCTGGCCCGGCCGGACGGTGGATACTTCCTGTGGCTGGAACTGCCCCCCCAGGTCGATACGCTGCGCTTGCACGCAGAGGCACTCGCGAACGGGATCAGCATCGCACCGGGCCCGATCTTTTCCGCGAAGCGGGAGTTTCCAAACTACCTTCGGCTCAACTTCGGCCACCCCGCGACCGCTCGCCAGGATCAGGCTCTGGCGACGCTCGGCAGGTTGATCATGCGCCAGCTATAGGCTCGCAAAACGAGCGAAGTGGTCGCCGAAGAAGGTCGTCAGCACGATCGCGATCGGCGTGAAGGCGATGAAGAAGCGCAGCACGTTGCGGATGAAGGGATGTGCCAGCTCCGCCTCGATGAAGTGGCGCGCGACCAGGTGGCCCTTGATCCAGATGATTGCGGCGACGATCAACTGAACGGCTTCCTGCCCGCCGAGACCGTTGCCGAGTTGCGGGCTGACGAGGGTGAGCCCGACCAGGGCCAGCCAGGTCAGGAGCAGGGGCCGGAGTGAAGTGGCGGGTTTGCGCGCGATGGATTCCATGATCAGGCCAGGACGTAGAAGAAGGGGAAGATGACCAGCCAGATGATGTCGGTCGCGTGCCAGTAGCTGGCGAGCGCTTCCAGACCGCTGTGCTCGGTGGCGGTGTAGATCCCGAACGAATGACGCGTCAGCACCCACAGGATGCCGAGGATGCCCCAGAAGGCATGCACCATATGGGTGAAGGTCAGGTAGTAATAGACGGTGAAGAAGATCCCCGACTCGCCATCGATACCGTGCGCGAGGTTCCACTGGATCTCGAGGTATTTCGCCACCGGATAGCCCAGCGCCGCGATCAGGCCCGCGATCAGCCAGCCGATCGATTGGCGCCTGCGCCCGGCGCGCAGGCTCGTCACCGAGCAGGCGATGAAGAAACTGCTGCTCACCATCAGCAGCGTGATCACCACGCCGGCCGTCTGCGAAAGCCGTTCCGCCCCGGCGTGGAAGGCGTCGGGAAAGTGCGCGCGGGCGACGAAGTACACGATGAACAGCACCAGGAACTCGACGAACTCGCAACAGATCCCGACCCAGATGCCCTTATTGCCGGGCACCCTGCCGGTGCTGGGGGGCGCGTCGCCCAAGGTCGTGGGCAAACTCATCGTATTGGCGATCACGGTGTTCCACTCCTGATTCGATACCGTGATTGTGGCGGCCTGCCGATGCGTGGACAGGAACAGTCGGGCGCATAGTCAGCAGGCACAGCAGGACGCGCAGCCTGAATCTGTACCTGTTCCAAATCGACCGATCTGAATCTGCACCTGTTTCGCCCAGGGTGATGTACTGCCGGCCATCGTCAGAGCCGGAGCACAATCATGAACCCAGCCGTCAGCAAGGTGCGCGAAGCCAAGCTGGAGTTTTATCGCAAGAAGGGAAAGATCCACGCCAAAGCGGTGCAGGGCCGCTTCAACAGCCTACGCTGGGCCATGGTGTGGCTCACCCAGATCGTGTTCTACGGCGCCTGCTGGTTGCCGTGGACGACGGACGCCGGCATGCGGCAGGCGATCCTGTTCGACATCGTCGACGAGAAGCTCTACCTCTTCGACCTGGTCCTGTGGCCGCAGGATGCGCTGCTGCTCGCCTTCATCCTGATCCTCGCCGCGACCGCGCTGTTCTTCACCACCGCCATCGCCGGGCGCCTGTTCTGCGGCTTTGCCTGTCCGCAGACGATCTATACGTCGATCTTCGTGTGGATCGAAGGCAAGGTCGAGGGCGATCACCTCGCGCGCCTGCGCCTCGACCAGGGCCCGATGTCGGCGCGCAAGCTGCTGATCAAGTCGGTCAAGCACGGCATCTGGGCGCTGGTGGCGGCGTGGACCGCGATCACCTTCGTCGGCTACTTCACCCCGATCCGGGAACTGTTGCCGGCAATCGCCAGCTTCCAGACCGGGCCCTGGGAGACCTTCTGGCTGCTCTTCTACGCGAGCTTCACCTATCTGCAGGCGGGGCTTGCACGCGAAGCCGTATGTCAGCACATGTGTCCCTACTCGCGCTTCCAGGGCGTGATGATCGATCCGGATACGGCAAACGTCAGCTACGACGCCAGGCGCGGTGAGCCGCGTGGCGCCCTGCGCCAGGCCGGGAACAAGGGCGACTGCATCGACTGCGGGATCTGCGTGCAGGTGTGTCCGACGGGAATCGACATTCGGGACGGCCTGCAATACCAGTGCATCAACTGTGGCCTGTGCATCGACGGTTGCGACGAGGTCATGGACAGGATCGGCGCGCCGCGCGGCCTGATCCGCTTCACCAGCGAGCGCGAGCTTGCCGGCCAGGCAGAGGCCGCCGCGGTCTGGTCGCGGCCGCGGACCCTGGTCTATGTCGTCCTGCTGCTCGTGTTCACCGCGCTGGGTGTGTGGACGCTGAACGAGCGCGTGTTGCTGCGGGTGGAGGTGCACCGCGATCGCGGCGCCCTGATGCAGGAGACGAGCGCGGGCCGGATCGAGAACAGCTACACCCCTGTCTCTTATACACATCTGACGCTGCCGACGAAGAGCGCGGGCCGGATCGAGACCAGCTACACCCTCAAGCTCATCAACATGGAAGAGGCGGCCCGCCAGTTCCGCATCGGGGTGAGCGGCCTGCCGGGGCTGCGGATCGAGGGGGCCACGGCGTTCGCGGTTGAGCCAGGTAATGTGCAGACCGTCACGCTCACCGTGTCTTCACCGCGCGACGGCATGCCGTCCGGCGTGCAGCCGATCGCCTTCGAGACGGTGGCGCTGCACGACCCAGGCCTTGCCGTGCGCGAGAAGAGCACCTTCATCCTGCCCTCGCACTGAACGGTGGCGCACGGGACTGATCGTTGCGACTCGTCCGCGCACGCATTCGCTACTGATGCCGTAACATCGGCTCACTGCCACGCAGGAACGCCCAAATGCCCGACCGCTGCACCTGGTGCGGTACCGATCCGCTCTACGTTACCTATCACGACACCGAGTGGGGCGTGCCCAGCCACGACGACAGTCACCTGTTCGAGATGCTGGTGCTCGAGGGCGCGCAGGCCGGCTTGAGCTGGATCACCATCCTGCGCAAGCGCGCGCATTACCGCCGCGCGTTCGCGGATTTCGATGCCGAGCGCGTCGCGCGCTATACGGATGCGGACGTGGCGCGGCTGCTTACGGACCCCGGCATCGTGCGCAACCGGCTGAAGGTGACGGCGGCGGTCGCCAATGCGCGCGCAGTGCTTGCAGCGCGTGAGCGCTTCGGTTCGCTGGACGCCTTGCTGTGGCGATTCGTCGACGGCATGCCGTGTGACGGCGCGCGCAGGACGCTCGCCGACGTGCCGTCCGAGACCGCGGAGTCCCGTGCCATGAGCGTCCAATTGAAGCGACTTGGCTTTCGCTTCGTGGGGCCGACCGTGTGCTACGCCTTCATGCAGGCGGTCGGCATGGTGAATGACCATATGGTGGACTGCTTCCGGTATCGCGAGATCGAGGACGCTCGTGCGCTGCGAGCCGGTTGATTCCGCGCGCGAAGGCTATACTCCGCGCTCCCGTAGTCCTCAAGGCGCATTGCCCCAGCGCAGCCCATCATGACCGTCGAACAGAGCCTTCTCGCGTTTTCCCTCGCCGCCATGGTGCTGGCGGCGACGCCTGGCATCGATACCCGATATCGGCCGGCGCCCGCCACGGCGTGAGCGCGGCGTTCGGCATTGCGGCGGGGTGCCTGCTGTGGGCTGCAGTGGTTGCGACCGGTCTGGGCGCGCTGCTGGCGGCGTCCGGGACGCTGTTTGCGGTGGTTAAATTCGTCGGCGCGGCTTACCTGGTGTGGCAGGGCGTGCTGCTTTTGCGCAGCCGCGGCTTGCGGGCCGATGCGCCGGCGGTGGCGGCGAGTGAGTCCTTGGGGGCAGCCTTTGCCAAGGGCTTCCTGACCAATGCGCTCAATCCGAAGGTCGGCATCTTTTACCTGACCCTGCTGCCACAGTTCGTGCCGGTGGGGGTCGAGGTCGCGACCTTCAGCTTCCTGCTCGCCTCGATCCACGTGGCGATGTCGCTGCTGTGGTTCGTGCTGCTGATTGCGCTCACCCGGCGCTCGGTACTTTTCTTGCAACAGCCCGCGGTGGTTGCGGCCCTCGATCGGCTGACCGGTGTGGTGTTCCTGGGGTTCGGGTTGAAGCTGGCGGTTTCACAGCCGGCGTAAGGGCTGGCCTAAGGGCTTGCAGGCTGCGCCGGCGATCACGAGCGGCGAACGCTATTTCACCACGCCCCAGGCCTTGAGCCGGTTGTAGGAATACTGCGCGGCGTTGCCCTGCTGGCTCTGGCGCAGGTAGGCCGCGTAGTGCTGGGCCGCGGCGCGCCGATTACCCATGCCTTCGAGCGAGACGCCCTTCAGGAAGGTGATGCCGGCGTCGCCGGGGAGCAGGCGGTCGAAGCGGTCGAGGTTCTCGAATGCGCGGCCGGCGTCGCGCTGCTGCAGCGCGAGCACGCCGGCGAGCTTGTAGGCCTGCGCCTCCTGCGGGTAGATCTCGCGCGCATTGTCGGCGTAGCTCACCGCCTTCGCGGTCTGGCCCTGGGCCTGCAGGCACTGCGCCATGCGCAGGTTGCTGGCGTAGTCGCGCGGGGTTTTCGTCAGCGCGGCCTGGAATTGGGTCTGGGCCTGGGCGTACTGCTTCGCCGCCATCGCGGTCTCGCCATTCTTGCAGGCGTCGATGGTGGGGCGGATGCGGCGCAGGCTGGCGGTGCTGTCCATGAAGCGCTCGCGGCGCGCGTCCAGGCTGTTGCTGATGCGATAGCGCGAGTCGGCTGCGGCCTGGGCGGCCTGCATGCGCTCGCGGCTCATCGGGTGGGTCGAGAACATCGTCTGCAGCAGCGAGGGTGCGCTCTTCTCCTCGGAGACCAGCAGCTGATGCAGACGCACCATGCCGGTGGCGGGGTAGCCGGCCTGGACGAGGTATTCCTGGCCGAGCGCGTCGGCCTCACGTTCGTGCTCGCGCGAGTAGCTCGCCAGCAGCGCGCTCGCGCCGATCTGGCTGCCGATGCCCACGAGCCCGCCCCAGCTGGAATCCTGCGCCGCCACGTTAANNAGCATGCTCTGCCCCGGGCGCTGGGCGGCGTGGCGGGCGTTGACGTGGCCGAGCTCGTGCCCTAAGAGGGCGGCGAGCTGGGCCTCGTCGTCGAGGTCGGCGAGGATGCCGCGGGTGACGCCCATCGCGCCGCCGGGGAAAGTGTAGGCGTTGACGTAGTTGGCGTTGAGCACGCGGCAGGAGTAGGGCATCTGCGGCCGATGGGTGAGCAGCCCCATGCGCTGGCCGAGGTCGGCGACGTAGCGGTTGACCGATTCATCCTGGATGGCGCCGAGGTCCTGGGAGAACTGGTGTGGCGCGACCTGGGCGTCGGTCTGCCTTTCCTGGGCTTCACTCATGCCGACCAGGATGGACTTGCCGGTGACGGGGGAGGTGGCGCAGCCCGACAGGCTGGCGGCGCCGGCGCTCAGGAGCCACAGCGCCTGGCGGCGGGTGACGCGGTGGCGTTCGAGGCTGCGGGCGAGGTCGTCGAAGAAGCTCATGGCGTTCGCTCGTCGGAGGACATGAGGGGAGTGTAGCGGTGGTGCGGACGCGTGCGGGGTCTTGTCGTGGAGACTGCGCGCTACAGCCACCGTGCCTTGCGGAAGCGCCACCACAGGAAGGTGCTGGCGCTGATGATGACGCCGAGCCCGGCGAAGTAGCCGTACTCCCACTCCAGCTCGGGCATGTGGCTGAAGTTCATCCCCCAGATGCCGGCGAAGGCGGTGGCGACCGCGAAGATGCCGGCCCAGGCCGCCAGGCGCTTGCTGACCTCGGTCTGGTCGATGGTGACCAGCGAGATGTTGACCTGGATCGCGGTGCCGATGGTCTCGCGGATGGTGTCGAGCGAGGCGTTGATCCGGGTCAGGTGGTCGTACACGTCGCGGAAGTAGTGTCGGCTCTTCGCGCAGACTTCGGGCACGCGCCCGCTGTGCAGCTTGCCGGCAGCCTCCATCAGCGGCAGCACCGCGTGCTTGAGCAGGGTGACCTTGCGCTTGAGCCGGTACAGGCGGCGCATGTTGGACGTGCCCGCGCCTTTGGTGAAGATGCGTTCCTCGAGCGCTTCGACCTCGGTCTCGAGCTTGTCGATGAGCGGAAAGTAGCCGTCGACCACCGCGTCCATCAGCGCGTACAGCACGTAGCCGGGGCCCTTGGCGAGCATCTTCGGCTCGCGCTCACAGCGTGCGCGCACGCCGAGGAAGTCGCGGGCATGATTGTTGCGCACCGACAGGATGAAATTGGCGCCGACGAAGACATGCACCTCGCCGACCTCGAGCTTGCCCTCGCGTTCCTCGATCAGGTGCATGACCACGAAGAGCTCGTCGTCGTACTCCTCGACCTTGGGGCGCTGATGGCCGTGGTTGGCGTCCTCGACGGCGAGTTCGTGCAGGCCGAACTCTTCCTTCATCACCGCAAGTTCTTCCGGCGTGGCGTCCTTGAGTGCGACCCAGACGAAGGTGTCGGGCTGCTGCAGGTAGTCGCTGATGTCCTCCACCGGAATGTCGGCGAGCTTGCGGCCGTGCTGGTAGGCAATGCAATTGATGAGCATGGTCGTCTCTCGCTTACGCCTTCACCGCATCGGCTCTCACCGCGTCGAGCAGGTCCTTCACCGCCTTCACGCGGTCCTTCAGGTTGGGCAGGCTGGCGCGGCGCACGAGCTTCTCGGGGCCGGCCATCTTGGTGCTGCGGTCCTTCTGGATCAGGAAGATGACCTTGACCGGGTCGATCGGCGCGTCCTTGGCGAACTGCACGCTGATCTGCGCCTCCGAGGCATCGAGCTTGTGCACGCCGTAGTCCTTGACCAGCATGCGCAGGCGGTGGGTCTCGATCAGCGCGGCGGTCTGCGGCGGCAGCTCCCCGAAGCGGTCGATGAGCTCTTCCTGCAGCGCGCGCAGATCTTCTTCCAGCTCGCAGTTGGCCAGGCGCTTGTACAGCGTCAGGCGCTCCTGCACGTCGGGGCAGTAGTCGGTGGGCAGCAGCGCCGGGGTGTGCAGGTTGATCTCGGAGACGACTTCCAGCGGCTGGGTGAGGTCGGGCTCCTTGCCGGCCTGCAGGTCCTTGACTGCGCGCTTCAACATCTCGGTGTACAGGCTGAAGCCGACCTGCTGGATCTCGCCCGACTGGTTCTCGCCCAGCACCTCGCCGGCGCCGCGGATCTCGAGGTCGTGCATCGCCAGGTAGAAGCCCGAGCCGAGGTCTTCCATCATCGCAATGGCTTCGAGCCGTTTCTGCGCCTGCGCGGTGGGCTTGGCGCCCGGCATGGTCAGCAGGTAGGCGTAGGCCTGGTGGTGGCTGCGCCCGACGCGGCCGCGCAGCTGGTGCAGCTGCGCCAGCCCGAAGCGGTCGGCGCGGTTGATGATGATGGTGTTGGCGGTGGGGATGTTGATGCCGGTCTCGATGATGGTGGTGCACAGCAGCAGGTTGGCGCGCTGCTGGGTGAAGTCGCGCATCACGCGCTCGAGCTCGCGCTCGGGGAGCTGGCCGTGGCCGACGACGATGCGTGCCTCGGGTAGCAGCTCCTCGAGGTCGTTACGCATGTTGTCAATGGTGTCGACCTCGTTGTGGAGGAAGTACACCTGGCCGCCGCGCTTGAATTCGCGCAGCACTGCCTCGCGGATCACACCGCGACTCGACGGCTGAACGAAGGTCTTGATCGCCAGGCGCTTCTGCGGCGCGGTGGCGATCACCGAGAACTCGCGCAGGCCCTCCATCGCCAGGCCGAGGGTGCGCGGGATCGGGGTGGCGGTGAGGGTGAGGATGTCGACCTCGGAGCGCAATGCTTTCAGCGCCTCCTTCTGGCGCACGCCGAAACGGTGCTCCTCGTCGATGATCACGAGGCCCAGGCGCTTGAACACTACGTCCTTCTGCAGCAGGCGATGGGTGCCGATGATGATGTCCACCTTGCCCTCGGACAGCAGCTGCAGCGCCTCGGCCTGCTCCTTCGCAGACTTGAAGCGCGACAGCTCCGCGATCTTGATCGGCCAGTCGGTGAAGCGGTCGGCGAAGGTCTGGTAGTGCTGCTCGGCGAGCAGGGTAGTCGGGCACAGCACCACCACCTGCTTACCGTCGGCCACGGCGATGAAGGCGGCGCGCAAGGCGACCTCGGTCTTGCCGAAACCGACGTCGCCGCACACCAGGCGGTCCATCGGGCGGCCGGACCTCATGTCGCTCACCACCGCGTCGATCGCCGCCTGCTGGTCGGGCGTGGTCTCGAAGCCGAAGCCCTCGGCGAAGGCCTCCAGGTCGTGCTGCTTGAAGTCGAAGCGGTGGCCGGGGCGCGCGGCGCGCTGGGCGTACAGCGCGAGCAGCTCGGCGGCGGTGTCGCGCACCTGCATCGCGGCCTTCTTCTTGGCCTTCTCCCACTGGCCCGAGCCGAGGCGGTGCAGGTCGACCGCTTCCGGATCGGCGCCGGCGTAGCGGGTGATCACGTGCAGCTGCGACACCGGCACGTAGAGCTTGTCGCCGCCGTTGTATTCCAGGTGCAGGAACTCGGTATCGCCCTCGCCGAGGTTCATGTGGATGAGGCCGAGGTAGCGGCCGATGCCGTGCGACACATGCACCACCGGGTCGCCGACCTTCAGCTCGGAGAGGTCGCGCAGCCAGCCTTCCATGGTGGCGGCCTTGCGCGCGTCGCGGCGCACGCGGCTGCGCGCGGTGGCAGCGTAGAGCTCGGTCTCGGTGAGTACCGCGAGACGGGCGCCGGGCAGCACGAAGCCGCGCGCGAGCGGGGCGACGCCCAGGGCCAGGCGCGCGTCGGAGTCTAGGAAGGCGCCGAAGTCGGCGCTCGCCGCGGGGCGGACATCGTATTCGGCGAAGAACTCGGCCATCGTCTCGCGTCGGCCGGGCGAATCAGACAGCAGCAGCACGCGGCCGTCGAAGCCATCGAGGAAGGCCTTCAGCTTGTGCAGCGGGTCGGTCGCCTTGCGCTCGACGGCGACCTCGGGCGGGGGCAGCGCGAGCGCGTCGGCCGTGTCGGCGACGGCTTCGGCCGCGATCGACAGCCGGGGCAGGTTCTTCAGCGCGATGAAGAAGGCTTCGTCGCTCAGGAAGAGCTGCTCGGGCGAGAGCACCGGCCGGGTGCGGTCGCCCTTGAGCAGGTCGTAGCGCGAGCGCGTGTCCTTCCAGAACTCGGCGATTGCGCCCGGCACGTCGCGGTGCAGCAGCACCGGCGTGTCGGCCGGCAGGTAGTCGAGGAGCGTCGCCGTCTCGTCGAAGAACAGCGGCAGGTAGTACTCGATGCCCGCGGGCGCGATGCCGTTGGAGACGTCCTTGTAGATCGAGGCACGCGTGGGGTCGCCCTCGAAGGTCTCGCGGAATCGGCTGCGAAAGCGCGTGCGGCCCTTGTCGTCGAGCGGGAACTCGCGCGCGGGCAGCAGACGGATCTCCTTGGTCGGATACACCGTGCGCTGGGTGTCCGGGTCGAAGGTCTTGATGCTCTCGACCTCGTCGTCGAAGAGATCGATGCGGAAGGGCAGTGGCGAGCCCATCGGGAACAGGTCCACCAGTCCGCCGCGCACGGAAAACTCGCCCGGGCTCACCACCTGGGTCACATGCGCGTAGCCGGCGAGCGCCATCTGCGTCCTGAACTGCTCCACATCCAGCCGCTCGCCCTGCTTGAGGAAGAAGGTGTAGGCGGCAAGGTAGCTTGGCGGCGCCATGCGGTAGAGGGCGGTCGAGGCCGGCACCAGAACGAGGTCGGTCTCGCCGCGGCTGATGGCGTAGAGCGTGGACAGGCGCTCGGAGATCAGGTCCTGGTGTGGCGAGAAGCTGTCGTAGGGCAGGGTCTCCCAGTCGGGCAGCAGGTGCACGCGCAGGCCGGGGGCGACCCAGGCGATCTCGTCCTGCAGGCGTTGGGCGTCAAGCGGGTTGGCGGTGATCACCACCAGCATGCGACCGCGGGTGCCGAGCTGGGCAATGGCAAGGGCGTCGGCCGAGCCCGCGAGCGCGCCGACCTCCAGCCTTGCCCCCGGCTTGGGCAGTGCGCGTGTCGAGAGCGGTTGGAGCAGGGCGTCTAGAGAGATGGGCATGGTGTTCTTGCGAGGGTTGCTGCGGTGCGATGCGGTAAAGATCGCGCGGGTGCGGGCGGGATGGCTGGCCGAGAGTGGCGGGACGGGGGCGCACATTATCCCCGCAAAAAAGCCGTCGCTACGCTCAGGCGGTCAGATCCAGCCCGGGTGGGCGAGGGGCGGACGCAGATGCCGCTCCGGCTTCATAGGCGCTACGTACCTGACGAACAAGGTAGGCGGACGCGCGACCCTCGACCTCCGCGTCGGGGCGCGAGCTGCCGCCATTGCCACGCTCATAGGCCGCGCGCGCGATCTCCATGCGTGCGTCCATGGCCATGCGGGTTGCCTGCGAGGCGACCTGGCGGTCCTGCGGCGACGGATCGGCCGGAGCAAGCGCCGCCGCGCGCACCTGCTCGGCCTTGACCAGCGTCTCCTCGGGCGTCCGGCCGGGCGAAGTGTCGATGCCGACTTCACCGCCGATGGCGTAGCGCTGACCGTCCGGGCCGGTCTGGTAGCTGTAGCTTGCCCCGCGCGTGACCAGTCCTGCGCCGGCGGCGACGTGGGCCATCTCGTGCGCGCGCACCTCACGGTCGCGCTGCTGCAGTTGCTGGAGTTCGCGCAACTCGCCTTCCGAGAGATCCCCACTGCCTGCGACGACGGGCGCAGCGGCGCGGGCATCCGGCGGCTGCGCTTGCGCTGAGACGCTCGTGTCCATTCCGCCGGCCCGGTCACGGCCGACTGAGAGGTATGGCAGTGCGCCGGGCAGGGGGTACGCCCTCGCCGACGCACCAGCAGGTGAGATGGCCATCCGATTCGAGAGCCATGATTGATAACGTTTTTATTCTAACGCAGCGACGCCGCGGCTCCGAGGTGGCGTGCCGTTCGAAAGCACCCGTGGTGAGTCGGGGAGTGACGTACTTCACGGGGTCCTATAACGTTTACGTTAACGTAAGATTCACGCAGCAACCCCTTGCCGTGTTGGCAGATCGTTTGTTACCGCCCTTGTCCCGAGCCCCCCCGAAACCATGAAGAACCCCCTGCAGTCCGCCGTCGATGACGTCATCACCCATCGTTACTCCTGCCGCGCGTTTCGCCCGGACCCCGTCTCCCGAGAGACCATCGCCGAGATCCTCGCGGTCGCCGCGCGTGCGCCTTCGGGCACCAACATACAGCCCTGGAAGGCGTGGGTGCTCACCGGAAACACCAAGACGCGCGTCAGTGAACGCCTGCTGGCGGCTTTCGACGATCCCGAGGAGGCGGCCACCCACTCGGACCCCTGGCAGTACTACCCCAAGCAGTGGGTGTCGCCCTACATCGACCGCCGCCGCAAGGTCGGCATGCAGCTCTATGGCCTGCTCGGCATCCAGAAGGGTGACGCAAAACGCATGCACGAGCAGTTTGCGCGCAACTACAAGTTCTTCGACGCCCCCGTTGGACTGATCTTCACCGTGGACCGGATCATGGAGCAGGGCTCCTGGCTCGACTACGGCATGTTCCTGCAGAACGTCATGCTCGCCGCCAAGGCGCGCGGGCTGGACACCTGCCCGCAGGCAGCGCTGATCCAGTTCCACCGTCTGATCCGACAGGAGGTCGGCATTCCCGACAACGAGACGCTGATCTGCGGCATGTCGCTCGGTTACGCGGATCCGGACGCGCCGGAAAACACACTGCGCACCGAGCGCGCGCCGCTCGAGGAGTGGGTGGCTTTTCGCGACTAGGCCCGCTCAGACCTGCGGCGAACCCTCCACCTGTGGCAGGTGCTGCCGTAGCCAGGTCGTCGCGGCGC
>CZCA01002540.1_pt1 | contig 17458 bp, 20 predicted proteins | sample 591981 | NCBI WGS metagenome assembly CZCA01 (sample SAMEA3556810, study PRJEB10932) | anaerobic digester metagenome
ACCGCCCTTTTCATGCCGGCCTACCGCCCTTCCACCCCACCCCCTCCGCCCCCCACGAGCGCCCGCGAGCTCATCTCCGCACATGGCGGGCGGGTCACGCGTACCCGGGTCGCGGTCATCGACGTCCTGCTGGGTTCGCAACACCCGCTCTCACACGACGAGATCGCAGCAGCCCTTGACGGAGAGCACATCGCGCACGATCGTGTGACGCTCTATCGCGCACTGGAATGGCTGGTCGAGCAGGGCATCGCGCAACGCATCGCGAGCGGGGAGCGGGCCTGGCGCTTCGAGATCCGCCGCGGCGGAGAACACCGCCACGCCCATTTCCACTGCGAGCGCTGCGGGCAAATCCTGTGTCTCGAGGACGTCCCCACCCCTGCCAGTGCACCGCTGCCGCCGGGCTTCGCGGTCGAACGTGCCGAACTCGTGCTGCATGGCGCATGTGCAGCCTGCGGCCGCCATGCGCAGGAAGGCGAACAGTGATGAAGCCCGTACCCACGGTTTCGGACGCACCCGCCCGCTCGCGGCAAGCGCGTAGCGCACGCAGTTTCCCGGCGCGAAGCCTGCTTGGCGCCGGCCTGCCCGCCCGTCTGGCGCTGGTTGCCGCGGCGTTGGTGCTGCTGTGGCTGACCATCTTGTGGGCGCTGGGCTGAAATGCACGCCGCCGCCCCCATGGTCGTCCTCGACAACCTCACCCTCGGATACGATCGCCACCCTGCGGTCCATCACCTGTCGGCGGAAATTCCCGCCGGCAGCCTGCTCGCCGTGATCGGTCCCAACGGCGCCGGAAAATCCACCCTGCTCAAGGGGATCGCCGGAGAACTGCGCCCCATCGGCGGACGCATCGTACTGTCTGCATTGCCTGCGGCCGGGGTGGCCTACATGCCCCAGCGCGGAGAGATCGACCACAGTTTTCCAGTTTCGGTGTTCGACGTCGTCGCCATGGGCCTGTGGCATGAGATCGGCGCCTTTGGGGGGCTCTCGCGGCGCCAGCGTGCGCGCGTGGGCGAAGCCCTCGGCGCGGTTGGGCTCGCCGGCTTCGAGGCCCGCCCGATCGGCTCGCTCTCGGGCGGACAGCTTCAGCGCGCCCGCTTTGCCCGCCTGATGTTGCAGGACGCTCCGCTGATTCTGCTCGACGAACCCTTCGCCGCCATCGACAGTCGCACCGTCGATGATCTGGTGGCGCTGATCCTCGGCTGGCACCGTGAAGGCCGCACCATCCTCACCGTGGTGCATGACCTGGAACAGGTGCGCCGCCACTTCCCGCACGCGTTGCTGCTGTCACGGGAGCCGGTCGCCTACGGCCCCACGGCCGCGGTGCTCACCCCCGAGTTGCTCGGGCGCGCCCGGCGCCTGTCCGAAGCCTTCGACGAGGACGCACCCGAGTGCCACATCGAGACCCCGCTCGAACCATCACTCGCTGGCGGAACGGAAGCGCACGCCCCCCCTGTCCAGCCATCCCACAAACACGGGGACGGACACGTGCACCATCACCACTGACCGTCGGCCCCGTGCCCACCCCATCGCCTCTCACCTCCTGCAAAAAGCGCCACCCGAGTGTTCGATTTCCTCATCGCCCCTTTCACCGAGTTCGCCTTCATGCGCCGCGCGCTCGCCGGCTGTCTCGCGCTCGCGCTCGGCGCCACACCGGTCGGCGTATTCCTGCTGCTGCGCCGCATGAGCCTGATGGGCGACGCCATGAGCCACGCGATCCTGCCGGGCGCCGCGCTCGGCTACCTCGCCTTCGGCCTGTCGCTGGGTGCGATGACAGTGGGGGGCATCGTTGCCGGCCTGGTGGTCGTCTTCGCCGCCGGTCTGGTGACGCGCGCCTCGGTGCTCAAGGAAGACGCCAGCCTCGCCGCCTTCTACCTGCTCTCACTCGCGGCCGGGGTGATGATCGTGTCGCTGCGCGGGCGCAATCTGGACCTGCTGCATGTGCTGTTCGGCTCGGTGCTGGCGCTCGACGATGCCTCGCTGCTGCTGATCGCCGGCATCGCCAGCGTCACCCTGCTGAGCCTCGCCGTGCTGTTCCGCCCGCTGGTCATGGAGTGCTTCGACCCCGCCTTCCTGCGCGGCGTGAGCCGCTGGTCGCCGGTGGCGCACTACGGCTTCCTGATGCTGGTGGTGGTGAACCTGGTGAGCGGCTTCCACGCCCTGGGCACGCTGATGGCGGTAGGCATCATGATCCTGCCCTCGGCCGCCGCGCGCCTGTGGGCGAAGGGTCTGCCGATGCTGCTGCTGCTCGCTGTGCTGTTCGCGTTCGGCAGTGGCATCGCCGGCCTGCTGTTCTCCTTTCATGCCGACGTACCGGCGGGCCCAGCGATCGTGCTCATGTGCGGGCTGGTCTATTTTGCCTCGCTCATCGCCGCACCGGGTGGCCTGCTCGCCGGCCGGTTGCCGGTGCGCCACCACCTCGAATCCTGACTTCCCAACCCTGAGCCCAAATGACCATGAAACGGAACTCGTCGATCGCCCGCATCCGCCGCAGCCTTCATGCGCTCGCAGCCTCATTCGCCCTGCTCGCCGGCAGCGCCCATGCGCAGCCGGTGAATGTGGTCGCCAGTTTCAGCATCCTCGGCGATCTCGTCGGCCAGGTGGGCGGTGAACGTGTGAAGGTGCGCACACTGATCGGCGCCGACGAGGACGCGCACGCCTTTCAGCCCCGGCCCTCGGATGCACGCGACATCGGCAGCGCCACGCTGGTCGTCGTGAATGGTCTGGGTTTCGATGACTGGATGCTGCGACTGGCACATGCGGGCGGCTACAAGGGCACGGTGACCATTGCCAGCAAGGGCATCACCACGCTCGAGATGGACAAGGATCATGACCACCACGGTCATGACCACGACCATGGCCACGAGCCCGCTGAAGCCGGAAACAAGGCCGGCACGAAGGCGGTGGATCCGCATGCCTGGCAGGACGTGGGCAACGTGCGCCGCTACGTCGCCAACATTGCCGACGCGCTGAGCCAGGTCGATCCCGAGGGCGCTGACCGCTACCGCACCAACGCCGAGCGTTACGATGCCGAGCTGAAGGCGCTGGACGCGGAGATCCGCACAGCCTTCGAGGCCATGCCCGTGGAACGACGCAAGGTGGTCACCTCGCATGCAGCTTTCGCCTATTTCGGCCGCGCCTACGGGCTGCAGTTCCTGTCGCCGGTGGGCGTGTCCAACAACGCGGAGCCTACCGCGCAGGGCGTCGCCCGCCTGATCCGCCAGCTCAAGGCCGAGAAGGTGCCCGCAGTGTTCATCGAGAACGTGGCCGACCCGCGCCTGATCGAGCGCATCCGGAGCGAAAGCGGTGCGCGCGTGGGCGGCACACTGTACTCCGACGCCCTGTCCGCGACGGACGGGCCTGCAGCCAGCTACGTGCAGATGATGCGCGCCAACCTCGCCACGCTGCGCGACGCGCTGCACGCAAAGGACTGAAGGCGGACGCGCCCCAGACAGCTCCGGACGAAAAGGAGGCGAAGGCGCCGACGGGCGTAGCGCGCCTTCGGGCCAAGGCGTGGGCTCGGCGCCCGCATCAGGCGGTAAAAAGGAGCCCCGGCTGCAGACTCAACGGCTCGAGGCAGCCAGCATCGCACCCGCGCCCACGAACAAGCCACCGAAGATGCGGTTCTGCATGCGCAGCAGGCGCGGGTTGCGAAGCAGCGGACGAAAGCGGGTAGCGAGCAGCGCATAGAGCGACATCACGATCACGTCCACTCCGACCATGGTCGCGCCGATGACCGCGAACTGCGGCCACTGGGGCAGATCGGGCACGATGAACTGTGGCACCAGCGCGGCGATGAAGACGATCGCCTTGGGGTTGGTCAGGTTCACCAGCACCCCCTGGGCGTAGAGCTGGCGGCGGGAATGCGCGCGCACCTCACCCTCGCCGATGGGTTCCGGCGCGGCGCGCCATTTCTGTACGCCCAGCCAGACCAGGTAGCCCGCACCGACGAACTTGATCACCGTGAAGGCCACCTCCGAGGTCGCCAGCACCGCGCCCAGGCCGAGCGCGACCACGCCCAGTTGCAGCAGCAGCGCCAGCTCCAGCCCGGCGATGCTGCGCAACGCGGCGCCGAAGCCGTAGCGCAGACCGGTGGACATGGACAGCACCGCGCCCGGCCCGGGCGAAACCGCGATCACGATCGATGCGACCAGGAAGGCCAGCCACAGATTCCAGCTCATCACACCCTCCTCAGGCAAACAGGCTGTGCAACATCTTCGCGCACAGCAGCATCAGCACCCCGGCGAACACCTTCTTCAGCGTCGCCACCGGCAGGCGATGGGCGAGCCGGGCTCCCAGCGGCGCGAAGAACATGCTCACCGCCGACACCAGCACCAGCGCCGGCAGGTAGATGAAACCCAGTGTCAGCGCGGGCGTACCGGGCGCGCCCCAGCCATTGATCAGGTAGCCCAGCGTGCCCGCCAGCGCGATCGGCAAGCCGATCGCCGCGGACGTGCCGATCGCATTCTGCATCTTCACGTTGCACCAGGCCATGAAGGGCACCGACAGCGAACCGCCACCGATCGCCACCAGCGCGGACACCCCGCCGATTCCCAGGCCGGCTGCAGTCATCCCCGCTGTACCGGGCAGGTCACGCGAAGGCTTGGGTTTGATGTTCAGCAGCATCTGCACCGACACGTAGGCCATGAAGCAGGCAAAGAAGATCGCCAGCGGCACGGTGTCGGCGCGCGCGGCGATGAAAGTGGCGCCAAAGGTGCCGGCGAGAATGCCGGGCGTGATCGCGCGCACGATGTCCCAGCGCACCGCGCCATGGGCGTGATGGGCGCGCAGGCTGGACACCGAGGTCAGCACGATAGCCGCCATCGAGGTACCCAGCGCCAGATGAACGACCTGGTCCTGCGGGAAACCCTGGGCAATGAAGAAGGTGGTCAGCATCGGCACCATGATGCCGCCGCCGCCCACGCCGAGCAGACCTGCGAAAAAACCCACCGCTGCGCCCAGCACGGGGTAGGCGAGCCACCAGATGTCGAATCCCATGGACACTCTTCCAGCGCACGCCAGCCACGATCACCGCACACGGCAGGCAGGGCATGCACCACGTTAACGGGGAAAGGCGCGGCTTTCACCGCGCCTTTCCGATTGGCCCCCCGCCTGTGCCGTCTCCGCCGGGCATCCTGAACCATGGGTTCAGGGAGGTCGCGTCCCTTCCGCTTCAGGATCACCCGGCGAGGGGCGTTCACACCAGCGGCATCGATGGTCGGCGACCGAGTCTCTCGACTATTGGTTCAAGGAATCTACGACTTCGACGAACACTGCAGGGGATTGATCTTACCGCCTGGAAAAGCGCTCAGAAGAGCTTTTCCTGCGGTGCCAGCACGCCGTCCAGGCGCGCTTTCATGAGTCCGATTCTACGCTTCATGCCCGGCATGTCAAACCCGTTGCCACGCTGATGCTGGAGAAATTCGTGGGCAATGTTGAGCGCAGTCATGACCGCGAGTTTCTCCCCCGAAGCGTGCGTCTTCTCACCGAGTTCGCGGAACTTTTCGTCCAGGAACGCGACGGTGGCGAGCAGATCTTCGCGCGTCTCGGGCGTGCAGGAGATACGGTACTCCTTGCCCAGCAGCGTCATGTCGAGGTGGTCGGCAGACATCGCGTCAACCCTCCGGCAGTTTGTGGAGCAGGCTCTCGAGCCGGTCCGCGGCCAGGCGGACCTTGTCTGCGAGCGTGCGGTTGTCGGCCTCCAGCCTGCCGACGCGCGTGCGCAGGTCGGCATTGTCGGCCTTCAGGCGTTCGTGCTGGCTGATCAGTTGCTCTAGCTGGGCTTCGAGTTGGGCGAATTCGGTATCCATGGCGTCGATGGTAGTGAGCGGCCCATGACGGGTCAATCAGCGCTGCACCTGAGTGACATCACGCACTGCGCCGGTGTCTGCCGAGGTGGTGAGTGCCGCGTAGGCCTGCAGCGCAGCCGAAACCACGCGCTCGCGCTTGACGGGCCTCCAGGCAGCGCGCCCCCTTGCCTCCATCGCAGCGCGACGGCGGGCGAGTTCGGTGTCCGGAACCGCGAGGTGGATGCGCCGGTTCGGGATGTCGATCTCGATCGTGTCACCATCCTCGACCAGCGCGATCGCACCGCCGCAGGCTGCTTCGGGCGAGGCGTGGCCGATCGACAGGCCCGATGTGCCACCCGAGAAGCGGCCATCGGTGAGCAACGCGCACTGCGCACCCAGGCCACGGCTTTTCAGGTAGGAGGTCGGGTACAGCATCTCCTGCATGCCGGGGCCGCCCTTGGGGCCTTCGTAGCGGATCACCACCACGTCGCCGGCCTGCACCTGCTCGCCGAGAATGCCCTCGACCGCGTCTTCCTGGCTCTCGAACACCCGTGCCTTGCCGGTGAACTTCCAGATCGACTCGTCCACACCCGCGGTCTTCACGATGCAGCCCTTCTCGGCGATGTTGCCGTACAGCACGGCAAGACCACCATCGGCGGTAAAGGCATTGGCCTTGTCGCGGATCACGCCGGAGGTGCGGTCCATGTCGAGCTCGTTCCAGCGCCGGTCCTGAGAGAAGGCGACCTGGCTCGGCACGCCGCCGGGCGCCGCACGGAAGAGCGTGAACACCGAGTTTTCGTGTGCCTGCATGATGTCCCAGCGCGAAAGCGCCTCGGCCATGGTCTTGCTATGCACCGTCGGCACGTCGCGATGCAGCAGGCCTGCGCGGTCGAGCTCGCCCAGGATGCCCATGATGCCGCCCGCGCGATGCACGTCCTCGATGTGGACGTCGGCCACCGCGGGAGCAACCTTGCACAGGCAGGGCACGCGACGGCTGATGCGGTCGATGTCCTTCATGGTGAAGTCGACACCGGCTTCGTGCGCGGCGGCGAGCAGGTGCAGCACGGTGTTGGTCGAGCCGCCCATGGCCACATCCAGGCTGATCGCATTCTCGAACGCCTTGAAGCTGGCGATCGAGCGCGGCAGCGCCGAGGCGTCGTCCTTCTCGTACCAGCGGCGGGCCAGTTCGACGATGCGTCGCCCGGCCTCGCGGAACAGCTTCTCGCGGTCGGCGTGAGTGGCGAGCGTGGTGCCGTTGCCAGGCAGCGACAGGCCAAGCGCCTCGGTGAGGCAGTTCATGGAGTTGGCGGTGAACATGCCCGAGCACGAGCCACAGGTCGGGCATGCCGAGCGCTCGATGGCGTCGACCTCCTCATCCGAACAACTCTTGTCGGCCGCCTTGACCATGGCGTCGACCAGGTCGAGGGAGATGACCTTGGCCTCCCACTTGACCTTGCCCGCCTCCATCGGCCCACCGGAGACGAAGATCGCCGGAATGTTGAGACGCAGCGCGGCCATCAGCATGCCCGGGGTAATCTTGTCGCAGTTCGAGATGCACACCAGCGCGTCGGCGGTGTGCGCGTTGCACATGTACTCGACACTGTCGGCGATGAGCTCGCGCGAGGGCAGCGAGTACAGCATGCCGCCATGGCCCATGGCGATGCCGTCGTCCACCGCGATGGTATTGAACTCCTTGGCGACGCCCCCCGCAGCCTCGATCTCGCGCGCGACAAGCTGGCCGAGGTCCTTGAGGTGCACATGGCCAGGCACGAACTGGGTGAAGCTGTTGGCGATCGCGATGATCGGCTTGCTGAAATCCTCGTCCTTCATGCCAGTGGCACGCCACAGGGCGCGGGCGCCCGCCATGTTGCGGCCGGCGGTGGAGGTGCGGGAACGGTACTGGGGCATGGGGGCGCTCCGGGAAATCAGCGGGAAAGACCTTGATTCTAACGCGCGAGGAGCGGGCGTGCGACAGGCGCGGGCAGGTGCGGGGACGCCGCGATGGGGCGGACGATCCGGCTGGCGTATCATCCGGGGTCCGACACCGCAGGAGGCCCCATGCAGGACACGACCCCCACGACAGAGGCCGGCTTCGACCTCGACCCGGCCGAGATCCGCGTGCTCGGCGTGCTGATCGAGAAGGCCTTCATCACCCCCGACGCCTATCCGCTGTCGATCAACGCCATCACCACCGGCTGCAACCAGCTCACCGCGCGCGAGCCGGTGATGAACCTGAGCGAAGCCGAGGTACAGGCTGCGGTCGACAGCCTGATCGCCCGCCGCCTGGTGTCCAAGCGCGACCAGGCCAGCGCCCGCGTGGCCAAGTACGAGCACCTGGTGCGCCTGCGCCACTCGCTGCCGCCGGCCGAGCAGGCGGTGCTCGCCATCCTGCTGCTGCGCGGCGCGCAGACCGCCGGCGAGCTGCGCCAGCGCTGCGAACGCCTGCACCGCTTCGACGACGTCGGAGCGGTCGACGCGGTGCTCGAGCACCTGGCCGAGAAGTACCCGCCGCTGGTCGCCGCCCTGCCGCGCGCACCCGGCACCAAGGAGACCCGCCACGTCCATCTGCTCGGCGGCGACGCCGCGGTGCAGGAGATGGCCGAGGCCCAGGCCGGCAGCGCAGCCGGCGCGAGTGGACGCGGACGGATCGGGGAACTCGAGGACGAGGTGCGCCGTCTGCGCACCGAACTCGACGCGCTGCGCGACGAGTTCGCCGCCTTCCGCAAGCAGTTCGACTGACGACTGACTGACCTGCAGGCGCCGCGCGCAATGGCCGGTTCGCGGCAGGCCGCTGCGGCCCGGAGGCCGCCTTCGAGGGAGAGTCCTTCCCTCTTGAAGCCCTCTTCGACCTCGGCTGCACGCCAGCATCCTCAAGCCTGACCTCACCACTCACGATCGCTGCAATGCTGATACATCCCCAGTTCGACCCCATCGCCTTCTCGCTCGGCCCGCTCTCGGTACGCTGGTACGGCCTGATGTACCTGATCGCTTTCGTGCTTTTCGTCGTCCTCGGTCGCCTGCACGCGAAGCGGCGGCCGGAGCTGGGCTGGGACGCGCAGATGATCGACGACCTGCTGATGTACGGCGTGATCGGCGTGATCGTCGGCGGTCGCCTCGGCGAGGTGTTGTTCTTCCAGCCCGGCTACTACCTGCAGCACCCGAGCGAGATCCTGGCAGTGTGGAAGGGCGGCATGAGCTTTCACGGCGGCTTCCTCGGCGTGCTGGTCGCGATGTGGCTATATGGCCGCAAGCACGGCAAGGGCTTCTGGCAAGTCACCGACTTCATCGCGCCGCTGGTGCCGACCGGGCTGGCCGCAGGCCGGATCGGCAATTTCATCAACGGGGAATTGTGGGGCCGGCCGGTGCAGACCGAGCTGCCGTGGGCGATGGTCTTTCCGTGGGTCGATGCGGCCCCGCGCCACCCTTCCCAGCTGTATCAGGCGGCGGGCGAGGGGCTGCTGCTCTTCCTGATTCTGTGGCTCTACGCGGCCAGCCCGCGTCCGCTGCGCGCCGTATCCGCGCTGTTCCTGATCGGCTATGGCGGCCTGCGCTTTGCGGCAGAGTTTTTCCGCACGCCCGACCCGGGCATCTTCGGAACCCTCGCGCTGGGCCTGACGACCGCGCAGTGGCTGTGCGTGCCGATGGTGGTGGTGGGGGCACTGCTGCTTGCTGCCTCGCGGCGCAGCCCGCACTGAACAGCGCGGCGCGCGACTAGACCGTATCCGCGGCCGCAAGCTTGTCGAGCAGGCCCGACAGGTCATCAAGCAGGCCCACCGCGTCCGCCCCGAGGGCGCGCGCGGCACAGGCCGCAACCGAATCCGCGGCGCCAACCAGCGCGATGATGCAACTGCCAGGCGCCATGCGCTTGAGCAGGCCCACGAGGCGTGCCGGCTCTTCGGGGACGACGGCGCAGTCGAGGATGACCACATCCGGCACGCACTGAAAATAGCGGTGCAGGGCCTGAGTTTCGGTAAATGCACGCCCGATGACTTCGCACCCGGGTGCGGCCGTGCGCGCCAGGTGCCGCTCGACGGCGCTCTCGCCCTCTTGCTCAGGAACCACGACCAGCAGCCGCAAGGGCGTCCCGCGCTCGGTCGTCAAGGTCTTCGTCTGGCTCACGGCCGTTGCCTTCTGAAATGGCAATGCAATTAAACCCGCACAAGCGGGGGTCCCCCGGCGCTCTTTCGCTCACTGGTCCGTGAAGTTTGCACAGAAGCGAAAAAACCTCCCCACAACGACCTGCCCAAAGCGGGCTATGATCGTAACAGAATATTTAAGCTGAATTGGAGAGGAGGACACGATGGCGGGGACAGGGCTGGTATCCCGCGGGCTGACCAAGGTGCGCGAACTGGTGGCCAGCGCCGCGCATTTCGGCAAGCCGCCGGAGGACGACGACCTCGACCGCATCCGCACCCAGTTGCAGGAATGCGCCGAGGGTCTTGGCGGCGAGGTGTCGACACGGCTGCGCGCCGGTCGCCTCGCGGAAACCTATCTGCGCCTGGACGACGCCGGTCGCCACGCATTTCTCAAGCTGATCGCCCATGAGTTCGGCCCTGATCCGCGTCAGGTGGCGAGCGCGCACGAGGCCTACCAGGCAGCGGTCGGCACGCCCGCCCAATGGGACGCCGAGGCCCGGCTGCGCGGGGCGATGCGCTCGCGCCGGCTGCGCATCCTGACCCAGTTCAACGCCATCCCGCAGGGCGTCAAGTTCCTGGTCGACCTGCGCGCGGACCTGCTGCGCTTCCTCGCCGAGGACCCGCTGCTCAAGCCGCTCGACCGCGAGCTCGAGACCCGCCTCTCGGCCTGGTTCGACGTCGGCTTCCTCGAGCTGCAGCGCATCACCTGGAGCTCGCCGGCGGCCCTGCTCGAGAAGCTGGTCGAGTACGAGGCGGTGCACGAGATCCGCTCGTGGAAAGACCTCAAGAACCGGCTCGACTCCGACCGTCGATGCTATGCCTTCTTCCATCCGCGCATGCCGCTCGAGCCGCTGATCTTCGTGCAGGTGGCCCTGCTCGAAGAGGTGGCGGACAACGTGCAGCGCTTGCTCGACATCGAAGCGCCGCTGGCCGACGCCAGTCGCGCCAACACGGCGATTTTCTATTCGATCAGCGCAACCCAGAAGGGCCTGCGCGGGGTGAGCTTCGGCAACTTCCTTCTCAAGCGCGTGATCGACGACCTCAAGCGCGACTTCCCGCGCCTGAAGACCTTCGCCACCCTGTCGCCCATTCCTGGCCTTGTCCGCTGGGTGCAGCGCAACCCCGAGGAGTTCGCCCACGCGATCACCGCGACGGACTGGAAGCGCCTCGCCGCCCTTGGCGTCGCCGGCACCGACACCCCCGTACTCGCCGCGATGCTCGAGGGGAACGAAAATGCCTGGGCGCAGGACGAGGCCCTGCAGCAGGCGCTGCGCGAGCCACTGCTGCGCCTGGCCGCCCGCTACCTGCTCGAGGCGCGGCGCGGCGACAAGCCCGTGGATACGGTCGCCCGCTTCCACCTCGGCAACGGCGCCCGCGTCGAGCGCCTGAACTGGATGGCAGACAAGTCCGACAAGGGCCTGCAGCAATCGTGGGGGATGATGGTGAACTACCTTTACGACCCCGAGCACATCGAGGCCAACCTCGAGGACTTCGCCGCCAAAGGCCGGATCGCTGCATCGAGCGGCGTTCGGCGCCTGGCGCGGCGCTGAGACCCCGCAGGCCCGCAGATCCGATCCATGCTGCAGCCCTTTCGCCACTCCTCCATCCGTGTCCGCCTCCTGCTGGCAAGCACGGTAGTGCAGATCGTCCTGCTCAGCATGCTGCTGGCGAACAGCATGCGGCTGATGAACAACGCCGTATCTGCGAGCCTGAACACCACCATCACCCAGAACGCCAGCATGCTCCACGCCATGGCCACCGCCTACGGCGAGCAGCAGCGTCTGGATGGTTTGCAGGACGTCCTCGGCGAATTGCTGGCCGAGGCCGACGAGGGGCTCGTCTATGTCCGCATCGCCGGCCCGGGAGACCAGCTGCTGGTCTCGGCCGGCCTGCCCTACATGACGCATCTCCCCGAGCCGTCCGAGCATCGCAGGAGCTTCCTCGCCGGGGTGGTCAGCACCGGCGAGATCGTACATGTGCGCAGGCCGCTGCTGCTCGCGAAGAACGAGGTGGGCGTGCTGCAGTTCGGCGTCTCGGTCTCGATACTGGCTGCAGCGCGGCGGGCAATCATGGAGCAAGGGCTGGCGATCGCGATTGCCGAGATCGCCCTCACCTTCTTCCTGCTGTCGACCATCGGCTATTTCCTGACGCGCAACCTGCGGCGACTCCTGGAGGGCAGCAAGGCGATCGCCGACGGCAGACTGGACTATCGCGTCAGCGCCCATGGCGAGGATGAGCTGGCGGTGATCGCACGCCATTTCAACATCATGGCTGCGACCCTGCAGCAGCGTGTGGACGAGCTCCAGCACACCGCCGAGCGCCTGGCGGCGAGCGAGGAACGCCACGCAATGGCCCTGCACGGCGCCAACGACGGCCTGTGGGACTGGGACCTGCGAGCAGGCACGGTGTATTACTCGGAGCGCTTCTGTCAGATCCTCGGCGTACCCCCCGGATCGATGCCGAGCGCGCCGGCAGCCTTTCTGGATTTCATTCATCCGCACGACGTCGGGGCCTACCGCCAGCGCATGGTCAGCCACCTGAAGGGCGACAGCTCGCAGTTCATGATGGAGTTCCGCGTGTGCCTGCCCGACGGCAAGTCACACTGGGTGCTGATGCGCGGCGTCGCCAGCCGTGACGAGGATCTGCGCGCCTTCCGCATGGCGGGCTCGCTGGGTGACATCAACCTGCGCAAGCGCGCCGAGCAGCAGCTGATGCACGACGCCCTGCACGATGGCCTCACCGGGCTGCCCAACCGCGCGATGTTCATCGAGCACGCCAACCGCGCGCTGGCGCAGCGTCGGCGCGGGGATATCCGCCAGCTGGCGGTGCTCGCGATCAACCTCGAGCGCTTCAGTCTGGTGAACGACAGCTACGGCCACGCGGTGGGCGACGAGCTCCTGCGCCGGGTGGCCGCACACATCGCCTCGTTCATGCGCCAGGGCGACGTGTGCGCACGCGTCGGAGGCGACCAGTTCGCGGTGCTGCTGAACGGTGTCGACGGGTCGATCGAAGCCCTGCGTATGTGCGAGAACCTGGTCGCGCTGCCAGCGTTTGCGCCAAGCAGCACCGACCAGGTCCTGCATCCACGCTGCCGGGTCGGGGTTGCGTTGAGCGACAACGATCGCGAAGACGCAGAGTCCCTGCTGCGCGACGCGGACAACGCGCTGCACAAGGCGCGTCGCAGCGAGACAGCCTCGATCGAGTTCTTCCACGCCGAGATGCATGCCCAGGCCGTGCGCGTGCTCCAGATCGAAGCCGAGCTGCGCGCGGCACTCAAGACGGGCGGCCTGAGGGTGTTCTACCAGCCGATCGTCGACCTCGACACCCGGGCGCCGACGAGCTTCGAGGCGCTCGTGCGCTGGCCCCATCCGACACTCGGCCTGCTGCCGCCCGGCGAGTTCATCCCGCTTGCCGAGACGCTGGACCTGATTCACGACATTGGCATGGGCGTGCTCGCCGATGTATGCGCGGATCTGCGCGCTTGGGCGCAGCAGCTTCCCGAGGGCATGCCGCTGCGCGTGAGTGTGAACCTGTCCGCACGCCAGCTCGCGCGGCCGCAACTCGCCGACGAACTGCTGGCCACCATCGACGCCAGCGGCCTCGCCCACAGCGCGATCCGCTTCGAGGTCACCGAGAGCGTGCTCGCACGCCAGGACGGTCCCGCGATCAATACCTTGCATGCGCTGCGTGCCGCCGGCATCGACGTTCTCATCGACGACTTCGGCACCGGCTATTCCACGCTGAGCTATCTGCACACCATGCCCTGCAACCAGGTGAAGCTCGACGGCTCCTTCGTCCATTCCATCACCCACGACGAGCGCCTGCGCGCCATCGTGCGTCACAGCATCGAGCTCGCCCACGATCTGGGCATGACCGTGGTCGCCGAATGCATCGAGGACGATGACCAACTGCAGATCCTGCGCGCGATGGGCTGCGATTTCGGCCAGGGCTATCTGTTCTCGCGGCCGGTTGACGGCAACGCCACACTGGTCCGCCTGCAGCGCATTACAGAAGGAGCCATGTCATGAAGCTGCGTGCCGTCGTCATCCTCGCGCTGACGGTGCTGTCCCCCCTGCCGCTGCAGGCGTTAGCGGGCGGGAACGGCGCCTGGCAGTTCTCGGGCTTCGCGACCGCCGGCGCGGTGTACACCAACGATGACGACCTTCAGTTCGCCCGGGTCGGCATCGATGAGCCGGGCGGCAACAAGGTCGACACCGGACCGGACTCGGTCCTGGGTCTGCAGGCCGGGCTGCGGCTTGGAGAACGCAACACGGCCGTCCTCCAGCTGGTCACCCGCGAGACCCAGCGCGGCGACCACGATCCCCGTGCGGCGCTGGCCTTCATCAGCCACGCCCTGACTCCGGAGCTGACGATCCGCGCCGGCCGCCTGCGCAGCCCGTTCTTTATGCTGTCCGACACCGCCGACATCAACTACAACCAGACCTGGGTGCGCCCGCCGGTCGAGGTCTATGGACTGAACCCCTTCTCGGACCTCGATGGAATCGACCTGCTTCACCGCAGCCGGATCGGTGGCACCTTTGTCGAGTTTCACCCCTATGCCGGACGCAGCGAGGTGCCGGTGATCGGCGGTGGGCGCGCAAGGCTCAGCGACCTCTTCGGAATGCGGATCACGGTCGAGGCCGGGCGTCTCAGCCTGAGCGCCGGCTACGCCCGGGCCGACCTTGCCGTGCATCGCAGTTCGGCCAGCTTTCGGGCCTTCATCGATGCGCTCGATCTGCCCGCGGCGCTCGAAAGACAGCTGAGCGGCTCAGGCGCAGACGCCAGCTTCAGTTCGCTCGGACTGCAATGGGACGACGGCAAGTGGATCGTCAGCGCGGAGGTGGCGCGCAACACCGCCAGCGCGTTCGCCAACAGCGCGACCGGCGCCTACCTGTCGGCAGCCCGCCGCTTCGGTAACCTCGCGCCCTACGTGAGCCTCGCCCGCCAGTGGGCCCCCCCCCCGCCAGTGGCAGGACGAGCCGCTTGTGGACGCCGCCGAGGCAGGCGCGGATGCGCCCAAGATCGCGCCCTTCAACCGCTCGCGCAACCAGGCCCAGCGCAGCCTCACCGCGGGCGTGCGCTGGGACGTCCTGCGCAACACTGCCGTGAAGGCCGAGTTTGCCCACATCCGCACCGACCGGGGGGCGCACGGCACCTTCATTGCCCGGGAAAACGCCTTCGTTCCCGGTCTGGACGACAAGTCGATCAACCTGATGAGCGTGTCGATCGATGTGGTTTTCTGACTTCACCCTGCGCCGTCCGCTGCTGGCCGTGCTGCTTGCGCTGGCCGCGCTGGCGCTGTCCTGTGCAGGGGACGCGCTGGCCCAGGCCGTCACGCAGAGCGAACGACTGGCGATCGTGTCCGCGCGCCAGGGCGGCGTTGCGGAGCTCGACAGGGAAAGCGCCGAACAGCTTTTTCTCGGACGCCGCACCAGCCTGCCAGGCGGGCGGACCGTCACCCTGGTTGATCTCCCTGCTGGCCGCATACGTGACCAGTTCTACCTCCAGCTCACCCGCAAGAACCCCAGCCAGATCCGCGCGTACTGGTCCCGGCTGGTCTTCACCGGGCGGGCGACCCCGCCGCGCGAGGCAGCCAATGTGGATGAGGCGCGCAGCATCGTGCTGTCGACGCCCGGCGCAATCGCCTATCTCCCGCTCGACGCAGCGCACGACCCCGACCTGGTCATCCTGCTCACGCTCGACTGAGCGAGCGATCTGCCGCACTCTTCCGCGCTCCCCAGCGCACCGACCCGGCGCATATGGCCGCACGGACCAGGGTTACCGGCGCCCGCTTCCTGAGCATGCCGCACCGTCAGGATGACACCCCTCGCAAAAACGCACGGAAACTTGAACGCTCGACGTTGTGGTGAGCCTCTATTCGTGCTCTAATGCGAATCATTCTTGTTTTTATCAAACTTCGCGCATGACTCAGAACACACCCTGCGTCGAGAATCGTTCCAAAATGCTGAACGCAGGACACGCCGAGGGCCGCGACCCAGCGTACGCGGTAGTGCCAAGCATCAGCAGCCACCAGCTGCTCGGCGGTCAGCGCGCGGTCACGATCGAGCACGAGGGCGTTCAGTACGTCCTGCGCGCAACGCGCAATGGCAAACTGATCCTGACCAAATAGATTGCGGCCCCGGTCAAGGGCCAAATGCCGGCAAGAGGGCTAGACTATGTACGTGTGCGTCTGTAGCGCTGTCACCGAAAAACAGATCATGAAGGCGGTCGATGACGGCATCCGCACGCTTCGCGAGTTGCGGCATACGCTCGGCGTCGCCGCCGAGTGTGGCCGCTGCGCCCGCTGCGCAAGGGATTGCCTGCGCCCGGGCGCCGAACGCGGCCCTGGTGCTGAGCGCTCTCCGCGGCCGATTCAACTTGCGCCAGCTTATCTACCCATCATGGAGGCGACATGAAAGGCGACAAGAAGGTCATCCAGTTCCTCAACAAGCAACTGACCATCGAACTGACCGCAATCAACCAGTATTTCCTGCACGCGCGCATGTACAGGAACTGGGGTTTCGACCGGCTGGGCAAGCACGAGTACGACGAATCGATCGAAGAGATGAAGCATGCCGACATGCTGATCGAGCGCGTCCTGTTCCTCGAGGGCCTCCCGAACCTGCAGAACCTGAACAAGCTGCTGATCGGCGAGAACGTGCCCGAGTGCATGCAGGGCGACCTCAAGATCGAGTTGGGCGGACGCGAGAACCTGATCGAGGCAATCGCCTACTGCGAATCCTGCAAGGACTACGTGTCCCGCGAACTGTTCGAGCACATCCTCGAAGACACCGAAGAACACATCGACTACCTCGAAACTCAGCTCGGCCTGATCGACAGCGTCGGCCTGCAGAACTACCTGCAGTCACAGATGGACCCGCACGGCTCCTGACTTCCAGCCGCTTCCCAGACCAATCGCTGCCTCTGCGGAGGCAGCCCTTCTGCCTCCGCACCGATGCACTCAGCAGTCCACGCTTTGCGATCCGCTTCGAGCCACCCTACGCTCTCCCAAGCGCACGCCAGTGAAGCGCCTCCCGTCCACTCGACCCAAGGCGCCCCCGCCGATACCCGCGCCCCGCGCCCGCAGCCGGCGGCGCATCTGCAGGGTTCGACCGCGAGCCGGGTACTGCTCGCCACGCTCGTTGCAGGACTCCACATCGCCGGCCTCGCCCTGCTTGTACACTTCGGCATGCAGCAGCCCGCGCCGCCCGAGATCGCGCCGATCCAGGTCGCGTTGATCGAGGCCGAGCAGATCGCGCCACCCGCTGCGCAGCCCGTCACGCAACCGGCGCCCGCGCCGGAGCCGCAACCCACGCCCACGCCACCACCACCCGAGCCACCGCCGCCCCAGGTTCGCCGCCCGGAGCCGCCGCCGCCCAAACCGATTCCGCGAAAGCCCGCACCCAAGCCCACCGTCAGCAAGCCCGCGCCGGTCACCGAGTCGCCGACCGCGCTCAGTGCGCCCGCCGACGCCACACCGGAGCCGGCGCCCTCCCCCGCACCGCCGGCGCCACCGGCGGAGGCAGCACCCGCCGCACC
>CZCA01001811.1_pt1 | contig 17440 bp, 14 predicted proteins | sample 591981 | NCBI WGS metagenome assembly CZCA01 (sample SAMEA3556810, study PRJEB10932) | anaerobic digester metagenome
CGAGACCACGCCGCTGCGAGCGGCGTCTACGGTTGAAGCGGCGGCGTGGCGTAGGTGCGGCTGCGAGTCGCACGACCTCGGTGGAGGAATAGACGTGGTTGGATGCGCGTTGTGGGGAGAATGAGATCACGCCGCTACGAGCGGCGTCTACGGTTGAAGCGGCGGCGTGGCGTAGGTGCGGCTCGCAGCCGCACGGCCTTGGTGGAGGAATGAAGGCGGTTTGGCAGGTGTTATTGGGGGGAGGCGAGACCACTAATCGAATTATTCTCTTCAGTGTCGAATCACGATCAAAGCGCGACGTAATCAAACAGGAAAGGAGTCAGGATATGCCAAATCTCTCGCAGAACGATATCAGAATCATCATCACGGGCAATGATACCGATGCTGCACGATTGCTCGTCGAGCGCGCTGGTTCGCTGGGCGGCGCCCTGAAAAACAGTGGACTGACGACCAGTCAGATTCGCTCACTTTTCGGTGAGGTGCGCAAGATTGAAGCGCAATGGGGTATGGAAAGTCCTCAGCAGAAGCAGAAAGCTCTTCGCCGTTTCATACTTCTGAAACCCAAGATGGCTTATCAAGCGAAGCGTAGCCAGGGCGGTGCTGTCCGAGAATTAGTAGAAGTTCTCGATCCAGCAATCGATTTTGTGATGGACGAAAAAGATGAGAAGAAGCGGGAGGATAACTTTCACAACTTTGTCAATTTCTTCGAGGCGATTCTTGCCTACCACAAGGCTGCTGGCGGCCGATAAGTCGAGCAAACTGACAGGAGAATACTTATGATCAAGCTAATCGAACTGAAGGGTCGCGTCTTCCTGACCTTCACCATTGAAGCAATTTCGGGGCTGCACATCGGCGGCTCTGATGTCGGCGTAGAGATTGGCGGCGTGGACAAGACGGTGATTCGCGACCCTCTGTCCAATCGCCCGTACATTCCCGGCTCCTCGCTCAAGGGCAAGGTGCGCAGCCTGTTGGAGAAGTATGAGGGGTTGCCACAAAACCAACGCATCGGCCAGGGTGCAATTCATTCCTGTGGCGCCAACTCACGCGATGCCGAGAAGAGCCAGGGGCGCGCTGAGTATGAAGCGTGCGCCGTCTGTCAGGTCTTTGGCGTGCCGGGCGAACGGGAGTTTGGCATCGCCACGCCAACGCGGCTGGTGGTGCGCGACGTTCAGATGAGTAAGAAGAGCGCCGAAGACCTGGAGAAACTTGCCCGTCTTGACCTCCCCTACACGGAGATCAAGACCGAAGTCTCTATTGACCGCGTCACATCGGCGGCGAACCCGCGTCAGATGGAGCGCGTGCCAGCGGGCGTCACGTTTGAACCGGCAGAGATCGTCTATTCGATCTATGCCGGCGATGGCTGCGACCCTGCGCGCGACATTGCGAACCTGGCTGAGTTAGTCAAAGGGCTGGTGCTGCTCGAAGATGATTACCTGGGCGGGCTTGGCTCGCGCGGGTCTGGGAAAGTACGCCTTACCGGGCTAAAGGTAAGTCTACGCAGCAGAGATGAGATGTTGTCGGACGCGAGACTGCTCAACCAGTACGATTCTCTTAGCCAACTGGTCACGGGACTGCCGGAGCTACAGCTGCGGCTTCGCCAATACCTGAATATCAACTAAGGAGGCGCTCATGCCGACCTTATCGGTTCATCGATTCCACTTTCGCACCGGACTACACCTGGGCGTGCGTGGGGTCAATCTGGAGGAGAGCGGTGTAACGCTCCCGTCGGATACGCTGTTCTCCGCCCTGGTCGATGGCTGGCGACGGCTGGGGGGCGACGTCGAAGCCTGGCTGGCGCCCTTTCTAGCAGCACAGCCAGAACCACCCTTCTTGCTTACTTCGGCGTTTCCGTTTGTGGGCAGTGTACGCTTCTACCCGATGCCGGTTGATCCTACGCGGCTGTTCGCTGAGCCGCAGGGCGGAAAACGCGTCAAGCGCATACGCTGGCTCTCTGAGGAACTGTTTGTACGTGCGTTGAAGGGCGAAAAGCTCGATAGATGGTTGCCGCCCGAAAAAGACAAAGCCGACGCGCCGACAGCAGATAGATACGAACCGGAAGGCTTGCTGTTGCAAGGAGGGCGCCTTTGGCTGATGCGCGATCCAGAGCTGAGGCGCCTACCCGATTGGATGCGCATCGATCCAAAGACCCGGCAAAAACGCTCGCTGTACGCCTTTCCCAATCTTGAAGTCTGGCAGGAGGGGCGCACACCACGTGTTACCGTGGATCGCGTCAATTCAGCCTCGACGATTTTCTATATCGGTCAGGTGCGCTTTGGTGCAGAGTGCGGTCTCTGGTTTGGCGTTGTGTGGCGACAGGCGGAACGCGTCATTGAGGGCAGCGCACAAACGTACCAACAAAGCATGCAGCAAATTCTTACCGCATTGAGCGAAGAGGGAATTGGCGGCGATCGCAGCGTCGGCTATGGCGCCTTCGAGCACGACTCGGATGCAACGCCGCTGTTGCTGCCCGATAACCGTCCAGGTGAGTTGGCTTGGCTGCTGAGTCGGTATCATCCGGCAGACGCCGACGAAGCGAGCGCCATGACCGCTGCGCCGGATGCGGCGTATCGTATCACAGGCGTTGCCGGCTGGCTGCGTTCGCCAGACGGGCCTGCGCAGCGCCGCAAACGCATTCATCTATTGGAGGAGGGCAGCCTGATTCCGATGGGTAAGGACATCATTGGCGACCTGGTAGACGTTGCACCCGACTATGGCGGCAATCAGGCATCGTCGCCAGGTCGTCTACCTCACCCCGTGTATCGGGCCGGCTTTGCGGTGGCGGCGGGACTGGCAAAGGAGGCGAGTCATGGCTGATTACGCAATCTACGATGTCACTGTGACCACGATCACACCGCTGCATATCGGCAGCGGCCATGAACTGCTTAATGAGTATGATTACGCAATTTGGAAGGGGCGCACCTGGCGGATCAACGAAGATGCACTGCTCGACGCACAGAATGTCGAGGATCCCAAAGTTGCGGCACAGCTGGCGCGCACCAGACCAAAGGAGTTGTTGCGACCGGAGGATTATCACGAAGGCAGCACATTCTTCCGCTACAGCTTGCGTGGTGCGCCGCGCAGCACCGGCGAAGGCGCTCAACTGCGCGAGCAACTGAAGGACGCCTACGATCGACCCTACCTGCCCGGCACGACGCTGAAGGGGGCGTTGCGTACAGCGCTTGGCTGGTATCTATGGGAGGCGCGCCAGCTCCAACCCGAAGGCAGATTGCTGAATCGAAAGCGGGAATTTGCCGCCCGACAGTACGAACAAACGCTGTTTGGCAAAGACCCCAATCACGACCTGCTGCGCGCCTTGCAAGTGAGCGACAGCGAGCCGCTGGGCGCCGACCGGCTGATGGTGGCAAATGCACGGGTCATCAACCGCCGCGGCGAACTCAAAGCGCCGATCGAGATGGAAGCTGTCGCATCAGAAAGTGCTTTTCACCTGACAATCAAGATCGACCGCCAACTCTTTTCGGAATGGGCGAAGGCAGGTGGTCTGAATCTGCGGGGTGAGAAGCTGCTGGAACAATTGCCCCAGGTGGTTAGCCGACACACCCAGGAACATGTCACGCGCGAGGCTGCCTGGTTCGCCAATGCCCAGGGCGGTGTCCGCATTGCTCAGTTTTATCAGCAACTGAAGCAGACCAGGACCGGGAATCGCCGTTTCCTGATCGCACTGGGCTGGGGGACCGGTTGGGAAGACAAGACCTTTGGCACGCGCCTGCTGGCGAAAAAGCCGTTCATGCAACACATCCTCACCGAATATCGACTTAGCCGATCACGGTCGCGCAATCGGCAGGAGAGTGACGCCGAGATTCATTTTCCATCCAGCCGGCGCGTCTTTGTCGGGCTGGTGCAGGATGAACGAGGTCAACGTAGAGAAGTCCCGCAGGCTGCACCGGGGTGGTGTCTGGTCGAAATGAGGGAGCGTTGAAATGTAGAGACTACGGGGTGCTGTAGGTGCGGCTCTCAGCCGCACGGTCTTGATTGACGAATGTTTTTGGCTGGATGGGCGTGATTGGGCAGACAGGATCACGCCGCTGCGAGCGGCGTCTACGGTGGAGGGCGGTGTGGCGTAGGGGCGGTTCGCAGCTGCCCGGTCTCGGTCGAGGAATGAATGTGGGTTGATAGGTGTTGGGGGGAGCGAGGTCACGCCGCTACGAGCGGCGTCTACGGTGGAGGGCGGTGTGGCGTAGAGGCGGTTCGCAGCCGCCCGGTCTCGGTCGAGGAATGAATATGGGTTGATAGGTGTTGGGGGGAGCGAGGTCACGCCGCTGCGAGTGGCGTCTACGGTGGAGGGCGGTGTGGCGTAGGGGCGGTTCGCAGCCGCACTCCCGATCGAGACTGTGGAAAGAAAGGAGCATTGTGACATGGCAAGAGAGCGACAACTTGTGCTCACCACTGTTGGCATCAGCCTTTTTCTGAACTCCCTATCACCCGAAGAACGGGAAGAAGGAGGAGTGCAAAGGCTGAATCGTCATGCAAACGCAAAGGAGTTGCTGTCTGATCTGGAGGCGTTCCTTGCCGAACTGGTCACACGCGCGGAGCGAACTCTGGCCGAAGGGACGGTTGTGTCGAGGCGCCTGTTAAGCGCCGAATTGAACGGACTTTACGGCCTGTATGAAGACCAACTTCAGCGCAGCCGCAACGATGTGCATGTGCTTGTCGCTACGGATACAGTGTTAGGACGCAGGGCTGCTCAGACGCTGGAAGCCTTCTTGCGCAGCCAGGGGATTGTGAATGTGCAGATGTGGGTTCCTGAACAGTTGAGCAGCGGCGATAACCGGTGCTTTTCACACGGTGTCAAGGATTTGCTGCATCTGTGCGAGGAGACCATTCCTGGATATCGAGCCGATGGCTATCACATCGTCTTCAATCTCACCGGTGCATTCAAGAGCTTGCAAAGCTACCTCAATATCGCCGGCATGTTCTATGCGGATGAGATCGTCTATATCTTCGAGGGCAGCAAACAGCTGCTGCACATCCCCCGCCTGCCGATCCAGATCGACGTAGCGATGCTGCAAACCTATTGCACCTCGTTGGCGCTGCTGGCCGTCGGGGCGATTCTTCCATACAGGGAAGTTGCCGGCCTGCCGGAGGGACTGCTCGACATCGATCAACATGGCGATGCCACCCTTTCAGAGTGGGGACGCCTGATCTGGAACCGCGTGCGGCATGAGTTGCTTCGAGAAGACCTGCTCCCTTTCCCGAATCTTGTGTATGAGGAGTCGTTTCGGCGCGATTTCGACAGAGCGTCGCCGGAGGAACGCGTTGATCTGCAAGAGACGCTGGCCAAGGTGAGCGCCCTGCTCGAGGAAGGCGGCGTTGCGAGGCTCAAACAGGATGGCGGCATTCAGTATGAGGATTATCAGAATCGCAAGACTTCTAATAGACAACCTATCGGACATTTCCGGCTGTCGCAGGGCCGTCGCGTGAGTTGCGTCGCTGAGGGCACAACACTGCGTTTGCGCCATTTTGGCAACCACGATCAAATCAACGATAACCCGTGAGGTATGAACCAACCACCATGAAAGCTATCACCTTCCTCGGCGCTGCCACCGCCTATGAAACTACCTATGTTCTCGATGACGGACGCGAGCATACGGCGCCCTTTTTTGGTGTGGCGCTGGCGCGCTTCGTGCCCAACCTGACGATGCGCGTCTTTGTCACAAAAGAGGCCAGGGAAAAACATTTTGAGCAATTTCAAACGCTGGTTGAGGACTATGTCGACGACTTGCAGCCGGTCGACATCCCTGATGGAAGCAACGACACTGAGTTGTGGGAAGTGTTTCAGAAAGTGGTCGATGCGGTGGAGTCAGAGGAATCCGTGATCTTCGACATCACGCATGGCTACCGGTCGCTCCCTTTCCTATCGTTTCTTTCCGCTGCATACTTGCGCGCGGTCAAGCGTGTACGCCTGGAAGCAGTCTACTACGGTAACTTCGAAGCGCGTAACAGATCGGTGACGCCCAATCGCGCCCCTGTGATCGATCTGACCCGCTTTGTTGAATTGCTTGACTGGATGATAGGCGCCGACCGTTTTGTGCGTTTTGGCGATGCGCGTGACCTGGCGCAGCTTCTCAATGCACAACATGAGCGCATCAAACCTGACCCACGTACGACTGACAAAATAGCGATGTCCGCCTGGAACAACTCGCCACTGAAGCACACGGCGAACAATTTGACGCGAGCGTCACAAGCGTTGCGGTTGGTGCGGCCCGCCGAGGCGATGGACGCCAGTCAAAGGATTCGTGTGCAGATGCCGGAAGCAGTGCAATCGAGCCAAGCCCTGGCGCGCCCGTTTACGCTGCTTAGCCAGCATTTATTGGATAGTTTCGCACCAATTGCGCTCAGCGAAGAGGATCAGAAACGTGATCCATATCGGACATTAGAGGTTGAGCGAGCGCTGATCGGCTGGTACCTGGAACGCAATCAAATCTTTCAAGCCGTGGCGCTAGCGCGCGAGTGGTTGATTTCGCGGATTATGGTGCAGGTCGGTATGGCTAAAGAATTGATGGACAAGAACGCGCGCTTGCAGGTTGAAAACGCCATCAGAAAGCAGGTTCAGCGGCTTCAAGCAAAAGCCGCCGATGAGCAACAAGATGATGAGGATCTGCCAGACCTCAACAACGTTGCTGATATCACTGATATTGCACAGCTTTTTAATCAGCTAGGCGACCTGCGCAACGATCTGATGCACGCTGGAAAACGCAAAGGTGCGCTTGCCTCAAAAAGCGTTGAGGAGCAAGTGCAGAAGTTGTGGCGCAAGTTGCAAACGTTGCCTGAGGGGGATACCTCACTGTGAGCGGCGTCTACAGGCGAGGAGGCTGGTGTGTCGTAGCCGGGGCTGGCGCGATGGCGTTCAACCCATCGATGTGGTCATGGTAGGTTCGGCTTCCAGCCGGACGTTGTGGGTCGGTCACGTTGTCACGCCGGAGGCGGTGACCTGCTGGATGTGGTCATGGTAGGTTCGGCTTCCAGCCGGACGTTGTGGGTCGGTCACGTTTTCACGCCGGAGGCGGTGACCGACGTGAGTGCTTTCATGAGATAGATGATTTGTAGAAAGGAACCCCGCGATGTTTCGCATGTTGATTGCATGGCTGGTGGCATGGATATTGATCATCGTCGGCAGCGCGCCAGCGCATGCCAACGACGACTATCTTGTGCCGATTACAGTGGGCAGTCGAACTTTTACGCTCACGATTTCGGTGGGCGCAACCGGTGTGGGTGTGCGCGTCAGCGATCCGTCGGTGACGTTGGGCGCAGTGACTAAGGTGCTGCGCAGCGACGCTACCGCCGTAACGCCGGCCCCTACTACACCCGCCCCTGCTACACCCGCCCCTGCTACATCCACAGTAGCGGCGCCCGCGATGCCCACGCCCGCACTGTCCGACCTGGACGCCGCCAAGGCGCAGGCGGTGACGATTCCGTATGAGGAGCTGTTCCGCTATAACGAGCAGCATGTGGGTAAGACCGTCCGCTATGTCGGCGAGGTGCTGCAGGTGCAGGAGAAAGAGTGTCTGATCTTCTGCGGCGAGGACGATAAGGGCTATGTCCTGCGCGTGGCGGTGACCAAAGGCAGCTACGGCTTGTGGGATGACCCGATCTGGGTCGACTATAACGGGACGCAGCGCTTCCTGGAGGATGACATCGTCACCGTGTGGGGCGTGGTCACGGGCTTGCAGAAGTACACGGCGGTGCTCGGCAACCAGATCACGATTCCCAGCGTCAACGCGATCGATATCCAGCTTGGCGAGGTCAGCAGCCCGCGTGCGCCGGGTGTGGCAGTGGCAAGCAGCAACGCCAACCTGCGCGGCGGCCCCGGCACCGGCTACCCGATTGTGGGCGGCGTCAAGGCAGGTGACGCCCTCGACGTGACGGCGCGCAATCAGGCGGGCGACTGGCTACAACTAGCCAGCGGCGCCTGGATCGCGGCGTTCCTGGTGGACAATGCACCGGCGTCCGCAGATTTGCCGGTGGCAAACGATGTGCCGCCCCTGCCCACGCCCGCCGCGCCTGCATCCGGCGCAACCAACGCCGCCACGCCCGCGCAAAACGGGCAAGCCGCTGCCGCGTCTTCCAGCATCGTGTCGATTGGCGAGGAGATCGAGGCCGGCGGCTGGCGCTTCAAGGTGTCTGAAGTGCATAAACGCAAGGCGGTCTATTTCTACGACGAATCGTATGTCGCCATGGGGCACTATCTGGTTGTGATCATCGATGCAACAAACCTCCAAAGTGGCACGGATTATTTCTATCGCAATATCGAGCCGTGGGTCACCGATCAGGCGGGCAAGGTGTTCAGCACAAGCGGCGCAGCCAGCAGCTATGCACAGTGGCAGTATGGTGGGTTGAGCAGCCTCTTCACCGATGTCAACCCTGGCAATTTCGTGCGCATTGCCTTTGCGGTGGACTTACCCGATGACGCCGGCGACCTGCTGTTGAGCACAGACGTCGGCAAGAGGATCAAACTGGGCAACTTTGCCGCGATGGCCTCGGAGGATGTGTAGGAGGGGCGAGTTGCGAGGGGCGAGGGGACGGGAGATGACGCAAGGACGGCTTTCGATTCACATCGAGGCTGAAAGCCAAAGTCGTCTCAAGCCGACCGGATGCCGTCATGTCAGTCCACTTGAGTGGACTTGAGCTATCAGCCGGTGAATGGATGCGCCGGTGAATCATGCGGACTAACAAAATAACCCGGTAGTCACCATAGGCGCGGCGCTGAGCCGCACGTTCTCGCCAGACAGGGAAATGCGGTTGAGAACCGCCTCTACGATTACCGAATCGATTGGTTAATCATCATCATTCACCAGCGCATCTGCTGCCTGCTGGCTAGAGTTGGCAAAGGCAGGGGTGATACAGCCTGGAAGAAAGAGGCAATTGTCATGATTTTACTCAATTTTTCGCATCCGCTGACCGAGGCGCAGCGCAGCCAGATCGAAGCGCTGACCGGTCAGTCGATCGCCGCAGTGCGTGAGCTGCCGACGCAGTTCGACGAGCAGCAGCCCTTTGCGCCCCAGCTTGCCGGGCTGATGGCGACGATCGACCTGACGCCGGCGCAGTGGCAGGGTGAGCCGATCCTGGTGGTGTTGCCGTCGCTCAATTTTATCGCGGCGGCGCTGCTGGCGGAGCTGCACGGGCGCATGGGCTTCTTTCCGCCGGTGGTGCGCACGCGCCCGGTGGCCGGGAGTGTGCCGCGACGCTTTGAGGTGGCGGAGATTCTCGATTTGCAGGCACTGCGCGAGGCGGCGCGGCGTCAGCGCTGAGAGACGGCTTGGCGTGTGACCTGATTGGACGCCGAGGCGCAGGGATGCAGAGCAACGCAGAGAGAAAAGTCAAACTCTATGCGCCGACTTTCGCTTTCAGCCTCGATTGATGGAGTTTCACCAATCGAGGCGATAACCGTAGGTTCGGCTTCCAGCCGGACGTTTCCCGTCCGCCACGCAGTCACGCCGGAGGCGATGACCGACGGGAGAGGACGCTCCGTGCATGGAAGGCAGCAACATCGATTGCCGGATCATTTTGTAAATCCTCATCAATCGAAGGTTGTGCTGATCTGATGCACGCAAAGAAAAGGTAGCAACGAATGTTGATTTCAATTGTGTTGACCCTGGTTTCCGACAAAGAGGTGACGCTGCCAGCGTTCGTCGGGCGCGCTAATTATGCGGCGACGCTGGCGCAGTTGGGCCGCGTCGATGCGGCGCTGGCGCAACGCATTCATGAGAGCGATGGTCCCAAGCCGCTGACCTGTTCCAGCCTGCTGGGGGTGCAGGCGGACGCCAAGGGCTTGACGGTGCGCGCCGATGCACCGGTCTATGTGCGTATGACCGGGTTGACGCCGGAGGTGAGCGCGCGCCTGGCGGATGCGCTGCTCGCTGCGCCGCCGCCGACCTGGGAGCTGGGCGGCGCAACCTTTGCCGTGCAGGCAGCGATCTGCGACCCGGCGCGCCACGGCTGGAGCGGGCAGACGACCTACGAGGCGCTGGCGGCGGCGCAACTGGCGCACGCCGACCAGCTCGACCGCCAGGTGACGCTGGAATTCGCCTCTCCCACGGCGTTCAAGTCTAAAGAGATGACCGTGCCGGTGCCCTTGCCGGGGCTGGTCTTTGGCAGCCTGGTGGAGCGCTGGAATGCGTTCAGCCCGGTGGTGCTCAGTCCGGAGATGCGGCGCTACGGCGAGGAGGTGATGGCGATCAGCCGCTATAAGCTCGAAAGCCGGGCGGTGGGGCAAAAGGGCGACGCGCTGCGCATCGGCGGGGTCGGGCAGGCGACCTACCGCGCGCTGGCTGGCGACCGCTACTGGTTGGGCGTGATGAATATGCTGGCAGAGTTCGCGCTCTACGGCGGCGTGGGGGTGCAGACGGCGACGGGGATGGGGCAGGCGCGGAAGAGGTAGGGGGAGATTGGGAGATTGGGAGATTGGGAGATTGGGAGATTGAGAGATTGGGAGATTGAGAGATTGGGAGATTGGAGATTGGAGATTGGGAGATTGAGAGATTGGGAGATTGGTTGCCGAGCACCTAATCGCTTAATCACCCAATCGCCCAATCGCTTAATCGCCCAATCGCCCAATCGCCCAATCACCCAATCGCCCAATCGCTTAATCGCCTAATCACCCAATCGCCCAATCGCCCAATCGCCCAATCACCCAATCTCCAATCTCCAATCTCCAATCTCCAGGTGATTTTTATGCGCAATCCACTGTACGTCATCGAGCAGGGGGCAAAACTCAATCGCGAGGGGCGGCGGATCATCGTCAGCAAGGATGGCGAGACGCTGGCGCAGGTGGCGGTGATCCAGGTAAGCCAGGTGGTGCTCTTTGGCAACATTCAGGTGACGACGCCGGCGCTACGGCTGTTGCTGGATGAAGGCGTCGAGGTCGTCCTGTTGAGCGAGGAGGGTCGCTTTTATGGTCGTCTGGTAGGCGCAACGGGCGGGCACGGCGCGCTGCGCGTCAACCAAGTGTTGTGCAGCCAGGACCTGGCGATTTCGCTGAAGCTGGCGCAGCAGATGGTCTATGGCAAGTTGCACAATATCAAAGTCTTCTTGCAGCGCTATGCGCGGCGGCTGGCGTCGGAGACGATTCATCTGGCAGCGATTGGGGTGGATCAGCAGCTACAGCGCACCACGCGCACGACCGCGCACAATAGCCTGATGGGCGTGGAGGGGCAGGGCACAGCGATCTATTTTGGCGTATGGAAGACGCTGCTACAACCGCCCTGGCGCTTTGAGGGGCGTGTACGCCGCCCACCGACTGACCCGGTCAATGTACTCCTCAGCTTTGGCTATACGGTGCTGTTGCAGAATGTGTTGGGTGCGGTGTTGACAGCAGGTCTGGATCCCTATGTCGGTTTCTTGCATCGGCTGGAGTATAATCGTCCCAGCCTGGCGCTGGATTTGATGGAAGAGTTTCGCCCGCTGATCGTCGATTCGGTGGTGTTGCGCTGTCTGAACAACGGCATCATCAAAGCGGAGCATTTTCGGCAAGGCGAGGAAGATGAACGCCCGATCGTGCTGGCGCCGGAGGGGGTGCGGCTGTTCGTGCGTGAGCTGGAAACACGGCTGACGCAACCGTTCAAGCATCCTGAGAGCGGAGAGCAGGTGACCTATCGTCGCGTCTTCTTGCTGCAGGCGTATGCCCTGGCGCGGTCGCTCGACCCGGCCGGCAACACTGCGCCTTACCGGCCGTTCCTGGCGAAATGAATGGGCCAGGCGGGCCGGCTAGATGAACTACATGAAGGGCAGACACTTTGTCGTCATCAGCTATGATATTGTGGATGATCGACGGCGCCTGAAGATTGCCAAAACGTTGTTGGATTTTGGCGGACGGCGGGTGCAGCGGTCGGTTTTTGAGTGTTATATCACGTCAGCCAACCTGGAAAAGCTGCGTCAGCGTTTGGGGCGACTCATTCAGGAGAGTGAGGACAGTGTGCGCTTCTACCGGCTGTGCGACGACTGCCAGAGCACCATCGAGCGGATGGGACAGGCAGAGCCAATCGAGGAGCCGGGGCTTTTGATCATCTGAGCGGTGCGCCGGGGGTAAATGCGGACTATTTCTAGAAAATTCTATTTCCTTTCCGAAGACCGGCTGTCCGATGGCGCCAAGATGACGCTGCCGGACAGGGGTCATCGGAGATAGCGAGTCTGTGGGAGGCGGCAGCCACGAAATTGGCGAGCGACAGGGACAGGTATGCGTATTTGGTCAAAAGTGTGGTGTGATGATAGAATGATGGTTGATATGCGTCCTGAGCAAGCGGACGGGGGCCGGAAGGCACTGAATCCTCGGAAGGGGACTAAGACGAAATGCCCTATCCCGAAGTTGCATTGGGCGCAAAGCAGGCCGGAAGGCACTGAATCCTCGGAAGGGGACTAAGACCGCCGCGGCGCCTGCCGACGTGCGGCGGCTGGCGGATTCTGCCGGAAGGCACTGAATCCTCGGAAGGGGACTAAGACGGCTGCGACGAGCTTACCCCCATCACGACTGGGACGTTTAGCCGGAAGGCACTGAATCCTCGGAAGGGGACTAAGACTAAGGCCAGCGACGCGTACGGGGCGCAATTGGCTCTGCCGGAAGGCACTGAATCCTCGGAAGGGGACTAAGACCACCAACACCTGGAATCGTGTAATGGATGCAGGCAGTTGGCCTGCCGGAAGGCACTGAATCCTCGGAAGGGGACTAAGACTCCGTTCGCTGCGTTGACTGGATTCGTTGAATCGGCGCAGAGGGCCGGAAGGCACTGAATCCTCGGAAGGGGACTAAGACTCGACTGCGCTACAGGTGTCGCTCTTCCTGGATCGCGGCGCACACGGCCGGAAGGCACTGAATCCTCGGAAGGGGACTAAGACTCGCTTCGCTATACGTCAGTTCGCCGAGATCGACGTTGACGCTGCCGGAAGGCACTGAATCCTCGGAAGGGGACTAAGACGCAATCGACGCCAGGTTCATCAATCCGGACGACGGCCTGGGCCGGAAGGCACTGAATCCTCGGAAGGGGACTAAGACGCCACATGTAGCTCCACACAATCGCACTGGCGATGTAGCTCATCATCGCGCCGGAAGGCACTGAATCCTCGGAAGGGGACTAAGACCGCCGGGTGTCCTCAGCTAAGCTGAGGAGCGCCAGCGCCAGGCCGGAAGGCACTGAATCCTCGGAAGGGGACTAAGACTCGTCACTTGTCGGGTTGCCCTCCGCTGGGTCAGCGCCGATGCCGGAAGGCACTGAATCCTCGGAAGGGGACTAAGACCTCGCTGTTATCGACCAGCAGCGTTGGCTACGACTGGAGCGCCGGAAGGCACTGAATCCTCGGAAGGGGACTAAGACACGGCAATGTTGCGTAGATCGAACGCGTAGCTGTATTAGGCCGGAAGGCACTGAATCCTCGGAAGGGGACTAAGACTCGATTGCGCCAGGCAGTGGGTGCGCCGGGCGGATTTAGCGCCGGAAGGCACTGAATCCTCGGAAGGGGACTAAGACGCCGACGATGGCAGCGTCGAGCCGTCGCCATTGACGATGGGCCGGAAGGCACTGAATCCTCGGAAGGGGACTAAGACGCATTGACCTCACCCTCCGGATAGATTTCCTTCAGCAACTTCTGCCGGAAGGCACTGAATCCTCGGAAGGGGACTAAGACGGTATTCAGCGTGTAGACCGGCCGGCCGAGCAGGCGATCCGGGCCGGAAGGCACTGAATCCTCGGAAGGGGACTAAGACAGACTGTGAAGTTTCGCAGCGCCTGCGGGATGGGACGCATCGCCGGAAGGCACTGAATCCTCGGAAGGGGACTAAGACGCAAAATCACTTATTGCGGTTCGCCGCCTCGAAAATGAGCCGGAAGGCACTGAATCCTCGGAAGGGGACTAAGACACACTCTCCCAGTCCTGAACGCCAGACTGTTCAATCTCGTGCGCCGGAAGGCACTGAATCCTCGGAAGGGGACTAAGACAGGCGACAATCGCATCATAGATCGGCTTCGGCAGACTGCGCCGGAAGGCACTGAATCCTCGGAAGGGGACTAAGACTCCATCTCCTTCATGCTCTTCGCCGTAACCTTCATTGTTTTGCCGGAAGGCACTGAATCCTCGGAAGGGGACTAAGACACAATACGTTGGGATTGCTGACGCCATCCAGCAATCAGGGCCGGAAGGCACTGAATCCTCGGAAGGGGACTAAGACGTCTTGGGTCTGTAAAGACCTCTCCAGACTCCTGCCCGGCTGGCCGGAAGGCACTGAATCCTCGGAAGGGGACTAAGACCCTGAAACAGCGTGCCATTCACAGAAACATTGGTAAACATTGCCGGAAGGCACTGAATCCTCGGAAGGGGACTAAGACTGAAGGGTGTCGCGCCACCTACGCAACCTTGACGGAGAGCCGGAAGGCACTGAATCCTCGGAAGGGGACTAAGACCGGGGAGCAGTGCCGCCAGCGATTCCACTAGGTTGACGCTGGCCGGAAGGCACTGAATCCTCGGAAGGGGACTAAGACTGGTCTTCAATCAATAACAGACCTGCAAGATTTAATTTTGAGCCGGAAGGCACTGAATCCTCGGAAGGGGACTAAGACCGCTGCCGACCCGGATGTTAGCGCCGTTGATGAGTGTCGGCCGGAAGGCACTGAATCCTCGGAAGGGGACTAAGACTGATTGCATCCCTAACTTGCTGCCAAATAGCGTCATCACGCCGGAAGGCACTGAATCCTCGGAAGGGGACTAAGACGCACCACGCAATGCTCCGCACCGAACGCACGGAGTTTTTCGGGGCGCGCCGGAAGGCACTGAATCCTCGGAAGGGGACTAAGACGCACCGTCGCACCCTGGCGCAAATCGTCGATTTCCAGGCCGGCCGGAAGGCACTGAATCCTCGGAAGGGGACTAAGACGTCGTGGTACGCGCGTGCAGGCGGTTCTGGAGACTGGGCGCGCCGGAAGGCACTGAATCCTCGGAAGGGGACTAAGACTCTTCGTTGGATGAGGGCTATGGACGCACGCAGCATGCCGGAAGGCACTGAATCCTCGGAAGGGGACTAAGACTTATTACAATCGCTCCAGTTACAAAAACCTGCACTTGTGCCGGAAGGCACTGAATCCTCGGAAGGGGACTAAGACGTTTGGCCGGGTGGGGACAGGACGCTGGAACGCCAGCTAAAGCCGGAAGGCACTGAATCCTCGGAAGGGGACTAAGACCCGATACTGCGCACCGTGCAAGCCGCGCGTGGCGACTTGCCGGAAGGCACTGAATCCTCGGAAGGGGACTAAGACTCACTCAAGGATGGCGAGTTTATGGTTGGCACTGAGGTCTAGCCGGAAGGCACTGAATCCTCGGAAGGGGACTAAGACGCAAAGTAGAGAAACGTTGGCACAATGAACGTGTAGCGCCGGAAGGCACTGAATCCTCGGAAGGGGACTAAGACACTCGAAACAGCTTTCCCTTTTTTGTTGTAGCCAAACATAGGCCGGAAGGCACTGAATCCTCGGAAGGGGACTAAGACAAAGCGAGAGAGGATGGCGTCATGGTGGATGCCGTCTTTGCCGGAAGGCACTGAATCCTCGGAAGGGGACTAAGACCGCCATCACGTGCGGGTCGTTGGCAACGTGCGGCGTACTGGCCGGAAGGCACTGAATCCTCGGAAGGGGACTAAGACTAGATGCCGCTATGTCATCTTCTACCCCGGCTGGTGCGCCGGAAGGCACTGAATCCTCGGAAGGGGACTAAGACACGCCAGCGCGCCGCCCCCCAAAGTCCGCCCGGCCACAGCGCGCCGGAAGGCACTGAATCCTCGGAAGGGGACTAAGACACGCAGTGGGGCGACATCGTGAGCGGACCGACCGACCCGATATGCCGGAAGGCACTGAATCCTCGGAAGGGGACTAAGACGCAGGCGACAGCGCCTGTGTGTTCCTCTCGGTAGGCGGCCGGAAGGCACTGAATCCTCGGAAGGGGACTAAGACACACGGTGTCGCCGGACGCATACGCCTGATCGATGTTGGCCGGAAGGCACTGAATCCTCGGAAGGGGACTAAGACCGGCGGCGGTTGCACCCGCGCCGGTTGTGGTTGCCACTTCAGCCGGAAGGCACTGAATCCTCGGAAGGGGACTAAGACTAACGAAAACTAACGAAAACTAACTCGGATAATCGAAAAAGCCGGAAGGCACTGAATCCTCGGAAGGGGACTAAGACCTTCCCAATCTTGCCGCACGGATGGCGTGACGATCAAGCGCCGGAAGGCACTGAATCCTCGGAAGGGGACTAAGACCTGTACTCCGGCGTGATGGCGACGTATTCGACAGCGCCATGCCGGAAGGCACTGAATCCTCGGAAGGGGACTAAGACCGCCAGGTCTGCGCCGGTGAGCACGATGTTGACGGTCGAAGCAGCCGGAAGGCACTGAATCCTCGGAAGGGGACTAAGACTAGTCTCAATTGATTTAGGTACATTGTCAAGTCAACTGAGCCGGAAGGCACTGAATCCTCGGAAGGGGACTAAGACAGCAGTATCCGCCCATGATGGGTGTCTCACTGGATGCGCCGGAAGGCACTGAATCCTCGGAAGGGGACTAAGACACGACTCGCCGCAACGCTCCAGGTTGGCGACGAACCGGCCGGAAGGCACTGAATCCTCGGAAGGGGACTAAGACGATGGTAAACCGGGGCATGGTGTTTCAGGTGAGACAGGTAGGCCGGAAGGCACTGAATCCTCGGAAGGGGACTAAGACCGCTCAATCAGCAGACGGCGGCAGTGGTTGGCGGCGTTTTCGCCGGAAGGCACTGAATCCTCGGAAGGGGACTAAGACACTTTGTCGAAGACACAGCCACCGAAACGGAGGTGAAGCCAGCCGGAAGGCACTGAATCCTCGGAAGGGGACTAAGACGTAATCGCTGGTGTCGGCGTCGCTCTCGTGGAAGTCGATGTGCCGGAAGGCACTGAATCCTCGGAAGGGGACTAAGACGCACCGTCTCTTTGCGCTCTGCCAGCAGCGTGCGCAGGGCCGGAAGGCACTGAATCCTCGGAAGGGGACTAAGACTTTGTGTCCGCCGCAATGTAGAAAATCGTAAAACTATTCATCTGCCGGAAGGCACTGAATCCTCGGAAGGGGACTAAGACGTTTAGCCGCCCGGCTCGGTTGGTGTGGTTTAGGCGCCTGACCGCCGGAAGGCACTGAATCCTCGGAAGGGGACTAAGACTCAAGCAAGAATCGGTCAAGTGCGGCCCTTTCCGGATCTGTGCCGGAAGGCACTGAATCCTCGGAAGGGGACTAAGACGCTCATTGACGAAGTGAGATTAAAGTAATCTGCCCATACCTTCGCCGGAAGGCACTGAATCCTCGGAAGGGGACTAAGACGGACATTCGGCAAGCAGCGAAATCGAACCGCTGTTCCGTACAGCCGGAAGGCACTGAATCCTCGGAAGGGGACTAATAGACAAATCAAGTAAACATTGTACAAT
>CZCA01000044.1_pt1 | contig 17375 bp, 12 predicted proteins | sample 591981 | NCBI WGS metagenome assembly CZCA01 (sample SAMEA3556810, study PRJEB10932) | anaerobic digester metagenome
CCCAGGTAGGCGTTGATGACGTCCTGGTTGTTGCGCACTTCGTCCGGCGTGCCATCGCCGATCTTCTTGCCGTAATCGAGCACGACGACGCGGTCGGAGATGTCCATGACCACGCCCATGTCATGCTCGATCAGCACGATCGTGGTGCCGAACTGGTCGCTGATATCGAGGATGAAGCGGCACATGTCCTGCTTCTCCTCCACGTTCATGCCCGCCATCGGCTCGTCGAGCAGCAGGATCTGCGGCTCCATCGCCAGCGCGCGGCCGAGGTCGACACGCTTCTGCAGGCCGTAGGGCAGCGCACCCACCGGGGTCTTGCGGATGTGCTGGATCTCGAGGAAGTCGATGATCTCCTCGACCTTCTCGCGGTGGGCGATCTCCTCGCGCAGCGCCGGGCCGAGCCACAGCGCCTGCTGGAAGATGTTCGACTTCATCTTCAAGTTGCGCCCGGTCATGATGTTGTCGAGCACGCTCATGCCCTTGAACAGCGCGATGTTCTGGAAGGTGCGCGCGATGCCCTGCTGGGCCGCCATGTGCGGCTCCATCTTCTTGCGCTCCTGGCCGCGGAACAGGATCTTGCCTTCCTGCGGGTGATAGACCCCGTTGATCACGTTGAGCATCGAGCTCTTGCCTGCGCCGTTGGGGCCGATGATGGCGCGCACCTCGTGCTCGCGGATGTTGAAGCTGATGTCGGTCAGCGCCTTCACGCCCCCGAAGCGCAGCGAAATATTCTGCAGGTCGAGAATGACCTCGCCCTGGCGCCGGCCCGAGGTCGTGGCCGCTGCGGTGTTCATGTCGGTCATGTCCATTTCCCGTTGCCTCAGGCTGCGCGCTTGCCGGCCTGCGGCGTGAAGGTCTTCACTTCCTCGATGCGCAGGTCGGCCGAGACCTTGCCCGTGCGGCCGTCCTCGTACTTGACCTGGGTCTCGATGAACTGGCTCTTGCGCCCCTCGAACATCGCATCGATCAGCACACCGTACTTCTCGGCGATGAAGTTGCGCCGCACCTTGCGCGTACGGGTCAGCTCGCCGTCATCGGCATCGAGTTCCTTGTGCAGCACCAGGAAGCGCTTGATCTGCGAGCCGCTCATGTTGGGGTCGGCGGCGAGGTCGGCATTGACCTTCTCCACGCAGTCGCGAATAAGCTCGTACACCGCTGACTGCTGCGCCAGATCGGTGTAGCCCGAGTAGGCCATGCCCTTCTTCTCCGCCCAGTTACCCACCGCCTCGAGGTCGATGTTGATGAAGGCGGTGACGAAGTCCTTGCCGTTGCCGAAGGTCACCGCCTCCTTGATGTGCTGGAAGAACTTGAGCTTGTTCTCGATGTAGTTGGGCGCGAACATCGTGCCGTCGGCCATCTTGCCGACGTCCTTGGCGCGATCGATGATCTTCAGGTGGCCGTCCTCGTCGAAGAAGCCGGCGTCGCCGGTCATGAAATAGCCGTCGGCGTTGATCGACTCGGCGGTGGCATCCGGGCGCTTGTAGTAGGCCTTGAGCAGCATCGGCCCCTTGACCAGGATCTCGCCGTTGTCGGCGAGCTTGACCTCGACAAAGGGCGCCGGCTTGCCCACCGAATCGAGCTTGATCTGGCCGTCGGGCTGCAGGCACACGTAGGCGCAGGTCTCGGTCTGGCCGTAGAGCTGCTTCAGGTTGATGCCGATCGAGCGGTAGAAGCGGAAAAGATCCGGACCAATCGCCGCGCCGGCGGTGTAGGCGACGCGAATGCGGCTCATGCCGAGTACGTTCTTGAGCGGGCCGTACACGAGCAGGTTGCCCAGCCAGTACTGGAAGCGGTCGCCGCCCGACACCGGCTTGCCGTCGAGGATGTCGGCGCCGCAGCGGCGGGCGACGTCCATGAAGTGGTGGAAGATCTTGCGCTTGAATGCGCCTGCATCTTCCATGCGGATCATGACCTGGGTCAGCAGGTTCTCGAACACGCGCGGCGGGGCGAAGTAATAAGTGGGGCCGATTTCGCGCAGGTCGGTCATCACCGTCTCGCCCGACTCCGGGCAGTTGATCGTGAAGCCGGCGACCATCGCCTGCGCGAACGAGAACAGGTGGTCGCCCACCCAGGCCATCGGCAGGTAGGACAGGATGTCCTCGCGGTCGGTGAGCTTGTCGAACTGGATACCGCCGCGCGCCGCGGCGATGAAAGCGCCGTGGGTCTGGCACACGCCCTTGGGCTTGCCGGTGGTGCCCGAGGTGTACAGCATGATCGAGATATCGTCGGAGGCGCCCTTGTCGATCTCGCCCGTCAGGAAGTCGGGCTGATTGCGGTCGTGGATGCGCCCCATCTCCTGCAGCTCGTCCAGTCCCATCAGCAGGGTCTGGGTGTAGTGACACATGCCGCGCGCGTCGTCATAGATCACATGCTCGAGCATCGGCGCATCGGGCTGGATCTCGATCATCTTGTCGACCTGCTCCTGGTCCTCGACGATCGCGAACTTGATCTCGGCGTCCTGCAGCACGTAGACCATCTCCTGCGCCACCGCGTCCTGGTACATCATCACCGGGATGCCGCCGAGGCACTGGCAGGCCGCGACCGACCAGTACAGGCGGGGGCGGTTGTCACCCACCACCGCGAGGCGGTCGCCGCGCTTGAACCCGAGCTGCGCCAGCCCGCAGGCAATGGCACGGACGTTCTCGGCCACCTGCGCCCAGGTGTAGGTCTGCCAGATGCCGTATTCCTTCTCGCGCATCGCCGGATGCTGCGGGCGAACCTTCGCGTGGTGCATCAGGTAACGCGGGAAGGTGTCCAGTCCCGCATCGCCCTGCCCGTGGTCGGACGCGCTCGTGCGTGTGTCCATTCCACACTCCTCCTTTGGTCTTGTCCTGTCTGTCTCCGCACCCGGGCCCATGGTGTGTTTTTTGAAGGCCCCGGCGGGACGCGAAAGCGCGTCCGATCCAGTTCAGGCTGGAGTGTGGCAAGCCACCTTTGCGCAACTGTTTGTGGAATGTACTGAATTGTTGCAGGCGGGACGGATGCCCTCACCGGCTCAGGCGGGTAAGGCGATCCGGTACTGCGACTTGCCGCCCTTCTTGGCCTCGTACATCGCGGCATCCGCACGCCGCAGCAGCTCGGCGAGCTGCTCGGGCGCGTAGTGCGCAGACGCGACGCCGATGCTGGCGCGCAACGCGAGCCCACGCCCGCGAGCAACGAACTGCGTCGTGTTCGTGGCTCGCGTACGGACGGATGCGGATTCAGGGCTCAAGGCGCCACAGGACCTTCGCGCGCGGATCGAGCGCCTCGGCCTCCACATAGGTCACCGCGTTACGATCGGCGAGCACGACTGCGAGGGCGTCCTTGCTCGAGGGCAGCCGCGGCGGAGGCTGCGTGCGCCCCGAGAACCTGAGACGTGCCCAGTACGCATTGATCTCTGAAATGTCGCGCCCGATCAGCCGTCGGTAAAAGGGCTCGCGCAGCGACTCCACCTCGACGGCGGTGACCGGTTCGCCATTCGGCAGCCGCTTCAGCCGGCCGAGAAATACATGGGCGACCTGCTCGCGACTGAGCGGTCCGATCATGCTCTCGGGGTGCGCGACGACGAGGAGCTGTTCCGCGCAGGCGGGGTTGAAGGTTGAGCCAACGATGACGGCCACGAGCACAGGAACGAACTTCAGGGTCATGAACTTCGACATGGGCCCCTCAGAACACGAAATCCAGCGTCGCCGAGAACAGCGTGAACGACCGCGCACCGGTTCGATAGCCAGCGTCGTCGAGCAGGGAGGACGAGCGCTTGGCGTCGATGCGGTCAGCCTGGAGCTTGAGCGCGGCATTGTCGGCGAAGTCGTAGCGTACCCCGATGCCGGCGGTGCGCTGCTCGTGACGAATGTAGCTGTTCACCGTGTCCCACCCTGCGCGCAAGGCATCCACGGCGGGGTGCACGCCGGCGGGTAATACCAGTTGACGCTCCACCGGATCGATGATGCTGCGCGACCAGGTCACGAACGGCTTCCAGTTCCCGATGCGGTAGGCCGCGGTCGCCCCAAGGCCCCAGCCTTCGAAACCTGGATACACGCTCATCGACATGTCGGTGCCCACCAGCTGCAGGGAATAGGGGCCACGCTCCCAGCCGATGCCAAAGCCAAGGTAAGAGATCCGGTTCGAGTCCGCGATCTCCGCAGCCCGCGCAGCCGCCTTCGCGTCCCAAGGTGCGGGCAGTAGTGCGCCTGCCGTCATCAGGCCCTTCCGGAGCTCTTCATGCCCATAACCCCGCGAGGTGAGCATGCTGCCCCAGGACAGCTTCAGGCTGAGCGCTTCGCCGACCCAGTCCAGCGTGGCCCCGAAAGTACGCCCCTTCTCGAGATCGGATACCACATCATTCAGGTAGACCTCCCCGCGCGTGCGGCCACCGAAGAGCTTGAAACGCAGCAACCCGGAACCCAGCGAGTGCTGCAAGGCGGCGTCGACGCCATCGAAGGTGTCGAATGTGAGCCGCCCATACACATCCGCATAGGGCCGCACCGTTGTGTACGCGTAGCCGACATGGCGCGAATCGCCGTCGAGATAGATGTCGACCGCCATGCGTCCGAAGCGCAACTCGGACCAGTCGTTGGGTGCGTACTTGACGAAGGCCCAGGTCAGCTGCGGCGTCCATTTTCGATCGACGTCCTGCCGGGTGACAGCCTGGGCCATGACCGACCAGCGCGAATCGAGCACCCCATTGACCTGCACGCCGAGCACGCTGTCGTTGCGGATCTCGACATGCCCCTCGCGTACCCCGGCGCGCTGATCGACGCTGCGCCGAAAGCGCGTGTTGTCTTCTTCGTGATACGCGGCGCCGAGCGTCCCGAAGCCGTTGATCGCCCAACGTACGGTGGACGCGCCGTCCATCCCGGCGGCGTGCGCCTTCACGCCCGACAGACCCCCGAAGCAGGTCAGCGCGGCCAGCGCCGTGACGATCTTCTTCATTCCGGCACTAATCATTAAATTTTTTTCTTTTAAAAAACATCAACTTCAAGCATCAAAAACACCCAGGTCGCGCATTATTCCTCAACGACATGGCAGATCCCTGACGCAGATCACGTCTGGCGCGTTTTCTTCAGGATTCTGACGGATTCGCGCTAGACTCCCCGCGATGCGACCACCCGGAACGGGTGCCCGCACGACGCCACGCACTCGGGAAGATTCGTCGATGGAACGCAAGGAATTCACCAAACCCGTCCACGTCACCACCTGGATGGCCGTCTTTCTCGCGCTGGTGGCGCTCCTCGCCGCCGCGCTCGTGCCGCAACTCAAACACGCCTTCATCGCCAATGCCGCATTCAACGGCGTGATCCTCTTCGTGCTGGCGGTCGGCATCGTGGTCAACCTGCGCCAGGTATGGCGCCTGCAACGTGAAGTTTTGTGGATCGAGGACTTCCACCGCGCGGAGCCGGAGGCACTACAGGGCAACCTTCGCCCGGTGCTGCTGGCGCCGATGGCGCGCCTGCTGTCGAGCCGCAAACGTGGCCAGTTCCATCTGTCGCCCGCCTCCACCCGCTCCATCCTCGACAGCGTGCAGATCCGCCTCGAGGAGCAGCGCGACCTTTCGCGCTACCTGATCGGGCTACTCATCTTCCTCGGCCTGCTCGGCACCTTCTGGGGCCTGCTCACCACCATCCGCGCGATCGGCGAGATCATCGGCGGCATGAGCGTGGGCACCGATCCGGTGGCGATGTTCGAGGCGCTCAAGACCAAGCTCGACGCGCCGCTCGGCGGCATGGCCACCAGCTTCTCGACCTCGCTCTTCGGCCTCGCCGGCTCGCTCATCGTCGGCTTCCTCGACCTGCAGTCGGGCCACGCGCAGAACCGCTTCTACAACGAGCTCGAAGAATGGCTGTCGCACATGACCAAGCTGCCATCGGCCGTGGGCATGGAAGGCGAAGGCAATGTGCCCGCCTACGTGCAGGCCCTGCTCGAGCAGACCGCCGAGAGCATCGAGCGCATGCAGCGCTCCGCGGTGGAATCCGAACGCGAACGCCGCGCCACCACCGAGCACCTGGGCGAACTGAACAACCAGCTCACCCGCCTTGCCGACCTCATCACCCGCGAATCGCGCGACCTCTCCGCGCTGTCGGCCACCCAGGACGACCTGCGCGGGCTGATCCGCCAGCTCGCCCAGCAGCCGGCGCAGGGCGCGCAGTTCTCCGAGGATCTGCGTGCCGAGCTGCGCCTGCTGTCGCGCACCATCGGCGCCGCGCTCGGTGGCGCGGGCGGCAGCAAGGCGGACTGAGTCATGGCCCGCCTCGCCCGCCGCCGGCCGCTCGACTTCTGGCCCGGCTTCGTCGACGCCATCGCCTCGCTACTGATGGTGATGGTGTTCGTGATCCTGATCTTCGTGATCGGCCAGTTCGTGCTCGCCGACGCGGTGAGCGGCCGCGATCGGGCGCTTGCCGAGCTCAACGCCGAACTCGCCGCGCTCGCCCAGACCTTGAGCCTGGAGAAATCCGCCCGCGAGCGCGCCGATCTGCAGGTGGGCGAACTCAGCGCCTCGCTCAGCGCTTCGGAGCGCGAGCGCGAAGCCTTGGGCACCGAGCTGCTCACCGCACGCGACGAGCTCCACGCGGCCCAGGATGAAGCCAAGGCGCAGCGCGAGGAGGCCGGTCGCCTCGCCGCCGACATCGCCGCACTGCAAAGGCTCAAGGCAGAGCTCGAAGCCGAGGCGGCACGGCTCGCCAGCGCTCTCGACACCTCGGAGCGTGGCCTCAAGGAGCAGCAGGAGATGTCAGCGGCCGCGATCGCCCAGGTCGAACTGCTCAACCGCCAGCTCGCCGCAGTGCGTGAGCAGCTCGAGCAGCTCAACGCCGCACTCGACGCCGCGCGGCTCGCCGCAAAGGACAAGGACCTGAAGATCGAGGAACTCGGCCGCGAGCTCAACCTCGCGCTGGCCGCCCGGGTGCAGGAACTCGCCCGCTACCGCTCGGAGTTCTTCGGCCGCCTGCAGGCCGTGCTCGGCAAGCGCAAGGACATCCAGATCGTCGGCGACCGCTTCGTGTTCTCGAGCGAAGTGCTGTTCCCCACCGCATCCGACGAGGTCAGCGCCGACGGCATGATCCAGCTCACCCGCCTGGCCGAGACGCTGAAGACGCTCGCCGCTGAAATCCCCGACGACCTGCCCTGGGTGCTACAGGTAGACGGCCACACCGACCGCCGGCCGATCGCCACCGCCCGCTTCCCCTCCAACTGGGAGCTGTCCACCGCGCGCGCGCTGGCGATCGTGAAGTTCCTGCGCGCGCAGGGCATCCCACCTCAGCGCCTGGCCGCGACCGGCTACGGCGAATTCCATCCGCTGGATACGCGCAACAGCGAAGAGGCCTACGCGCGCAACCGCCGCATCGAACTCAAGCTCACCAGCCGCTGACGCCCCGTGTCCGGGCCGTGACCGCCTCAGCTGCGCGGGGACGCGCGCCCCGCCTGCTCGAGGTCCTGTACCACCACCGACAGCGCCTCGGTGGAGATCAGCACCTCGATCAGCGACAGCACCAGCGAGAGCGCAAGCGTCACGATGCTGATGCCGAACATCCACTGCCCCGCGGCCTGCGCCTCGACGAAGAGCGCGAACATCGACAGCGCGCACAGCAGGAAACTCAGCACGCCGAAGCCCTGCATGTACTGCGTCAACACGATCCGGCGCTTGAGCCCGGGCAACTGGCACTGCACCAGTGGCGCGCCGCGGTCCGCAGACACGTTGAGCTGGCGGATCACCTGCGCCAGGGTCAGAAAGCGGTTGGTGTAGGCGAGCAGTAGCAGCGAGATCGCCGGAAAGAGCAGAGCGGGCGTGGTCAGGTTCATGGCGGGTCGGACCGAGGGCGAACGAGCCCGCATTCTAGCCCCCGATTTCATCGGGTTCAGACCCCATTGAAATCACTCGGCAGAACTTGCACGCGCAGGAGTGCGGTCATGCCGGGCGCAAAAAAAACGGCGCCGAAGCGCCGTGTCCCAGTTGGGAGAGGGGGAGGAAACCTGTCTGCTTACATGCTGCGGCGATACTGGCCGCCGACCTTGTACAGCGCCTCGGTGATCTGGCCGAGCGAGCAGTAACGCACCGCGTCGACCAGCACTTCGAACACGTTGGTGTTCTCGATCACGGCCTGCTGCAGCTTGGCCTGCCACTTGGGCGCCTCGGCCTTGTTGCGGGCGTGGAAGTCGGTCAGGCGCTTCAACTGACCCTGCTTTTCTTCCTCGGTCGAACGGGCGAGTTCGATTTCCTGCTGAGCCTGGCCCTTCGGGTTGAGGAAGGTGTTCACGCCGATGATCGGGTAGGAGCCGTCGTGCTTCTTGTGCTCGTAGTAGAGCGACTCCTCCTGGATCTTGCCGCGCTGGTAGCCGGTTTCCATCGCGCCGAGCACGCCGCCACGCGACGCGATGGCCTCGAACTCCTTGAGCACCGCTTCTTCGACGAGGTCGGTGAGTTCCTCGATGATGAAGGCGCCCTGGTTCGGGTTCTCGTTCTTGGCCAGGCCCCACTCGCGGTTGATGATGAGCTGGATCGCCATCGCGCGCCGCACGGACTCTTCGGTCGGCGTGGTGATCGCCTCGTCGTAGGCGTTGGTGTGCAGCGAGTTGCAGTTGTCGTAGATCGCGATCAGCGCCTGCAGCGTGGTGCGGATGTCGTTGAAGTCCATCTCCTGCGCGTGCAGCGAGCGGCCCGACGTCTGCACGTGGTACTTCAGCTTCTGGCTGCGCTCGTTGGCGCCGTACTTGTTCTTCATCGCCACCGCCCAGATGCGGCGGGCGACACGGCCGATCACCGAGTACTCGGGGTCCATGCCGTTGCTGAAGAAGAAGCTCAGGTTGGGCGCGAAATCGTCGATGTGCATGCCACGCGCCAGGTACGACTCGACGTAGGTGAAGCCGTTCGACAGCGTGAAGGCGAGCTGGCTGATCGGGTTCGCACCGGCTTCGGCGATGTGGTAACCCGAGATCGACACCGAGTAGAAGTTCTGCACCTTGTTATGGACGAAGTACTCCTGGATGTCGCCCATCATCTTCAGCGCGAACTCGGTGCTGAAGATGCAGGTGTTCTGGCCCTGGTCTTCCTTCAGGATGTCGGCCTGCACCGTGCCGCGCACGGTCGACAGCGTCCAGGCCTTGATCTTGGCGTACTCGTCCTCGGTCGGGTCGCGGCCGTTGTCGGCCTTGAACTTGGCGACCTGCTGGTCGAGCGCGGTGTTGAAGAAGAAGGCGAGGATGATCGGCGCCGGGCCGTTGATCGTCATCGACACCGAGGTGGTCGGCGCGCACAGGTCGAAGCCGTCGTACAGCACCTTCATGTCGTCGAGCGTGGCGATCGACACGCCAGAGTTGCCGATCTTGCCGTAGATGTCCGGACGCAGGTCGGGGTCGCAGCCGTACAGGGTCACCGAGTCGAACGCCGTCGACAGGCGGTGCGCCGGCATGCCCTCGGACACCTTCTTGAAGCGGCGGTTGGTGCGGAAGGCGTCGCCCTCGCCCGCGAACATGCGGGTCGGGTCCTCGCCCTCGCGCTTGAACGCAAACACGCCGGCGGTGTAGGGGAAGGAGCCCGGGACGTTTTCCTTCATCAGGAACTTGAGCGTCTCGCCCTCGTCCTCGAAGCTGGGCAGCGCCACCTTGCGGATCTTGCTGCCCGCCAGCGAGGTGTGTGTGAGCTGGGTGCGGATCTCCTTGTCGCGGATCTTCACCACGTACTCGTCGGCGGCGTACAGCGCCTTCTCGGTCGGCCACTGCTCGAGCAGCTTCTTCGCCTGCGGAGTGAGCTCGCCGTCCTTCCAGTTGATCAGCTCGTCGAACGAACCGGCATCCTTGCCGCACTGCTCGAACAGGCCCTTGGCGATCTTCAGCGACTGGCGCTCGCGCGCGACGCGAGCCTGCTGCTCGATGTGCTTGTGGTAGCCGCGCACGGTGTCGGCGATCTCGGCGAGGTAGCGCGTGCGGTCGGCGGGGACGATGGCGCGACCTTCGGACGAGGCGCGCACCTTGACCACCGGCAGCTTGCTCTTGGCGACCTTGAGGCCCTTGCCCACGAGGGCGGGCAAGACGGCCTGGTAGAGCGCGGTGACGCCGTCGTCGTTGAAGCGCGCGGCCATGGTGCCGAACACCGGCATCTCTTCGGGGCGCTGGTTGAACAGCTCGCGGTTGCGCTGGTACTGCTTGGCGACGTCGCGCAGCGCGTCCAGCGCGCCCTTGCGGTCGAACTTGTTGATGGCGACGAAGTCGGCGAAGTCGAGCATGTCGATCTTCTCGAGCTGGCTGGCGGCACCGAACTCCGGGGTCATGACGTACAGCGACAGATCGACGAAGGGCACGATCGCGGCGTTGCCCTGGCCGATGCCGGAGGTCTCGACGATGACGAGGTCGAAGCCCGCGAGCTTGCACGCGGCGATGACCTCGGGCAGCGCGGCGGAGACCTCCGAGCCGGTGTCGCGGGTGGCGAGCGAGCGCATGTAGATGTTGGCGTGCTCGATCGCGTTCATGCGGATGCGGTCGCCGAGCAGCGCGCCGCCGGTGCGCTTGCGCGAGGGATCGATGGAGACGATGGCGAGCTTGAGCTTGTCGTCCTGGTCAAGGCGGAAGCGGCGCACCAGCTCGTCGGTGAGCGAGGACTTGCCCGCGCCGCCGGTGCCGGTGATGCCGAGCGTCGGCACCTTGGTCTTGGCCGCGGCCTCGATCAGCGCCTTCTTGACCTCGTCGCCGTAGCCGCCGTTCTCCAGCGCGGTGATGATCTGCGCCAGCGCGCGGCGATCGCCGGCGGCGAGCGCCTTGAGCACCGCGTCGGCCTTCTGCGGCGCGGCCTTGGCGACGTCGACGTCGCAGCGCTCGACGACGCTGTTGATCATGCCCTGCAGGCCCATCTTGGCGCCGTCTTCGGGCGAGAAGATGTGGGTGACGCCGTACTCGTGGAGTTCCTTGATCTCGGCCGGCACGATCACGCCGCCACCGCCGCCGAAGACCTTGATGTGCTCACCGCCGTTGGCGCGGAGCAGGTCGATCATGTACTTGAAGAACTCGACGTGACCGCCTTGGTAGCTGGTGATGGCGATGCCCTGCACGTCTTCCTGCAGCGCGGCATTGACGATCTCGCCGACCGAACGGTTGTGGCCGAGGTGGATGACCTCGGAGCCGGTCGACTGCAGGATGCGGCGCATGATGTTGATCGAGGCGTCGTGGCCGTCGAACAGCGCCGCTGCGGTGACGAAACGCACCTTGTTCTTCGGCTTGTAGGGCGAGAGCTTGTGGGCAACGCTCAGATCGGTCATGTCGTTCGTCTCCGGGTGGATGGATATCTTGCAATCTTAGAAGGGTGTTCTGCCCGGCGCCATTGCGCTTGCGGACGTCGATCGTGCAAAATCCGCCAACCATGCCATCCCCTGCGGCGTGCGCCGCACCCCTACCGTTGGATCCCGCATGCCCGACGCCGCGCCCCGCACCGCCCCTGCACCCCGCCCACGGCGCAGCCGGGCCACGGTCGCGCCCGGCTTCGTCACCGGCATGCTCGCCGGCCTCGCCCACCGCGGCCACGACCCCGCTCCGCTGCTGGCACGCGCCGGCATCGACCTTGCAGATACGGCCAGCCGCATCCCGGTCGAGCGCTACGCCCTGCTCTACAACCTGTGCATCGAGGCGCTCGAGGACGAGGCCTTCGGCCTGCTCCCCGAGCCGATGCGCCCGGGCAGCTTCGAGTTCCTCTGCCGCGCGATGCTCGGCGCGCCCACCCTCGGCGAAGCGCTTGCGCGCGCCATCCGCTTCCTGCGCATCGTGCTGCCCGCCTTCCAGATTGCGCTGGAACGCGACGGTGCGCGCGCCGAGCTGCTGATCGACGACGCCGGCAGCCTCGGCCCGGCGCGCGATGCGCCCGCGCGCGTGTTCGCCTACGAGTGGCTGCTGCGCCTGGTGCACGCTGTGGCGAGCTGGTTCGTCGGCCGCGGCCTCGCGCTCGACGCGGTCGCCTTCCCCTACCCCCGCCCGCCGCATGCTGACGACTACGCGCTGGTCTACACCGAGCGTTCAAGCTTCGACGCCCCGCGCCTCGCCGCCCGCCTGCAGGCCAACCTGCTCGAGTTGCCGCTGCGCCGCGACGATGCAGCGCTGGCCGGCTTCCTGGAGGGTGCGCCGGGCAAGATCACCATGCTGTACCGGCGCGACCGCGAGATGGTGTTCCGCGTCCGCGACCTGCTGCGCGCCGCCCTGCCGGAGAACCTCGCGCTCGAGGAGGTGGCGGACCGCCTGCACCTGTCGCCACGCACGCTGCACCGCCGGCTCGAGGAGGAAGGCGCGAGCTTCCGCACCATCAAGGAAGCGACCCGGCGCGACATCGCCTACGCCCGCCTGACCAAGACGACGCAGCCGATCGCACGCATCGCCGCCGATCTCGGCTATGCGGACACCTCGACCTTCTATCGCGCGTTCGTGTCCTGGTCGGGGGTGTCGCCCGAACGATTCCGCCAGCAGCTGGCCCAACGTGAGCCCTCGACGCAGCCCCCGCGCGCCATGCACAGCCGAGCAGCGGATTGACGGAGCGCCAAGAACATGACGAGCGCACTGCCACACGGCGCAATAAGCTCATTTGCCGTTGACGTTAACGTCACATCTTGAGCACCATGCGCCGCCACGCGCGCGTGCGCAACGAGAACCAGGCCACAGCCGCAACCTGCGCGTTTGTGCAAAGATCGCATCGCTCCCACCACGACGGAGACCGCCACTCATGGCGAAAGCCGACCAGGAAGGCATCCCCTACTCCGCGCTGTCGCCTGAGCAGCGCCGGCGTTACGACCTGCTGCTCGCGGGACTCGATCTGCTCGACCAGGCGATCGCGGTGTTCGACGCCACGCCGAAACTGGTGACCTGGAACAAGGCGATGCTGCGTCTGCTGGATTTCCCCGAATCCATGGTCCGCGTCGGCACCCCGTTCGAGGACTTCGCACGCTTCAACGCCGAACGTGGCGAATACGGCCCGGGCGACGTCGAGACGCTGGTGCGCGAGCGCGTCGCCGCCGCACGCAGCTTCCAGCCACACTACGTCGAGCGCGCCCGGCCCAACGGCCGCATCCTCGCCATCCGCGGCGTACCGATCCCCAACCTGGGCTTCGTGTCGCTGTGGACCGACATCACCGAGCAGCGCCACTACGCCGAGGTCATCGAACAGCAGAACGCGCAGCTCGAGGCGCGCGTGCGCGAGCGCACCGCCGAGCTCGAAGCCGCCAACCTGCGCCTGGAACAGGCCAACATCGAGATCGATGACATTGCCGATGCCCTGCGCCGCAGCGAGAACCGCCTGCAGCTGATCATCGACTCGATCCCGGCGCTGATCGCCTACGTCGACCGCGACGACATCTACCGTTTCGCCAACAAGGGCTACGCGGAGTGGTTCGGGCTCACCAAGGACTCGATCACCGGTCGCAACATCGAGGACGTCTTCGGGGCCGAGGCCTTCGAACAGATCCGCCCCCACCTCGAACGCGCGCGCGCAGGCGCGCAGGTCAGCTATGAATACGCCCGCCAGCGCGCCGACGGCCGGATCGTCCATGCGCGCAGCGTGGTGGTACCCGAGCTCGACGGCGAAGGGCGGACGGTCGGCTTCTTCGTGATGTCGATCGACATCACCGAGCAGAAGGCGAGCCAGGCGGCCCTTGTCCAGGCGCAGAAGATGGAGGCCGTGGGCCAGCTCACCGGCGGTCTCGCGCACGACTTCAACAACCTGCTCACCATCATCATCGGCAACCTGTCCGCCCTGCAGCAACGCATCGGCGCCGGTGCGGGGGCCGAGTTCGTCGATCCGTCGCTGCAGGCCGCCCGGCGCGGAGCCGAACTGATCCGGCGGCTACTCACCTTCTCGCGCCGCCAGACGCTGGCGCCAACCGCGGTCGAAGTGGGGGCGCTCGTCCACAACATGACCCACCTGCTCGCGCGCACGCTGGGCGAGACCATCCGCATCCATCTGCGCCTGCCGAGCACGCCGCTCCATGCCCTGGTCGATCCGCACCAGCTCGAGAACGCCATCCTCAACCTCGCGATCAACGCACGCGACGCCATGCCCGAAGGCGGGGAACTGACGATCGCGGTGACGCTGCGCCAGCTCGATGCCGCGCTCGCCGGCGTGGTCGAGGTTCCGCCCGGTGACTACGTACAGATCGACATCAGCGACACCGGCAAGGGGATCGAGCCGGCGGTGCTGCAGCGCGTCTTCGAGCCGTTTTTCACGACAAAGCCCTTCGGCAGCGGCAGCGGCCTCGGCCTGTCGATGGTGTATGGCTTCGTTCGCCAGTCGGGCGGCAACATTCGCATCCGCAGCACCATCGGTCGCGGCACCCATGTGCGCTTCGTGCTGCCGACCACGAGCGCGCGGGCGTGCGTGGAGCCGTCGCCGCAGGCCGCCGAACAACTGCAGCAGCAACCGCCCATCGACGGCCCCGCGCTGCTGGTCGAGGACGAGCCCGAGGTACGCAAGGTCCTGCGCATGCAGCTGACCGGGCTGGGCTATGCCGTCATCGAGGCAGCCGACGGCGTAGAGGCCCTCGGGTTGCTGCAGAACGTGAGCGACATCGCCCTGCTGGTGAGCGACACCGTGATGCCGGGCGGCATCGGCGGACGCGACCTGGCACGGCGTGCGCGGGCCCTGCGTCCCGACCTGCCCATCCTGCTCGTCACCGGCTACGCCAGCGAGAGCGCCGCGATCGACGACCTGCCCGGCGACATACCCACGCTGCGCAAACCCTTCGACCAGCAGAGCCTCGCCACCGCCCTCTCTGCCCTGCTGAGCCCCAAACCCTCCAAGGAGGCCGAGCCGCAATGCCCATGAGCCCGACCGACCGCCAACCGCCGCCCCCCTGCCAGCCGACCCTCTTCGTCCTCGAGGATGACCCGGAAATCGCGCGTCTGATCTGCATGAGCCTCAGCGAATACGGCTTCCGATGCGAGCACATGAGCACAGGCCGCCAGTTGCTCGCTCGCGCCCGCCAGTCAGCGCCCGACCTGTGCATCGTCGACCTCGGCCTGCCCGACATGGACGGCATGCAGGTGGTGCGCGAACTGCAGGACGGCAGCCCGTGCGCGGTCCTGATCCTGACCGGGCGCAACGACGTCACCGACCGTGTGCTGGGCCTCGAACTGGGCGCGGACGACTACATCATCAAGCCCTTCGAGCCGCGCGAGCTGGTCGCGCGCGTTCGCTCGATCCTGCGCCGCTATCAGCGTGCGCCGACCCCCGATACCGCGAGCGAGCGCAACCTCGCGCGCTTCGCCGGCTGGACCTTCGATGCCAGCCGGCACGCCCTGACCGCGCCCGACGGGCGCGAGATCTCGCTCTCGGCCGCCGAGGCCGGCCTGCTCGCGACGCTGCTGCGGCGGCCGAACAAGATCCTCTCGCGGGAACAGCTGCTCGGCGAGCGCGAGGTCGATCCATTCGACCGCAGCATCGACGTGCGCATCTCGCGCCTGCGCCGCAAGCTCGACGATGACCCGCATAACCCGAAGCTGATCAAGACGGTCTACGGCGCCGGCTATCTGTTCTCGGCCCAGGTGGAATGGAAGTGACCCGGCGGGGAAGTGACCAGGCGAGCGACCGTGGCGCGCAGCGCGAGCCTGCCATGGCTATAATTATGCATTTCCGAATTCAGCCAACCAGGAAGCTGCCATGTCCCAACGTCCCTTCAAGATCCTCGGCATCCAGCAGATCGCCATCGGCGGCCCGAGCAAGGAAAAGCTCAAGACCCTGTGGGTCGACATGCTCGGCCTCGAGGTCACCGGCAACTTCGTCTCCGAGCGCGAGAACGTCGACGAGGACATCTGCGCCATGGGCAGCGGCCCGTTCAAGGTCGAAGTCGACCTGATGCAGCCGCTCGACCCGGAGAAGAAGCCTGCGGTGCACACCACCCCGCTCAACCACGTCGGCCTGTGGGTGGACGACCTGCCGAAGGCGGTGGAATGGCTGAGCGCCAACGGCGTGCGCTTCGCGCCGGGCGGCATCCGCCGCGGCGCGGCCGGCTTCGACATCACCTTCCTGCACCCGAAGGGCAACGATGAGTTCCCGATCGGCGGTGAAGGCGTGCTGGTCGAGCTGGTGCAGGCGCCGCCCGAAGTGGTCGAGGCCTTCGCGCGCCTCGCTGGCTGAGGCCCGTCGGAGCTCGGCCTGCGATGCGCTCCCGAGTTCAGCGCCCCGATGCCCGCCGATGAGGCCGGCGACCGCGCGGGCGCTGGATTTCGCCTTGCTGCCGTCTATGCTCACAGTGTGTTGACAGTCCCGGGCGGCCGACAGCGGCCACGTTCGGCCAGTCTTGACCTTGAGGAGGCGTGCACCATGAGCGAAGAACGCAAGCAATGGATCTGCAGCACGCTCGACGTCGAGGGCGGCGAGCGGGTGGCAGGCTCGCCGACCATGCCGGTGTCGATGGGCGTGGCGGCGAAGAAGAAGCTGTGGAAGCCGGGCACCGAGCTCAAGGTGCGCTTTCTCGAGGGCGCGCCGGCGCTGCACGCGCGTGTGCTGCAGACGGCGGCGGCCTGGTTCGTCGATGGCGTGCGCCTGAAGCTGTCCGCGGCCCAGGGTGGCGAGCCGGCCCACATCCGCATCGCCTTCAACCCCAATGGCGGCTCGTGGTCGTACATCGGCACCGACGGCCTGGGCATCCACCCCTCGCAGCCGACGATGAACCTCGGCTGGGCCATGCTCGACACCGCCGAGCACGACTTCTGCAGCGTGGTCATCCACGAGTTCGGCCATGCGCTCGGCCTGCTGCACGAGCACAACCACCCGGAAGCCCGCATCAAGTGGAACCGCGCGGCGGTGTATGCCGACCTCGAGGGGCCGCCCAACTACTGGGACCGGCGCACGATCGACTACAACGTCTTCGCCCGCTTCGACGCCTCGAACGTGATCACCACCGACTTCGACCAGGCCTCGGTGATGATCTACACCATTCCGGCGCGGTGGACGGTGGATGGCAAGAGCTTCATGCCCTCGTGGACGCTGTCAGCGGGCGATGTCGCCACGATCCGCAAACTGTACGCCTGATGCCGCATGCGGCCGACTGGCGCGTGGAAGGCGACGTCATCATCCTGGGCGCGCTGCGCCTGACCGTGGAGCGCATCGCCGCGTCGCACTGGCGGGCGGACGAGCGCCTGCGCAGCTGGGGGCAGTTGCCGCTGCAGCGCGAGCACGACACGGTGCTGGCGCCCTGCGCAGCGGACGAATGCCTGTGGCTGGGCGCCTGGCTGGAAGAAGACATGCTGGAGGATCCTGCGGTGTCCGCCAGCCCGGCCCGTATCACGCTGCGTGACCCGGCCAATGGCGGGCATGCGGTGGCCGCGCTGCCGGCGGCCTACCAGCTCGGCACCCTGCGCAACGCGCTCGACGAGCCCGCACCGCTGCAGCTCGCGCGCCCGCTTGCGAGCCGGCGCCTGCGGCTTGTGCTCGAAATGGG
>CZCA01003221.1_pt1 | contig 17339 bp, 18 predicted proteins | sample 591981 | NCBI WGS metagenome assembly CZCA01 (sample SAMEA3556810, study PRJEB10932) | anaerobic digester metagenome
GTTCCTATAGTGTGCCATGGAGTAGCCGATAAGTATTTGGCCCTGACTTTTTGTCAAACCGCCGGTATACTCCTGAAATGGTTTAGAGATAACTTCTGCGAGATAGAAATCCAGGAAGCAGCCAGAAGCAATGAAGATGTCTATGACATCTTGACTCGGAAAGCAAGACCGGATTCTATAAACAAAAGACTGATAATCCTGCCTCACTTTGGCGGCGCCACAAGCCCGGTTGTTAATCCGGACGCTTCAGGGGTTATCTTCGGATTGAATCTGGACACCAACAAAGGCGACATAGTCAAAGGTATTATGGAAAGTGTGGCGTTCTTGCTCAAAGAAAACTACACTTTTCTGCTGAACAGTGGATTTCACATTGATAAGGTGAGATCCCTCGGCGGGGGCGCCAAGAGTCCTTTTTGGCTGCAAATAAAGAGCGATGTTTTGAACAGGGAGTTTGAGACAATAGAGAGTGAAGAATCGACCTCCCGGGGCTGCGCTTTTTTGGCTGGAAAACAGTTAGGGCTTTATGACGACCTTGATGAGATCTGTCGAAAGATCAAGACCAAAGATTGTTACAGACCTGATCCTCGGAAAGTTGAGATATACGAACAGAAGTATCGTTTATATCTGGATCTATATAATTCCCTGGGTGAGGTATTCAAGAAATCCAGTCGCTATTAGGATATACATTTAGAGGAAGAGGTGTAGACGAATGAAGGCAGTTGTTTTCGAGGCACCAAATACGCTCAAAATAAAAGAGGTGAAAACACCCAGACCCGGAGATAATGAGGTTGTTGTCAAGGTAGAAGCAAGCGGTGTTTGTGCTTCAGATATTCATATCCTAAAAGGAGACTTCATAGGCAGTGATCCGTACCCTTTGATTCCAGGCCATGAGTTTTGCGGGACAATTGTTGAAAAGGGTAAGAACGTCGAGAATTTCGATGTGAATGACCCTGTTGCCATAGACCCGGTAATACCGTGTGGCAAGTGTTACTACTGCAGGAGGAATGAGCAAAACCACTGTATCAACTTTAACGGGCTGGGGGATACCATTGCAGGCGGATTTGCCGAGTATGTGCTTGTCCCGGAAGCGAATTTATTCCACTTCGAGAACGTGTCTTTTGAGGAGGCTTCCCTGGCTGAGCCACTGGCCTGCGTGCTTTATGGTCATAAGCGGGCGCCTGTCCATTTAGGTGATGATGTCTTGATATTTGGGGCAGGATCTCTTGGACTGTTACACTTGCAGGTTGCCAGACATAGCGGAGCTGCAAATATTACTGTCTGTGATCTGAAGAAGGACAAATTGGCACTGGCCGGAGAGCTTGGAGCAGACTATGTCATAAATCCCCGTGAAGAGGACGAAGACTCCCCACTAAAGTATGCGCCTCAGGGATATGATGTGGTTATTGATGCAACCGGATCTCCGAGAGTTGTTGAGAATGCAATTAAGTTCATCAAAAACAAGGGTACGTTGATGGTTTTCGGTGTTTGTCCTCAAGCTGCTACGATTACTATATCTCCTTATGAGATCTATCGTAGGGATATAAACATTGTAGGCGTCTTTGCTCTGAACCGTACCTTTGGAGAGTCAATTAAACTGATTGATAAGGGAGTAATCAATACCAAGAAGGTAATATCAGATATCTTCCCTCTTGAGAAACTGCCTTTAGCTCTTGAGATGGTTGAAAACGGAGAGGCCGGAGGAAAGATCGTAATAAAACCGCATCTATAGACAAGATAGTTTGACGAGGAGGATTCTTGCCTTGTACAAAGGTTTTGAAGTCAAACCGCCGTTTTTTGAAATTGGGCCGAAGGCTTATCTGTACGGTGAGGGATTGCTGAAGCTGGCAAAGGTTGCGGATAAGGCTGCCCTGGAGTATGACGTAAGAATAATCATGACTCCCCAATACACTGACATAAGTATGTTGGCAAGAGAAACCGAGAATCTGCTTGTCTTTGCCCAGCATATGGACGCTCTTCCAATAGGCAAAGGCCTTGGGTCCGTTCTTCCTGAGGCGGTTAAGGCTGCCGGTGCAGTAGGGGTAATGCTCAATCATGCGGAGAAGCCGGTGACTGTTTCAGAGCTTTATAGAGCAATCAAGCGGGCTGATGAGGTAGGACTGGTTTCAATTGTTTGCGCTGATTCCATTGCTGAAGCTGCGGCCATTGCTCATTTTGCACCGAATATCATAGTAGCTGAGCCTACAGAACTCATTGGCACGGGGCAAACAAGTGATGAGGAATATGTGCTTATGACTACAGCTGCGATAAAGGCTGTAAATCCGGAAATACAGGTGTTGCAAGGGGCAGGAATCAGCTCCGGTGAAGATGTTTACAGGGTGATTAAGGCAGGCGCGGAAGGAACAGGATCTACAAGCGGTATCATTAAAGCCGACGATCCTGAGGCAATGATTTACGAGATGATAAGTGCTGTACGCGCCGCCTGGGATGAATGCCATTGACAGTTCCACAGGTTTCTATACTCTAAAGAACTCTATCTTGACTGGGACAAGGAGGAAAACAACGTGGCAGTTTATCGAGACATAATTAACCTACAATCAGAAATCTTGAATCCAACTTTTCATGATGTTACAGATGAGGTAAAGAGAATAGTCAAACAGTCCGGTATAAAGAATGGTATTTGCGTTGTCTATTCGCATCACACTACGTGTAGTGTGATGACTCAAGAGAATTCACATGATACTAATTATTGGGGACTGGAATTCCTCCAACAAGATCTATGCAATATTATGGAAAAACTCATTCCCACATGTAGAACGGAAGGTCAATACATGCATCCCGGGCCAAAGCATATTGAATTTGCTGAGAAAACAGTTGGCGAGGATGGTAAGTATAGCCTCAATACTGACGCTCATCTTCGTTCAGTGCTTTTTGGCCGTTCAGAGACTATTATCATTGCCGACGGCGAGCTACAGCTTGGCCAATTCGGGTATATATACTTTGTTGACTGGGATCAAGTTCGTGCCCGCAAGAGAGTTTGCCAGGTTCAAATCATCGGTGAGTAATCCGTGAGTTGTTTCAAAGAATGCAGGTTTGCCATTCATAGTGCGGGAGGACTTGATAATGACAGAACAGGCGTTGGAGTTGGCGATGGCTTCCATAGAGATCGAAAGCAAGGCCGTATCCGATATCCTGGGATATCTGGATAAAGAGCAATTCATGAGAGCAGTGGAAGCAATAGGTAAGTGTTCTAAGGTCATAACTTGTGGTAGCGGGTCTTCAGGCATTGCTGCAAAGAAGTTTGCTCACTCTCTCTGCTGTGTTGAAAAGAGCGCTTATTTTCTTTCCCCGGCCGAAGCAGTGCATGGGGGACTCGGTTGTGTAAAGAAAGATGATGTAGTCATATTCGTATCACGCGGAGGCAAAACCGTTGAATTGCTGCCAATAATTGATGTATGTGAAAGAAAAGGCGCTACCATTATCGCTATCACAGAGAATCTGAATTCGCCGCTGGCAAGAACCGCTGATATTACCGTTCAACTTAAGATTGAGAAGGAGAGCGACAAGTTCAACGTAATGGCTACCTCAAGTTTCATTGCAACAATTGCAATGTTTGATGCCATGTTGGTAGCGATTATGGAGGTAACAGATTATCAGTTGGATCAATTTGCACTAATTCACCCGGGGGGCGCGGTCGGAGCAAGGCTTAATCCTATTAAGTGAAAAACGTTTAACGTCTTTGCTGTTTTCTGTTGGCATAATAGAGGAAACTCATGATACCATGTTGAACATACATATGGTATGCTAAAACCTGCTCCTAACTGCCGAAACAAGAGTTGGAGCGGGTATGTTGTTGTAGGGGAGTCAGAAATCATGCGAGGATTTCAAGCTATTGTTCTCGCTGCCGGCCTTGGAACCAGAATGCGGTCAAAACTACCGAAAGTTGTCCACGAAATCTGTGGCAAGCCCATGATTATGTTGGTCCTCGACGCACTGGAGGCTGCCGGGGCGGAACGCACTTTTGTAGTAGTAGGGCACTTGGCGGAGCTTGTTGAGGAAATTGTGGGCGCGAGGGCGGTCTGTGTTCTTCAGGCTGAGCAAAAGGGAACGGGCCATGCTGTCATGCAGGCTAAAGACGCGCTTTCCGCGTATGAAGGGCGGGTGGTGGTGGCTGCAGGAGACGCCGCCTACCTGACTAGATCCGACCTGGCATCCCTTGTCAACCACCATCAAGAAACAAAAGCTTCAGCTACTCTGTTATCATCAATTCTCCAAGACCCATTCGGTTACGGGCGAGTGGTGCGTGAGGCTTCAGGACGGATACGGCGGATTGTCGAGGAGAAAGACTGCTCGCCTGAGGAAACCTTGATATCCGAAGTCAATAGTTCCGTCTACTGCTTCGAAAAACGTGACTTGTTTAATGCCCTTTCCCGTATTACTCCCGATAATGTTCAGGGAGAATACTATCTGACAGATGTAATCGAAGTAATGATAAAGGAAGGCCTTCGTGTTGAAGCCGTAGTCTCAGAGAACCCTCTGGCCGCACAAGGCATCAATACCAGAGTCCAATTGGCAGAGGCTGAGAGGATCTTCAGGGACAGGATACGGGAGCGCCTTATGCTCTCCGGTGTCACTATGGTGGATCCTGCCACTACGTTTGTGGATTTTGATGTTGCCATAGGACAAGATACGAAGATTCTACCGTTTTCAGTAATCCAGGGCAAGACAGTTATCGGTGAAAACTGCACAATCGGGCCTTTTGCCCGCATTATCGACTCAAGGGTATCTGACGGGGCTTCCATAAGTAATGCTGTCGTTATTGAAGCTGAAGTAGGTGAAGATGTATCTGTAGGCCCCTATGCTTATCTTCGCACAGGAACTGTCCTTCTTGAGCACTCCAAGGTCGGGACTTTTGTTGAGGTAAAAAAGTCAACTGTGGGAAAAGGCAGTAAAGTTCCTCACCAGACTTATCTCGGTGATGCGACAGTGGGAGAAGGGGTTAACATAGGAGCAGGAACCATAACCTGTAACTATGACGGACATCATAAATATCCCACGATTATTTCAGACAGAGCATTTGTGGGCAGTAATACTAACTTTGTGGCACCTGTGGAAATTGGTAAGGGAGCTTACATTGCCGCAGGTTCCACTATCACAGAAGATGTGCCTGAAGGAGCCCTTGGAATAGCTCGCGGAAAGCAGAAGAACATCCAGGGCTGGGCAGACAAGAGGCATGAGAAGAGCAGAAAATCGGGTTCTGCAGAAGATTCCGGCGGAACCTGCGATATATAGGAGGGCTTGCGCAATGAATGATAACAGCGGGGTGCATCTGATATTACCGTCCTACAAGAGGCTGAAGTTGTTTACGGGGTTGGCTCATCCTGAGCTTGCCTTCGAGATTGCTGACCACCTTGGCATAGGAGTTTCTGCCATGAGGGTGGACAGGTTTAAGGATGGCGAGATACGAGTAGGCATAGACGAGACAGTCAGGGGTGTAGACTGCTTCTTAGTGCAGCCTACTTGCCCACCGGTGAATGATAATCTGATGGAGCTACTGATTATTGTCGATGCCATGCGCCGGGCGTCTGCAAAGACTGTAACTGCAGTAATCCCGTACTATGGCTATGCAAGACAAGACAGGAAGGCTAAAGCAAGAGACCCGATTACCGCAAAACTAGTCGCTAACCTCCTCTCTACTGCAGGATGTGATAGGATACTGACGATAGACCTCCATGCCGGACAGATTCAAGGTTTCTTTGATATTCCTGTCGACCCTTTGCTTGGCATGCCAATTCTGGTAAAATACGTTAGGGATTCCGGTCTCTCCAATTGCGTTATTGGATCTCCTGACATAGGGGGAACGGTGAGAGCGCGGGCAATGGCAGAGAAACTAGGCGTTGGTTTGGTAGTCATTGACAAAAGGCGTCCTGCGCCCAATATTTCAGAAGTGATGAACATTATTGGAGATGTAAAAGGTAAGACTGTTATACTAGTTGATGATATAATTGATACCGGCGGCACAATTGTCCAAGCAGCTGAGGCTTTGCAGAATGCAGGTGCAAAACAGGTATTTGCAGCATGCACCCATGCTCTCCTATCCGGGCAGGCAAAGGACAATTTGTCAGCATCGGTTCTTAAGAAGATAATCGTGACGAATACTATACCGCTGAGTGAATCCAAACGTCCTGAGAGAACTGAAGTCCTGTCAGTAGCACCTCTTTTGGGGGAGGCAATCAAGCGCATTTACCAGGACCTCCCGGTCTCTACGTTATTCGAGTAGGCGGCACGGATAGAAGGAGTTGACACGAAGTGAGACAGGTGATAATAAAGGGAGAATTACGGCATCAGACGGGTAAAGGCGCTGCCAGAAGAATGCGGGCACGCCGCAGAGTGCCTGCTGTGGTCTATGGGAGAAGCGAAGAGACCACAATCATTTCCCTGGATGAGCGCGAATTCGAGAAAGCGATGCAAGCGGGGCTTGGAGGAGGAACTCTGATTAAGCTGATCCTATCCAAAGATGCGGATGCGACAGGCCCGGATAAGGTTGAAAAGACTGCAATTCTCAAGGAAGTGCAGTCAGATGTCGTTCGCGGTAATGTGATTCATGTGGATTTTCAGGCCATATCTTTGGATGAAGCCATTACCACGAAAGTGCCGGTAGTGCTTCTGGGTGAAGAGAACAGGCCGAGCGACGGAGGCATCATGCAGCACATGATATGGGAACTGGAAGTGCATGCCCTTCCTATGGATATCCCTGAGCGGGTAGAGGTAGACGTTTCCAAGCTGGAGATTGGTGATTCCATTAAGGTAGGAGACCTTGACCTTCCAGAGGATGTCCAAGTAAACACCGGTGAAGATGAAGTAATCATCCTTGTCTCTGCCCCCGAAGTAGTGGTTGAAGAGGAAGCTGAGGCGGAGGATGAAGAATCGGCGGTTGAAGGGGCAGCTGAGGATCATGTCGCTGCCGGAGGGCATGAAACAGATTAGAAGGGAACCCAATAGAGACATAAAGCTTGTAGTCGGGCTGGGGAATCCCGGCAGTCAATATGAAGGTTCCCGGCACAATGCCGGGTTTAGGGTAATGGACATATTATCCGCACGACATGGGATTCGTTTTGGAGAGTATAAGTTTTCATCGCTCATAGGATATGGGAAGATAGCAGGGAAAGATGTTATCCTTGCCAAACCGTTGACGTATATGAATCGCAGCGGTCTTGCAGTTGACGCTATGGTGGCTTGGTACAATCTGCACCCTGGCAGCATGCTTGTTGTTCTGGATGATGTCGCGCTGGAACAAGGCAGGCTGAGAATTCGCGCCAAAGGGAGCGATGGCGGACATAACGGGTTGAAATCCATTATCGATTCTGTAAAAACAGAAGAAATTCCCAGGCTGCGCATTGGTATTGGAATGCCCAATCCTACTGTAGACATGAGTTGCCATGTGCTTGATTGGTTTGACAAGGGAGAAATTCCCATTATATCAGAGGCTTTGCTGAGGGCAGCGGATGCTGTGTCTATTTGGGTGGAACACGGTATTGAGCGAGCTATGAATGAATTCAACTAAAAGGTGAGGTTAATTTGGAAGGGGCCGAAGCCCCTTCTTTGCTGTGCTGTGGTAGGAGGCTGGCCGAATAACGACCAGCCTCCTACCTGATTTGTCAGCGTACCGGATTCTACGTGCCGATCCTACTTCCTGAGCTGGCCTGACATGAGTTGCTCGGCTTTTTGAATTAGCCCACGGACTATTAGACCGGCTTCTCGAGTGGTGATGTTGCCGTAGTCGTATGATCCATTCTCAACACCGATTTTATCAGCGAATCCTAGTTCTCTTGCAATTTCATATTTTACTTCGTCCGAAACGATGCTGCGGTTTCTCCGACTCATAGCTACACCCCTATAAATAGTATCTCGCAGGAGTCAGATTGCATGAAGCACTTCTTCTAGCTCAAATGCAATAATAATGAAATATAACATTTTATTTACAATTGAAATTCTAAGGGTTTTTTCGGAGTTCAGCTATGAGCGCAGCGATGATCTCAAGAGCATCTCCTATGATACTGTAGGTGGCCATGGAGAATATCGGAGCGTTAGGATCCTTGTTAATTGCGACTATTACGTCAGATGAGGACATTCCCGCCAAATGCTGGACAGCGCCGGATATGCCACATGCTATGTAGAGCTTTGGCCTTACAGTCTTACCTGTTTGTCCTACTTGATGTGCATATGGTATCCAACCTGCGTCTACTGCGGCCCGCGAGGCGCCCACTGCGCCTCCCAGCAGTTGGGCAAGCTCCTCCAGGAGTGCGAAATTCTCAGGTTTCCCAAGGCCTCTGCCACCTGATACTACTATATCCGCTTCTTGGATATTCGCTTGCTGCCCGGACGCATGGTGTATTTCCAGAAGTCTGGCGCGGGGAGGCAGGATTTCCCGGGAAAGCTTGACTATTCTGCCGGTTAGGGCCTCATCACGCACTGCGGCTTCCATGACTTTCGGACGTACAGTTGCCATTTGGGGTCGCTTCTCCGGACAGACAATAGTGGCCATGATGTTTCCGCCGAACGCAGGTCTGGTTTGAAGGAGCAGCCTGTTCTCTTTGTCAACGGCAAGTCCGGTGCAGTCTGCCGTAAGCCCGGTCCTGAGCTTGACGGCTATCCTCGGGGCAAGGGATCTCCCGACAGTGGTGGCTCCAAAAAGAAAAACAGAAGGCCGGTATTCCATCACAAGCTCGGCAATTACGTGAGCATAAGGCTCATCTTGGAAGTCATGAAGGGCAGCGTCATCAACCAGGTATACTTTACTTGCGCCGTACTTCATCATCTCTTCCGCCACATGTTCAACGTCATATCCCAAGAGGACAGCGCACAGTTCTTCACCTAAGTCAGACGCTAACTTCGCGCCTTCCCCCAGCAGTTCGTACGCGACTCCTTGAGGTTTTCCGTTGCGTTGCTCTACGAATATCCATACTCCGTTTCCTTGCCGGTCATGCGCTTCAGACTCCTTGGCTTCAGACTGCTTGGAAGACCGGTGTGAATCTGAAACAACAATGGCGTCCGAAGGGCATTCCTCAGCGCAGGCCCCGCAGAGAACACAATTGTCCAGAAGATAAGGGATACCGTCTCTGATTTCTATAGCATTGTACGGGCAGGCAAGGACGCATGCCTTACAGCCTGTGCACTTATTTGAGATAATCTCAACTGACATTGGTGGAGCCTCCTGTTTTCTAAGCTGCGCAAAAACATATGGCGTTATTGTTATTCGATACCTTCCAGTGCGAGGAACTCTTCCGAGGTTTCCGGTGTTTGCAGTGAGGGGGCGCCCTGAATTTGGCGAGCATATGGATAGGCCAAATTCGAACGAGGCACGCCAGGGGCGTGCCGTCCCCCGAACGGAACACCGGAAACCCGATGACTCCGACTCCGGGAAAGGGGGAAGACTCATGGCAATCTACTCACCTAGAGCAGGTGGCTTTCCTTCAGCCTCGCCAGCAGGTTCCTGGCTTTTTCGTGTGCGGAATCCCCCTCAATGATTTCGCCTCCCGGCCTGATTTCCGGCGAGAAAATCCGTGCAACTTGTGTAGGCGAACCTGATAATCCCAGCATTAGTTCATCTGCCTCAAGATCGCCGGCGGTCCATGTGATAACTTGGGCTTTTCTTGCTCTTAGTGTGCCTTTGATAGATGGCATCCTTGGTTCACCGATTTCTCTTACTACGGTTATGAGGGCGGGAAGAGATGACAAAATGACGTCGTAGCCTTCTTCAGTCATGCGGCGGACACGTATATGTCGGTTTGAGATTTCTTCAACTTTGCTTACATAGGTAACATGGGGAATGTCCAGATGCTCTGCAACGCCCGGGCCGACCTGGGCCGTATCCCCGTCTATCGCTTGTTTCCCGCAGATTACCAGGTCAAACTCACCGAGTTTCAAAATAGCTTCTGCCAACGTATATGAAGTAGCAAGCGTGTCTGCGCCTGCGAAGGCCTTGTCAGACAGAAGAATGGCTTCATCTGCGCCAAGAGCCAGGGTCTCACGGAGCGCAGCCTCTGCTTGCGGAGGACCCATAGAGATGCAAGTGACTCGTCCGCCGTGTTCATCCCGTATTTGTAGGGCTTGCTCCACGGCGTACATGTCGAAGGGGTTTACTATGGACGATACCCCTTCCCGAATCAATGTGTTGGTTTTGCGGTCTATTCTAACATCCGTGGTTTCGGGAACCTGTTTCACGAGGACCACCAGATTCATTTGCGTCTCAAGGCCTCCTTGATGACAGCGCTGCCTATGATGGACCGCTGAATTTGGTTTGTTCCTTCGTATATTTGAGTGATTTTCGCATCACGCATCATTTTCTCAACAGGATAGTCGCGCATGTAACCGTAGCCGCCGAATATCTGTACAGCATCACAGGTGACTTTCATGGCTACATCTGAAGCGAATAACTTTGCCATGGCTGCAGCTTTCGTAACATGGCGCTCACCGGAATCAATCATCCAGGCTACATTATAGACCAGGGAACGAGCTGCTTCGATTTGGGTGGCCATGTCAGCCAGCATATGTTCGATAGCTTGGAATTCCCCGATCCTCTTCCCGAATTGAACGCGTGTTGAGGCATACTCGGCTGCCTTATCCAGTGCACCCTGAGCAATCCCAACCGCCTGAGCAGCCACCCCCGGACGTGTTTTGTCAAGAGTGCGCATTGCAACCAAGAAGCCCTTGCCTTCCTTATCCAAAAGGTTCTCAACCGGGACTTTGCAGTCTTTGAATATCAGCTCAGTTGTGGCGGAAGCCCTAATGCCCATCTTCTTTTCCTTTTTTCCGAAGTCAAACCCTGAAGTTCCCTTCTCAACAATGAAAGCTGTCATTCCCCTGGGGCCTTTTTCAGGGTCTAGCGTTGCGATAACGACATATACGTCTGCTTCACCGCCGTTGGTGATCCACTGTTTGGTGCCGTTTAGCACGTAGTGATCTCCGTCGCGGATGGCTGTGGTTCGTATATTGCCTGCATCGGATCCGGCATCGGGTTCTGTAAGAGCGAACGCTGCCAGCTTCGAGCCGGACGCTATTTCAGGCATGAACCTCTGCTTTTGCTCTTCTGTCCCGAACATGAGAATGGGAAATCCTCCAAGTGCGCTGGCTGCATATGATACTGCCACTCCTGCGCAAGCCCGGGACAGCTCTTCCACCACAAGGCATTGCTCGAACACACCACCACCAAGGCCTCCGTATTCTTCCGGAACCCATACTGCAAACAAGTCTGAATCAGCCAGGATACGAATGAGGTTCCACGGGAACTCTTCACTTTCATCGAACTCAGCTGCCCGCGGCGCGATTTTTTCCTCTGCGATCTTTGCCGAAAGCTCCTTAATTATCTCCTGCTCTTCGGTGAGAAAGTAGTTCACTTTGCGTTCCCCCTCTCTGCAGGAACCACTTAGCACCTGCTCATAATATGAGCTACTAATCGCAGTTTAACATCGGGCTTAGGGGCTGTCAAGAAAGATCAGGGGTCCTATGGTCGTTCCTATGGTCGCTCCTATTGACAAAAGCTTCTTGTAACGGTATATTATACCCCGTAGGGTATATTGTTGTGTTTCATCGTGTTAGATAGTGCGTAAGCCGGCAAAGTAGGGACATCGCCTGGAGGAGGTGTGTGAGCGAGAGTGAAGCAAAGCAAATTATCGAAGGAACAGAAATTATCGAAGGAACAGGGAGTTATTGAGCCTGATGCGCCGACATTGACTGACGATGCCCAGGATACGCTAATACTAAGTGAAAGCGCTAAAAATGATATTGTAACAAGACTAAGGCGCATAGAAGGCCAGGCCAGGGGAGTCCAAAGAATGGTTGAAGAGGGACGGCCTTGCGAAGATATTATCATCCAGGTTGCTGCGCTAAAGGCAGCTGTTACTCAAGCAGGTGTGGCCATAGCAGGATCGCACCTAGTTGAGTGTGTTGCTCATAGTGTCGCCTCCGGCGAAGGGAATTGTCGCGACAAACTATCAGGTTTCGCAAGACTTTTCAGCAAGCTTGCGTAAGTATATCTTACAGATATATGAAAGCTTGATTGTGACAAACTTGCAAAGGGAAGAAAGGAAGGATCAGATATGGCAAGCGGAGTGATTGAAGTTAAGGACGCAACATTTAAGGACGAGGTTCTAAACGCTACTGAACCTGTGCTTGTAGATTTTTGGGCTGAGTGGTGCGGACCGTGCCGGATGATGGCTCCCGTAGTGGAGCAGATGGCACAGGCGTACTCAGGCAAGATGAAGGTAGCGAAGTTGAATGTAGATGAGAATCCTGAATCAGCTTCTGCGTATGGAGTAATGAGTATACCTACACTGATTCTCTTCAAAGGCGGAAAAGCTGTGGAGAGATTTGTGGGGTTCAGGCCTAAGCAAGAACTTGCAAGGCTTGTTGACGCCAAGTTATAAAACTTCAACGGAAAACCCTTGGGTTAGTTGACTCATAGGATAAGTTCAACGCGACAAGTTCAACGCGCCGTGTTCAGCGTATTCATAGGCTGAATACCGGCGCCTTTTGCTTGATTACGGGTCCGGCATAGATCCTAGGAACTGGGCATCACGCTAACTGAGTATCACGCCAGAAGCGAGCGAATCTGAGGGCTTCCGTGTGGTTAATTGGCTCACCCGGAGAGCCACTCAAGCGGATCTAGTGCCCTTCCGGCTACCGAGTGGCTCTTCCTGAGAGCCACTCAAGCGGATTTGATGCCCTTCCGGCTGCCAAGTGGCTCTTCCTGAGAGCCACTCAAGCGGATCTGATGTCCTTCCGACTGTCGATTGATTCGACTTAAGGCGCGGGGACTCTTTGAGTATTTACGCCGGTTAAGCACATATTACGTTCTATGGCTTGCGGAATTCCTGTCGGTACCCTGCGGCGCCGGCGCTGGTGCATCAGGGACGAACCATGGTAAACGGGGAATCCGGCCTATCCGGTAAATCAAGAAGGAAGGAATAAGTCGGGGAGGAAAGACGACTCCCCTGGCGAAATAAGCCGTATATACCATGCGGGAGGTAAAATAGATCCTATGAAAACCAGAATTGTGGAGTGTGTTCCCAATTTCAGCGAAGGGCGAAGGCCTGAGGTGGTACAGGAGATTGTTGATGCAGTACGGAGTGTCCCGGGAGTAAGACTCCTGGACAGGACTTCTGACGTAGACCATAATCGGTCTGTCCTGACTTTTGCCGGAGAACCAATGGCAGTAAAGGATGCAGCGTTTAGGGTTATAGCTCGTGCTGCTGAACTTATCGATATGGAGAAGCACCAGGGAGAGCATCCACGTATCGGCGCTACAGATGTAGTTCCTTTTGTGCCTGTAAGGGGAGTCACAATGAGTGATTGCGTAGACCTGGCACGGGCATTAGGCAAAGAAGTTGCAGACAAACTCCACATCCCTGTATACCTTTATGAAGAAGCGGCTACCTCGGAAGACCGTCGAAATCTCGCCAATATCCGGAGAGGAGAATACGAAGGCCTCAAGAAAGAGATTAGCCTTCCGGAACGACACCCTGACTTCGGCGAGCCTGTTATGCATCCTACTGCAGGCGCTACAGTCATAGGAGCCCGCAACTACCTGGTAGCCTACAACATCAATCTCAACACGCCGGATGTGGCTATCGCAAAGAAGATAGCTCGGCGAGTCAGAGCATCAAGCGGGGGCTTGATGTATGTGAAAGCCCTCGGCATCATGCTGGAGGACAGGAATTTGGCTCAAGTCTCCATGAACCTCACGAATTTCGAAAAGACTCCTATGCATGTAGTTTTTAACCTGGTAAAGACAGAGGCTGAACGCTACGGAGTGTCTATCGTTGGTAGTGAGATCATAGGTCTTGTGCCCATGAACGCTCTCTTGGACGCTGCCGGATACTACCTGAGACTTGAGGACTTCTCCCAGGAACAGGTGCTAGAAGCGAAAATATTTGGCGAATAGGGCTTAACTGGAGCGCTGTGACGATTTTTGTGACCGTTCTTCTGACAGTGCCTTAATTGTCCTCTCTTTAATGGAGGTTGGTGATGCCAATGAACACAGGGGAGCAGGCTATTCGTGGCGATCTGCTAATTGAAGACGCATCCGAGCTTATTACCCTTGCAGCCGATATCCCGGGCAACGGTGCAGCCGGTCCTCGCGTTGGATCTTCCATGCGCAACTTAGCGATAATCTCAGGCGGGAGTGTAGCTGCTTTCGACGGACGCATCGTAGCTATAGGGAAAACCCATGAGGTTAGGGGAAAAGTCAATCTGACATCAAATGCACAAGTGATAGACGCTAAAGGAAAGGTGGTTTTGCCGGGATTTGTGGATTCCCACACTCACCTGGTTTTTGCAGGATCCAGAGAAGAAGAGTTCATTCAAAGAGCTGAAGGCAAGACCTATCTTGAGATATTAGGAAGCGGTGGCGGAATCCTCTCTACAGTCAGAGCCACGCGCGATGCCACTCACTCGCATCTTCTGGCCTTGGGCCTTAAGAATCTGGACATTATGATGTGTCACGGAACGACTACTGTGGAGGTTAAGAGCGGTTACGGGCTGTCTGTTGACGAGGAACTCAAAATCCTTCGCGTTATACGAGATTTGGACAAGTTTCACCCGGTTGACGTGGTCAGCACCTTTATGGGCGCTCATGCCGTGCCTGCCGAGTATGCCGGAGATACGGAAGGATATGTACAGCATGTAATAGATGATCAACTTCCTGCAGTCAAAGAGGAGAACCTGGCAGAGTTTTGCGATGTCTTTTGCGAAAAAGGAGTCTTCTCGGTCGGGCAATCGAGACGTATATTAGAGGCAGGGCTTGCTTTGGGCCTTCTCCCGAGAATTCACGCAGATGAAATGGGTTCCTTAGGCGGAGCTGAACTGGCTGCCGAAATCGGAGCCGTTTCGGCAGAGCATTTGCTTTACGCTTCAGAAGACGGCATTCGCAAAATGGCTGAGGCAGGGGTGACAGCGACGCTCCTTCCGGCGACCTCGTTCACTCTCGGGCTGGGGCGGTACGCTGATGCCAAGGCTTTCATCCAAGCAGGATGTCCCGTGGCTCTTGCTACTGACTTTAATCCCGGCACCAGTCCGACACTGTCTATGCAGTTCGTCATGAACGCAGCAGCTCTCGGCATGAAGCTCCACCCTGCGGAGATCATATCCGCAACCACTGTCAATGCCGCGCATGGGTTAAACCGTGGGAACCTCATAGGTAGTCTTGAGGTAGGGAAGGTTGCGGATATGGTCGTGGTGAACACCGACACTTATTTGAGAATCCCATATAAATTAGGCATAAATATTGTGGACAAAGTAATCAAAAGAGGAAGGCTTGTTGTGAGTGGAGGGAGGCTGATTATGTCGTGACTTTTGCCGAACTGACTGTCTCTGAGTTTTTCCAAGCCGTCGCCGAAGGATCCCCCACGCCCGGAGGCGGAAGTGTTTCCTCGCTAATAGCAGGCCTTTCATCTGCTTTGGTGGGTATGGTAGGCTCTTTAACCGCAGCCAGGCTACAGGCTAAGAGAGCAAACGGATCCAGTGGAAAAGACAAGGGCACCTGTTGTGAAAATGCAGACCCCAAGCTGCGGCTCATGCTTGACATGGTGAGCACTGCCAGCCATCTGCAAACGAGCTTCTTGGTTCTTGCTGATGAGGATTCGGCAGCTTACGACAGGGTGATTACTGCCTATAGATTACCTAAGAGCACTGAAGAGGAGAAGCAAGCCAGATCTCTGGCTATCCAGGATGCGCTTAAGGAGGCGTGTCTTGTTCCTGCTCAAGTCGTCAAGCTTTCACTGGAAGTATTGCGTCTTGCAGAGGCCATGGTTGAACACGGGATGAAGAGCGCTATGTCAGACGTTGCAGTTGCCAGTCTTGCTGCCTGGGCCGGGATGAGAGGGGCTCACTTCAATGTAAGAATTAACTTGCCGTCCATTAAGGATGAGTCTTTTGTCCATCAGGTAGAGGGCGATATGTCAATTTGTATGTCCTCAGGCAATGACATTTTTGAACGGGTTATGGCCCAAATCGAACAGGCGCTGTAGACTCACGCGGGATACGTAACATGTATTATGCTGCATGCGGCATGTATTGCGCAGGGGAGGAGTGATGTGACATGTTAAGGAGAGCACTCATTGTAATAGATATGCTACAAGATTTCCTTGAGCCTGACGGTAAACTCTACATCGGCCCTACCGCAAAGAATGTGGTTGAAGCTGTCGGGCGGGAAATTGAGAAGGCCAGGTCTTGCCAATGGCCGGTAATCTATGTGTGTGATACGCATAGCGAGGACGATTCTGAGTTTAGGATGTTCCCTTCTCATTGTGTTATTGGGACTCCCGGCGCGGACGTCGTTGATGAGCTGAAGCCTCATCCTGGAGACAAGATTATTCCTAAACGTAGGTACAGCGCTTTCTTCCAGACAGACCTGGATCTCACCTTAAGAGAGCTTGGTATAGACGAAATCGTGTTGGTAGGTGTTTGTACCAACATCTGTAACTTGTACACAGCAGCAGACGCCAGGATGTTGAATTACAAGGTTACAGCTCTCAGAGATTGCATGTCATCATTCGACGAAGCGGCACATGAGTTCGCTCTTAAGGAAATGGAGCAAACTCTGGGTGTGACCGTCGTATAATACCTTTGACGTGCCTAACGTAAGCGTGTGGTGTGAAAACAAGCTTAGCTATATAAAGGAGGCATTTAGCTACATAGAGCAGGTACGTTCATGGGCTGAAGTCTGTTTGTCAGCGGTTATACTCCGTGCGGGCCTGCGTATCAGGGACGAATCAGCAGACGGACGGGTCAGCAATCAGATCCATATGATAGCCTAAGGCTAGTCTTGACTTGCTATACTGACTAAGGTTACGCCCGACTAAGGGTGTGCTTGACCCGCGCTATGCCGGCTGAAGTTATGCGTGACTCGTGCTATACTGACTAAGGCTGTGATTGACCAACTCTGTGCTTGATCAAGGCTACATTTAGCTAAGGTCGTCAATGACGTTGCCAAGGAGTGATAACACTGAAAGAACGTAGCGGATTACAGCAAAACAGGCAGCACAATGCCCGCGCTCTGATAGTTGAATCGCGACGCGACATAGCTGCTGAAATGGAGAGAATCGGTGTCTCTCCCGAAGGCATCAGGATCATGGCGGAAAAGGGTGTCTTTCGGGTAGTATTGCTTGAGCAAGTATCCTTGAAACAGGCAACAATCATTAAGCAGGAAATGTTATCAAAAGGGGGAGACGCTGCTGTAAACGCCAGAGTGGCTTCTCTTGCCGGGGATTTCACAGATATCATCCTCATGGGCACAATCAGTCAGCTTCGCAGGGCCTCAGAGGGACTTATGCGCCAACCTTTCGGCTTGCGTCAAATCGCAGAAGAGATCCTGGAGGTCATCA
>CZCA01002732.1_pt1 | contig 17215 bp, 20 predicted proteins | sample 591981 | NCBI WGS metagenome assembly CZCA01 (sample SAMEA3556810, study PRJEB10932) | anaerobic digester metagenome
TATCATGTCCGGGTAGTAGTTGTCAATAAAAATACGTTGGAAAATCCGCTGCAAAGCCGATAACAACATTCTCATCGACAATTTGACAGGAGTTGAGGACTTCACTGTAGTTTCTTAAATCTGAAACCGGTCTAATGTTAGGCATTCTCGCACCTCCGGGGCTTGCTGTCATTATTATGTGCTAATACCTCATAACATTCAACGTTAAATATTACAGCTCGAGCAATTGAAAATGCATCTAAATCAGCGCTTTAAGATCCTTTCCATAGGCTTCTTCAATCAGTTTCTCCACCGTAGCAGCGGACGGAAGAGAAAGCGCCTTTTGCGCTGTCTCTGCAAGCTCCGAATGAGACAACATAGAAATCAAATAGCGGGTGCGAAGCAAAGTGCCTGCTGCCACACTGAGTTCGTCCACACCCATGCCAAGTAATAGTGGCATAATCTTGTACGAAGAAGCTATCTCACCGCAAACTCCCACCCATATCCCGGCTTTATGAGCGCTCTCCACGGTAAACTGAATCAGTCTGAGCACAGCCGGGTTTAACGGATTATAGAGGTTTTCTACGCGATTATTGCCTCGGTCAGCAGCAGTGACATATTGGGTCAAATCATTGGAGCCAATACTGAAGAAATCCACTCTTGATGCCAAATGATCCGACAAAACTGCCGCTGCGGGCACCTCAATCATAATTCCGGTTTCCATCTGCTCATTAAAAGGCTCTTGTTCTTCTCTCAGCTCCTCCTTTACCTCAGCCAGAATCGCCAAGGCCTGTTCAAGCTCTTCCACACAGGAAATCATCGGAAACATCAGCTTGATATTGCCGAAAGCGCCGGCTCTCAAAATCGCCCTAAGCTGCGTTTTGAACAATGAGATCTGTCTTAGGCAAATACGAATTCCGCGATAACCTAAAAGCGGATTATCCTCCTTTGGAAGCTGCAAAGAAGACGCATCCTTGTCGCCCCCGATATCAAAGGTACGGATAATAACAGGACATCCGCTCATCCGTTGGGCTACCTCCCGGTATACGGCAAACTGTTGTTCCTCTCCCGGCAGATCGTCTTGGTTCATATAGAGAAATTCCGTTCTGAAAAGCCCGACGCCCTCCCCATCCTGCGCCAGGACCTCGTTTACGTCCGCCAAGCCTCCAACATTGCCTAGGAGCCGAATGTGTTTGCCTGTCCTGTCAGAAGTCCCAACGCCGACCATGCGCTGATACGCATGGCGCAGACGCTCTTGCCTTTCTTTTCTCAGGCGTAAAGTCTCGAGCGGTTCAGCTGCAGGATCAAACAATACTGTTCCGTCTTCCCCGTTCATTGCGATTGTCATGCCGTCCTCAGCCATCTTGCAAGCTTCTTCCAGCACCACAACGGGTATGGACATCGATTTTGCCATAACTGCTACATGAGAGGTTCTGCCTCCCCGCTCAAGAATAATTCCCACCACGCTTTCGTGATCCATCCGTGCCATTTCTGAAGGAGAAAGCTCATCTGCCACCAGAATGGTTGGGCTTTCATAAGCTATGTTCTCCGTTATGTCATAACCCCGCAGGCGCCCGAGCAACTGAGAAATAACGTCTCGAACATCTTCAGCTCGTTCCTTGAAATATTCATCATCCATCTGCAAAAACATCTGCGCGAAATGTTCTCCAACTGTTTTTGCTGCATATTCTGCGCTGTTTCCTTGCATAATTTCTGCCTTTATTCCTTCGATCAGTGCTGGATCTTTGAGAATCATCGCGTGCGCGTCGAATACTGCGGCAGCTTCTTCACCCATGGTAAGTTTTGCATTGCGATTAAGCTCCAAAAAATTGCTTCTACATTTTTCTATAGCACTTTCCAGTCTTACTAGCTCTTGCTCGGGCTCACCTACGGATACTTTAGATTCAGTTTGAACAGGCGCGTTCTTTATAGCAGCTATTCCAATGGCAATACCCGGCGAAACACCTATTCCCTCTGGCACACTTATTCCTCCTGCGCTGCATTATCTATGGGTTTTGACTCGTTTCAATAGCAGTTGTCATTGAGCCTGTTTCTTAAGGGCTTCAACAATTGATTCATACACCACTTGAGGGGAATCCGTTTCTTTCCACAGCGCTCGTAGGTCATCCTCCAAAAACAACAACGATATGGCGGAAAGCATTTCGATATGAGCGCCTTGCGCCCTTTTATCTTTCGGGATTGCAAGCATAACAACGAAGCTTACAGGGTCTTGCTGAGAATCATCCCAGTAGAATTCCTCTGCGCGAGCAAAACACACAGCCGGCCTTCTTACTACGTCTGATATTCCATGGGGAATGGCAAGGTCAACCCCGCAGTAGGTAGACGAAATCTTCTCACGTTCCAAAACGCTTTGCAAAAATATGTCCTCGTCCCTGATTATGCCTTGATGGTAAAGAACGCTGACCAGCTTTTGGATAGCTTCGTCTTTGGTTGTGGCTTGTAGGTCTAGGTCTATTAATCTTTCATTGAATACTTCATCAATTTGCACGAGATGATCACCTCATTCTTGATGAATCTTCTGCCGACCGGTTGGGTCTTTCTTAAACCCTATCCAGAAAGATTTGCTGCAGGTAATTCCTGGGGTACCCCAAGTGGGACAAAACAGGCGCGCTCAGTATTTCTGAAAGCTCACTCTGGGTTACGTGAAAGTCAGAAAGACCGACGTCCAACCTGATCTCCTTCATGAAAGCTTCGAATACTGTCTCAGCCGAGGCTCCTTCTTCTTTGACAGGCAACAACTCTATTATAGGCAGAACCCGCTCCGGACGCTCTTCCAGCAGAATCCGGATATACTCAGGATAGACGATTGCCAATGTTTCTCCGTGCATGATGCGAGGACAGACGCCTCCCACCAGTTCTCCCAGGGGATGAGGAAGCCCCCCTCCTGCGTTGGAAAGTGCGATTCCGGCCAGTGTGTCAGCTAAAGCAAGCTTCTCCCTTTTCTCTATGTCAAAGCCGTCTTGGAGAACGCCTGTGAGGTTTTCGCACACAAGCCTGATGGCTTCAAGCGCCAGCAGTTCTACCATCGGGGAGACTCCAACTTGCATATAGCTTTCAAAGGCATGGCTAAAAGCATCAAATGCAGTAGCCGCTGTCAGCCTTGGTGGAAGTGTAAGCATAAGTTCGGGATCAATTACGCTAATTCCCGGATAATTACAGGGATGAAAGATTCCCCGTTTCTGATGCAGTGAAGAATCAGTTATCACCGCAGCCTGAGTAACGTGGGAACCTGTTCCGGAGGTCGTAGGAACCGCTATCAGCGGCAAAATACCGTCTTCCGGCGGAACTGTAGAACCATGAACGTTCTCGTAACTGAACTCGGTAAATATCCGCTCCCACTCTATTTCACTGTATTGTGAGAAAGAAGCCACAATTTTCGCAGTGTCAATGGAAGAGCCACCGCCAACAGCCAAAACGCAATCAGCCTTAACTGACTTAGCCATCTCGACCGCCTCTTCAACAACACGGGTTGTTGGATTTGACGAAACCTTCGAAAAATGGAAGGTTTGTATTCCTGCATCTGACAGGAGATCTTTTGCTTCCTCATAGACTTTCCCAAGAGGGGGCTCGTCCTCAGTGGTTATCAAGAGACATCGCCGGCAACTTTCATCAATTAGACTCCCAAGTTCTCGGCGCTTTCCTCTGCCGAAAATGATACGGGTCGGCTGATAGAACATAAAGGGGTTCATGTCATTTTCCTTTCTATGGGTTTTGGAACTCCCACAATCTCTCCGCTTATTATCAGCGGTATGCCATCCAGCGTGAGAGTGGGCCAAGGGATGACTAAGTCTTGGTGTATATCAGCTGAGACAACTCCTCCGAATCCTGAATTATCTCCTACCGCCACATGGACTGTTCCCCAGATCTTCTCCGCTTCCAGTACGCTTTCAACCGAATCTGCCCCGGGATTTAATCCTACCCCTAGCTCAGCGCAGTTACGCCGTGCGATGGCCACGGCGTCAGGCTTATCGCCTGTCAACTCGAACAATCGCTTAAATCGTCTTCCCACTGAACCTCCGCCGGACAAGCCAGACACTGCACCGTCACGGAAGGTAATAATCATGTCCTCGTCAAGTCCTGGATACCATCGTGCTTTTACCACAAGCCTCCCTACCGCGCTCCCTTCCTTAGGCGAGGTGAAGACCTCTCCGATTGGAATGTTTCCAAAAGCACCCTTCCCTGAAATGCGCTCCGCGCCGTTAATCACCTGACGCGAAGAAATGTCCATAAGCAGGTCGGTGCCGTCCGGTGAGGTTAGTCGAGCGCTTGACCCTTGCTTCAAGGCCTTTTCTATCTTCCTGCCGGCTGTTTCCATTGTCGCATAGTCCACCATCACCGGCCCGTTCTCCAGAAGCATATCAGGCAAAAACCCGGGCATACTGGCAATTCTGGCCCCCAACTTCAACATTTCACGGCAAACCGGCATGTGACTGATGGAACGGTTTGTCAAAGCCAAGACGACATTTGCATGCTGGACTTGAGTCAACGCTTCTCCCTGCCAAAAATCCTCGCCTGCTTCATAAGGAAAGGGAAAGACAGAGAAGCTGCAGCGGGGAAACTCCTCTTCCGCAAGCTCCTTAACTGTGACAGCCAACAAATTAGTGAGCTGCAGCAGTTTAAGCTCACGACCGCCTTTTGACGAAAAATGCTCATATGAAGGGACGTCAGTCAAGACAACGACATCCTCTCCTGGAATGAGGCCCAGACATTCCCGCAGCATGATACGTACGCCATGCCTCAAGTCTTCCTTCTTCATCGCTCCCCCAACCTGTCAAAAGGCAGATACGCGTGAGTGCAGCCTACCGTCTTCAGAAACCCGCTCCATGATTCCACTGCACGGGCTGTTCTAACCCATGGCTCCGGCGCAGGAATTGCCAACACATAGATGTCCTGACCCTGCCGGATATCTGCATTACTAAGAGGTTCTCCGTCTGCGCTGAGCGTACTGATCAGATCAGGCGCCATAGCCACTGTTTCTCCGTCCACTTCCGCAACAAGGTTTTCATTGATTGCGCGGATTGTCATTGCATGTCCTGTATACTCCTGAGATCCATCAATCCGGGTAGTGCATATGTCAAACGCATCAGGGGTAACCTCTGTCTCACAGCTTCTGACTATCCCTCTGAACAAAACTCTGCCACCGGTCAATTCACAAACCGCCAGTGGTCCGTTGCCTTTCTCATCGGCCTCGATCCGAAGCGTCCGCCCGATTTGAATTGCCCGTGAAATACAGCCCGGCACAAGATTGTCCTGGATGTCTCTTTTACCGGACATCCAGGTTGTGAAGGCTGCCTGCCGCCCAAAAGCCATGGTTGCAGCGCGCATAAGTTTCTCATGAGTTACGATATCCAGCGGATCCGCACATTGTATGATTACCGTATCACCGTTTCCATTTGCCACAACAGTCGGGTTTACCGGGATATTATAGAGATTATACAGACATGGTCCGGGAACCGCACGCCCGTTGCCGTCGGCGTCAAGAATGGGAAGGCCTGTATGTGCAGCAACATAGAACGGGGTCATCGTATTAAAGCCTCCCATTTCTCCTGACATGAGAAACCGTATTCTGCGCCCCCCGATTAATGCAGCGCTACGTATTGTTTCTATAGCGGTAATTGCCTCACGCCCGAAATTACTTTCAAGGAGCACCTTCGGGGAACCAATACCCGCCACCATAATTGCGTAGTCTGTTTCTCCCATTTCATCCATATCGTACATTTCTATGGGCTCCGAAATATTCTTGAGCATTCGGTAACCGTTTTCAGGTGAACCTCCGCCGCCTGCGCCCAAAACCGTCGCTCCGCTGATCATATCTGATAGATCCGTCTTTAATAACAGATGTTTTCCCATAGCTGCTCCTTTTTCTCATGCTGTCGCTGTCTATTATTCCTATTCTGCCGCCAGAGCCTCAAGCTTGTCCATAGTTCCCTTGACATTCCTCAAGGCTTTCTCAATCGGTACTTTCAGTACCTTTTTCCCGCGAAAACGTTCTTTCTCCATTATCGCTACTGCGTAAGCAAACAACACCACATCCGCCTGCTCAATCTGTTCAGGGGTCACTTTCCCCGTCCTGGAAGAATCGCTCTGAATCTCATTCCAAACGGTATGCCCACGCCTTTCAGCTTCCTTTGTCAGAGCTGCAGCACACATTTTGCTGTGGGCGACACCGGCTAAACAAGCAGTAACAATGATTATGTTCATCTTCATCCTCCTTTCAACCACAGTGAATCATAAATGCCGTAGGGGAATCTATGTCAATCCCCTCTTGGGATCGACATAGATTCCCACCAAATCAAGATTGACTTAAATCAGGTCGAATGCACTTTCTTCGTCGTCCGGATCGAAATCTTTTCTCGGGAAGAGTTTCCGCAATAAAATCATAACCACACAGGTCACAATTGAACCGCTGGCGATGGAAAGCGCATAGACCGGCACGTTGTTTACAAAAAACCATGAGGGCAGACCCATTATCGGGACTGAAAGCTCCAGCCCGAAGCCGCCCGCTACTGCGCCGGCTACCACGCTTCCGGCCACAGACGCAATGGTGCACCGGATAATATCGTTAAACACCAGAGGCAACGCAAGCTCGGTAAATCCTGAAATGAAGCACAGTGGCATTGTCTTTCGGCTGTAGTTTCTCTCTCCTTTTGTGAAGAGCGTAGGACTGAGGAGCGCAGCCAAGCACAAGCCAATAGGCGGAACTGCGATAATCGCGATTGCCAGACCGTGAAAAATGTATATGCCACTGGCGTACGCCGCCATTGTAACCACGCCAAAAGCCTTGCTGATAGGCCCTCCGAAATCGACATTACTTAATCCGTAAATACCACCTAGCAGCGCCCCCTGGCTGTGGTCAATCCCGTCTACCCACGCGGTTATCATTTCGCTGAACGAGGCTACCGGACCATTTATCACATAATGCAGTAGCAGACATATTATGCCGGTGGAAAGAGCAGGTGCAAAGACGCCCCAAATACCTTCGGTATATTTATTAGTTCTGACAAAACGGAGAAAAATCACAGTCAAATAGCCAACGAGATAGCCACCAACCAGAGCGCCTAAGTAGCCCGATCCGTTTGAGTTAGCATAATAAGCTACGACAAAGCCGGGAGCGAGACCTGCTTTACCTGCAATGCTATAGGAAATAAATGCACCGAAAAACGGGACAAAGAAGCTAAGCCCGATAAAGGCAAACTCTCCCACGGCTTTCCACATACTCGCATCGCTAATCTGACTAAATTGTGTGAACATAACCAAAATACCCGATATCATAATGAAGGGGAGCATATACGATATACCGGTTTTCAGATGGACAAACGGTGACGCAAACAGATCCTCCAATTCAGCTCTGTAATCTATTGCCTCATTATGTGTTTCGCTAGTCATGACTCTCCTCCTCATTCTTTTGAAAATTGGCTTCTTGTTTTAGATTCATCCGCCTCGTTTGGCTCGTTCTATGCCTTCGCGCAACATTTGGACACCGGTTCTTATTCCGTCAGGATTCTTGAATATCGGTCTTGAGCCAATAACAACATTCGCTCCCGCCTCAACCAATTCATGTACGGTTTCATAATTGATTCCGCCATCCACAGCCAGCTCACAGTCGGGGTTTTTCTCCTCTATCAGCTTGCCGGCGCGGCGAACCAAATCCAGTGCAGACCTCCTCCAACTCCAATTCTTGTCCCTTACTCCGTGCACAACGATATGCAACCTATCCAGCTCGTAAATGGATTCCTCCACGAAGCAGAGCGGCGTAAAACAGCCGATTGTAAGTCCGAATTTCAACCCGAATTCCTGGCAGTAATGCATGATGTAAGCAAGCGGAGCCCCAATATGGTGTTCAGCCGGCAGAATCAGCATATTTGCCCCTGCTTCAGCAATGTTCTTAACAAAATGAACATCGCAGGATCTGAGATACGCGTGACACTCAATCGGCAGGTTCGTGTATGGCCTTATGCCTGCTATTACCTGATGTCCTCCCATCAGCTGTCCCTGCGGCATCTCGTACATGTCGCAGGCGTCAGCATGGATATAGTCCACACCTGCTTCGGTTGCTTCCTTGACCAGCGCTCCTACATTTCCATAGTCCACAAATGCCATACCTGCAGCAATCTTCACCTTTTCCATATACTGCTCCTTTCTCCACCACAATGACTCAGATTCTACAAAAGCGCCTTTCTTTTGTCGGCAAATGACAGGAATATTAGATAATACCGTTTGTCATATTACCACCCCGATTATGGATTGATTTGCTGTAAATACCGGTATACTGTCGCTTCAGAGCAGGATAGCTTCTTTGCAACCTCCGCAATCGAACCCTTTACCAAGAATATGCCTCTATCATCCAATTTTCGGACAATATCCAGCTTTTCGTCAGCTGTAAGTCTTTGTGGTGGCACTCCGTAATATGTTACGCTTTCATCAATAACGGAATTGATAATTTCCATTACGGAAAATGAATGGATTTCGTAGTACTGTTGCGGTTTAGCGTCTTTAGAAGAATGAGTTGGATTGATTGGTTGGTCACCGTTTATTAGTCTGTCTATTATGCCACGTACTTGTAAGAGATCTGATACTTTAGTATTAATGGTGATCATGCCATCAAGCTTATTGTTCTTGTTCCTAATGAATAGAGTGGCAGATCGAAGTTTTTCGTGATTGAATGTTAATGAGCGATAGTTGATTGTGTAATCTATTTCCTCGTATATTCTTCTTTCAATAAAGGATTCTTCCATATCGCCCAGAGGCATACCGGCTTTGTGAGAATTACTAAAAGGGTTTTCCACATACAGTATTTGCTCTGTGTCACAAAGCAAAATCTCAGTATTGCTTCCAAGATAAAGCGCGAGAAACTTGATTATCGGTTTGTAGAAGTCCACATCAATCATGTACAAACCTCCAATTCTAATGACCGGCTCACAAAAGTTCAAACCCGGCGGTAAAATGTCTGAGAGATAGCATAGGTCCTTCAGAAACTAGTTTCATTCCCCTATATTGATCTCTCCTTTCATAGATGTCCGAAAGCGCATTTGCAATAACTTCCATATGCGAATTGGTGTATACTCTTCGGCTAATTGCGATGCGCATAGTCTCTAACTTGGGCCAAATGGGTTTACCGGTTTCTTTGTCCTTACTTCCAAAGGCACAAGCGCCTATCTCAACAGCACGAACGCCTGCTTCCTCATATAAAGCGCACACCAGTCGTTGACTGGGAAACTCATGTTGCGGGATATGCGGGAAAAACCGGCGTCCATCCACATATACGCCGTGTCCGCCTGTTGGTTCAATGATTGGAATACCTTTGTCCGTCAGTAATTTGCCCAGATAGCTGACCTGCTTGATTCGATAGTCCAGGTACTGCTCATCACAGGCTTCCTGTAACCCCACAGCCAGAGCTTCCATATCACGGCCGGACATACCCCCGTAAGTGATGAAGCCTTCATGGACTATGGCCAACTGATTGGATTTTAGGAATATGTCATGATTGCGGGTTACAAATAATCCTCCCATATTAACCAAACCATCTTTTTTGCTGCTCATGGTTGCAGTTTCACAGTAACTGAATATTTCTCGGGTTATCTCTTTAACCGATTTATTCTCATAGCCGGGTTCACGCTGCTTGATAAACCAAGCGTTTTCAGCGAGACGTGCAGAATCAATTACAACAGGAATGCCATACTTGCCGGCAAGTCTACTTACCTGTCGGATGTTTTCCATTGATACAGGCTGACCACCGTTGTTATTACAGGTTATGGTAATAATAACAACACAGATGTTTTCCGCTCCCTTGTCCTTTATCAGTTGATCCATTTTTTCTACATCAATATTGCCCTTGAAGGGATGGTATCCAGAAGCGGAATTCTGACCTTCTTCTATTGCAAGATCGACAGGAATTGCTCCCAAAAGTTCTGCATTGCCTCGAAAGGTGTCGAAGTGCATGTTGCCTATGGCATACGTACCAGGACGACAGTATATCTGAGCCATGATATAGTCAGCAGCCCTCCCTTGATGGGTAGGCTGCACATAAGGCATACCAAATACATCCTGCACTGATTCTTCCAGATTGAAAAAACTTGAGCAGCCGGCATACGATTCATCCCCATGAAACATAGCTGCCCACTGAGCCTGACTCATTGCACTTGTACCACTGTCTGTAATGCAATCTATGTATACATTGCTTGCTTTTAGTTTGAAGACATTGTACTGAGCTTCTTTCAGCCACATCTGCCTTTGTTCTTTAGTTGATTTCTTAATTGGTTCTACAACTTTAATCCGAAAAGGCTCTGCTGTCATGTATTCCAAATCTCTTCCCCCTGTAATAGTCAAGTGCAAGCCCGTGGAATTTATTGTCCTGATAAAAATTTATCATATTGTTAAAAAACTGTCAACCTAATAATAAAATAATGTATGAAGTCTCCAGATGTTGTATATCCCCAGTTTAACAGGCATTTCTTGACTTCGCATATGAAATACATATACTATAACCATGAAAATTGCTGATTTAACTTAGTGAATCAAGTAAGAATTGCGGTATGAAAGGACTCAAATGCATGAAAAGAGAAGCGCAGGTTGTCGTCACTGATGAAGTGGGATTACATGTAAGGACAGCAGCCGCTTTTGCGGGCGAAGCGCAAAAGTATGATAGTACAGTGAAGGTTTATTACAAAGGGAAAGCCGCGGACGCCAAAAGCATGCTCAGTATAATGACGCTAGGAGTAAAGTGCGGCGAACAGATTAATATTATGGCAGACGGGACGGACGCCGAGAAGGCTGTGGAACACTTGAAGAGATTTGTGGAAAACAACTTTGAGAACTAAAAAAGGGTAAACGTCCACTATCACGTAGAACCTAAGGCCTCAATCTTTAGCATATGATCCGGCGTGAAGAAAAGGTTTGTGGCAAGATATACCACCATCATGGATGTTATGGCAACTGCAGCTGCAATCATATACACCACCATCAGCTGATACTTCACTGCATCCACAGGATATGCCCCGGCAATGATCTGGCCCGCCATCATCCCGGGTAAATGGACTATACCTACAACCATGAGTGAGGAGATTGACGGAAGCATGGCAGATTTCAGCGCATCCCTAATCATAGGCATTACAGCTTGCCTCGATGTGGCTCCGAGCGCCAGCGCAGCTTCAACTTCCGGCTTTCTATGAGTGATATCGGATCTCAGCCGATTGAGGGCAAGAGCAGCGCCTGTCATACTATTGCCTAGGATAGACCCTGCGAGAGGGATGAGGTACCGAGGCGAGTACCAGGGCTTGACGCGAAGTATAATGCCTATCACAACAGCAGTCGTAAGAGATGACCCCACAAAAATGGATATACCCAACGTAGTAAACATGCCCTTGAGTTGCACCGACTGCCTGGCTACAGCATTCTTGACCGCCGCAGCAAGCATGATAGCAAGCATTATCGCTACATAATACCACTTCTCCGAAACAAACAAGAGTTGGAGCACATACCCGATAGCGGTTAGCTGCACAAACGCCCGTACAGCCCCTACTGCAAGATCCTTCTCCAAACCTAAGCGGTATCTGAAAGAGACTGCCATGGCAGATACGATAAACAGTACCGCTATTCCAAGAGACGTATATGATAAGCTTATGTACTCCATCTATTTCAACTCCCCCGCGAGAAACTTGCGGCCGAGTTCAGTTTGAGGCCCTCGAAAGAATGCCTCTATATCGCTTTCCTCTATGACTTTACCGTCCACAATAAGGAGAAACCTATCGCCTACAAGCCTGGAATGCTCAAGACTGTGACTTACGAAAAGTACTGTAATCCCGTACTTCGACTTTATGTCACAGACAAGCTTCAAAATGGATTTGGAAGTAGTAGGATCTAACGCGGATGTAGGCTCATCCATAAGAAGAACCTCCGGCTCATTCATAAGGGTCCTGGCAATCGCCACCCTCTGCTGCTGGCCCACGGAGAGTTCGCCTGCCGATCGCCCCGGGCTAAGGTCAGGCAAATCGACCATGTCCAGCACCTCTCTTACCTTGGCTTCCAAGGAAGACGGATCCACGCCTCGAAGTCTGGGTCCGTATGTGAGGTTCTCCTGAATAGTTAGAGGGAACAGGCTCGGGAGCTGAAACACCATCCCTACCTTGCGTCTTAGCTCAATCGGGTCTATCGTGGAAACATCCACTCCGTCCAGGAGCACGTTGCCCGAGGTTGCGCTTTCAAGCCTGTTGACCAGCCTTAACATGGTAGACTTGCCTGCACCGGACGGACCTCCGATCGCAAGTATAGTACCTTCTTCTATGGCAACCGATACGTCATCCAGAACATTGTACATCTTACCGTCAATTGATCGGGTTTTCGTGACACTTAGGAACTCAATTCTGGCCAAGCCGTCACACCTCCAAGCCGCAAATCAGAGATACTATATCAAATACTATATCCTCTACGTACGCTACTGGCGAGATTTAAGATAATCAGAGAAGGTCGCTGACGGTAATTGCCTTTTCTTCAGAAGCATTCCAGCCCATATTTGGTTACCGGTAGCCTCATCTATTAGACCTTCATCCCTGGCTTTCATCAAGATGTCACCGGTGGTAATACAACTTAGTTTCCATTTCTCAATGTATGTCTTTATGTCTTTCAAATTATTGCTAGCCACAACGCCGCTGTGCACTTTGGCCAATGACAGAACTGCGGCTTCACCCTTACCTATAACCGCTTCCCCCTTTGGGGGAGAGATTGCCATCCCATGGAATAGTCGGAATTCTTCGGTTCCGGTCATTATTCTCATTGTTGAAATACGGCCGTCTGAACAGAGAACGGAAACTGCTCTTTTGATATGAGGTACACTTGGGTTTGACAACTCCACAAACACTTCATAAGGTAAAACAATTCGGTCGGCATACAGTTGCAATAACAGGTTTTCTTGCTTGACCCACAGAAAAGAAGATATGCAATCAGTATCAAAAAACAACTCCTTAATCATATTGCTCTTCTCCTGGTGTGTTCAAGTCATATACAATATCACCTCTGAAGGCGTCTAGTAGTAATTCCTCATATTTACCTTTAGAAACAAGTTGCTTGTCTTTTAGTTCCTCTGCCAACTTAATGTATTTGCCAAAAGTTGAATACTGCTTGTCCCCAGGCGTAGGCAAATATAACTTGTCATCAAAGCCAAGCCTTCGGGCAGATCGAATTATGCCAGTTTTCATTGGTTCTGCTTCGTCAAAAGACAGATATCCATCATTAATCAACCTCCAAAGAGTCGCTTGCCTACTTAAGCCGAAGTACTGTTCTATCCTTACAATGTCGCTGACATCTAGGTTCTTGTCTTGCTTTTTCAATTTCGACCTAATAAAGTGACTTAACGCTTCATATGGAGCTAAAAAGTAGGAGGCAAACATATCTGCTTCCTTTTCGCTGGCGTCTTTGGTCCTATCAAGGTCTTTTGCACATACTATGCTTGTGAAGTTCTTATGAAAAAACAAATGACACAGCTCGTGGGCAGCAGTAAATCGCTGACGGCCGTAAGTCAGTGTTGAATTAATCCCTATCAATTTATTATCTCTATCTCTGATGCATAATCCGCTAATCCGCTCGCTCATAGGGTAGAATACCACAGTAAACTTTTCCTTAGCGCTCAACATAGAAAACACATCAATTGGAGAATAGATGTCTTCGCAAAAATACCTGCGCAAGCTCAGGGCGTCTGAATTTATCTCAATCTTTTTCTTCACATCGATTCTCCCTTCAGCAAGCTCTCCATATAACGCAGGTTTAAAGCAATTCTATTCATTGCTGCTATTGCTTCGAGATCCTCAACAGTGACTCCTTTTGCCCGGAGAGCAATAGTCGCAGGAGAATACCCCAGTTCGTCACCGGTAAAATATTGAATAGGACAGCCGAAAAGGTTGCTTGTCTTCTCAAGTATGTCTACGCTGAATTGACGCTCATTTTGCTCACACTTGGAAATATAGCTCTGGTCGACATTCAAATACTCAGCGAGTTGACTTTGTGTGAACCCACTACGCTCTCTTAGCATTTTGAACTTTTTACCCATTATTCCGAATTCTGTCATTACCCCTGCCTCCTTTCACCATTAGTATATGCAATATCTGTCATATTTTCAATGGGTTTTTCAATGTTCTTTATGACAGCTTCTGATTCAGTTTCTTTGACAGATAACAAGCGGCATCAGGTAGCAGTTAGCTACCCCACCAAGAGCGAATCCTGTTGTTTAGGAAACCTACAGTAGTGCAAGAGAATCCTATGAGAAGCAGAAGGCAGGCAATTATGGATGTAGCAGAAACGTATTCCCGGATACCAGTTCACCCGGCACTGGCCGCCGACTTCGCAAAACATCGGGCGTCGATCCCATGGGAGGCCTGCCTCCTACTTGATCCCAAGGTAGGCCTGTTGCACTCTGGGATCGCGCCTAAGCTCCAGGGACTCGCCGCTCAGCGCGATCCGTCCCGTCTCAAGCACATAGGCTCTTTGAGCCACTCTCAGCGCAATACGGGCGTTCTGTTCAACAAGCAGGATAGTCACTCCCTGTCTGTTGATTTCATAGATTGTCCGAAATATCTCCTGCACCAGTTTAGGCGCAAGTCCTAAGGACGGCTCGTCAAGGAGGAGCACTCTGGGGTCTGACATCAGTCCTCTCCCAATGGCCAGCATCTGCTGCTCACCGCCGGAGAGAGTGCCCGCCAGTTGCTTACGTCGTTCTTCCAGTCGGGGAAACAACTGATAGACTCGTTCTCGCCCTGACTGGACACGGCCGGGATCATTGCGGTATTTGTACGCCCCGAGATTCAAATTCTCCTCCACAGTCAATGTTCCGAACACTCTTCGCCCCTCAGGGACATGACAGATACCCAGTTCAACAATCTTATGGGCAGGCATCGCCTGGAGCTCGTGCTCGCCGAATCTGATAATTCCTGACTGCAATCTGAGAAGACCTGACATAGCTCGAAGCGTAGTAGTCTTCCCTGCCCCGTTGGCACCGAGAAGAGTCACGATCTCGCCGTCGTTCACTACAAGGTCAATTCCTTTGACTGCCTTGACATTTCCGTAAGCTATATGCACATCGCTTAGCTCAAGCAGACTCATGTACGCTCCTCCCCCTCTGACCCTTCACCGGCGCTTCCTCCTGCGTTGCCATAGAAATCTTCATCGTCCTCAGTCCCGAGATACGCTTCGATGACACATGGATCACGTTGTACATCGCAAGGTGTGCCTTCGCTGATCTTCCGACCGTTATCCATGACTGCGACCCAGTCTGAAATACCCATCACTACCTGCATATCGTGTTCGATAAGAAAAATCGTAATCCCTGAACCTCTAATCGCCTGGATAAGCTCCATAAGGTCAGCAGTTTCTCTCTCATTGAGTCCGCCTGCAGGCTCATCAAGGACAAGCAAGCGCGGTTCGGTGGCAAGGGCCCGGGCTATCTCCAGGCGCCGTCTGTATCCATACGGCAGATTTCTGGCCAGTTCATCTCGGAAATCCCACATGTCCATCAGTCTCAGGCAACGCTCAGCCTCATTCCTTACCTCAGCTTCTTCACGCCTTTGCGCAGGCGTTCCCAACACTGAACTTATCATCCCTGAGCAAGTGCGACAATGCCGGCCGGATAATACGTTCTCGAAACAAGTGAGGTTTTCAAAAAGCCTGAGGGTTTGAAATGTGCGAGCGATCCCGGCTTTTGCCACCTGGTGCGGCTGTCTGCCTATGAGCTCCCGTCCGTCAAATGCTATACTGCCTGCCTCCGGGCGATAGATACCGGTTATCAGATTGAAAACTGTTGTCTTCCCTGCTCCGTTCGGACCGATGAGACTGGTAATGCTGCCTGAAGCAACATCCAGATCAAACACATCAACGGCTTTCAGCCCACCGAAGCTCTTGCTCAGCTTGCTAAGTTTAAGAAGGACTTGTTCTTGCAATATCACTCTCCCTCCCCCTCTCTGAGGATTGTTGTCCAGCGTCTGCTGGGCCACAGACCTTGCGGGCGGAAGATCATCATGAGCACCAAAGCAAGGCCGAAGAAAAGCATACGGTACTGGGCGAAATTCCTGAGGAGTTCAGGCAGAACCATCATCCCGGCTGAACCCAAAATCACTCCGGGAATTGACCCCATCCCGCCGAGGACAACTATGCAAAAGAGAATCACCGATTCCATAAAAGTGAAACTCTCGGGAGATATTACTACAAGCTTTGCAGCAAAAACAGTCCCGGTCGCTCCTGCAATGGCAGCACCGAGAGTAAACGCTGCAAGTTTAGCCCAGCGAGTGTCAATTCCCATGGCCTCGGCGGCGATCTCATCTTCACGCACGTAATTCCAACAGCGGCCTATGCGGGATTGCTGAATGCGCACCAGAACAAACACGCATATCGCAACGAGCCCCCAAACCAGATAGTAAAAATCCATAGGACTCTGTATCGTATAACCAAATATACGGAACTGATCCAGCACAATAATGCCGTTAGGACCGCCTGTCAGTCCCCATGGGTTATTAAGAAGGGTGATTCGAATTATCTCGTTGAGTCCTATTGTCACTATGAGCAGGTAATCCCCGCGAAGATGGATAATAGGTTTGGCAAGTATGTATCCTGCAACCCCTGCCGCAAGACCGCTCAGCGGGAGCAACAGCCAAAGCGACACTCCGAATCGCTCGCTTAGGATAGCAGTTGTATATGCGCCGATAGCGAAAAATGCCGAGTGGCCCATGTTAAAGAGTCCGACTTCGCCGACGATGATATTCAGACTCAGTCCCAAGAGCACGTAAATCCCCCAGTATACAGCTACGTCTATCCAATAGTTACCTGCAACGAGCGGAAAGATAATCCCGATACCGATAATTGCGGGAAGGCCCCATTTTGAGAGACGACTAACAAATATTGAAATAGGTGTCTTCAACCTACCTACAGCGTTTGTTCGTCCAACCCCTCCAGCCATTGTCATATCCCCTCCCTCTTAGACTTTCTCCGCGATGCGTTCCCCCAGGAGCCCTGTGGGCCGGAACATGAGAAGCAAAATGAGAATGAGGAACACAAACACGTCCTTCCAAGCGGAAGAGATATAGCCTGCACCGAGCATTTCCAGAATACCCAGGAGCAGTCCGCCGACCATAGCTCCTGGAATATTCCCGATTCCACCCATAATCGCGGCAGTAAACGCCTTAAGCCCATAAGTCCACCCTACAGTGAAGTGGATTTGCCTGTAATACAGGCCCAACAA
>CZCA01000799.1_pt1 | contig 17182 bp, 18 predicted proteins | sample 591981 | NCBI WGS metagenome assembly CZCA01 (sample SAMEA3556810, study PRJEB10932) | anaerobic digester metagenome
AGATGTGTATAAGAGACAGTTACTAAACTTTTGATATATGAAAGGAGGCGGAGTTAAAAACACAAAGGCTAAAGCATTCGAGGCGGTTGCATCCCCCCGCAAGCGCCACAACAGCCGCATGGAAAAAATACTTAAGGTTGACGTACACACCCCCGCCCCGCCCGGGCATTTCGACCAGCGGCAAATTGACAAGTGGAATGACATTGTAAAGAAGTTTGTCGAGGCGGGTATTTGGCAAAGCCTGGACGCTGACGGCTTGCAAACGTATGTGGAGAATTGGTGTATTATGGAAGACTTAATGCAACTGATAAAAGAACAGGGGCCGATAATTTGGATAGAAACACCGCAAGGCAAAAAGCCTATTCGTAACCCCGCCCACATCGCCTACGAAAAAGCCTTTGCGATCTGCAAACCTTTTATGGAGCAATTCGGTATGACCCCGCGCGCGCGGCAGTCGATTATTGTACAACCCAAAAGCGACAAACCGGATCCGCTGGACGGGCTATAAATAGCAGGCTATGAAAATTGTATTTGATATTTGCATCAACTTTACAGGCGACCGCCCCCATGTTTTTATGTCTTTTTACAAAGAACTTGACCTCCCGGCGCTGCCTGTTGTCGGTACGCGGATTATTGACGGCGAAGCATCATTTAGCCTTGATGATGTGGAGTTTTCTTTTAACACTAAAGAATCTTTTTATCGTATTGATGCGTACGAAAAATTTGAATTTAAGAATTTTGGCAAGTCAGGAGTTAGAAGAAAATATGAGGCTTTTGTAAATGCCGGTTGGCAAACATCCGCACACGGGCGCGGGCTATGGCCTATTATCGAGAATGAATGAACGCAGCCGAAAAATATATCAAAAACGTACTTTCGGGCAAGCAGATTGCCGGGCGCTTGGTGCGTTTGGCAGTCGAAAAGCATAAGGCGTTATTTGTAAATGGTGAATGTACATTTGATGCGGAGAGTGCTAACCGCGCTCTCCGTTTTTTTTCATCCTTGCGCCACACCTCCGGCGAATACGGCGGTAAACCGTTTACGCTCCTTCCCTGGCAGGCGTTTTTATTGTGGGTGATCTTTGGATGGAAGCGCAAGGACGGTACACGCCTGTTTACAAAAGTTTACGTAGAGGTGGCGCGTAAAAACGGTAAATCGGAGTTAGCCGGGGCGCTGGGGTTGTACCTGGCATTTTACGATAAAGAGTTTGGCGCGGAAGTTTACAGCGCCGCCAACACTGGCGATCAGGCGGCCATCTGTTGGAGCGCGGGGTCTAAAATGGCCAAAATGCTGCAATCAGAAAGCGAAAAATTCAAAAATGCCGTACGGGTATACGACAGCACTAATAACCGAAACATAACAGGTAGTATGGGCTTTTTTCGTCCTGTTGCTGCTGATTCCCGGACACTTGACGGTTTGAGGCCGCATGGCGCTATTATCGATGAGTACCACGAAGCACCGGATGATAGTGTATTACGCGTAATGGAATCCGGTATGGTCAACCGGCGGCAACCTCTATTGTTTGTGATTACAACAGCGGGCTTTAATGTTAATGGGCCTTGCTATCAGTACCGCAAGACGATAGTCGATATTTTGGAGGGCCGGAAGGATGAGCCAGGTACGTTTGGCCTTATCTACACGCTAGACGAGGGTGACGACTGGAACGATGTAAATGTGTGGTATAAGGCTAACCCATCAGCCCCGCAAACACCCACGCTCGAAGGTTTACGCCGGGAATACTCGAAAGCCAAAGCGGAGGGCGCAAGTGCAGAGGTGAATTTTCGGACGAAGAATTTAAACCAGTGGTTAACGACGAAAACGCGGTGGATAAGTGACGATGTTTGGATGAAAAACGCCGGGCCGCCTGTATTATCAAATGAGCTGCAATGGTGGGCGGGTTTGGACTTAGCCTCTACCCGTGACATAACGGCATTTGTATGCTTTAGCTCTCCTGACGAAAACGGCGTACATCACATAGCGACGTTTTTATTTTGCCCGGAAGAAAACGCGAAAGAGCGGGCGAAGCGCGACGGCGTGCCATATCTGGATTGGGCCAACGATGGTGTTATAGAGTTGACGCCGGGGAACGTAGCCGACCAGGAACACATGAGGGGCCGGATTATCGAGGTATGCAATAGGCTGGGCGTGACGCATGTGCTTTATGATCCCTGGAACGCCTCGCAAATGGCTATTAACTTACAAACCGACGGCATCAACTGCGAGCAATTCCAACAGACAACCCGGCTTTTTAACGAGCCTATAAAGTACATTGAGAAAGCGTCGGCGCTTGGCAATTTTGCGCATGGCGGGCACGCAGCTTTACGCTGGATGGTACAAAACGTAAATTTGTACATCGACGGGAACGGGAACGCAAAAATCAACAAAGGCAAAAGCAATGAAAAGGTTGACGGCGTGGTGGCGCTTGCTATGGCGGTGGGTGGATACCTTAACAACGTCAATCAGCAATCAGTTTATATAACCGAAAACAGAGGCTTGATAACGCTATGAAACCATTACTAATTGTCTTGAAAGTCCGGGAAATTCCGCAATGCCTGGCAAGTTACGACGAGGCGCTTGATATTATAGATCAAGTATGGATATGCGGCTTTAAAGAAATTGAGCTTGAAAGCCTGCTTGTCTTTGACGGCATTGTCGAGGAGGCTAAAGAAAAGGGCTATACACATATTATGATCATCAGCGATGATGCCACGATTACAAACGCCGTTATCCTGGAAGTTTTACGCCTTACCGATCAATACGGGATCGCAACCGGATTTTGTCGCCTCGACTATACAAGCAAATTTGTGAATTTGAGCTATGACCCACTACTCGACCGCCGCCCGCGTGGCCTTGCCGACTATCATTTTTTAAAATACGACAAACTACCCGACGGCGATTTTCAGACCACGTTTGCGGGCTTTGCGCTCACCTGTATGCCGGTCGAGGTCTGGCAGAAATATCCTTTCAAATGCGTATATGACGGCCCGCCGCATAATGGTAGTTGCTCCGACTGGATGATGTGCAAGCGGATGGGCGCGGATGGGCTGAAATTTTGGACTAACAAGGGAACGGAAGTGATACATGAAAAGATACAAGCGTCGACTGTGATAGGGCAAAAATTTTTTATTGGGCCTCAATACCGCGAAATCATATGGAAGAAGAAAAGATAGAAAACGTAAACGTACCTAAACACATTTGGGATACGGTTTGCAGTGTTGACGCGTATTTTGATTATCACCAGTACTTGCGTGAAAACAAATATACATCTAATCATGACGCGTGGGAGGCCTTGGAGCGGGAGCGTGAAAGGTGGGGCTTGCCTATGCGTTTTACCACGTTTGAGAGCTTTAAACGCTCAAGATATAACTGGATTTGCCTTAAAATTGGCAAAAAGTGAAAGATTTTCACCAAAATAGTGATAAAAACGGCCAAAATTTGTCTAAAATATTGACAAGTGGCCGGATTTTGGGGAAATATTGTAAGTTTATTTGTCAAGCCTGAACAACGCAGGGTTAACATCAATAACCCTAACATCCCTCTTACACCAGACAATATTTTTGGCTACGTTGGCGGCACAGCAAAAGCCGGTGTAACCGTCGACGGCGAAAGCGCCCTATCCTTATCCCCTGTTTGGCGCGCCGTTGATGTTCTTTCCTCTACAATTGCCCTTTTCCCTATCGAAGTTATCCGCGAAACCGCCGCCGGGAATCAGACAAAAGCCGCGCGGCATCCGGTACAGTTTTTGCTAGGCGATAGCCCTAACGATGAGGTAAGCGTCTACGATTTTATGCAGTGCCTGGTCGCAAATGCCGTATTAACCGGCAACGGATACGCCTACATCGAGCGCGATCTAAGGCAAGGCCCGGCAAAAGCAATTTACAACCTCGACCCTACCCGCGTCACGCCGTTTTTTGACGGCATGGGCCGCCTGTTTTACCGCATTGATCAGTACCGTGACAGCGTTGCCCCGCGCGATATGATTCACATCAAGGGGTTGACCTGGAATAGTTTTACCGGCATGGACATGATCCGTCACCACAAGGAAAGTTTTGGCTTGGGCATTGCTAACCGGGACTACGGCGCAAATTTCTACAATAACGGCGCGCATCTTTCCGGCGTCCTTCGCCACCCGGGCAAGCTAACAACTGATGCATACAACCGAATAAAAGCCAGTTGGCAGCAGACATACGGAGGTACGAAAAACGCAGGTAGCGCGGCGGTACTGGAAGAGGGTATGGAATTTCAACGCCTCGGGCTTGACCCCGGTACGGCGCAATTTCTGGAAACCGGGCGCAAGACGATAGCCGACGTATCCCGCATCTTTGGCGTGCCTCAATTTTTGTTGGAAGATTTAGACCGGGCAACGTTCAACAACATTGAACAGTTGACTTTGCTTTTTGTACGTCATACAATTCTACCCTGGTGCGAGCGTATCCGCAACGAGTTCAACCGCAAGGTGTTTGCAACATCGGAGCGCGGGCGCTACAAAATCCGCTTTGTACTTTCTTCACTTCTTCAGGGCGACACGCAAAGCCGGGGTGAATATTACAGCAAGTTGTTTAATATCGGCGCTTTGTCGCCTAACGATATTCGCCGCATGGAGGGTCTTAACCCCGTTGAGGGCGGCGATAAATATTTTGTACAGGTTAACATGGGTGACATTACCGAATCCGGCGAAATGCCGGACGGCGAAGATTCCCCCGACGATGACCAAAACACGCAACCTAATGGGAGTGCCGAATAACATAGAGCGCCGGGTACTGCCCGGCCCGTCCTTGCGCAAGATGGACAAGGATGATAAAGACAGTCGCAAGATTGTGGGCTATGCTGCCGTTTTTGCAAGCTCATCTGAAGCGCTTTGGGGTTCTTTTGTCGAGGAGGTTGACGCCCGCGCATTTGATGAGGCGGATATGAGCGACGTTAGAGCGCTATTTAATCACGACGACAACAAGATTTTGGCCCGCACGCCGGACACCCTGACGTTAACTGTTGATGAGCGCGGGTTGCGGTACGAATTTGAGATGCCTAGCACCACGTACGGCAATGACTTACTAGAATCTATGCGCCGGGGCGATATTACCCAAAGCTCGTTTGGCTTTACTGTTGAGGAGGACGAATGGATTGATCGCAGTAAAGACGAGTTGTTGCCAATGCGCCGCATTTTGAAAATTGGCCGTGTTTTTGACGTATCGCCCGTGACTTATCCGGCTTACCCGGAAACGACTAGCGAGGTACGCAGCTTGTTTGAGTCTAAAACGCCGTCAATCCCCGAAAACCTTAACAACGAGAATCGCACACACGATTTAGATAAGCAGTTAGACGCGTATAACGCAATGCTGCTGACCTATAAAAGTCTTGCGCTTGAGGTAAAGCGCGGCTCATTTTCTTAACTCAAACAAATAAAGCAATGACAATTGATGATTTGATCAAAAAGGCAAACGAAGCCTTGTATGTCATGCGCGACCTGGGGAACAGGAAAAAAGCGGAAGGCCGCGACTTTACCCCGGACGAAAACGAACAGTTTGAACGCGCTGACAAAGATTACATGAGGTATTTGGGCCTTATCGAGGAGGAGCGCAAACTTGCCGAGCGCGAGCGCGCTATCGGCGATATGCAGGCCATTGAGGAACGCACGCACAAATTTACCGGCAAAGCGCAGTCGCAAGACGAGGAAGAAACGCCCGATGCTGCACTTGCTTCCCGTGCCTACCAGCGGGCCTTCCTTCGTTACCTGACGCAACCCGTCAACGCGTTGAGCGCGGAAGATCGCTCTATTTTGAGCAAAGGTTTTGCGCAGGCTGAAACGCGCGGTACTGACCCGATAACGACCCCGCGCAGTGGCTTGTATGGCGGTTATGCTATCCCGACGGGATTCAGCAACGAATTGATTGCCACGATGAAGGCGTACAGCGGTATGTTGGAAGCGTCGCGCATCATCACGACCGCCACCGGCGCACCCCTGGAATGGCCTACCCTTGACGACACGAGCGCAGCAGGCAGCCAGCAAACAGAAGCCAACGCAATCACCGTGCAAGACTTCACGCTTGGCCAAAAAATCCATTACGCCTACACAATTGCCGATTTGATCAAAATGTCTTATCAGTGGCTGGAGGATGAAGCGTTGTTGGCCGGTGAACTGCCCCGCATGATCGGCGAACGTTTGGGCCGCAAAGTCAACGACCTGTTGACCGATGGCGACGGCTCCGCAAAGCCTACGGGTATTTTGGCCGCCTCGGGTGGCGCAAGTGTAGGCGAAACCGCCGCTGCTTCCGCTATCAGCCGCGACAACATCATCGACCTTATTCACTCTATCAACCGCGCGTACCGCAGCGGCCCGAACGTGGCTTTTATGATGGCGGATAGCACCCTTGCAGCCCTGAAAAAGCTGACAATCGGCACGTCGGACGACCGCCCGTTGTGGCAGCCTGACATGATCAACGGTACGCCGGGCCGTCTCGAGGGCTTCCCCATCGTCGTAAATGATGACTTCCCGGCCATCGGTGCAGGTAACAAGTCTATTGCCTTTGGCGACTGGTCGCGCTATATTGTGCGTCAGGTGGGTGGCGTTAACGTCATGCGCCTGGATGAGCGCTTTGCGGATGCCCTTAGCGTCGGCTTTGTGGGCTGGTGGAGAATCGACGGCAAACTGATGGATTCCAGCGCAATTAAAGTGATTCAGCACTCTACCTAATCAGGATGAGCAAGCAAGTTACAATGATAAAGAGTTGCGTCGTGATGGCCTGGGGCAAGAGCCACAGCGCGCCAAAAGGCGCAACTCTTATCTTCCCTGACGATGTAGCCGACGGGCTGGTTAGAGGCGGAATGGCTGTTTATTACGCGCCGCCGGTATCCACATACGAAAAAGCGACGGCGAAGATTCAAGATAAACAAACGCGCAAAGGTGGTAAGTAGGCTTGAAAATATAAAATCCTGGGCGGTAACGAGCGGCCCCGCTGTTGAGCCAATCAGCGCATTGGACGCCAAAACGTGGTTAAAAGTCACGTCAAGCGCTGATGATACGCTCATCACGAATTTGATTGTGGCGGCCCGGCAGGAGGTTGAAAGCTACTGCAATATCAAGTTGATAAGCCAAACTGTTGCCGAATACTTTAGCGCCTTCCCCGAAAACCGGGGCGAATTAGTGCTAAGATTTCCTTTGGTAGCCTCTATTTCGAGTGTCGCGTATGTAGATACAGACGGCGCAAACCAAACTTTTGCGAGTTACAACGCTGATTTGTCGAGCCAGCCCGCGCGGTTATGGCCAAACGCGCAAACCGAATGGCCCGGCACAAAAGAACAACTAAAAGCTGTTACGATTACGTATGTATGCGGCTACACCAACGCCGCCGCCGTACCGGATGCAATCAAAACGGCTATGTATTTGATGATAGCCCGGTGGTATGAAAACCGGGAGGATAGCGTAAAGATGTTACCGACCGCCGCAGAAAAATTACTTAACCCGTACCGCGTACAACTGTTTTAAATGGCTGATTTTCTAAAATACGAGAGCTTTAATAAGCCGATTGACAAGGCCAGAAGTCAAATTGGCCCGATGCGGCATCGGCTTAGTTTTCGCACGTATACAGAAAGTCAGGCTAGCGACGGGAGCATGACCCGGACGTGGACAACAGAAACGGAACAGTGGGGCCGCGTGGAATTTACGACGGTAGCGAGCGGCGAAGAATTTGAAGCAGAACAGGTAGTACACCGTATGGCGATTACGGTTGTAGTGCGTTATCGTAACGATATACGACCCAAGCACCGGATTTTGCATGAAGGACTAGAATACGATATTTTAAGCGTACTTCCCGACCCAAAGCGCATGTATCTAACGATAGAGGCGCACCAGGTGGAGAGTATGTGGTCAAGTTTTAGCGGGTAATGGCACGGCGCGTCTTTGGGCAGGAAATAGAGCAGTACGTTAACCTTGATGACTTAAACGGGGTTATCGCAAAACTCAACCAATTAGGCGTTGCCATGACTTTGCAGGAGCGCCGCAAGATTTTACGCCGGGCTGCGGGGCCGGTTCGCCAAAGGGCGATAAACTTAACCAGAATTGGCAGAAAAAAAGTCAAATATCGCTATACAACGCCAAAATTATTTAAAAACAAACGCGCCAGAGATGGTAGCGCAAAGCAATACAGAATCAAGTATTTGCGCGGCAATTTGAAGAAATCTATACAGGTTTTAACTTTTGTACGTGACAAATCAGGCGTTTATATTGGCCCGAAAAGAGGGAGCAAGCTTGGTTTAAAAGAATATGGCGCCACTATACGAACATCGGACGGTTATTACGCCCAAATGATTTATGGTAGCGCCGCGGCTTTTGGCAATCGTGTAACAGATGCAGCATTGCGCTTAGTACAAAGGCAGGTTGTAGCAATCATTGAAGACGGGGTAAGGAAGATTGTAAAAGGCACAAAAGCGAAAACGGGATTATGACAGTACACAATGCGATATATAGCAGGTTAAGCGGGGATAACGCAATAACAGCGCTTGTTTCTACTCGAATTTTTCCAGACATAGCCCCACAAGACCAGATATTGCCTTATGTCGTTTTTCGGGTGATAGATACTATCCCGGCGCAAGTAAAAGACGGCGCAAGTTTAAATAACACCTACAATGTAGAGGTGATGAGCTTTGCAAAAACCTTTGCCAGCGCCCAAAGCATTATTGACGCTTGCGTTGCGCGACTGGACTACTGGCAAGGCACAAGCGGCGGGGTGACGGTAAGGCATTGTAAGGTAGACAGCAAAGGGAATATGCCCTTTGTACCAGAGCAGGAAGTTTTTAGCGCGGTAGCACAAGCCCGCGTATTTACCTATAATACGTAATTTCTAACAAAAACACAACACAATGACTACTGGAATAATTGTAGGGGATTACGCGAGGTTTTACATTGACGATGAGCCTATTGGCTACGCTACCTCGTGTACCCTGGATTTCACCCGCGAAACGCGGCAAACCTTACACAAAGACAACTACACAGGCTCAAGCGGGTGGGCAACGTCTACCCTGGGCACGGCGTCGGGTACGTTTAGCGGCGAAGCGTTTTTTAGCCAAGACGGCTATAATACCGGCACGCACGCTAGCCCCTTTGACCTTTTTACAATGTTTAGTAATGGTACACAAGTTACCGTACAATTCCGTATCCCGCCAACAGTGGATGCGGCAGGTGACAAGTACTGGGAGTTTAACGCCTACATTACCGGACAAAGCATCAGCGCCCCGACGAACGACAACGCAACTATGAGTTTTTCCGGCATCGTGCTGGGCGAGCCTGACGTAATTACGGTTACCTAAGCCTTATACTTTCTTTGCATACACTACGAACGGGCGGGGAACCTGGCTAACAACCCCGCCCACATTTACAACCAAAAACAATATAAAATGCAATACGTAAACGTAGGCGAAAAAAAGCGGGCAATACATATTGGCTCGTATATGCTTAATCAGTTTTGCAAGGCTAACGGGTTAACCTTAGAGCAACTTGGCAAAGACTTTGAAAACAGCGTGGCCAACTCAACCGAGCGGGCTATTTCTTTTTTATACCATGCCTTTGCCGACGGCTGCCGGGTTGAAAAGTCAATCCCGGACTTTGAAGAGGCCGATGTATGGGATTGGATAGACAGCGACCCCGAAATAGTGGGTAAGGTATACGAGGCTTTTGCTAATAGCTTGCCGCAAAAATCGGATGCAAAAAAAAAGTCGGAAGCGAAAAAGCGCTAACCTTTGACGACCTGGAGGGCTTAGCTATCGGGGTTGTCGGGATGAGCTTAACGGACTACATGGATAGCGAGCTACGCACGCTGTTTAATGCAATTGAAAAGTACTTTGAGATAGAAGGACAGCGGCAGCAGCAGGAATGGGAGCGCGTGCGGTGGCTAGGGGCCACGACGGTAAACATTCAGCTAAAGCGCAAAGACCGGGTAAAAGTCACAGAACTATTGCCCCTACCCTGGGATAGTGACGGCGGTAAGCAGGTAGCTAAACCGCTGACATACGACGAACAAAAGGCGCTATTTGAGAAACTCGACAATTACGTAGCACAGAAAAAAGCGGCTAAAAATGGCGATAGGTGATTTGAACGTAAGGATAGGCGCGACAATCAAGGGGTTGCAGCAGGGGTTAAAATCTGCGGAGCGGGAACTGAAAAGTTTTGCCCGCCAGACCAACACACTAGGCAATAACCTGACGCTTGGCTTATCGTTGCCACTAGCCGGAATTGGAGCCGCCGCCGTGCAGGCGTTTGCGCAATTCGAGGGGCTAAAAAACGGGCTGGCCGCTATTGCCGGAAGCGCGGAAGGTGCGGAGGAACAATTAACCCGCCTTCGCAAAATAGCCCTGCAACCGTCCGTAAATCTGGAACAGGCTGTTAAGGCGTCCGTACAACTCCAAACGGTAGGCTTTGAAGCGCAAGAGGCAGAAAACGCCATATCCCAATTTGCAAAGGCTGCTACCCTATCAAATGCCGGCGCCGAAGGTCTTGCCGCTGTGGTAAAACAGATCACGCAAATAAACAGCAAGGGCAAGATCTTACAGGAAGATATAGGTATCATTCTTGAAAATGTCCCTAGCGTGGGTATCGCTTTAAAAGACGCGTTTGGTACTACCAGCGTGGAAGCTATACGCGCATCCGGCATATCCGCCCGCGAATTTACCGACCAACTTATTAAGGCGATTGAGTCTAGCGAAACTTTCCAACGCGCGCAAGGCGGCTTATCTACCCAAATTGAAAACTTTGGCATTGGGATAAAGGAAAGCGGAGTAGCTTTAGGCGAAGCCATTGCCAAAAGCATCAACTTAGGCGCTACCTTAGAAAAGCTATCCGGCTTTGTCAACAAGGTAGTGGAGGGCTTTAAAGCGCTCACCCCTGAACAGCAAAAAGCAATCGTACAAATCGGGCTGTTAGTGTTGGCCATCGGCCCCGCTATAAAGGTTGTGGGCCTGTTGGCTAAAGGTGTTTTAGCGCTCACAAGTCCGCTAAACCTCGTTTTAATTGCCGTCGCCGCGCTGGCAAGTGCTTTTATTTATGCCTACAACACAAACGAGCAATTCCGGGGAGGCGTGCTTGGCACGGTGGCGGCCATAGGCGAAGTGATAGAGATTTTCGGCGAAGCGGCGCAAGCGCTTGCAAACGGATTCAGACAAATTGGCGAAGGCGATTTTTCGGGCGCGGTTAAATCCTTTGGCGACTTTATCAAAAAAGGCAACCCGATTGGTATAGCAATCACAGAGGGCGAACGCCTGGCCGCTGCCTATCGTGACGGCTTTGCAAATGCTGCTAAAGCAGGAAAGCTGCCGACGGTGCAGGATTTTATTAATCAGGCGACGGGCGGTAAAAAGCCCGGTTCCACGCTCAACCTATCCGGCGATAGCGGCAAAGGCGAAAAACAGAAGTTAGATCAAACTTTTTTTGATAGATCAGTAGAAATACCCATCATCCCGACGCTCACCGCCGAAGGCAGCCTAGACGGTGTGGCGCGTGTTACGGAGGCACTAAGAACCGAATTTGCCAAGATACCGCCGGAAATCCTCGCTAGTGATCAATCACTACAAGGCTTTTTAGCCCGCGTTAATGAGGGGCTTGTACCTGCTTTAGCCTCGACAGTGGAGGCTGTAGCGCCTACCAATGAGGTGATGCGGCAATTGCAGGAACAGTTTGAACTAATAGACCAAAAGGCCCTAATTTTCGGGGAAACAACAACCGCTGTTAATGAAAAATTAAGTCTTTTACGGGAGGCTATTAACGTAGCTATCGAAAGCGGAAATACAATACTTGTTGAAGAATTAACAGCACAATACGCTGAATTAGAAGCGCAAGTATCTCGCGTAACGGATGAGCTTTTCAAAATGCTTGGGACAGGCAAAAAGCTAACTCAATTATCTGTAATTGGTGATGTCATTAATCAGGTAGGTATTGTAACTGTTAAATTGGCGCAAGACGGCGAACGCTCATTTGCGCGCTATGGAAAAGCTGCGTTGTATGCCGCTGCTGATGTGGTAAAAGCTGCTATTATTGCATCAATTGCAAAATGGGCCGAAAAAGCGTTTCAGGATTTTGGCTATTTAGGTGCTATTGTAGCGGCGGCGGGCGCGGTGGCTGTTAATGCAATTTTTAACGGGCTTATTGGTTCCGCGCAAGTTCCGGCATTTGCACAAGGCGGCGTAGTCACCGGCCCGACCTACGGCCTTGTTGGCGAAGCCGGGCCGGAAGCTATTATACCCCTTCGGAAACTCCCTGACATAATCGGAAGCGCTAACATGGAGCTATCCGCCCGCGTATCCGGCGATGACCTGTATTTGATCATGCAGCGCGCTAGCGCTCGTAAAACCCGAATAGGATAATGGCAACCCGGCTCGAAGGCACATATTTAACAGGCGCTAAAAACGCCGCAGGGGATCACGACGAGTATACCGTTATCATCGATCACGACGGGTACGTTGGAGCGGTGGGAACGATGGGGATTGAAAACATCCGCTTTGATTGGGAGGGTGAAGGTAAAAGCAGGATACATCCTATTTTAACATCGACTTGTGTACTCAACATTATTATAGATTCAACCGTCTTTGCATTTCTCAATGCGCTGGTGGCTGCCGGGGAAGAAACTTTCAAAATCAAGATCGAAAAAAACGGGGCTTTGTACTGGATGGGTTACATCCTTAGCGACTTGGTGACACAAGAGAACAAGCCTTACGGCTCGCTGCCTATTCTCGAGGTACGGGCTGTTGATGGCATCGGGCGTTTGCAAGGGAAAGACTATGTACCGGCGTTTGAAGGCAAAAATACATGGAAAACACACATACGTAAGTTAATAGACGAAATTGGGTTGCTTGATTTTGGATATGCAAACGATACGGACGTTGTATTTGAATATGTATTTTTTTGGGAGGAAGAAAACACGACCGTATCGCTGACAGCTGATGATATATTTGCCTATTATCGGCTTGATACACGTATCTACAAATTTATAGACAGCAAAGGAGAGGTTAAGCGATCAAGTTGCTACGACGTGCTAAAAGACTTTTGCACGACGCTGAATTGTCGCTTTATGTGGTCGGAAGGCCGCTACACCTTTGTACAAATCAACGAATACCGCTACCGCTCCGGCGCTCCGACGTCGGCGTATTATCATACCTATCAAAAGGACGGCACGCATGCGATTGCAAGCGATAGCCAAATGGCGACGTGGACAAACGACAGCCAAACAGACAATCAGTGGATAGCGGGTACATCGGATTTGGTGCTACTTTCCGGCTCGCTTTACAAATGGTTTGCGCCGCTTAACCTGGTAGAAATCTATTACAAGCACTACGATGTTTTGAATTTAACGCCGGATTGGGCTTGGAATCAGGATTACACAAGTGGCGAAACATATAGCGAGATAGATTTTGTGGGCGGTACGGCACGCCTCCGAGTGAGGGGCTTGCTTAATTACCGGCTTGACTATACCTCAAGTTTTGATTACACCCATTTGCGCTTTGCGGTGCGTATTCAGGTGGGAACGTATTATTTACGCCGTACGGCTACCTTTTCACCCACAGCGGGGGGCTTTTCTTTCGGGCAAATCGAGTGGACGACAACCCCGAGCGAATACGAGTTTTACCCGCAAATGGTTATTGCGGACAATCAGCTATACACGTTTCAATTTGACATTGTTACGCCGTTCCTACCTGAAAGCGGCGATTTGACCATGTTTGTAACGCTGGACGATGTGCGGTATTGGAGCGGCACAATACCTAATACTTTGCACTATACCGACTACTGGAGCTTTTTTAACACCCAGGTTGAGGTATTGGTGGGCGGCACAATTGAAGACAACTACCAAACTAAAAAATACAGCATCCAAAACCCGACGACTACCAACAGCGAAAAGTTGGAAGTTAACGTGTTATTTGGCACTGGCCCGACGGCGGGCGCTTTAGGCGCGGTCGAGGTATGGGATGGGCTTGCATGGGCATTAGGCGAACAGTGGCGAATGGGGCAAAGCGGTACATACAGGGATTTGGGGCAGTTACTAGGCGAAGAAATCATGGGCGCGCAAAAGACGCCCGTCAAACGCTTTTTAGCAACATTGCAAGGGCAATATGAAGCGCACCACAGGTACAAACATATCACGCTAACCGGGGATGAGTACTATATATTTTTAGGCGGCTCTTTTGACCTTCGCACGCACGATTGGCAGGGTGAATGGTTTTTGATCAGCCGGGATACGTCCGGCCTTGTACCTAACATTGGCATCATCCGTGATCACGCAGGCCCACCCCCTGTTTCTCCGCCTATTGTGCCTCCCGGCGCTCCCGGCATTCCCGGCGGCACTAATGACACCGGATTTTTTGCGCCGGACGTGGCGGGCACAACGACAACGGCGATCATCAACGAGGGCGACACGGTAACGACTATCAATATCAATGCCCCAGCTGGCGATCTTTGGAGCAGTGGCGATACGGTTATTGTGATGTCACCTGACGGCAGCGTACAGGCGTTTGAGTTGGCAGCGGACATAGACGCGGGCGATACGTCTATAAGCGTTACAAGCACAACAGCAACGGCGGACTTCCCGGCGGGGTCGTGGATTGTAACCGACCCTGTTACTATGTACCAGTTGGCGCTTGCTTGCCGTTGTACGTGGTTACGTGAGGTGTTTCACCCGGACGCCGGACAATTTACAGTAAAGATTACGATCAATAGCGCGACGTTTCCAAGTAATACCGATTCGCTTTTTGTTTTCCGCAACGGTATGTATCAAACATACGGAGTAACATACGATTACTATTTATCCGGTGCGGACGTGGTGTTTAATATGGCTTTTGACGCCGGGGAACGCATAGTTGTAAAATTTATGATATGAAAGCAATGATTCGTTTTTCCATATTATTGTTTTTGGTTTCGGGGTTGCAGGCGGCGACGGCGCAAACGCCTACCCGCTTGCGCCTCAAACAACTGGAGCTTGCGCCGGACACGGCTTATGTGATCTACTCTAAAGACGACGGCACGGCGATTTGGAAAGCGTTTAGCTCTGTATTGAGTGCGGGCGGCGGAGTCACCGGCCCCCTCACCGCCGGGCGCATCCCCCGCGCGACGGGCACGTACACATTATCCGACGGCGTGTTGCGCGACGACGGCACGCTACTAGCGCTCGGCGGCGCGACTGTTAGCGGTTATAGCTTTTACGATTACTCAACCGGCGGATGGAGGTTGGCGACGGGCACGACGGCGCAGAGGCCGACGAACGTGGCGGGGGTGAAAAGGTATAATACAAGTCTGGGATATTCGGAGACGGCGAACGGTAGCGCGTGGTTGCAATCGGATTTTCCGGTTGGCACGGCTAACTACACGTTGCGGTATAGTAGTGATTCCGCGAGATGGGTTGCGAATGACAACATTTGGAATAATGGGTTAAATATTCGATTAGGAGGAACTGCGACGAACAGTTATGTGGGTGTTGGAGTTGTGCCTACCGGCACAAATGCAATAATGCATATTCGAGGCCCTAGTAATCAAGGGGTGAACAGATCGCGGCTTTTAATCGGCAACTCAACCGCCCCGCCGTTGCATCAAACCGGGAACGATCAAATTTGTGCATCTTTGACGGTTTATGCGGATTGGGAGGCCGACACTAAAGCGCCGCCGGTATTTCCAGGAGGCGGCCAAACTGGCATTTATGCGGCGGCGGCGCAATGGACACAGGCAAGCTCGCAGGCGATTTTAGGATATAATAGCATAAATACATCTTCGTTTACCTTTAATCAGTTTTCGCAAGGGTGGGCCGGTTATTTCCTAAACAGGAATTCAGGTTCTACGGGAAAGATTACAGATGGGTTGGATTCCTCAAACCGGCGCGATTGGTATTTTTACGGCGTACAGGGCATTAGCAGTCAGTCAGGGGTAACGGTTACAGCAAATAATTTAGGTATATCGCCTAATACGTACACGTGGGGTGGTAAGTTCGATGCGTCAGCGCCTGCAAATGCGGCTGACGCAGGAGCGAACAATAGTTCCTGGGGGGTACAGGCTTCAAATTCAGGGGGTAAGGCAGGGTATGGCATACAGGCGTCTAGCTCAAGCGCAACAACAAATTTCGGGGGGCATTTTGCAAGCAGCGGAGGCACTTACAATTGGGGTGTTTATTCAAGTGCGGGGTTAAATGGTTTCGCTGGAAACATGCTAATAAATTCAGCTATCGCCCCCACGTCAACCCCCGCGCAAACGCTACACGTCCAGGGAACCGCCCGCATCACCGGCAGCGACGGCACGGCGACAAAAGTAATGGGAGTGGATGCAGACGGCGACGTTAGTACGAATACCCCCGGCTTCGGCCTTGCGTATACCGGCGGCGTGCTGCAAGTTGACACCACGCAAATAGCGACGCAAAGCGACCTGGCTAGCGTTTCCGTTACGACGCTTTACACCGGCGACGGCACAATAGCAACCGACAGGACGGTTACGATAGACGATAATTACGCGCTTATAACTTCAGGTAGCCCCGGCGTTTTGTCTTTTACAGGAACGTCCGGCTATGTATCCTCTTTGTCGGCATACGGCTATGCCTACGAAATAGCGGATACGGCTTTTTATATTACAAATGCAACTGTAAAACAGCCGGGCAGCGGCTCAACTATTTGGTATATACAGGCAGGGCGGCAAGATACAACAGCTTTTGCGCTGGCAGAGGTTAACGGAGATGGCGGTGTTACGTTAGGCTCTATAAAAACAGCCGGAGAATCGAGCATAATTCTAGACGGGCAGTCTATTACGCATACAGCCGACTTGTCGCATATAATGAAGATCGGAGCGACAACAATACACGCAACAACATCAACCGGCCTCGGCATCAACGACACCTCCCCCGAAAAATCGCTTGACGTAGGCGGCATGGGGAAATTTCGTCAGCTAAGCGGGCAAGATAACTCGGTTACGATAGGCACAAACGCCAACATGGGCACGGGGCGAAGCGCAAGTATAACGGATTCACAAAGCTCTGATGTTGCCGGGCGCTTTTCTTTTACGACAGGCACGGGTTTAACGGCGGGGGAATGGGTAACGCTAACGTGGGCGACGGCCTTCGATAATCCCCCGGCGGTGCAGCTATTCCCGGAAGACGCCGACGGCGCAAGTTTGGCAGGACTGATCTACGTTGTACCGACGACGACGGGGGTAAGCATCGGAGTTAACACAAATAG
>CZCA01003297.1_pt1 | contig 17165 bp, 14 predicted proteins | sample 591981 | NCBI WGS metagenome assembly CZCA01 (sample SAMEA3556810, study PRJEB10932) | anaerobic digester metagenome
CATCATGAAAACCCGCCTGCCGGTACGCCGTCCGCCGGCTTCAAGTCCGACAGGCTGCTAGGGGAGTGATGTGCAGAGATTGGAACGAGCAGTAGAGGCGGGAATGCACCGATTGCGGGGTGTGCCAGGGACGCAGATTGCGGCGGGACCGGCACCCAGGGAGGTGGGTTACCGCTTGCTTTCGGCCCTCCTTAGCTTCGGTTTCTTCGCTCTGTACTCCCAGGCGGTGTTCATTCTCTTCATGGGGAACGAGGGCTTCTTCTCCTACGACATGCTGGTAAACGGGGCGGTCGGGATCGGTGTGTTCTTCCTTGCTACAGAGCTGACCATAGTGACGTTTGCGGTTTCTGCTGTGGGGGTGATGATCCCCGCGCTTCGGTGGAGATATCGCGGAAGTGTCAGCCGAACGCACATCATAGGTCTCAGCGTGCTCAATCTGTATGTCATCTGGGGCGTGGTTGGCGCTCTGAGCCGATCACGGCAGGACTGGATGATCTGGCTTGTGATCTTCGCTGTAAGCATTCTGGTATGCCTTCAGATCGGCACCCTGATTCACGGAACAGCCAAGGACAGCCTGCGCAGCCTGGTTATCGTCTTGGTCTGTCTGCTGGGCATCACAGCCGTGGCGCACAAGGAGACCGTGGCGCTGCTCGAATTCGGCCTCAAGCACTTTGGCGTTGGCGGGAATGTCCCTGTGACGCTGAAGTTGGAGCAGCCGGCCGAAGCGAGGACGGTCAATGGGCGCCTCGTCTTCTTGTCTCCCGAGAACGCCTATGTCGTCGTGGATGGCGACGGTCGAGTGTCGATCATTCCCCGGGCGAAGGCCGAGATCATCAGCGTTTCCTCCCGCGAGGCACCCGCGATGTGATGTTTGCCGGCGCCAGCCTATCCTGCACTAGTCGTCCTTCACGCCCATTTCTTGGACATGTCCAAATTTCGGTACTGCCGGCAGCGTCGGGCAGCCGCGTGGCGGCGCGCTGAAGTTGTCTTGCGCTCCACCGCGTCAGCTTTTCCGGGTGGAGGAGCGTCCAATATCCTTGGTTGTCAGCTCAGCATGCCGTGTGTTCATGGCCTCTACCATCTCGACTACCAGCTGATGAAGGGCGCCGATGCTCCGCTTGGTGAGCCGGAATTCTTCCAGGTTCGCTTTGTAGGCCGCCGCGAACTCCAGTGGCTCGATGACGCCGAACTCGTAGCTGACACATGTGCGAGTCGGATCTTCGGCAATCTGGTACGTGCCGTCAGGTTGCTCCACCGTGACGGGGGCTGGTCCAACCGACCGGTGTGCCCGGAGGATTTCGCCGGTATGAAACCTGGGGCCGAAGGAATGGCTCTGGCCTTCTTCGGGTTGGGGCTGGCGCACGCGGGCGTGCGTCTCGGGCGCAAGACCTACATGGTCGACATGGCCGAGGGCAACCGGCGCACCGACTATGTGGCCGTGAGCAATTCGGTGATCGGCGCGCTGCTGCTCGTCTCGGGCGTCATCGGCGGCGTGGCCGCCACCGTGTCGGTGGAGGCCACGCTGGCGCTGCTTGGCGGGGCGGGCCTGCTCGGAGCCTGGCTGAGCCTGGGCTGGAAGGAGGTGTCGGGTTGAGCCCTGCGCTGGGCGTCCGCTCGGGCCCGGTCAGCGCTGGCGTGCCCGCAGCAGCGCCTTCTCGCCCTCGATGATCAGGAACACGAGCAGGCCGATCACCATCGGCGGTCCCCAGGCCTCGATCGGCAGCGGTGTGGTGCCGAACCAGGTGTTCAGCAAGGGCAGATAGACGAAGCCGAGCTGGAGCAGGCCGAGCAGTGCGACCGACACGAGCGCGCCCGGGTTGGTGAACATGCGTGAGGGCGCCAGGCTGGAGGCGGTGAGGAAGCGGCTGTTGAACAGGTACCAGGCCTGTGCCACCACCAGCGTATTCACCGCGATGGTGCGTGCCGTCTTCAGTTCCATGCCCTGCAGCAGCGAATACTCGAACCAGGCGATGGTGGCGCCGCCGATCAGCAGCGACACGAAACCCACCCGCATCAGCATCAGTCCGTTGATGATCGGCGTGCCCGGTTTGCGCGGCGGGCGCTGCATGACGCCGGGCTCGGCAGGCTCGAAGGCCAGCGCCAGCGCAAGGGTGACCGCCACCACCATGTTGACCCAGAGGATCTGCACCGGGGTCAGCGGCAGGGTGAGGCCGAACACCACCGCGGCCAGCATCACGAAGCCCTGGGCGCCGTTGGTGGGCAGGATGAAGAGGATCGCCTTCCTCAGGTTGTCGTATATGGTGCGCCCTTCCTCGACCGCGCGCTCGATGGTGGAGAAGTTGTCGTCGGCGAGCACGATCTCGGCGGCCTCCTTGGTGGCCTCGGTGCCCTTGATGCCCATCGCCACGCCGACATCGGCGCGCTTGAGGGCGGGGGCGTCGTTGACGCCGTCGCCGGTCATCGCCACGACCTCGCCGCGCGCCTGCAGCGCCTTGACCAGGCGCAGCTTGTGCTCGGGGCTGGTGCGGGCAAAGATGTCGCAGTCGTGGGCGATCTGCTGCAGTTCCTCGTCGCTGGCGGCCTCGATCTCGGCGCCGGAGATCACCTTCAGCTCGCCCGCGGCCCCCAGGCCCATCTCGATGCCGATCGCGCGCGCGGTGCCGGCGTGGTCGCCGGTGATCATCTTCACGCGGATGCCGGCCTCGTGGCAGGAGCGGATGGCGTCGATCGCCTCGGGGCGGGGCGGGTCGATGATGCCGATCAGGCCGAGGAAGACCATGTCCTCGTGCAGGTCCTCGGGGGCGAGCGCGCGCTTGCTGTCGGGTACCTCGCGCGCGGCGGCCGCGAGCACGCGCAGGCCTTCGGCGCTCAGCATCTCGATCTGTTCTTCCCAGAAGGCGCGGTCGAGCGTCTCGTGCTCGCCGCTGGCGCCGAGTTCGAGGTGGCAGCGGTCGAGCAGGCGGTCGGGTGCGCCCTTCAGCAGGATCCGGCGCTGGCCGTCGGGCGCGGTGTTGAGCGTGGCCATGAACTTGTTGGCCGACTCGAAGGGGATGCTGTCATGGCGCTCGTGGGCGCCGGCCTCGAAGCCGGCCTTGTGGGCGAGCGTGCGCAGCGCGCCCTCGGTGGGCTCGCCGGTCACCCGCCACTGGCCGTCTTCCTCGGCGACGTGGGTGTCGTTGGCGACGGCGGCGACTTCGATCACCGCCTGCAGGTGGCCGTGGCGGGCGAGGTCCGTCGATCACCGCCTGCAGGTGGCCGTGGCGGGCGAGGTCCGCGGCTTCGCCGTCGAGCGTGATCTCGCCCTCGGGCCGGTAGCCGGTGCCGCTCACGTCATAGAGCCCGCCGCGGGTGACGACATGGCGTGCGGTCATCTCGTTCTTCGTCAGCGTGCCGGTCTTGTCCGAGCAGATCACCGTGACCGAGCCCAGCGTCTCGACCGCGGTGAGCTTGCGCGTGATGGCGTTGCGCTGCGCCATGCGCTGCACGCCGAGCGCGAGCGTGATGGTGAGGATGGCCGGCAGGCCCTCGGGGATGGCCGCAACGGCAAAGCCGATCGCGGCCAGGAAGACGTCGGCGGGCGCCTGTTCGTGAAGGAGCACGCCGATCGCGAGCATCAGCACCGCGAGCGCGACGATGACGACCGAGAGCAGCTTGCTGAACTGCGCCATCTGGCGGGTGAGCGGGGTCTGCAGGGTCTCGACCTCGGCGATAAGGCGGTTGATGCGGCCGAGCTCGGTGTCCGCGCCGGTGGCCACCACGACCCCGACGCCGCGTCCAGCGGCGATCAGCGTGCCGGAGTAGGCCATGCCCAGGCGGTCGCCCACCCCCGCGTCGGCAGCGACCGCCTCGGTGGTCTTGTCCGCGGGCACGGATTCGCCGGTGAGGGCCGACTCCTCGATGCGCAGGTTGTTGGTCTCGATCAGGCGCAGGTCCGCGGGCACGCGCGCGCCCGAGCGCAGGCGCACGATGTCGCCGGGCACCAGGCCATCGGCGTCGGCGCTGCACCACTGACCGTCGCGGCGAAGGTCGGCGCGCAGCGACAGCATCTTACGGATACCCTCAAGCGCCTGCTCGGCCTTGCCCTCCTGGATGAAGCCGATGATGGCGTTGATGACCACGACGCCGAGGATCACCCCGGTGTCGATCAGGTGGCCGAGCGTCGCGGTGATGGCTGCGGCAGCGAGCAGCACGTAGATCAGGACGTCGTTGAAGTGCTTGAAGAAGCGCTTGAGCACCCCTTCCTTTCGTGCTTCGGGCAGGCGGTTGGGCCCGAACTCTTCGAGGCGACGCGCGGCCTCATCGCTGTCCAGGCCCTCGGGGCTGCTGGCGAGCGCTTCGAGTACCGCGTCGACCGGGCGCGCGTGGGCGGCGTCGACGGGCGTGATGCGGTGGGGCTGAGGCGCGGGGGAATCGGTCTGCTTGTCGTGCGGGCTCATGGGCGCGGCTCCATGCCGGTGTCTTTTCGCGTCACCGTGGCGGTGGTCGCGAGTGTGGATGATCAGCGCGCCAGCGCGTACTTGCCGTGCTGCGCTGCCATATACAAAGACCATCCCGCCGCACGAAGTTCAAAACAGACCCTTTGCAAGGCGGGATGCGGCAATGCGGGTGCCGGTGTGCTCGCACTCACTCCGTGTCGTAGCCCAGCAGGCGGGACTCGATGATGCGCTGCGCCACGCCTTCGGGCACGTCCGACTCCCACTCGCCGCGACCGCGACGCAGGCCGGCCAGCACCTCGGCGACGTCGATGTGCAGGTGGCCGTCGTCCTGCGGCTGCACGGCGACCAGCTTGTCGTTCTCCTTGAGGTGGGCGAGCAGGTGGCGCAGGTTGTCGGGGACCTGGACATTGTCGAGCGTGATGGTGGCGGCAGCGTCGGTGCCCCGCGGCCGCGACGGATACACGTAGACATGGGTGTTGTCCGGGAACAGCTTGCCGAAGGCCTCGAGGATGCCGCCCTCCAGGCCCTCGTAGTACTTCTCGTCGAACAGGAACTGGAAGTCCCGCACCGAGAGCACGATGCCGATCGGCTTCTGCGTATAGCGGCGCAGGTAGGCGCGCAGGCGGAAGAAGCGCACGTAGTCCGAGATCATCACCGTGTAGCCCTGCGATGCGAGCAGGTCGATGCGCGCGAGGAAGTCGGCGCCGTCAACGTTGTCGCCGCTGACCAGCGAGTTCATCGTGACCTCGGCGAGCGACAGGACCTCGTGCTCATTGACCTCGGCGAGCTGGCTGAACTGGCGCAGGCCGGAACGCATCATGTCCACATTGACGCAGGTCACCGGCTTGAAACTGCCGCGCATGACCATCACCGGCTTGCGGTAGAGCAGCTCACCCGGCACCACCACCTGGCCATCGGGGTTGAACACCACCGCCCGCGTCAGCCAGCTGCGGATCAGGTGCAGGTTCATCAGCCGGTTCTCGACCTCCTCGAAATAGGGACCGGAGAAGTCGATCAGGTCGACCTCGATGCGCTCGGAGCCCAGTCCGTCGGCCAGGCCCTCGATCACCCATTCCGGGTTCTGGTGGTGAAAGAAGGCCCCATGGATCAGGTTGACGCCGAGGATGCCGAGCGCTTCCGACTGCTGTGCGTTGTCGTTGTCGAGCATGCGCACGTGCATGATCACGTCGCTCGGCTCGGCGCCCGGGTGCAGTTGCAGGCGGATCCCCACCCAACCGTGGCACTCGTTCTTCTGCTTGAAGCTGCGCGCGGTGACGGTGGCGGCGTAGGCGAAGAAGGTGGTGTTCTTGGGCCGCAGGTGGGCCAGGCGCGCGACCACCTGGCTGAACTCCTTGTCGAGCATCTGCAGCAGGCGGGCGCGGCTGACGTAGCGGTCGACGTGGCCGTAGATGTCGTCGCTGACTGCCATGTCGTAGGCGGACATGGTCTTGGCGATGGTGCCGGCGGCAGCGCCGACCTGGAAGAAGCGGCGCGCGACCTCCTGGCCGGCGCCGATCTCGACGATCGCCCCGTACTTGTATTTGTCGAGGTTTACCGCAAGGGCCTTCTGGTCGGTGGTCAGCGTCGTGTTGCGGGTGCGCATGGGGTCTCCTCGAAGTGGTCGGGCAGCGATTGCGGTGCGGATTACCTGAGCTTGAAGCCGAGCGCGTGCAGGGCCTCGACCAGGCGGTCGCGCCCGGACAGGCTTTCGGGACCGGCGATGCGCTTGGCCGAATGCACGGCCCATGTGCCGTGCACGTTCATTCCCTGCTCCGCGTAGAAGCCCGCCATGGCGCGATTGTAGGCTTCGATGCCGTCGTCCTGAATGTCCTGGCGGTAGCGTTCGTGGTGCAGCACCACCGACTGCGGGGGCCGCGGCTTGATCTCGGCCGGGCGGGCGGGGTCGGGCGTGCCGACGCACATGCCGAACACGGCGAACACCTCCGGTGGCAGCTCGAGCAGCGCAGCGACCTCTTCCGGGTGGTTGCGCATGCCGCCGATGTAGACCATGCCGAGGCCGAGCGACTCGGCCGCCGCGGCCGCGTTCTGCGCGGCGAGGGCGGCGTCGATGACGCCGGTCAGGAACATCTCGGTGTAATCCAGCCCGGCCGAGGGGCGCTCGAGCTGCCCGGCGATGCGGCGCAGGCGGGCGAGGTCAGCCAGCCAGACCAGCTGCAGCGGCGCTTCGCGGACATGCGCCTGGCCTCCTGCGAGCTCGGCGAGGCGGGCGCGCCTGTCTGCATCGCGTACCGCGACCACGCTCCAGACATTGAGGTTGGAGGAGCTCGCGGCGGACTGCGCTGCGGCGATGATCGCCGCGAGTTGCGCGTCACCTACCGGGTCGGGCAGGTAGGCGCGGACCGAGCGATGGGAGAGGAGCTGCTCGATGAGCGGCGTCAGCGCCGCTTGGGTGGGCGCTGAGTTGGCGCCGTAGCGTGCGATGAGGGTGGGGCTGATCGAAGACATGGGCATTCCTCGCAGGGCGGCGCACGGTGGTCGGGCGCCTGACGGCGTGAAGTATACCGGCACGTTTCGCGCAACACATGTTCGGTCGGGACGGGGTTGGCGACGCTCCGCGCAGCGATGCGGCGGCCTTGCGCCATCCGTTGGCTTGGTGTTCGCCTGATCGTGAGAACCGTTTTTTTGATCTCTGTTGGAGAATTACGTTAACGTCAACGTAAAATAAGGGCGTGGGGTGGCGTTCTGACGCACCGCCCCGTACATATTCCAACGAGGCATCGGAGAGGAGAGCCCATGACTGCTTTGAATGAATTTCTTGCCGCCCGCGACTTCCTGCTGCAGCACCGCAGCGACTACGCCACCGCCTACGCCGGCTTCAAGTGGCCCAAGCTCAAGGAGTTCAACTGGGCGCTGGATTACTTCGACGCCATGGCCAAGGGCAACGACAACCCGGCGCTGTGGATCATCGAGGAGGACGGCCGCGAGTCGAAGCTGTCCTTCGCCGAGATGTCGGCGCGCTCGAACCGCGTCGCCAACTGGCTGCGCAAGCAGGGCGTCAAGCGCGGCGAGCGCATCCTGATCATGCTCGCCAACGAAGTGCCGCTGTGGGAGACCATGCTCGCCGCGATCAAGCTTGGCGCGGTGGTGATCCCGGCGACCACGCTGCTCACTCCCGACGACCTCGTCGACCGCGTCGAGCGCGGCCAGGTCAGGCACGTGGTGATCGGCACCGCCCACACCTACAAGTTCGAGAACCTGCCGGGCAATTTCGGGCGAATCGCCGTGGGCGGCGCGCCCGCCGGCTGGAAGGCCTTCGAGGAGGCCGCAGCCGAATCCGACCAGTTCACTCCGGACGGCGTGACCCGTGTCGACGATCCGCTGCTGCTCTACTTCACCTCGGGCACCACCTCCAAGCCCAAGCTGGTGCTGCACACCCACCAGTCCTACCCGGTCGGCCACCTGTCGACGATGTACTGGATCGGTCTCAAGCCCAACGACCGCCACATGAACATCTCCTCGCCGGGCTGGGCCAAGCACGCCTGGAGCTGCTTCTTCGCGCCCTGGAACGCCGGCGCCTGCGTGTTCCTGTACAACTACAACCGCTTCAACGCCAAGGCCCTGCTGGACGTGCTGGTGAAGTACGAGGTCACCACCATGTGCGCGCCGCCGACCGTGTGGCGCATGCTGATCCAGCAGGATCTGGCTTCGGTCAAGACCAAGCTGCGCGAGCTGATCGGCGCCGGCGAGCCGCTCAACCCCGAGGTCATCGACCAGGTGAAGAAGGCCTGGGACATCACCATCCGCGACGGCTTCGGCCAGACCGAGACCACCGCGCAGATCGGCAACACGCCCGACCAGCCCTTGAAGCCCGGCTCCATGGGCCGCCCGCTGCCCGGGTACCGGATCGCCCTGCTCGACGCCGACAGCAAGCCCTCGGTCGAGGGCGAGGTGGCGCTGGTGATGGGCGAGCATCGTCCGGTGGGCCTGATGGTCGGTTACTCGGGTGATCCGGCCAAGACTGCCGAGGTCATGCGTGACGGCCACTACCGTACCGGCGACGTCGCCAGCATCGACGAGGACGGCTACATCACCTACGTCGGCCGCGCCGACGACGTGTTCAAGGCCTCCGACTACCGCATCAGCCCCTTCGAGCTCGAGAGCGTGCTGATCGAGCACCCGGCGGTGGCCGAAGCCGCGGTGGTGCCGAGCCCGGATCCGGTGCGCCTGGCGGTGCCCAAGGCCTTCGTGATCCTCGTCGCCGGCCAGGAGCCGAGCAAGGAGCTCGCCAAGGACATCTTCGCCTTCACGCGCGAGCGCCTGGCGCCGTACAAGCGCATCCGCCGCCTGTCCTTCGCCGACCTGCCCAAGACCATCTCGGGCAAGATCCGCCGCGTCGAGCTGCGCAAGGCCGAAGAGGCGCGTGGCGAGAACGTGCGTGGCGAGCTGGAGTTCTTCGAGGAAGACTTCCCCGAGCTCAAGGGCTGACGCCGCGTCTGGTTGCGCGCGCGGGTTCGTACGCGATCGGCGCGAACTGCGGGCATTGTTGCGGGATCTGCGGGCCTTGGCGTATGCCGACGCCCGCGAATTCTCTCCACACCGCTCATGAGCGATCGTCCCTCGCGCATTGTGCTGCTACAATGCCGGCCGTGGCGGGTCTCCCCGCATTGCAGCGCGGTGAACCTGGTCAGGGCCGGAAGGCAGCAGCCACAGCCGTTTCCTGCAAGTGCCGGGGGTCAGGCTCGCCACCCTGAACACCAAGGATGAAGGGCGCTCCCTGCGGGCGCCCTTCCTTTTTCGTGGCCCATTCGCCTGTTCTCCGGCGTCGACGTCGCTTCAAGCCGCTGCTGCGCGTACCGCCTGTTTCCCACGGCCTGGCCTGTCAGCCCAGCAGCGTATCCATCAGCATCATCAGGACGAAGCCGACGATGAGGCCGCCGGTGGCGAGGGTCTCGTGACCGCGGCGGTGCGACTCCGGGATGATCTCGTGGCTCACCACGAAGAGCATCGCACCGGCTGCACCCGCAAGCCCCCAGGGCAGGATCATTGTCGACGCCGAGACCATCATCGAGCCGACGATGGCGGCGATCGGCTCCATCAGTCCGGACACGGCGGCAACGCCGAAGGCCAGCCAACGCCCGTACCCGGCCGTGACCAGCGCGATCGCAACGATCAGGCCTTCGGGGATGTTCTGCAGCGAGATGCCGGTGGCGACCGCATCACCCGAACCTGCGCCGCTGCCGTTGAGGCCGGCGGCGACCCCGATGGCGAGGCCTTCCGGAATGTTGTGCACTGCGATCGCGAACACGAACAGCCAGACCGCGGCACCACTGCGCCCACCCTCAGGGTTGTGGGTGTGGGGCAGGGCACGATCCATCGCGAGCAGGCCGCCGGCGCCGAGCAGGACGCCGAGCGCGACCAGGACGGCGGCGCTGGACACCGAGCCAGACTGATGCTGAGCAGCCTCGAAGGCCGGCAGCAGCAGCGAGAACACGCTCGCCGCCAGCATCACGCCGGCACCGAAGCCGAGCAGCATGCCCTGCACATTGGCGCCGATACGGCGCACCACGAGCAGTGGCACCGCGCCGAGCGCGGTGGCAGCCGCCGCCATGGCGCCGCCAGAGATTGCGCCTGAAACCGCCAGTTCGAAGCCTTCCACGCTGCGTACGAACTCGGCTACCAGCAGCGCAAGGCCCGTGACGGCGATCAGCCAGCCGCTGAGGGCACGCAGGGCGCCGGCCGGACTGGCGGGCTGGAAATGCAGGCGAGCAACTTTATCGACCATCGCGGCGCTCCTCGTGACGTGCTGGCTGGACCGGCGGCAATGCGCCAGTGACACCTCGAGTATGGATGCCGGCATCCGATAGGTCTAATTGAAGTTGATTAGAAAATGGATAGCTAAATAATATTGTTTAGAGCGCGTCCGAGGGCCGACGTGGTCGATTGCTGCAGCGCGCTTCCGGTTCCGGAGGCAGGCCACTAGAATCGGAGTGTTCGTTCAAGGAGTCCCCCGATGACCCAGTCCGCCCCGCATCAAACCGTGAGCCCCGCGCGCAAGGCCGAGATCCTTGCCGAGGCGCTGCCCTACATCAAGCGCTTCTTCGACAAGACCATCGTCATCAAGTACGGCGGCAACGCGATGACCGATCCGCATCTCAAGGATTGCTTCGCGCGTGACGTCGTGTTGCTCAAGCTGGTCGGCCTGAACCCGGTGGTGGTGCATGGCGGTGGCCCGCAGATCGAGAACCTGCTCGCGCGCGTGGGCAAGAAGGGCGAGTTCATCCAGGGCATGCGGGTGACCGACGCCGAGACCATGGAAGTCGTCGAGATGGTGCTCGGCGGCCAGGTGAACAAGGAGATCGTCAACCTGATCAACCAGGCTGGCGGCAAGGCCGTGGGCCTGACCGGCAAGGATGCCAGCTTCATCCGCGCCAAGAAGCTGCTGATGCAGAAGCTCGACGCCCCCGCAGGCGACCTGATCGACGTCGGCCAGGTGGGCGAGATCACCAGCATCGACCCGAGCCTGATCGCCTTCCTCGACCAGGGCGACTTCATCCCGGTCATCGCGCCGATCGGCGTGGGCGAGGAAGGCGAGACCTACAACATCAACGCCGACGTGGTGGCTGGCAAGCTGGCCGAGATCCTCAAGGCCGAGAAGCTGGTCCTGCTCACCAACACCCCGGGCGTGCTCGACAAGGCCGGCAACCTGCTCACCGGCCTGACTCCGCGCCAGATCGACGACCTGGTCGCCGATGGCACGCTGTCGGGCGGCATGCTGCCCAAGATCGGCTCGGCGCTCGACGCAGCGCGCAATGGGGTGAAGTCGGTACACATCATAGACGGTCGCGTCGAACACTGCCTGCTGCTCGAGATCCTGACCGACCATGGCGTCGGGACGATGATCAAGAGCAAGTAAGGCCGGGCGGAGACCTGCGGCGCCGCAGCGCCCGCGCCCCGCGGAAAAAACAAGACCCGCCCCGGTAATGCCGGAGGCGGGTCTTTTACCGCAGCGTGGTGGAGCAGGATCAGTCGATGGTCAGGCGCTTGGCCTGGGCTTCGGCCTTCTTCGGCAGCGCCAGTTCAAGCACGCCGTCGTTGAACTTGGCCGAGGCCTTGGCCTCGTCGATTTCCTGGCCGAGCTGGAAGCTGCGCGACACCTTGCCGAAGTAGCGCTCGGTACGCAGCACCTTCTCGCCTTCCTTCACTTCCTTTTCCTGCTTGCGTTCGGCGCTGATCGACACCACCGGGCCGTCGATGTGGACGTGGATGTCCTCCTTCTTCATCCCCGGCAGTTCGGCATGCACTTCATAGGCGTCAGCGGTTTCCTTGACGTCGACGCGCATCTGCGGGGCGTCGGCGCCGATGTTTGCCATCGCACTGCCGCCGAAATCGACAGGGCGGACGAAGAAGCCGCGGAAAAAGTCCTCGAGCGGATCGACGCGGCGGGTAACATTCGTGCTCATGTACGGTTCTCCTCGTCAGAAGGCTGCCGGTGGATTCCGGCCTCAGAACCAATATAGGTGTGGTCATCGCGTTTTCAAGCAGCCGGCCGCGCTGCCCGGCATTCGCCACCGATCTCTGCCTGGATTCAATTTCGATGACCGAGCCGACCAATACCTGTCCGCGCTGCGGTGCGACCTTCACCTGCGGCATGCAGGTGGGCGAATCCGCGTGCTGGTGCGCGGCCTATCCCGCCGCGTTCGCCGTGCCCGCGGCGAGCGAAGTGCCTGCGGATGCAGGTTGCTACTGTCCGCGCTGCCTCGCCGAGCTCATCGAGGCGAGGCGGGCGGCGCGGGTTCATCCGCCGGCGGGGTCTCGCTGAGCACGAACTCGAACACGACGCCCTCGCCGGCCCAGAACTCGGCGGCCTCGGCGAGGATGTCGAGCGCGGTATCGAGCGTTTCGGGCGCGCCCGCGCGCAGCGTCTGTGGCTGGCTGAGTTCGATACGGTAGTGCTGTGCGGGGAGCCATGACAGGTCGGTGAGGCAGTCCGAGAGGGCATCCCAGTTGTGGCCGAACCAGGCCGGGAAGTGCAGCGCGGTCGCGAACCGCGCGAGCAGGGTGGCCTTGTCGGTGCAGGCGCTCAGGTCGATGCGGACGTCGATGCTCCCGTCAGCGTCAGGCGCGCGGGGGGTGTCCGGAGGCGGCGTGGCGGTCATGGCAAGGGCTCGATCTGGCGGAAGCTGCTGTAGTGGTCAGCGGTGTAGTAGAACACCTCGGGCGGGTCGCCACCGGCGACGATACGGCGCGCACCGCGGTCGCGCGAGCCGGGCGTGCGCACTGTGTATTCGCGGTAGTAGCCGCGCGGCTTGGCGGGCAGCAGGCGCTCGCGGTTGTGGAAGGTGGTGCCGTCCTTGCGGTAAGGAAAGGGTCCGCCGCGCTGGATCAGGGCGAGGGTCTCGATCGCCTCGGGTGGCAGGCCGGCGTGCGAGGGCTGACGGTTGTCCGAGCCGGCGGGGGGTGTGCAGGCGACGAGGCCAGCGAGCACCGCCAGCACCATCACGAGACGGAAGGCGAGCGTGCGCAGCATGGTGGTTCAGGTCGGGCGTGGCTTGGGCTGGGGACGGCTGGGGGCGATGCCGAACCGCTTCATCAGCTCGTGCATGAATTCGGTGATTGCCGCCAGCCGGGGATTGGCTGGCGAGAGACGTTGGGCGCGCTCGATCAGGGCGCTTGCCTGGGCGGCGAAGGCCTCGTTCCAGCCTCGGTTCTCGATGTGACGCAGCAGCGCAAGCGCCGCGTTGAAAAGCACGTGGGGGTTGCCGGGCATCTTGCGCGCGGCATTCATCATTTCGGCCACGGCGCCGTCGAAGTCGCCCGCGTGCGCCTTCTGGGCGCCGGTGGTCACCAGTGACTTCACCTCGGCCTGGACCCTGGCTTCGACCTCGCGCGAGACTTGGTCGAGGCCGCGCGAGCGCAGCGCGGCGCGCGTCGTCTCCAGCGTACGATCATCGCCTGCGGTGCGGATCAGGTCGGCGAGCAGCTCGGTGCCTTCGTCGGGCATCTGCTGGTCGTAGCAGGCCTTGACGAGCTCCTGACGCAGTCCGACCGAGAGTTCGCGCAGGCGAGCGGGATTCCGCAGGGCGTTCAGCATCGACTGGCGGGCAGCGCTGCGATCGTGCAGGTGGGCCTGTATGAGCGCGCCGCCGATGGCTGCGCACAGCTCGCCCTTCGGATGGCGTGCCATGCCACGTTCGAGATCGCTCAGCGTTTCGCGCGCATCGGCGAGCTTGTGCAGCGCGAGCTGGGCCTGCAGCAGACGCACGTGGTCCTCGGGCTCGCGAAACTCCGAGTACTTGCCGCGCTCGACGACCTCGTTGAGGCTGCGCTCGGCAGTGGCCGGATCATCGGTATTCAAGGCCAGCTCGCCGAGATGACGCAGGCGAGTGATGCGATACGGTGACAACTCGCTGGCACGTTGCAGGGCTGCGCAGGCTTCCTGCGGGCGCCCGGTCTCCTCGCGCAGGCGGGCGAGCAGTTCGTAGGCCTCGATGAAGCGATCATGTCGAGCGAGGAGCTCGGTCAGGATATGTTCGGCTTCGACCCAGGATTTCTTCAGCACCAGCATGCGCGCGAGACCGAGAGAGGCCCAGGGGATGGGGCGCGCCGCAAGGATCTCGCGGTACAGCGTCTCCGCCTCGGCGATCTGACCGATCCCTGCGTGGAGCTCGGCCTGCAGGCGCATGAAGTCCACGAGGTGCTGAGGATGCTCGTTGCGGGCGATCCGGCAATAGTCGATCGCCCCGACCGGATCACCGATCTTCATCAGCTGCCACGCGGGCAGGAAGGCGTCGCGTTTCTCCAGTGCGCGCAGCAGGCGCACGCGCAGGGTTTCGGCGGTAAGCGGCTTGAGGATGTAGTCGTTTGGGGCGAGCTCGCAGGCGCTGGTCACGCGCTCATAGTTGCGCTCGGCGGTGATCATCACGAACAGGGTGTCGAGCGGGATGATGCGGTGCTGGCGCAGATCCTCGAGCAGATGCTGGCCGTCCTGGCCTTCGCCAAGGTTGTATTCGCACAGCACGAGGTCGAAGCGCTGCGCGCGCAGACGACGCATGGCCATGGTCGCCGACACGGCAAACTGCGGCGCCTCGATGCCGATGGACGTGAGCATGTTGCGCAGCTGCGCGCGCATGGTCGCCTGGCTTTCGACGACGAGGACATCGAGATCGTGGGGCAACAGCATCGGATGGGGCACCGGACGCACGCTGATGGCGTGCCATGACCGAAGATTACGGCAGGCAGCACAAAGGCTGAAGCCCCGCAGCGAAGAAATGCCATTCTTCGTTGCAGGGCTCCACGGGGTAAGCGCTGCGTCGGCCACGAAAGTGGCGCCAGCCGCGCAAACATTCGCGGGCAAGCCCGCTTATGCAAGGGCGGTCGTAATATCAGCCGCGCTCGACCTCGACCTGGGTCTCGACCTTCTGGCGCAGGCGGATGTGCAGTTCGCGCAGCTGCTTCTCGTCCACGCCGCTGGGCGCGTCGGTGAGCAGGCACTGGGCGCGCTGGGTCTTGGGGAAGGCGATGACGTCGCGGATGGATTCGGCGCCGGTCATCATGGTGACGATGCGATCCAGACCGAAAGCCAGGCCGCCGTGCGGCGGCGCGCCGTACTTGAGCGCGTCGAGCAGGAAACCGAACTTGGCCTGCTGCTCCTCGGGGCCGATGTTGAGCGCCTCGAACACGCGCGCCTGCACGTCGGCGCGGTGGATACGCACCGAGCCGCCGCCGATCTCCCAGCCGTTGAGCGCGAGGTCGTAGGCCTTGGCCAGGCACTCGCCCGGGTTGGATTCGAGCAGGTCGATGTGCTCGTCCTTCGGGCTGGTGAAGGGGTGGTGGCAGGCGGTCCAGCGCTTGTCGTCCTCGTCGTACTCGAACATCGGGAAGTCGACCACCCACAGCGGACGCCAGGCCTCGCCCGTCACGTAACCCTTCTCGTGGCCGAGCTTGATGCGCAGCGCGCCCATGGCGTCATTGACCACCTTGGTCTTGTCGGCGCCGAAGAAGATCAGGTCGCCCGACTGCGCACCGGTGCGCTCGAGGATGGTGGTGAGCGCCTTCTCATGCAGGTTCTTGACGATCGGCGACTGCAGGCCCTGCTCGTTGGGCTGGGTGACGTCGTTGACCTTGATGTAGGCCAGGCCGCGGGCGCCGTAGATGCCGACGAACTTGGTGTATTCGTCGATCTCGCCGCGGGTGAGGGCGTTGCCGCCCGGCACGCGCATCGCGGCGACGCGGCCGCCCGAGGTGGCGGGGCCGCTGAACACCTTGAAGGCGACGTCCTGCACGGCGTCGGTGACGTCGGTGAGTTCGAGCGTGACGCGCAGGTCGGGCTTGTCCGAGCCGTAGCGGCGCATCGCCTCGGCGTAGGTCATGCGCGGGAAGGGCGCGGGCAGCTCGACGTCCATCGCCTCCCTGAACACGAAGCGGATCATCTCCTCGACCAGCGCGGTGATCTGGTGCTCATCCATGAAGGACGTCTCCAGATCGACCTGGGTGAATTCGGGCTGGCGGTCGGCGCGCAGATCCTCGTCGCGGAAGCACTTGACGATCTGGTAGTAGCGGTCGTAGCCGGCCACCATCAGCAGCTGCTTGAACAGCTGGGGCGATTGCGGCAGGGCGAAGAACTGGCCCGGGTGCACGCGCGAGGGCACCAGGTAGTCGCGCGCGCCTTCCGGCGTGCTCTTGGTGAGCATCGGCGTCTCGACGTCGATGAAGCCGGCACCGTCGAGGAAGCGACGGAAGGCCATCGTGGTCTTGTAGCGCAGCATCAGGTTCTTCTGCATCTGCGGGCGACGCAGGTCGATGACGCGGTTGGTCAGGCGCACCGTCTCTGACAGATTCTCGTCGTCGAGCTGGAAGGGCGGCGTGGCGGCGGCGTTGAGCACCTCGATCTCGTGGCACAGGATCTCGATCTCGCCCGATGTCAGGTTGGCGTTCTCGGTGCCGGCCGGGCGGCGGCGCACCTTGCCGCTCATCTTGAGCACGAACTCGCTGCGCACCGACTCGGCGATCCTGAACATCTCGGCGCGGTCGGGGTCGCACACCACCTGCACCAGGCCCTCGCGGTCGCGCAGGTCGATGAAGATCACACCGCCGTGGTCGCGGCGGCGATGCACCCAGCCGCAAATGGTGACGATCTGGTCGAGGTCGGCGGCGGTGACTTTTCCGCAGTAGTGAGTTCGCATGGATGATTTCCGGCAGTTCTGGGGCGCGGCACGCGGGCGTCGCGCTGTGGTCTGAAAGGGGTGTGTGAGAGGCTTATTCGTTGAGCAGCGCAGGGCGCTCCACACGTCGTACCGGCGGGGCGACGACGCCCATGGAGATGATGTACTTGAGCGCCTCGTCTACGCTCATGTCGAGCTCGACGACGTCCTCCCTCGGCATCATCAGGAAGAAGCCCGAGGTCGGGTTTGGCGTTGTCGGCACATACACGCTGACGTAATCCCCGTGCAGATGCCTGGCTGCATCACCACCCGGCTTTCCGGTCAGGAAGGCGATTGTCCACGCACCCTCGCGCGGGTACTGCACCAGCAGCGCCTTGCGGAAGGCCTGGCCGCTGCTCGAGAACAGCGTGTCCGAGACCTGCTTGACGCTGTAGTAGATCGACTTCACCACCGGAATGCGGGCGAGCAGCGCCTCCCAGAGCTTCACCAGCTTCTGGCCGAGCACGTTGGCGGCAATGAGGCCGGTGAAGAATACGATCAGCAGGCTGGCGAGCACGCCCACGCCGGGGATGTCGAATCCGATGTAGCGGCTGGGCTGGTGCTCGGCCGGCAGCCACAGCAGGATGGCGTCGAGCGTGCCGACGAT
>CZCA01002270.1_pt1 | contig 17157 bp, 15 predicted proteins | sample 591981 | NCBI WGS metagenome assembly CZCA01 (sample SAMEA3556810, study PRJEB10932) | anaerobic digester metagenome
GGTATCCACCAAACGCAAGTTGATAACCAAGAACACAGCGCCTATGGCGCAGAGGATTGCCCCTGTCCCTGAAAAATGCGGTTCGTGGAGTGCTGCCGCCTGCGCGAAAAAGGCAAGCCCGACTATTATCGGGAACGCTGGCCATAGCCGATTCATGCCAACTGTTATGAGCCCTATCCCCCTGAAGAAGAACAATGCCCCGATTCCGAGTATGATCACTCCAACGAACACGTGGCTTCTATCCCCGCCACTTTTGAGAGCATCCCGAAGGAACATTACTCCAACCACAGCCACAATTAGCGGCCAGACGCTGGACATATTGAACCGCACTCCGAATCCGAGATTGGACAGGAGCAGAACCACTCCGAGGACTACCAGTGCAATTCCGGCAAGCGCCCTGTTGCTCATTACACTTCCTGCCCCCTTTCAGCAGGCAACGCAGCATGCGCGCCCGGCTAAATGAAGATCGACCCTTCCTCTCAAACCATAGGGTTGGATGAAGCCGCAGATCGGCTCGACAAACCCTAGATGTGAATCGCCCGTCCCATGGCCGCCTCAGCCGCCTCGCAAACCGCTTCCGCCAGCGTAGGGTGGGCATGTATCGTGCCGGCAATATCATCCAGTGTCAGCTGTTTCGAGACTGCAAGCGCAAGCTCTGCAATGAGGTCGGAGGCATGCGGACCGACGATTTGCCCGCCAATGACCCGTCTGGATCCGTCAGCAATCACTTTGACGAAACCATCAGTCTCCCCCATTGCCATTGCCTTGCCGGAGGCTACAAAGGGGAACTTTCCTACCTCGTATTCGATCTCTGCTTCCCTGGCGCCGCGCTCCGAAACTCCGACAGACGCCACTTCAGGCGATGTGAAGATGCAGTTGGGGACTGCGAAGTACTCCATGTCATGTTTTTCACCCGCAATGTTTCCTGCGACCGCCAAGCCTTGAGCAGAAGCTACATGGGCAAGCTGCGCCTTGTTGGTCACATCACCAATGGCCCATATGCCAGGGACGTTCGTCCTCATTTTCGAGTCAACGATTATCTCTCCGAAAGATCCTACTTTAACCCCGACATCCGAAGCGCCGACTCCCCCTGTAGACGGACGCCGGCCAATGGAGAGGATGGCCTTCTCGGCCTTGAAAATACTGCCGTCTTCAGTAGTCGCTTCAACCTGGCCGTCCGCGATATTCACAGAGGCTATCTTCGTGCCGGTATGTATGTTAATGCCTCGCTTCTTGAAGGATCTGCGAACCACATCTGCAACGTCGTCGTCGACCATCGGAAGTATGTTAGGCATGATGTCAACGAGGGTGACTTCGGACCCGAAAGTCCGGAAGATGCTTGCGAACTCGCAGCCTATCACTCCCGCCCCTATAATGAGGAAGCTCTTCGGAAGAGCCGACAACTTGAGCACATCCTCACTTGTGAGTACATTGACTCCGTCATACCCAAAGATCCGGGGCGTAACGGGCTCGGATCCGGTCGCAATAACAATATTCCTTGCCTCAAGTCGCGAGACCGAACCGTCGGCAGCCTCAACTTCCACTTCTCGCGTTCCCCGAAGAGTCCCGACGCCGCTGACAACATCGATCTTGCCCCTCTTCAGCAGGAGGTTTACTCCTCCCCGCAGCCTGGCAACAACCCTGTCTTTCTTGGACATCACTCTGGGAAAATCGACACCCGCTTCGGGAATGACTAAGCCAAATTCTGATGCGCGCCGTGCAGAATCAACTACTTCAGCTGTGTGCGTCAAAGCCTTCGTTGGAATGCAGCCGCGGTTCAGGCAAGTCCCTCCGAGCTTGTCTTTTTCGACAAGAGCAACTGAAAGCCCATGCTGTGCAGCCCTGATCGCACAGACATATCCCCCGGGGCCGCCCCCGATTATCACAACATCGTACATTCCATTTAGCCTCCCTCGACAATCGGCTGCCGCAACTGGGAAGAAGGTGCAAGCAGCAGTCCTCGTATGATTCGCTTCCGCCGGTAGCGGTTCCTGCCGGCCAGCAATGAAGCTCGACAGTGCAGTCTCTTCCCAGACATCTGGGGACCATCCGGTTAGAAGGAGTTTGCCCTCAAGTGATGAATACCAAGCATGAATGTACCAGCACGTTCAGGCCGCACGCGGCCGGGCGCAGACATTCATGGAATCTGTGCATAATACCTATCTAGCAGGAGGTGGAGTAATGTCAGAACTGCGCAAAACACCACTTTATGAGGCCCACAAAGCCTTAGGCGGCAAAATCGTCGATTTTGGCGGTTGGGCATTGCCAGTTCAGTACAGTGGTATCCTCGATGAACACCACGCAGTCCGTGAACGGGCCGGGCTATTCGACGTGTCGCACATGGGAGAAATACATGTCAAAGGCCCTGATGCCCTAGCGGCAATTGATCACCTGGTCACCAACGATTGCGCCAAAGCCAAAGTCCACCAGCTTGTTTACAGCCCTATGTGCTATCCCGATGGCGGGGTAGTGGATGACATCCTGATCTACAAACTTGCAGAGGACGACTATTGGCTGGTAGTCAACGCCGCCAATACCGACAAGGACTATGATTGGGTACTGAGCAATGTGTCAGGTTATGATGTCACAGTAGAGAACATATCACCGCAAGTGGCGCAGATAGCCATTCAGGGTCCCGCCGCTCAGGGCATACTACAGAAGATAACGCCTTGCGACCTTTCGTCCATCAAGTTTTTCTGGTGTCTGCCTGATGTGGAAGTCGCGGGGCGCAAAGCGCTTGTGTCAAGAACCGGGTATACTGGGGAAGACGGGTTTGAGATCTACTGCAAGCCCGAGGATGTCCGCCACATCTGGGACACGCTGCTGGCAGAAGGCAAGGATGAGGGCATCGTCCCTGCGGGTTTGGGCGCAAGAGACTCGCTCCGATTTGAAGTCGCCCTTCCTCTCTATGGACATGAGCTTTCGCCCGAGATCACCCCGCTCGAAGCAGGGCTAGGCTTCTTCGTGAAGCTGAAGAAGACTGGCTTCATCGGGAAAGAAGCCCTCGTCGCCCAGAAGGAAAAAGGGCTGAAGCGGAAGATCGTGGGGCTCGAGCTCCTGGGGCGCGGGGTTCCGCGCGAAGGATACCCGGTCATGTCAGACGGCAAGCAGGTTGGGCACTTGACGTCAGGCGCATTTTCGCCGACTATGAACAAAGGGCTTGCATTAGCTCTAGTGGCTGCTGAGTTCACCGAGATCGGTACCGAGCTAGCCATAGAGATACGGAAGAAGGCATGCCCCGTAAAAGTGGTAAAAACACCATTCTACGAGAAGTCTTACAGGAAGGAGTAAGGGGGATATGGGCAGCAAAATGAGGTTCACCAGTGATCATGAGTGGATAAGGCTTGACGGGAACATCGCTACGATCGGAATAACGGAATACGCGGCAGAGGAACTCGGAGACGTAATCTACGTGGAGTTGCCCGTTGTCGGAGACACGTTCGCCCGGGGCGATAACCTGGCAGTTGCCGAATCGGTCAAAGCGGCTGCAGACATATTCGCGCCTATTGGCGGAACGGTCACCGAGGTGAATCAGGCGCTCGAAGACGAGCCGGGCCTCGTAAATGAAGACCCGATGGACAGCGGCTGGATAGCCCGTCTCGATGTGGATGATGTAGCTGAGCTCGATGACCTCATGGATGAAGAACAATATGAGGAGTACCTGAAAGAGGAGGGCCAGTGATGGGCTCCCCACACAGGTATATACCAAACACGGCGCAAGACGTCGCTGAAATGCTGGACGACATCGGAGCGTCCAGCGTCGATGACTTGTTTTCTGTTATCCCGCCTGAGTTTCGGGTTACAGAACCCTTAGATCTGCCGAAGGCCCTATCCGAACCGGAGCTTTCGGCAGAGCTGAACAGGGTCGCTGCCAAGTGTGCGCATTCCATGCAGTACACCACATATCTCGGCGGCGGACTCTATGAGCACTTCGTGCCCAGCGTAGTCAGGCATATGCTCACCCGCGGGGAGTTCTACACTGCGTACACTCCCTACCAGGCAGAGGTAAGCCAGGGCACACTGCAGGCAATCTTCGAGTACCAGACGATGATATGCGAATTGACCGGCATGGACGTGGCAAATGCATCTATGTATGATGCCGGAACTGCAATGGCAGAGGCCGCGGTCATGTCATGCGACGCCACCCGCCGCAACAAAGTCGTAGTAAGCAGAGCCATCAACCCCAGATACCGCCAGGTGTTGCAGACATATGCCCATCCTCGCGGAATCGAGGTTGTAACTGTTGACTACGACAAGCGGAGCGGTAGAACGCCCGTAGAGAGCATCCCAAAGGACGTTCTGGCTGACGCGGCGTGCTTTATCGCCCAGTCGCCGAACTACTTGGGAATAGTGGAGAACATGGCGGCTCTTTCCGAGGCCACACACGGAACGCGAACGCTGTTCGTGGCAGTTGTAAACCCGATATCCCTGGGAATCCTGACGCCGCCTGGAAGCTATGGTGCCGACATAGCCCTTGGCGAAGGGCAGCCGCTGGGGAATCCGGTCAGTTTCGGCGGACCGCTGCTCGGGTTCTTTGCAGCCACCTCGAAGCTGATGCGGAAGATGCCCGGGCGCCTTGTCGGCCAGACCCATGACGATCAAGGACGCCGCGGTTACGTCTTGACGCTGCAAGCGCGCGAGCAGCACATAAGGCGCGAAAGGGCAACTAGCAACATCTGCTCGAACGAAGCTCTTTGCGCTCTGGCAGCCACGATACATCTGAGCCTGATGGGCCCGTCCGGGTTTCGCAGAGTTGCCGAGCTATGTACGTGGAACGCTCACTACCTCCGCGACAAGATAGCGGGCATTTCAGGCTACGAACTCCCGTTCGATGGCCCCTTCTTCAACGAGTTCATCATTCGCGGAAAGAGATCGCCAGCAGAAAGCAATCGCAGACTGCTGGAGAGGGGAATCATCGGAGGCAAGATGATCGAGGCAGAATATCCTGAACTTTCAGGGTGCACGCTCTGGGCAACGACCGAACTGCGAACCCGCCAGGAGCTCGACACCCTTATCAGGGAACTGGAGGTGCTAGCATGAAAGGCCCGCAGCCGCTGATATTTGAATTGAGCGTACCCCGGCGGACCGCGATCAGCCTTCCGGAGCCGGCAGTCCCAGCCCCTGATCTTTCGCAGCTATTCCCGGAAGAATGTCTTCGCGTAGATCCCCCGGCGCTCCCGGAGGTCAGCGAAGTAGACGTCGTGAGGCATTTCGTCAACCTTTCGCAACTCAACCACGCAGTGGATACTGGTTTCTACCCGCTCGGTTCGTGCACTATGAAGTACAATCCCAAGGTGAACGAGGACGCCGCTCGACGGCCTGGCTTTGCAGCCATCCATCCTGACCAGGATGAATCGACGGTGCAGGGAGCTATGGAGCTTCTTTACACCCTTGAAGAGTACTTGTGCGAGATATGCGGGATGGACAACTTCACCATGCAGCCGGCAGCCGGCGCGCATGGCGAAATCACGGGATTGTTCATTATCAACGCTTACCACGAGTCCCGCAACGACAAAAGGACGAAGGTGCTGGTGCCCGACTCTGCTCATGGCACCAACCCCGCAAGCGCGGCAGGCGCCGGGATGGAGATCATCCAGGTTAAGTCGGACGCGAGGGGCAACGTGGACATCGAGGACCTCAAGGCCAAAGCCGGCCCTGACGTTGCGGCATTGATGCTGACGAACCCGAACACCCTCGGCCTCTTTGACGAGCGCATCGGGGAGATCGCGGAGATAGTCCACGGCGCAGGCGCACTCCTATACTACGACGGCGCCAACGCCAACGCCATCATGGGCAAATCCCGCCCGGGCGATATCGGATTCGACGTGATCCACCTCAACCTCCACAAGACATTCTCGACTCCCCACGGCGGAGGGGGGCCTGGGTCTGGACCTGTGGGCGTCAAGAAGTTCCTCAGTCCTTTCCTGCCCGCGCCAGTTGTGAAGTTCAACGAGGCTACAGGGAAGTACTTCTGGGACAACGATAGGCCGCAGTCGATCGGCCGAGTCCATTCGTTCAACGGCAACTTCGGCGTCATGGTGAAAACATGGGCCTACATCAGATCCATGGGGCCTGAGGGTTTGCGTGCGGCCAGCGAATACGCAGTTCTCAACGCCAACTACATCATGAGAAAGCTACAGCCGTACTACGATCTCCCGTACGACCGCGCATGCATGCATGAGTGCGTGTTGTCGGGGGCACGCCAGAAGAAATCATCTGATGTGAAGACACTGGATATTGCCAAGCGCTTGCTCGATTTCGGATTCCATGCACCCACGGTCTACTTCCCGTTGATTGTGGATGAAGCGCTGATGATCGAGCCCACTGAGACCGAGAGCAAGGAGACGCTCGACTCCTTTATCGATGCGATGATCAGGATCGCGAAGGAAGCGGAGGAGAATCCCGACGTCGTCCGCGAGGCCCCGCACGACACACCAGTCGGAAGGCTGGACGAGACGACAGCGGCGAGAAAGCCGATACTCAGGTATACAGTGGAAGAAGACTAGAAGGGCAAGCAGCAATAGTCTGCTACACGAACACGCAAAGCTTGCAGGCGGTGAGCCGAAGTGCTGCGTCGGCGTGGACATGAAAACACATTACGGAAAAGCCTGGCTTCCAGAGGGGTGCGGGAAGACCGCCGCCCGGCGGAAGCCGGGCTTTTTAGCATGGGGCCGGCGGTTCAGCCCACATTCCGCATGTATGATGTGGAGGCCAGGTAGTGGGGGCGACCTTCTAGGAATATGCTCGTCCCAAATTGTGGAGGAGAAGATTGCACATGCGGATGCGAGTGGAATGGCCCACCCTGCGCCGCCTGAAAGGGAAAGCCCAGCCTCAGCAGCATACAGCTGCCACGGGCTGAGCTTTCGAATTGGCAATTTCACATGCTTGCAGAACCTGCAATAGTGAATCTTGCTGCTATGCAAAGGCGGACTACTTCTCCGTCGCCATCCGGTCGATGTACCTTGCAGCGGAAAGCCCCGCCACAAGGCCTTCGCCTACAGCCTTTGCAACCTGGTAAGGCCTACCCGTGCAGTCCCCCGCCGCAAAGACTCCAGGAACGTTTGTGGCCATCTCACGGTCGACCACTATCGCGCCGTCGGCGACCTCGATGCCTTCCAGGAGCCTTTCCACAGGGATAGAGTCTCTCACAACAAAAACTCCGTCCGCCGGGATCGTCTCCCCATCCAGCTCGACCTCTTCGACCTTGTTCTCGCCGCGAATGCCGAGCACACGCTTTTTCAACACGCGGATGCCTTCCGCAAGTTCAGGTCGATCCTCAGCCTTAATACTGCGTGCCGCAACATATGTAACCTCAGAGCAAATCTGGGCAAGGAAGTTGGCTTCCTCTATGGCGTGTGCAGTGTAGCCCAGAACGACAACCCTCTTGCCCTTGTAAAGGGGTCCGTCACATGTAGCGCAGTAACTCACGCCCATTCCCAGAAGCTCCGACTCGCCGGGAATCGATGCCTCCTGGACTGAGCCCGTAGCTATCACAACAGCCTTCGCACTGAACTCCCGTTCAGACCCGAGGGCCGCGAAGGAGTCGCCCAAGTTGAAGATGCCTGTGATGTCCGACTCGATCAACTCAGCACCTGCTGTGCGCGCATGTTCCACGAAACGGCCGGAAAGCTCGCTTCCGGAGATTCGCTCAATCCCCAGGTAGTTGTCGACCCATGGCGCCTTCTCCAGGCTGGGACTTGTAAGCCTGCGCGACACCACCGCCACTGACTTGTTGCGCACGCGGGCATTGAGCGCGGCAGAAAGGCCTGCAGGGCCAGCCCCTATAACCATGATGTCATATTCTCCAGATGACACCTATCGATCAGCTCCTTGCAGCGAACGCAGCCTCCACGCAGTTTCTCATCAACATAGCTATCGTCATCGGGCCTACACCGCCCGGAACAGGAGTGATAGCTCCGGCTACTTCCACTGCCTCGTCGAAATCAACGTCGCCGACGAGCTTCTTCCCGCCGACTCTGTTTGTTCCCACATCTATGACCACAGCGCCCGGCTTGATCCAGTCTCCCTTGACCATCTGGGGTCGTCCAACAGCCACGACCATGACGTCAGCTTCCTTACACACAGAAGGCAAGTCCACAGTCCGGGAGTGGCAAATTGTGACGGTCGCATGTTCGGCGAGGAGCATTATCGACACAGGCTTGCCCACTATGTTGCTTCTCCCAACAACTACAGCGCGCTTGCCCTTGAGCTCAATACCGGTGCGGTGGATAAGCTCCATTATCCCTGCAGGTGTGCACGGACGAAGCGCCGGCTTGCCCACCATCAGGCTGCCAACGTTGATCGGATGGAAGCCGTCCACATCCTTTGCGGGGCTTATGGTTTCAATCACCTTATCCTCGGAGATATGTTTCGGAACCGGAAGCTGCACAAGCACCCCGTCGATCTTCGGGTCTGCATTCAACTTCCTGACCAAGTCGAGCAGCTCTTCTTCTGAAGTCGTTGCCGGCAGAGCATGTTCCTCAGAATAGATGCCACAGCCTGCGCAAGCTTTCTTCTTGTTGTTCACATACACTCGGGATGCCGGGTCGTCTCCAACGATCACGACTGCAAGCCCCGGAGCGCGTCCGAATTTCTCTTGGTACTCTGCAGCTCTAGCAGCGGCACCCTCCCTGATCGATGCGGCAACGGCTTTGCCGTCTATGATAGTTGCAGGCATCAGATCACTCCCCATTTTCTTGTTGTGTTCTGTAGGTTGCCATGATGATCCCCACGGGCACAGCAACATGAGGGCACCATGGCAGTCTTTGACCAGCATGACCAGGATCATTTCAGGTCATAACTGGCAAACAACCATTCTCTTGGATTATACCACGGACTCGAGTCCAGATGTGAGCACAGCCTCTTCATTGACAAAGCAACGGCTTCCATCAGGGAGTTTAACTCGCAGAAGAAACGGCGGACCGAACACAAGCCCCTCCACGCACTTGCGTTCTGACTCAAGGATTGCGAGGTCTGTGCCAGGATGGATCGTCGCGCCGCCGCTTGCGCCCGGGTATTCCATGCCGGCGGCCCCTTCCCTCCCAACAGTGCCCTCTCCGAGCACGAACGCGTTCCATCTATCACTCCAGCAGAAGGTCTGCACAACCTCGCGGGAGTTCATGAGTTTGAAAGCATCATCCTTCTCATTGTAGGAATGGTATTCATGCGAAGACTTCATGACGACTGAAGGGACTCGGCCGCTCACAAACTCCACACGGGAGGAGCTGGCCAGACGGACCCAGTTGCCGGGCCCAAGGTCGAGCCCTCTTGTGCCGCCTGATGCCGTAGCCCGAACATCGCCGCTCGGGCTCGCGAAGTCGCGAAGCGTTCGCTCCCGCGCCAACCCCCAACGCCAGGAGTTTGCCATGACGCTTTCAACGGATCCCCACGACAGATTCCATACCGCCTCAGAGCACGTAGTAGCCGACCAGACCTCTACCAGCGTCCGCCCGTTCCAGGCGTACGCAGTCGACACAGTCGTCTGGCTCATCGCCCCTGCGCTCTGGTCGTAGCTGGCCTCCGCAAGAATGAGAGTTGCCCACATGGGGGCGGTCTCCCCGGTCTGCCCTGACCCGGCTAGCGAACCAGGCCCACCGGAAGGCGTTCGGCCGTCCTCGCCGCTTTGAGGAGATTCAAAGTCCCAGTCCAAAACGACTTTTCTCAGCTCGACTATAGGGCCCGAGTCCACCCGGGCCAGAAGCTTATAGCCGCCTCTCGCCCCTGTCGCTACCTTTCCGTGGAGTTCCAAATGGCCTTCGAGGGGCGAGGTCCAGTAAGACGTTGCCACTTCATCACCTGGATCATCAGTGATGTCAACATCTATGCTGAGAACAGGCCCTGACGACCCCGTAGAATCGCTGCCTGTTGTAGAGAGCAGACTGCAACCCCCATAGGCTGAACCGCCAAGGCTGCCTCTTTGAACGGGCTCCGCTATGGTCCCCAGGGAAAGGACTAGACCACATATGAAGAATAGAATCGCTACTACTGCAACCCTGGGAATAGTGGCGCCTGAATGTGATGGAGCAAACTCCGGGTGCAGCTGGCCCAGCTGTCGCCGGGACTGCGTCCACAAGCCCGAAGCTGGCTCATGGCGCCTTCGAATCCGCACATATCTTCTTCGATGCATGAGAATTACCCCCTACACCATTAGGACTGAGTAAATCCTACTCGTCGAGGGGGCGGATGATTCATGGACTATCTTTTCGAAGTCCAGTCCGCCGAGGAACTGGACCGCCAATGGCTTTGGCCCTACGGTACCAAGTTTGGTGGGTATCTCAATCATCTGAGTGCACACGAAGTGCGCTGTGAATGCGACCGTAGGAGTTTGGGACGGGGATTGGGAGATGAAGACCAAGCACCTAACCGGATGACCCGCCAGCGGGTCGATATTTTTGTGATTGACCCATGGGCGGGCCACTTTGCCAGAAATTGACCCACCAGCGGGTCACCTCGCCCAACAGGAGTCAAGTTGGAAGCGATGCTGCAGCATCTATGCTTGTATTCCCAGCTACAGCGGTTTCCATGTTACGGCAACATTGGGACTGGAGTGGAATAGGCAGCCAGGCTACTTGCTTGACCCACCGGCGGGTCGATATTTTGAAAAATGGCTCATGGATGGGTCGTCTGTTCCAAAATTGACCCACCAGTAGGTCACTTGGGTCTGGGAATGCCAAGGGGAAAGCGATGCGGCGGCATCGTTACTTATGTTCCCAGCTATATGCGCTGGTGTTACCTGGAAGCACTTGGATCCACGCAGAATGGGAAGTTCGGTGGCCCGATCGACCCACCAGTTGGTCGACATTCTGAGAAATGGCCCGTGGGTGGGTCGCATGCCCTCAAAACTGGCCCGCCAGTGGGTCACTCCTCCCGGGCCTCCCCGTCCGCCTCAGCGTACTTCCGAACGATCTCCTTGAATGTACGGCCCCTCTCTTCGAAGTTCCGGAACATGCCATAGCTTGCGCATGCAGGCGAAAGCAGAACCACATCGCCGGGCACTGCCGCAGCGCGCGCCGCATCAACCGCCTCTTCAAAAGCTGCAGCCCTGACAACCTCTGGCGGCTCTGACCCCGCTCTGCGTGCAGCCTCCACGAAAGCCTTCTCTATCTTGTCGGCAGTAACTCCCAGAAGGACGACTGTATGAACCTTGCCAAGCGCCGCATCTGCCATCTCATCAAAAGGCAGGTTCTTGTCGTAGCCGCCAGCAATGAGCACTATCGGACGCTCCACTGCAAGCAGCGCCGCAATAGTCCGTGACGGCGTTGTGGCAATGGAGTCATTTACGTAGGCGACACAGTCTACCTGGCCGACATCCTCCAGCCTGTGTTCGACGCCCTCAAAAGAGCTGACCGCATCGCGCATGGCCGACGGCTCGGCGCCCACAGTACTGCATACGGCGATGGCGGCCAGCACGTTTCTGACATTGTGCATTCCCGGAATCCTTATGTCAAGCCTGTCCATGACCGCTGTATCTGTGAAACGCCCGCCAACCTCCTGCCTGAGCACTAGTGAGCTGCCATCCAGAAAAGCCCCTCTCTCCACAGGCCCGCTCGCGTCGAACATCAGCACATTCCCATGTGCTCTCATTGCCATGCGCGCAGCTACTTCGTTTTCGCCTCCGAATACCGCCCAGTCATCACCGCCCTGGAACCGGACGATGTTCTCCTTGGCAGAGATGTAGTCTTCCATGTTGGGATGGACATCAAGGTGGTTGGGGGTTATGTTAAGCACTGCCGATATGCGGGGGCTAACGCGAAGAAGTCTCAGTTGAAAGCTGGATAGCTCCAGGACCATGAGGTCCTCCCTTTTCACAGTAAGCACACGCTCAATGAGGGGCGTGCCGATGTTTCCGCCTACAAGCACCGCCCTTTCAGAATGGTGCAGGCGCGCATCTTCCTCCAGCATTCTTCCTACCAGAGTAGTCGTAGTAGTCTTCCCGGAGCTTCCTGTGATTCCGATCACTGGCGCTGAAGAAAGCCTCAGTACCAGCTCTATCTCAGAGCTGAATGTGACGCCCGCGTCTCGAGCGAGGGTAATCTCCCGCTGCTCGGGATTGACTCCCGGCGACAGAAAGACCATGTCGTAATCGGCCAATGCGTCCAGATATCCCGGCCCGAGCAAGGTATCGACTCCGAGCCCGGAAAAGGAAGCGATCTCCCCTCGAAGCTGTTCTTCTTTCTTGACATCACATGCCACAACTTTCGCGCCTGCCCTGGCAAGAAAGCGTATCAGCGGGACGTTCGTAACACCAATCCCCACAACTCCGACCCGCTTGCCCCCAAGCGCTCCAATGACACGCCTCTGAACATCTGTCAACATCATAAAGGCCCCCCAACCTCAAATCCCATAGCCCCCGTCATTCCAAAACCCGGTCCCGTCTGCCCACAACCTTTCTGCCGCGACCAGCATGTACCCGGCGCTCTATGCCGGCAAGGATGGTTACATCCCCTTGCCATGCCGCCTTCCTATCTCTATGAGCCGGGCCAATGACTCGGCCGCATCTGCTACGTTAGCGTAGGCGCGCCTCACCGCCACATCCAGAGTGCATGGGCCCTTAACCACGCTCATCAGGGCATCTATCCCGTGGTCATAAAGGCCCCTCGCATCATCCGCCACAGATCCTGCCAACACCGCCACTGGAACGCCATATTCAGCCGCGACCCTGGCAACCCCCATAGGCGTCTTGCCGTAAAGCGTCTGGAAGTCAATGCGGCCCTCACCTGTAATCACCAGATCTGCACCGGATGTCTTCTCTCTCAAGCCGGTTGCCTCAACTACGATCTCAACCCCGGGCTGAAGGCGAGCTCCAAGAAAAGCAACAAGCCCTGCACCCAGCCCTCCTGCCGCCCCCGCCCCCGGCATCCCCTCAACATCAATCCTCAGATCGCGGCGGATGACTGATGCGTAGTTTGCCAGGGCGGCATTGAGCACCTGAACCATCTCGGGCGTAGCGCCCTTTTGAGGGCCATAGACTGCCGACGCTCCATCAGGCCCAGTGAGCGGGTTGTCCACATCACTTGCCACAGCAAACTCAGCCGCAGCGAGCCGCCGGTCCATTCTGGAAACATCTATCCTGACAAGCCTCGCAAGTTCCGCGCCTCCGGGCCCTATCTCTTTTCCATCGGCGTCGAGCAGCCGCGCCCCCAGCGCCTGGGCCATTCCGGCACCTCCATCATTAGTAGCGCTGCCGCCTATTCCTATGATGAACCTCCGGCATCCCGCATCCAGCGCCGCCCTGATGAGGTCGCCTGTGCCCCAGGTTGTAGCCGTCATAGGGTCTCGCTTGCCCATGGGAACGAGCGGCAGGCCCGACGCAGCGGCCATTTCTATCACAGCAGTCTTCCGATCGCCCAGAATGCCGACGAAAGCCTTGACATTCTCGCCCAAAGGGCCAGTAGCATCGACTTCAACAATCTCGCCACCCGTGGCGTCCACGAGCGACTCCACCGTTCCCTCTCCGCCGTCAGCCATGGGAACGCTCACGATTTCAGCATCAGGCCACACCCTGCGAAGCCCTTCCTCAAGAGCTGCGCAAACTTCGGTTGCAGTAAGGCTTCCTTTGAATGAATCGGGAGCCACAACTACCTTCAATGGTATGCTCAATCAAATCCCCCCAAAAAAGACCCGCCTGCTCAGGATCGAGGCCGGTCACCTGCTCCTGGCCGACCCTATTTCGCAGCCAGGAGCATACAATCTACCGCCGGTCGCTACGCCCCGGCACATCTAGTGCGTGAACTCCTCCTTTATCTCCTCGCCAATCTCTCTGGCTATAGCCAACAGGCATTCCTTCTTGTTGACAGACGGATCTCGGAGAGTCTCGTGGAGCAGTCGCTGCAAGACGATCCTCACTCCCGGTCCGGGCTTGAGGCCTGTGACTTCCATGATCTCCTTGCCGCCCACGTCGAGGTCGGTGACCCTGAGCGGGGGCCGCTGCGCCAGCACCGACTGTACCCGTTTCTCCATGGCCTCCATATCCGTCAACGCCTCCTCCCTGTCACCACGTAATGCGTTCTTGAGCCGAACGGCCGAGAGGAGATGAACCTGGCCAATACGTGATACTGCCAGCCTAAGCTGATAGTCTGATGGATGCTCTTCCAGGTCGCGCGCACCTTCAATAATGCGGGAAACAGCCAGGGAGAACTCCCTGGATGCTCGCATTCTCCCTAGCACGTGACGGCTGCCCTTCGGACCCAACGGCCAGAGGAGAGCTGCAAAGCGTTCTTCGGGCTCTGGTGACAAGAGGTCGCAAGCTGCGTAAAGCCGCCTCCTCTCTTCCTCCCCGGCCTCAGAGCAAAGCTCAGGAAAGACATGAGGGGCAAGGCCCATCTTCTCCATGAGTAGGAGAGCTGCGCCGGGTTTCGGAGCTCGCATTGTTTTCATCAGTTCGTCCATGATGCGCTCCACCGACACCTGCTCTATTTCAGGCGCCAAACTCCTGGCCGCGTCCACAACACGCGTGTCTACGTCGAACCCGAGCGTCGCCGCGAAACGGATAGCTCTTAGCATCCTTAGCTTATCCTCACTGAACCTGTGTGCTGGATCGCCCACACAGCGAATGAGACACCTTTCAATGTCATCTGCGCCTCCGTAGGGGTCAACAAGTTCGCCCGTTGCGGGATCAAAGGCCATTGCGTTGACTGTGAAATCCCGCCTTGCAAGGTCGGCTACGATGTCGTCCAGGTACACAACATACTCCGGACGCCTGCCATCTACATAAGGGCCATCATGCCTGTATGTAGTCACTTCTATGTTCATGCCGCCGGCTACCACAGTTACAGTGCCATGGGCCACCCCTGTGGGCACGACATGGTCAAAGCATGATGAGACTTCAGCCGGAGTAGCAGAAGTCGCGATGTCCCAATCGACAGGACGCTGCCGGTTCATCACGATATCGCGCACTGCTCCGCCTGCAATAAAGACCGTATAGCCACAGCTCTTGAGTCTCTCAATCACTGACATGACAGGCGGAGGCAGAGTAATCCCTCTCCTAGCGTCCATCGCAACAAGCACTCCTTCCGCAATCTAGTGTACGCACATAGGCAGATTCCAGCAAGTGCCCACTCAGGGTGAGGGCTCCCTCACATGCCTGCGTGATTTTCGTTATAATTGATGCAGGGAACTCGTGCCCTGCGTCAATCGTTGTAACGAGTAGACGCTCAAATGGCAGGTGAGTGGGTGATTGAATTGGCCAACGAATATGCGATTGCAAGACCCGCAAAGCCCATATCGAAGGTCGCGGAATTCGAATCGCTTGTGCGGAAGCATCAAAACTCCGTATATAATATCGCACTTCGAATGACCAGCGACCCTGAAGAAGCCCGCGATTTGACGCAAGAGGCTTTTGTAAGGGCATACAGAGCGTTCGACAGCTACAAACGCGGAACCTCCTTCGATAAATGGCTTTATCGCATAGCTACTAATCTATGTATAGATGAATTGCGCCGACGAAAACGGAGACCTTACATCGAATCCCTCGATCAGCGCATAATGACGTCGGAGGGGGACGAATTCGATAAGGAAATTCCGGACATGTCGCACAATCCAGAGACAGTCTACGACAGGGAACATATGGATGAATGCCTTCAGGACGCTCTGGAATCCATAAACCCGGAGTATCGCATGGCAGTAGTCCTTTGCGACATAGAAGGCTTCTCCTACGAAGAGATAGCGCAGATGATGGGCACATCCATAGGAACCGTAAGATCACGGATACACCGGGGCAGACGGGCGCTCCGGGAGCGAGTCTCTCCCTGCCTTAAGGAGCGGTCGCAGGAGGTGAGCCAGAAGTGACGTGCAACATGGCTGAGCGCCTCATTTCTGCATATATCGACCACGAGCTCTCTGAAGATGACAGAAATCGGGTCAGGCAGCATCTAGCCGTCTGTGCCAGTTGCATGGCAACATACACAGCGACCTTGGAAGTGAAACGAGCTTTAAGCTCGATGACACCGGCACAATGCCCAGAGTGCGTGTGGGAAGATATAGAACGGCAGATAAGGCTGATTCCTTTTCAGAGGGATGCGTCGCAGGACCGCTCGGCGAGACCTGCATGGTCATTCGTCAAGCTGGTGATCCCGGCGGCTGTTGCCGGAACGCTCATTGCAATCCCATTGGTTCAGGCGCTCTTGGGAATCAGCTTCTTCGGAACACCTGACCGTTCGCAGCCACCGGCCTTGTCGAGCGCGCCCAGTAGCACGTTGGAGCTAGCGTCTCCCAACGTTCAGGTGCGGACTGCCGGCACGTCCAGATCAGGCGATGCTCTGGAAGAAATCCTCGGGGACGACATCTGGCTGCTCCAGCCAGTACCGTCGCCGGGCAGTGCAGCAAGGGCAAGCCAGAGCAGCCTGCGTCTTCGTGATGCTTATGAAGATTATCTTATGGAAACAGCAGTTCCAGGATGGAGGTATGGTAGATGAACGCATCTACAATCAAGAAATATCTTCCGCTCGTCGTTGTTGCCATAATCAGCAGCGTGATAACGTCGATTGTGGTGGTCTCATATGGATTTCCCGAACGCAAAGGCGATACGGCCGTAGCAGTGTCGCCCGCTGTTGCATCAAGCTACAGCGGAAGCCTGCCATCCATAGCAGACGTCGCGGCGAAAGTGGGGCCGGCTGTAGTCAGGATCGACACTGAGCGAGTGGTGACCTACAGGTCCCCATTCTCAGATGACAGTTTCTTCAGTCCGTTCTTCCGAGAGTTCTTTGGTGGCGAAAGGATAGAGCCAGGTACCGGCTCCGGATTTGTCATAAGTTCAGACGGGTACATCGTCACCAACTACCACGTGGTGGAGGAGTCGCGGAAAGTCGAGGTCACTTTGACCGATGGACGGACATTTACTGCCAGAGTCGTTGATGGAAACAAGGACGCCGACGTGGCGATTATCAAGATAAACGCCAAGGGCCTTCCCGTCGCCCGGCTGGGCGACTCCAGCAAGCTGCGCCAGGGAGACTGGGTAACGGCCATAGGAAACCCCTACGGGTTTGACCATTCAGTTACCGCCGGGGTTGTCAGCGCCCTCGGAAGACGCATAGACGACGCACAAGGCGGGACGCTGGCCACCGGCGACCTGATTCAAACGGACGCAGCGATCAACAGCGGAAACAGCGGAGGTCCGCTAATCAACATGGACGGCGAAGTGATTGGCATAAACACTGCTAT
>CZCA01002277.1_pt1 | contig 17091 bp, 17 predicted proteins | sample 591981 | NCBI WGS metagenome assembly CZCA01 (sample SAMEA3556810, study PRJEB10932) | anaerobic digester metagenome
AGCGCCAAGAGCGCGTAGATCGCGCCGTTGGTGATGCCGTCCTGGCCCAGGATCAGTGCAATACTTGAATCCATGAACAATCCCTGCGCACGGCCCGGACCGCGAGGGCACCGAAGCTGCGCTTTCGTCGTTGAGTTTCTGCGCTGATTCCCCGTCCTGCGCGATAGCCTCGGCGCAGGACGGGGACAAGGCCTTACTTGACCAGCGCCCAAGTGCCGTTCTTGACTGTGATCAGCTCGCGGCCACGGACGTCGAAGCCGCTGTGATCGGCCTCGGTCATGTTGTACACACCCTGGGTGGCAGCCATCTCCGTGGTCTTCTCCAGCGCGTCTCGCAGGCCGGCACGGAACTCGGGCGTGCCGGGCTTGCCCTTGCTGGCCGCTACCGGAATCGCTTTCTCTAGCAGCAGCCCGGCGTCAAACACGTTGCCGCCGAACGTCGCTGGTGCAACGCCATAGGCCTGCTCGTATCGGGCGATGTAGTCCTTCGCAATTGCCTTGGACGGGTGGCTGTCAGCAACTTCGTCGACAACCAGCATGAGACTGGCAGCGAGAATGGTACCCTCGACCTTCTGGCCGCCGAGTTTGAGAAAGTCAGGCAAAGCAGCGCCGTGGGTCTGGTAGAACTGCCCCTTATAGCCACGTTCTACAAGGGTGGTTTGCGGTAGAACAGCGGGCGTTCCTGGTGCAGCAATCAGGACTGCATCAGGTCGCGCAGCCATCACCTTGAGCGCTTGACCGATGACAGATGAATCCTGGCGCGCAAAGCGCTCGTCGGCCACCACCTTGATTCCTTTATCGGCAGCGCCTTCCTTCACGACCTTGGCCCAGTTCTCGCCATACGGATCGGAGGTGCCAATGAAACCGAGCGTCTTCACGCCGGCGCCAGCCATGTGCTCGAGCAGCGCCGCAGCAATCAAATCGTCATTTTGGGTGGTCTTGAACACCCACTTCTTCTGCTCGGTCATCGGCAGCACGACCGACGCCGTGCCGACCGGGGCGAGCAGCGGAACGCCCGCTTCGGCGACAAACTGGATCACGCCCATCGCGTTGGGCGAACCCGATGGTCCGATGATGGCGTCCACATTGTGTTCGCTGATCAGTTTGCGCACCGCTACCACCGACGCAGTCGGGTCGCTGCCGTCATCGAGCGCGATGTAGTCGATGGTGTAGTCCCCTACCTTCTTGGGCAGAAGCGCAACTGTGTTCTTTTGCGGAATGCCGACCATCGCAACCGGGCCGGTCGCCGAAGAGACGACCCCAACCTTGACCTGCGCCTGTGCGCTGCCAAGCAGCGACGCACCCAGCAACAATGCTCCCACAATTTTGCTGTACTTCATTTGCTCTCTCCTTTGGTGTGAAACGAATTGGCACAGCGGTTCATGCCAGCGGCGACCGCGCGTTCTTCAGCATGCCGCCGGGTACGCGTAAGGCCCGGCCGATTGCACGTTCGATCGTTGATTGACGTGGAAAGGGACGATCTGCTCGGCCACCCCTACCGTGAAGTGCATATGCCGATCGCCGTGAGGCGGGTAGGCCTCAGCGCCCCAGCGACTTGGCGGTAACGCCCAGCATGCCGAAATCGGTATTGGCGATATCGAAGAACATGATGCGGACGGGTTCGGCCGGAATCCCCAGGGTCTCCTCGATGGCTTCGGTCACGCCGGCAATCATTGCTTCCTTCTGCGCAGGGCTCCGGCCGGCAATGAGAAAGGCGTGCACCGTCGGCCCGCCGGGACCGGCATCGGCGACGGTCGCGAGGGTCTCGCCACCGACACAGATGTGCGCTTTCGGAAGCTCGATCAGAAAAATGCGGATCGACGCCATGGGAGCGGCGAGGCTTGTCTCCACGACCTCACTCACCCGGCGCAGCAGGCGTGCTTTCTGCTCATCGCGAAAGCCCTCGACGAGATAGATATTCAGATTGGGCATGTTCGTCCTCTAGTCGCTGTTTTTGCGAACGGCCCGGCGGATGGCCGAGGTGTCTGCGGCATGCGTGTAATTAGCAAGATGTCGCGCCAGGCGAGGTCCGCTCAGCGCGAGAGATGTCGCGCAGCCACTGCTTGAGCAGCGCCGCCTGGTCCGCGCTCAGCGCACCGAGCGCGCCAGTCTCGAAACCACGTGCCATGTCCAGCAGGCGATGGGAGAGCTTGTCGCCGGCATCGGCCAGCGCGACGACATCGTTGTCGTCCACGTGCACCAGACCCTTTTCCCGAAGCCAGGCCAGGGTGTCGCGCAATTCCTTGGCTGGCTGCATGACGACCGGTGCGATGTCGTCGGTCTTCAGCGCACCGCGGTCGCTCAGCAGGGTCAGGACGCGCCACTCCTGGGCGTTGACGCCGTAGTTACTCAGCTTCGGATACAGGCCCTCGCAGCATGCCGAGTAAGCCTGGCGCAGGAGGTAGATCAGGCTGTCGCCCAGCGCGCCCTCCAGCGCCCGGCCGTCGTCGACCGCCTTCGTCACGGGGTGCTGCTCTGGAATCGCGTAGCGCCCGTTGTGGAAGACGAGGGAGTTGCGGTGCTCGTCATAGTGAAAATCGAGCACTTCACCCACGATGATGTGGTGGTCGCCGCCCTCGTAAACATTCCAGGTGCGGCATTCGAAGCAGGCGACCGCCCCCGCGATCCTTGGCGCCTTCCCGACCCCCTCGCTGCAGTCGACGCCTTCGAACTTGTCCTCGCCGCGGCGCGCGAACCGGTTCGAGATGTCGACCTGGTCGTTAGCAAGCACATTGACCGCGAAGTGAGGCGCGTTTCTGAACGCCTCAGCCGAGTAGGCAGCCTTGTCCACGCTCCACAGCACGAGCGGCGGATCGATCGATACCGAATTGAAGCTGCTGGCTGTCACACCGATGCGCTGCTGTTGGCTGTCTACGGTTGTCACCACGGTGACGCCGGTGGCGAACTTGCCCAGCGCACGGCGGAAGTTTTTCGGATCAAAGTTCATATCACCTCCCTACATTCTGGTCCTGGCGGGAGCGCGCTCCCTTGAATGCTCCAGCCCGAACACCGTGCCGGGCCCCGCAAGACTGCGCTGCCGGCAGGTGTGCCTGGCGCGCGCCTACCAAGAAAAACTCAAGAATTACAATCGATTCACGGGCTCTGCCGCGCGCTCAGATGTCCAGCACCAGGCGCGCGGATTTCGCCCGCGAGCAACAAACGGCGATCTGGTCCCCGCATGCCTTCTCCTCTTCGTTGAGGAAGTGGTCGCGGTGGTCCGGCGTGCCCTCCAGCACGTCGCAGATGCACGTGCCGCACACGCCCTCTTCGCAAGAGACGTTGACCTTGACGCCGGCCGCCTTGAGCGCATTCGCGATCGAGACCCCATCGGCCACACGGACGGTGACGCCGCTGACGGCGGCGAACACTTCGAAGGCTTCGCCCGAGGTGTCGACCTCCGCACTGAAATACTCGAAATGGATCTGCTTGGAGGGCAGGCCGGCCTGCTTGGCGGTGTCGATGATCCAGTCCATGAAACCGGTCGGCCCACACACATAGACATGCACGCCCGCGCGTGGCGTCTGCAGCATGGCCGCGGGCGCCAGCCTCTGCCCATCCGCGCCGTCGTCGAAATGCAGCGAGAGCTGGTCGCCGAACTGGCTGCTTAGCTCGTCCAGAAAGGCGGCATTCGCGCGCGAGCGGCAGCAATAGTGGAGCTCGAAAGACTTCCCGGCCTTCTTCAACGCATAGGCCATGGAGATCATCGGCGTGATGCCGATGCCGCCGCCGAACAGGATCGTATGCGCGGCGCTCATGTCGAGCGGAAAGTGGTTGCGCGGCCGGCTGATGCGGATCTCGTCGCCCTCGGCAAACTGCGCGTGAATGGAGCTCGAGCCGCCGCGGGAGTTCGGGTCGTTGAGAATGCCCAGGCGATAGACGCCGCCCTCCTCGTAGGCATTGCTCAGTGAATACTGGCGAATGATGTCTTCGCTGACCTGCAGGTCGACATGTGCGCCGGCCTCGAAGGGCGGCAGTGTGCCCGTGCCGACGGCAGCAAGCTCGAGCACGACGATCTCCGGTGTCTGCATCTCGCGCCGGGCGATCACTACCTTTACCGATTCATGATCCATGAACAATCCTTTGAAGAACATTGCGCGCCGCACGCGCTGGCAGGTTCATGCGGCGTTACATGGCGAGCGCTTCAGCGCATGAAGATGCCGCCATTGACATCGAAAGTGGCGCCGGTGGCGAACCCGGCGTTTTCTGCTGCGATGCTGACCACCAGATCGGCAACGAACGAGGCATCGCCGAGCTTCTTTACCGGGATCATGTCGTTGATGATCGCCTTGAGCCTGTCGGCCGGCACCGCCGCATGCACCGAGGGCAGATCCATCGGTCCGGGCGCAACCGCGTTGACCGTGACGCCGTTGGCGGCAAGATGACGCGCGAAGATCTTGGTCAGGGTCAGGATCGCGCCCTTGCTGGAGGCATAGTGGGCGCCCGAGGCGGTGCCGCCGTTCTGTCCTGCCAGCGAAGCCATGTTGATGATCCGCCCATAATTGCGGCCGGCGAAATAGTGGCCGAACACCTGGCAGCCAAAGAAGGTACCGCGCTGGTTGATGGCGACCACGCGATCGAACTCTTCGGCACTGATTTCCATAACCGACGTGGTCGGCGTCATGGCGGCGTTGTTGACCAATGTGGTGACATGGCCGAAACGTGCCACCGCGCGCTCGAGCACGTCGGCAAAGTCCTGCTTGCGGGTGACGTCGAGCTGCAGGGCGAGCACGCGCTCGCCGCTGCCGTCGAGGCTGTTAGCCGCCGCCGCCGCGCGCTCGAGGTCGACATCGGTGACGATGACGCATGCACCCTTCGCGCTGAAGCGCTGTGCGATCACCTGGCCGAGGCCCTGCGCCGCACCGGTAATGACAACGACCTGGTTCATGTCGCCCCCGTCAGAAGATGAAGGCGACCGTCGCCAGGTGGCTGCCAGCGTGCAGCAGCCTCACGACCTTCTTCCTGATCCTGAGGCCTTGCGCGTCCTTGACAAGCTCGAATTCGACGTCGCCCGGATAAGTCAGTAAGCGTCCGGCGCGCACTTCGTTGAGGGTCATCGCGCAGCGCACGCGCACACTCGTTTCGGTCTCCTCCAGAAGCCGGAAGCGCGAAACGCTACGAACGGTCTTGTCGAGCGCGACGCTCGACACAGACTCGCCGCCCGATAGCCGCGCCGTGCGCAAACGGCGCATCTCGGCGTCGTCGTAAGCAAAGTTCACGGTGTTGGCAAAATCGGTTTCCTGGGTGTCGACCGGGACGATGTACAGTCCGTCATCCGTCCACAACTGAAGCCAATCTTCATAGCTCTTGTGGTCGAGCAGGTCGGCCTCGAGATTGATGAAGTCGATGACATTGGCCGGTACGGTATTGTTCGATGTCATTTTTGCTTACTCCGCTTCGTTGGCAGTCATCATTTTTTTGTACTTCCGGTAGGCCGCTCGCATACCAGTCTCGGAGCACACGGCTCCAGCGACGTTGCCGTCCTCGCGCTTAATGAGCTTTCCCATTCCGCGGTTCACCAGAATCCAGCCATCCTTTCCGGCTACCGAACCGCGCTGGACGCGCTCCCATCCTTCGGAATCGTCCGGGGTGCCAAATCCCATCGGCCCCTGGAAGTGCTCATGGAGGCGAATGCGCTTCTGGTTGAAGGCCGCAGGCGCGCCTTCGCCGCCGATTGCGATGTGGTGAATCTCCGTTTCGTTGACCGAGACCGGGCGCAGCACGCGGAAAAACGCCATCGAGCAGGCCAGGTTCGGGAACAAGTTGAGGTTGAACCCGGACCCGGTTGCTGCACGTACCAGCCGGCGCACCTCCATGTCGGACAAACCCTCTTTTGCCAACTCTTCAGCGAGCTCCTTAAAACGATTGGGGATCGGTTCGTCGAGGTTCGCCTCGAGATCGACCAGCTCCGGAATCATCACCATGACGCTGTGACCGTTACCGAGGTCCTCGACATAACCAGCGCCATCCAGAAAATCGAAGATGTCGGAGGTTTGGTCGTCCAGCGATGAGATGAACGACTTGTGCACGATCGGGAAGTGGTACGCATCCGTCGTGTTTTCGAGCTGGATCTTCCAGTTACCCTCGAAACGGAAGCGGTGGTCACCAAGGACCTTGAGCGGGAAACCGCCCGACTGCTTCATGAACAGGTCGATCCACTTCTTCGCTCCGCCGAGGAAGTCTTCCAGCGGCTCGATGTCGTTGTTGAAGGTAGCGAAGATCAGGCCACGATAGGACTCGGTCCGCAGGCTCTGCAGCGGAAGGTCCTTCTTGTCGAACAAACCCTCGTATTCCTCGGGCTTCGGGAGTGCACGAAGTTCGCCATCGAGCGAGTAGCCCCAGCCGTGGTAGGGGCAGGTGAACGCGCGCGTAGTGCCATGCTTTTTTTCGCAGACAGTCGCGCCGCGATGGCGACAGCGGTTGAGGAGCACGTGAATGTTCTTCTTGCGGTCACGGCTAACGATCACCGGGTGATTACCCACAAAGGACGTCTTGTACGACCCGACATCGGGGATCTCGCTCTCGTGCGCAACCCACACCCAGGTTTTGGTGAAGATTCGGTCCATTTCGGCTTCGAAAATGTGTGGATCCGAGTAGAGATCCTTATGCACCTTGTCTTCCTGGACCAGGTTGCCGACGTCGACGCCCTGACCCTTGCTCAAATTAACTTGCGTCATTTGTTCTGTTTCCTTGCGAATATGTTGTGTAAAAGTGCCTTGAAGCCGCCGTCAGTCCGGAACCGGCAAATCGTCGGTGGCATCCCACGGATGCTCGACGGGACAACTGAACAAAGCTTCAGTCTGGAACTTGGCGATCTTCCAGGCCCCGCTTTCCTTCCGGAACACAACGCTCAGCCTGGCGCTGCTGAGCTGTGACTTCCCCGACGAAAACGTCGAGGGCTGAAGCAGCACCCAACTGCCATGCGCAACCGACTCATCGACCGTGATGAGCTCGGACGTCAGGTAATGCACGTTCAGCCTGAAATGTGCGGGCGGTACGGTATATTTCGCGAACATCGCCCTGATGGCTTTTTTGCCTTCGTGACGGCCGAAGGCCTTCTTGTAGCGTCCGCCCGTTCCCTCCCACGTGGCATCGTCGATAAACAACGCCATGAGGTCGTCAAGCGGAAAACCGACGTCGAGCTGATCGCACAAGTGCATGTAGCGGTTCATGCAGGCTCTGACAGCGTGCTCGCTTTCGAGCACCTCGATGCGGCGAGTGAGCGCGACTATTGTTTCTGCGTCCGTCATGGAATACCCCGAAATTTGAGGCAGCGACCGTCAGGCCGGAAACTGCAGTTCGCGGCCGATGCGAGCCTCGATGCGCATGTATTTCCAAAGCTTGTACGTGCCATCGCCGACTGGCGTTATGCGCAGCAGATTGCAGGCCGCCGCAACCGTGTCATAGTCGGGCACGTCTGCAAGCACGTAGGTGGTCCAGGGAAACGCGACCGAGGGGCCGACCATGATCCGATCATCGTCCATGTTGCCGAGCACGCGTACCCCGGGCAGGCGGGCAATACCCTGCATCATGCTCACGAAGGCAGCCCACACTTCTTTCATTTCCTCGGCGGTGCCATCCATGAAATTCTGATTGACACCAATGCAGAGCAGGACACGCAAGGCTTGCTTTTCACTCATTGCTCTCTCCGTCTCTTTGATCAGGTGGGTGTGAATGGGAATTACAGGTAGCCCGGGAGGGGCTTGTGACCGAACATCATGGCACCGGCATTCTGATAGGTGATATCACCCATGAAGGCGTGCTGGGTAATCATCTGCGCGTCACGAACCTGCGCAGCGAGTGGGGATGATTCATAGACCCCACTGCCCCCGGAGACCATTTGGGCGCGCCGCGTAACGTCGGCAGCGACGCGCGATGCATGCGTCGTCGACAACCGCAGCATGCTGACCTGCTCATCGCTCGGGAGCCCTCCAGCCAACAAGACCTGCCAGACATCGTCGATGGCACCGTAGAACCACGAACGCGCGGCACGCAGTTCGGCCTCGATCTTCGCCATCTCGAGCTGGACGTAGACGCGCTCACCCAAATTGGGCGCGCCGGTGACAGATGCGCGTCCCACTGCCATGCCCAGCACTTCGTCAATTGCTGCGCGCGCAATGCCAAGCCCGACAACGGTCAGGACCTGGGCCGCGAACGAAAGCGTCGGGTAGCGGTAAAGGGGCGAGTCCAGCGACGGGGCACCGCCGCGTACGAAAGTCCACTCCTCCGGGACAACCACATCCTTGACGACGATGTCGTGACTTCCAGTACCGAGCAAACCCATGACATCCCAATTCGGAGCGATTTGCACCTTCTCGCGCGGCATCACCGCCATGCGGGGCAGACCCGAGCCCTCCGCGTTCTTGGGAAGGATGCCTGCGCCCACGACCTCGGCGCCCATGCTGCCGCTGCCCCAGCTCCAGCGCCCCGAAACCTTGTAGCCCCCCTCGACAAGCTCCGCCGGCTGCGGCGGAAAAATGCCGCCAGCAAACACGACATCCGGTCCGTTGGCATATAGTTTTTCCAACGTCGTCAAAGGCAAGGCCGCGAGGTAAACACCACCGATGCCGAAACTAGCCACCCAGCCCGCCGAACCGTCAGCAGTGGCAATTGTCTCGATCAAACGACAAAACTCTGCCGGCGATCGCTCGTCCCCGCCAAAGCGCTTCGAAACCAGAGCGCGATAAACGCCAATTTTTTTGAATCGATCGATGATGTCCTGGGAGATGAAGCGTTGCGCCTCGAACTCCTTCCTGCGGCTTCGAATATCGCGCAGCAGTTGATCCATTTCGATAGCGGGCGGCGCCATGGTCGCACCACTGGTTCGTTCCTTCAGGCTCGCATTCATAGAGGCCTCCTGTTTGGTCTAGCGTTGATCGAAGTGATCGGCCATGCGCCGAGCCACAGCACAAAGAAGTTCATCCTGTCCCTTCGCCGCAATGAGTTGAAGGCTCATGGGGAAAGCAGCGGCAATAGGCAGCGGAACGGCAATTGCCGGATGACCCGAGAGATTGAAAGGACGGACCAGCGAAGTCATTCCGACCAGTTTGCTGGTATCGGCCGCAGACTCCATGAGTGGAGGCGCATCAGCCATGGTGGGAAGTGCCAGGATCGGAAAATCGCGTAATGCACGATCAACCTCGGCTGTAAAGGCAACTCTCACCTGCTCGGCGAGTTCAACATCGGCCCGAGATGTTTTTGACGCCACCAACAGGCGCTTGGCCACGTCTTCACCGACGAGACCCGAGGAGACCAGGCTGCCACAGGCAGCCCAGGTCTCAGCATTGATGATCACCAGTCCGGCCTCGTAGGCAGGCACGAATTCGCTGAGCGCAAGGCGGGCGTATGGGAAGGAGCTGGCGCGCACAACAGCCTCGACGGCCTCGCGGATTTCGCTCCTCGCCTCGACTTCCAGCATGCCAATGCGGACATCAGCGGGATCGGGCAAGGCGCCGAAACCAGGGTCGATCGCACGCATGCAGTCCACAAGTGCGTCCATGTCACGTGCGAACGGACCGACACAGTCGAGCGAGCTTTGCGCAGGCATGACGCCCTGGCGGCTGACCCGGCCGAAGGTGGGCTTCAGTCCAAACACGCCACAACAGGCTGCAGGTATGCGCACGGAACCGCCGGTGTCGGTGCCGATTGCAACGTCTGCGAGCCGGGCCGCCACCGCCGCCGCCGAGCCGCTCGACGAGCCACCCGGAACATAGGCGGGAAAGAGCGGATTCGCAGGCGTGCCGGTCCAGCTGTTGAGGCCGGTGGTGCCGAATGCCAGTTCGTGCAAGTTGGTCTTGCCGATGATGTGGTAGCCAGCAGCAAGCAAGCCGCTGACGACATCGGCGTTGGCGCTTGCGGGGGCAATGTCCTCGAGCGCACGACTACCCGCTCGGGTGCGAATTCCGGCGATATCGATCGAATCCTTGATGCCGACGGACGGACCGCTACCCCCCAGATCCAGTTTCTCGACAAATATCGTCATTTTCTAACTCCTCGGAGAGTTTGGGAGATCTCAAGAGACCTGCGCGGTCACACACTGCTACGTCCTATTGAATGAAAGCATAGCAAGCATTTATTTGCATAGTCAAGTGATTTTGCAACTAGCTGAAGGTGTGAGCCGCTTACCGTGGCCAGCGCTGCTCCAGTCGAGCGCCAGCCCACTTGCGTCGTCAATCAGCAGTCACAGCGGTGTGATCTGGGGGCGGAACGAGTTCGTCTCTTGCGCACTCGCCGAGGTGCCCGCACAACCGCCTGCACGGCCGGCTTGATCCGGCCCTCGGGGCGGGTATGGCGTCACCGCAGTGCGCATTTCACCCGAAGCCGAGTGATAATGGTGTTTATGAAGAGTCATCGATTTCTCCCTGATAACCCGGCCTTCGACTACGAAGAGTTTCCGTTCTTTTGGCTGGCGCGCGTGCACAGCATGTACACGCTCGAGCTGGAGAAGGTACTGAAGAAGCTGGGGACGGATATGCCGACCCGCCGCGTACTCTTGATGCTGCGCCTCAGGGGCACCGCAACCATGTCCCAACTGGCTGAGCACACCATCATCAAACTCTCGACGCTCACGCGCATCATCCAACGTATGCGTGATGCGGAATTGGTATCGACCCGTGCAAACGCGGAGGATGCTCGCATCACCGATGTGTCCTTGACCACGAAGGGTGAGGCCTTGCTAGATCAAATTCAGTCTGCAACGCAGAAGGTTTACGTGAAGGGATATCGCGATCTGACGGCTACGCAATTGGCACGATTCAACGAAACGCTAAAGGTGATGTACAGGAATTTCACCGAACACTGACCCGTTGCCACAGGAACGCACCGAGTGTGCAAGTTCGCACACTCGGCCGCTGCGCCCCGCTGAGCGGCCCGCGGCGTAGCCAATGCGGGCCGTACCGCCGCCACACGATCGAGCTCAAGCGCGCCGTCGTCGAGCAGTCGCTAAAGCTAGGCGCCTCTGTGTAGAGGCTTGCACGCCCGCACGACATCAACGCCAACCAGATCTTCGGGTGGCGCAAGGTAATTGACGCCGGGCAAGCACCGTAAGCAGCCGGTTGCGGACGTTTGTGGCGCGGGCACCGCCAAACCTATGAAGTCAAGTGAAGTGTCGGCGCGCGTCTAAAACTACCCAGCGGTGCGCGTTGAATTTTACCCAGGCACTTTAGCTGCCCGTCATGGAACAGCCGATGTTCAGTGTAGTCGAGTAGCTGACCGGGAGTGTGCGCAGAGAAGCCCGCGAAGGGCGTAGCCCGAAGCGGGCTTCTCTGCGCGGGCGCCGGATCAGAACGGCTCATCCTCGTTGAGCGTGCTGCGCTTGGATTGCTCACGGTCCTTGATCCGCGAGCGCGCGCTGGCCGAGCTCTGACGGAAGCGATAGGACTCGTTGCCCGTCTCGACGATGTGGCAGTGATGGGTCAGCCGGTCGAGCAGTGCCGTGGTCATCTTCGCGTCCCCGAACACGCTGGCCCATTCGCCGAAGCTCAGGTTGGTCGTGATCATCACGCTGGTGTGCTCGTAAAGCTTCGAGAGCAGATGGAACAGCAGCGCTCCGCCACTCTGGCTGAACGGCAGGTAGCCGAGCTCATCGAGAATCACCAGATCCATGCGCAGCAGCGAGAAGGCGAGCTTGCCCGCTTTGCCGGCCGCCTTCTCCTGCTCGAGCAGATTGACCAGATCGACGGTCGAGTAAAACCGCACCCGTTTACTGTGCCGGGTGATCCCTGACACCCCCAGCGCCGTGGCCAGGTGCGATTTGCCTGTGCCGGTGCCACCGATGAAGACGACGTTGTGGGCCTGCGCGGTGAAGTCGAGCGTGGCGAGTTCCTGAATCAGCGCCCGCTCCACCTTCGACTGCTCAAAGTCGAACCCGGCCAGATCCCGATGTACCGGGAATCGGGCCGCCTGCAGTTGATAACGGATCGAGCGCAGGTGACGGTCGGTATGCTCGGCCTCGAGCAGGTGCTCGAGCAGCCAACCCGAACTCTGACACCCGAGATCACTCGTGGACACCAGCTCCGCCCAGGCGTCGGCCATCCCGTACAGGCGCAGGGCTTTCAGTTCGGCAAGCACATCACGCATGGCTCACCTCCGCACGCAGCCGGTCGTAACGCTGCGGGTCCGCCACCGGTGTTTCGCTCAGGGTCAGTACCGTGTCGACGGTCGGCGTGGCAGGGGCTGACTTCAGGCGGTTGAGCACGTTCTCGATGTGCTCGGGGCTGGGGCGGCCCGCTTCGAGCGCCAACTCCACCGCCACGATGACCGCGCTCAAACCATGCTGGGGCACGGCAGCGAGCACCTTCGCCATGACCCGATCTCCGCCTTCACGCTTGAGGAGTGCTGCGCGCAGCGCCTGCAAGGGCGCAGGCATGTCAGCGAAGGGCGCGCCATTTCTGAGCGCACCGGGCTTGCGTTCGATCAGCGGCACATAGTGCTGCCAGTCGTAGCGCGCCTCGTTGCGCGCGAAGCTGCGAACGTGACGGGCCACCACGGTGTCGTGCGCGACGAGCTCGATCCGGTCGGGATACACCCGGATGCCGACCATCTGACCGACCAGTTCGCAGGGGGCCGAGTAACGGCAGCGCTCGAACGTGACCAGGCAGGTGCTCGACACCTTGCCAAGCGTCTCCACGTAGCCGTCGAAGGGCGTGATCATCGGCATCAGGCTCGGCTGCTCCTGCTCGAGCATCTCCGCCAGGGTGAGGTCGTACTCCGGATGCTTGAGCTCATGCCACAGGCTGCGACACTTCGCCAGCAACCACAGGTTCAGCTCGGTGAAGGAACCAAAGCGCGTCTCGGCCGCCTCCTGCCAGATCCGCCGTCGGCTGTCCTGCACGTTCTTCTCGACGACGCCTTTCTCCCAACCGCTGGCGACGTTGCAGAAGTCCGGCTCGAACAGGTAGTGCGAGGCCATCGCCGCAAAGCGTGTATTGACCACCCGCGCCTTGCCTTTCTTCACCCGGTCGACGGCAGTCTTCATGTTGTCGTAGATCCCGCGCCGGGCCACGCCGCCGAGCGCGGCGAACGCCCGCGCGTGCGCATCGAACAGCATCTCGTGGCTCTGCGTCGGATACGCCTGCACAACGAAGGCACGGCTGTAGCACAGCTTCAGGTGCGCCACGAGCAGTTTGCGCCACACCCCGCCGATGACCAGGTGCTCCTCGCTCCAGTCGAACTGGTGCGCCTCACCCGGCTCGAACTGCAGCGGTACGAAGGCCTTCGTGACCGAGGCACCGCCCTCGGCCTTCCAGCGCCGGATGAACTCGGTGACGCGGCTGTAATCGCCGTCGAACCCCTGCGTCTGCAACTGCGCAAACAGCTTCAGCGCCGTGCGCCGGTCCCGTTGCGGTCGCCGCGCATCGGTCTCCAACATCTTGACCAGCTGCGCCGCGTACGGCGCGATCTTGGTGTCGCCGACCTTGCGTCGATACTTCGGCTCAACACCCTCGGGCGCCTTCAACCACTTGCGGATCGTCTTGCGCGTCAGCCCCGTGCGACGCTCGATCTCCGAGAGCGTGAGCCCCTCCCGGTAGTACAGCCTTCTGACCTTTCCCAGCAGATTCATGGTGATCATCTCCTTTGTTCCACGCTCCTCGACGGAAGCGGCGGAGGTTAATCACCTGGGTACTTTTCAACGCGCAGACCCCGCGAAATCTGGGTAGTTTTCAGTGCGCGTCAACACAAGTGAAGATCTGTCGCTTGATGGTACTAAGTGGCAAGTGGCAGGTGTGGGGAACACAACTCCCCTCATCTGGCGAAGCGGCAGGTCAGGTGAGTTCTGCGCAAAGGTTGTGTGGCAAGTTTCAGATCGGACCGGTCGCTCGAGCGGCAGGCATCCCTTTGGTCCAAACGGCATCTGATGGCCGAATGTGTGAGCTCGCGCTGAGCGCCCCTTAGCCGCCGTTGGCGATGAGGCGGAGGTAGCGCTGATTGGCTACCCGGCCGATAACTTGCCCGACTCCGACAATTGACAGCCGAGCGGTCCAGAATCGGTGCCCTCCGTTCGTGCCTGGCGAATCTTCTCAGCCGCCATCTCTCATCCCCGGCGCCTCAAGGCGGCGCGCACCCCGTCCTCAGAACCACACCCCCTCACCCCAGCGCCCGCGCTACTGCCGCCTCCGCATGAATCCGCGTGGTGTCGAACAGCGGCACGCTCGCATCCCGCGCCCCGACCAGCATCGAGATCTCCGTGCAGCCCAGGATGATCCCCTGCACGCCGCGCTCGACCAGGCGCCGCATCACCTCGCGGTAGGCCTGGCGTGAGGGCTCGTCGATGCGGCCCAGGCAGAGCTCCTCGTAGATCACCCGATGCACCAGATCGCGATCGTCCTCCTCGGGGACCAGCACCTCGATGCCGTGCTGCCCAGCAAGTCGCCCGCGATAGAAATCCTGCTCCATCGTGAAGCGTGTGCCGAGCAGGCCGACGCGGTGCAGGCCGGCGTCGTGGATGGCGGCTGCGGTGGGGTCGGCGATGTGCAGCAGCGGGATCTTCACCGCAGCCTCGATGGCGGGCGCCACCTTGTGCATGGTGTTGGTGCACAGCACGATGAAGTCGGCGCCGGCGCGCTCCAGCGCCCGGGCGGCGTCGGCCAGCAGCGCGCCGGCCGCTGCCCAGTCGCCTTGGTGCTGCAGGCGCTCGATCTCGGCGAAATCGACGCTGTAGAGCACGATCTTCGCCGAGTGCAGGCCGCCGAGCCGGGCTTTTACGGCTTCGTTGATCTGGCGGTAGTACGGCACGGTGGATTCCCAGCTCATGCCGCCGAGGAGGCCGATGGTTTTCATGGCGCTGGGCCCTCGATCTCGCGGCGACTGGGCGGTTCGGCCTTGAGGCCGCTCTTGCTGATGCGGGCGAGGTTATCGAGCGGGGTGGTCACTCTCTTCTCCGATCAGGAATGTCTTTGCTTGCTCGAGCACGCAGCTCATCCGACCGCATGGCGGCCATCCACGACGATTTCCTGGCCATCGATGTTCCTGGCGCCGTGCGAGGCCAGGAATACCGAGAGTTCGGCGATGTCCTCCGGCTGGCCGAAGGTTCAACCGCCTTCGCGGCGGCTGCGCCAGGCGTCCAGGTCGGCGCGGTCGATGAAGGTCTCGCGCGGGTCGATGTTGCCCGGCAGCATCTGCCCATCCCATTGCTCCGTGGCCCAACGCTTGACGTTGGCGTGCAGTTCGCCGTGCTGGATCGCGCTCGCCAGCAGGACTTCGGCATCGTGCGGCGACATGCCTTCGCCGGCCAGCTGCTTCGCCGCTTCACGCAGCGTCAGGGTGTTGCCCACTTCGGTCGCATTGTTCATGTCGCTCTCCCCGGGGATAACGGCGGCGTATGCCGCTCAGCACTATCGACATTGGCGCCCGGAAAAGGTGCGGGGGGCCAGGGTCAGGGCTTTCATCTGCACATCCTCATCCCATTCTCGTCGGGCCGCAGCGCCTGGGCCATCGACTTCGCCGTCACGATCAGCCCCCGCGAAGTATCGTAAACCGTCACCAACATCACCACCCCAGCGCAGCCTCCACCGCCGCCCGGCCCGCAAACGATGACCACCCTCCGCCTCGTCCTCGGCGACCAGCTCAACGCTGCCCATTCCTGGTTCCGCGCCCCGCGCGCCGACGTGCTCCACGTGATGATGGAGGTGCGCAGCGAGACCGACTACGTCCGCCACCACGCGCAGAAGGTGCTGGCGATCTTCGTCGCCATGCGCGCCTTCGCCGCCGCGCTCGAGGCCGCGGGGCACCGCGTGCGCTATCTGAGGATCGGCGACGCCGACAACCGCCAGTCCTTCGCCGACAACCTGGCGCAGGTGGCGGCCGAGTGCGGCGCGACGCATTTCGAGCGCATGGAGGCGGACGAGTGGCGGGTGGAGCGTTTGCTGGACGAGGCCGCGCAGGCGCTGGGGCTACCGCATGCGGTAGTCGGCAGCGAACACTTTCTCGCCGAGCGCGCCGAGCTGGCGCAGCGCTTCGCCACCAAGGTGCCGCGCATGGAATTCTTCTACCGCGACATGCGCCGCCGCCACCGCATCCTGGTCGACGCCGACGACGCACCCGTGGGCGGAGTGTGGAACTTCGATGCGCAGAACCGCGAGAAATGGCCGGGCGATCCGCCGGCGCCGGACTGGCCTTGGCGCGGCCACGACCGCTCCGCGCTGTGGGACGAGATCACCGCAGCCGGCGTAAGGACTATCGGCGCGCCGCACGCCGACCGCGTGCGCTGGCCGCTCACCCGGCGCGAGGCGCGCGCCGGCCTTGCACACTTCGTCGAGCACGCCCTGCCCCATTTCGGCCCCTACCAGGACGCGATGAGCACGCGTTCGACCACACTGTTCCACTCCGGGCTGTCGTTCGCGCTCAACCTCAAGCTGCTGCACCCGCGCGAGGTGATCGACGCCGCCGTCGCGGCCTGGCAGGCGGGCAAGGTGGAGTTGGCGAGCTGCGAGGGCTTCGTGCGCCAGATCCTGGGCTGGCGCGAGTTCGTGCGCGGGGTGTATTGGGCGCGCATGCCGGGCTATGCGCAGGGCAACGCGCTCGACGCCCACCGCCCGCTGCCGGCCTGGTACTGGAGCGGCGACACGAAGATGGCCTGCCTGCGCCACGCCATCGGCCAGTCGCTCGACACCGCCTACGCCCACCACATCCAGCGCCTGATGATCACCGGCAACTTCGCCCTGCTCGCCGGCTGCGACCCGGACGAAGTCGACGCCTGGTACCTCGGCATCTACGCCGACGCCTTCGAGTGGGTGGAGATGCCCAACACTCGCGGCATGAGCCAGTTCGCCGACGGCGGCGTGATCGCGAGCAAGCCCTACGCCGGTGCGGCGAGCTACATCGGCAAGCAGTCGGACTACTGCAAGGGCTGCGCCTACGACGCCAAGCGTCGCCATGGCGCCAGCGGCAAGCCCGCCTGCCCCTTCAACAGCCTGTACTGGGACTTCCTGCTGCGCCACGAGGGCCGCTTCGCGCGCCACCCGCGCATGGCGATGCCCTACAAAGCGTGGGCGAAGATGGACGAAGCCGAGCGCGCCGCCACGCTGGCGCAGGCGGCGGACTACCTTGGCAGGCTCGGCACGCTCTGACGCGCGCCGCCGATGAAAAAGCAACGCCC
>CZCA01001524.1_pt1 | contig 17083 bp, 11 predicted proteins | sample 591981 | NCBI WGS metagenome assembly CZCA01 (sample SAMEA3556810, study PRJEB10932) | anaerobic digester metagenome
TTCCGACAAGCACATGGCCTGCGCCTTGTAGAAATCGGCATCTCAGCCATCGACCCCATACGCGGACGGAGGCCACTGTTGCGCTGCATGAAGAACGCGCAGCACGGCCACGGTGCCGCCCTCGTGCTCGATGCGATAGACCATGACATAGCTTGGGCGGACGACGATTTCACGGGTACCGGCTATTCGCCCTGGCCGGTACAAGGTTGGCCGCTGCCGGGCGAGTTCGGCCTTTTCTTCGAATGCGTCATCCAACTCGATCGCAGCGATCGGGTTATCCGCCGCGATGTAGTCCATGATGGCCTCGCGGTCGGCCATGGCCATCGGCCGCCAGACGAGCTTCGTCACTGGGCACGCTGTCGAAGCGCAGCCTTCCGGTTCGCGAAGCGGGCGCGAGCCTCGTCGTCAGAGATGCTCGGCCGGGGATCGTCGATGCTCGCCTGCACCTGCTCGCGGAACCATGCATCATAGGCAGCAGCCTCGTGGGCGCGCTTCATGCGCTCGGCGGCATCCTGGCGCGGTCGGCGGCTGGCGTCGCCTTCGCTGTAGTGGGTGGCGTCGAGCAGGTCGACGCGAACGATGTGCAGCTCGTTGCGCAGATAGTCCATGCAGGTATCCAGGCTGCGCCACGTCCTGGGCTTGTCGGTGCGTTGGGTGCCGAGCAGCTTCTCCACCTTGCCCAGCTTGAGCATGACCGACCACCCGCCCGGTCGGCCGATGATGGAAGCGCCATGGATCGCGCTAGCCTCCACCATGCGTCGCGCCATCGCGCTGTCGATTGTTTGCGTGCTCATCTGTTATGCCCCTCTGCAGGCAATGCAAGTACAGGACCGTGCTGTACTTTACTAGATAAAAGTGCACGCAAACAATAGCTGAAAATCATTTCCCCGCGGCTACAGCTTCACCGCTGCAGCCGCTCGAGACGCGCCCGTTGGTGAGGCGTGACGCCCTCACTCCACGGTCACACTCTTCGCCAGATTCCGCGGCTTATCCACGTCCGTCCCCTTCACCAGCGCCGCGTGGTACGACAGCAGCTGCAACGGGATCACGTGCAGCACCGGCGACAGCATGCCGTAGTGCTCGGGCATGTGCAGGATGTGTACGCCTTCCGACTCGGGGATCTCGCTGCCCGCATCGGCGAACACGTAGAGCTCGCCGCCGCGTGCGCGCACTTCCTGCAGGTTGGACTTGAGCTTTTCCAGCAGCTCGTCGGCGGGCGACACGGCGATCACCGGCATGTCCTTGTCCACCAACGCCAGCGGGCCGTGCTTGAGTTCGCCGGCGGCGTAGGCTTCGGCGTGGATGTAGGAGATCTCCTTGAGCTTGAGCGCACCTTCCATGGCGATCGGCCAGTGGCTGCCGCGGCCGAGGAAGAGCGCGTGCTCCTTGCTGGCGAAGCGCTGCGCCCACTGCTCGATCTCGGGCTCGAGCTCCAGCACCTTCTGCACCGCGACCGGCAGGTGGCGCAGCGCGCCGAGGTGGCGTTCTTCGTCGGCGGCGGAGAGCCGCCCGTTGATCTTGGCGAGCGCGAGCGTGAGCAGCGCGAAGGCGGCGAGCTGGGTGGTGAAGGCCTTGGTGGAGGCGACGCCGATCTCGGGGCCGGCGCGGGTGATGAAGCGCAGCGCGGTCTCGCGCACGATGGCGGATTCGGGCACGTTGCAGATCGCCAGCGTGCGCTGCATGCCGAGCGCCTTGGCGTGCTTGAGCGCGGCCAGGGTATCGGCAGTCTCGCCCGATTGCGAGATGACCACGACCAGGGTGTCGGCATCCGGCACCGACTCGCGGTAGCGGTACTCGCTGGCGATCTCGACGGTGACCGGCAGCTTGGCGATGGCCTCGATCCAGTAGCGCGCGACGAGGCCGGCGTGGTAGCTGGTGCCGCAGGCCAGGATCAGCACGCGGCGCACACCGTCGAAGACCTCGGCCGCGCGCGCGCCGAAGTGCTGCGGCGTGATGCCGGCGCCGCCCGCGATCAGCTCCAGCGTCTGCGCCAGGGCTTGCGGCTGCTCGAAGATTTCCTTCTGCATGTAGTGGCGGAACTTGCCGAGCTCCACCGCATCGGCCGACAGGCTGGAGAGATGCACCTCGCGCTCGACCGGGCTGCCGTCAGGACGGATCACGATGTAGCTGTCGCGGCGCAGCTCGGCAAGGTCGCCGTCTTCCAGATAGACGATCCTGCGCGTGACCTGCAGCAGCGCGGCGGTGTCGGAGGCGGCGTACATGCCGTCCTCGCCGATGCCCAGCAGCAGCGGCGAACCGCGGCGGGCAACGATCACGCGGAAGGGGTCGGCCTCGGCCACCACGCCGATCGCGTAGGCGCCGATGAGCTCGTTGGTCGCCTGACGGACCGCCTCGAAGAGGTCCGGGGTGGACTGCAGCTTGTAGTGCACCAGGTGGGCGATGGCCTCGGTGTCGGTCTCGGACTCGAACACGTAGCCCTTGCCCTGCAGGTCGGTCTTGATCGCCTCGAAGTTCTCGATGATGCCGTTATGCACCACGGCGAGGCCGCCCGAGATGTGCGGGTGGGCGTTGCGCTCGGAGGGCACGCCGTGGGTGGCCCAGCGCGTGTGGGCGATACCGATGTGGGCCGAGAGCTGGTGCGCATCGGCCAGCGCGGCGAGCTCGGCCACGCGGCCGCAAGAGCGCAGGCGGGTGAGTTCGCCGGCGAGCACGGCGAGGCCGGCGGAGTCGTAGCCGCGGTACTCGAGCTTGCGCAGGCCCTCGAGCAGCACGGGGACGACGTTGTTGGTTGCGATTGCGGTGACGATGCCACACATGGTCGGGGCTTCCTTGTTCGGATTCGGGTGCGGGGTGCGGACTCAGCGCGGCTGCTTCACCGGGCGCTTCCAGTGCGCCAGGCTCATCTGCCTGACGCGGGTGACGGTGAGCTGGTCGGGCGGCGCGTCCTTGGTCAGCGTGGTGCCGGCACCGAGCGTGGCGCCGCGGCCGACGCGCACCGGCGCGACGAGCTGGGTGTCGGAGCCGATGAAGACCTCGTCCTCGATGATGGTGCGGTGCTTGTTGGCGCCGTCGTAGTTGCAGGTGATGGTGCCGGCGCCGATGTTGACCTTGCTGCCGACGTCGGCGTCGCCCACGTAGGCCAGGTGGTTGGCCTTCGAATGGTCGGCGATGACGCTGTTCTTGACTTCGACGAAGTTGCCCAGATGCACGTCACTGCCCAGCACGGTGCCCGGGCGTGTGCGGGCGTAGGGCCCGATCACGCAGGCCTGGCCCATCGTCGTGCTGTCGACATGGCTGAAGGGCTCGAGCCGGGTGCCGGCGCCGATGCGGGCATTGCGGACGACGCAGTTGGCGCCAATGCGCACGCCGTCGCCGAGCTCGACCTCGCCCTCGAACACGCAATTGACGTCGATCTCGACGTCGCGGCCCACGGTGAGCGCGCCGCGCACGTCGATGCGCGCCGGGTCGATCAGCGTCACGCCCTCTTCCATCAGGCGGCGGGCGATGTTGCCCTGGTGGATGCGCTCGAGCTCGGCGAGCTGCAGCTTGTTGTTTACGCCCAGCGTCTCGGCGAAGGCGTCGGGCTGCACGGTGGCGACCTCGACGCCGTCGGCCACGGCGAGGCCGATGATGTCGGTGAGGTAGTACTCGCCCTGGGCGTTGTCGTTGCCGATGCGGCCGAGCCAGTCGCGCAGGCGCGCCACCGGGGCGACCAGGATGCCGGTGTTCACTTCCTGCACGCGGCGCTCGTCGTCGCTGGCGTCCTTCTCCTCGACGATGCGGGTGACGGCGCCCGCGGCGTTGCGCAGGATTCGGCCGTAGCCGGTGGGGTTGTCCATCTTCACCGTGAGCAGCGCCAGGCGCTCATTGCCGGCGGCGGCAACCAGGCGGCGCAGCGTGGGCACGCCGATCAGCGGCACGTCACCGTAAAGCACCAGCGCCATGTCGCCATCGGTGAGGTGCGGCAGCGCCTGCTGCACCGCGTGGCCGGTGCCGAGCTGCGGCGCCTGTCGCGCCCAGGCCAGATCGGGGGCGTCCAGGCGCTCGCGCACCACCTCGCCGCCATGGCCGTAGACCACGCAGATGCGCCGCGCGTCGAGCGTGCGCGCGGTGTCGAGCACGTGGGCGAGCATCGGCTTGCCGGCGATGGGTTGGAGGACCTTGGGCAGGACCGAGCGCATGCGCTTGCCCTGGCCGGCGGCGAGAACGACGACTTCCATGTGGGGTATCCGGTAATGGAGTGGCGAAGGGACGCGGCCGCAGCACCGCGGGCGTCCGACACAAAAAACGTCGCGCGCAGTTTATCACCGCCGTTGCAGCGCGGAATGTGAGCAAATGCATGACGAGAGGCCTGAAACCGCAGCAGATACCGACAAGTCGCACGTTGATTGACGCATTGCACAATTCGATTGCATTTCTTCTTATATTCATCACGGACAGTGTCTAGAATCTCCATGTTGCAATGCATCCTAATAACGAGCAGCCCATGAAACCCATTGCCGCACCTCAGACCATCCAGAACCGCACCTTCGACGAGATCCAGGTGGGCGACTTCGCCCAGCTGGTCCGCACCCTGCGCCCCGAGGACATCCACCTCTTCGCCGCCATGTCCGGCGACGTCAACCCGACCCACGTCGACCTCGAATACGCCCGCTCGAGCCAGTTCCGCGAGGTCGTCGGCCACAGCATGTGGGGCAGCACGCTGATCTCGACCGTGCTCGGCACCGAGTTCCCCGGCCCGGGCACGGTGTACGTGTCGCAGGGGCTCAACTTCTGGCGCCCGATCACGATCGGCGACACGCTGACGATCACCGTCACCTGCAAGGAGAAGTTCGAGCATAACCACCACATCGTGTTCGACTGCCTGGCGGTGAACCAGGACGGCCTGAAGGTGATCGACGGCATCGCCGAGGTCATGGCGCCGACCGAGAAGATCTCGCGCCCGCGCGTGGTCCTGCCCGAAGTCACCGTCTCCGACCGCGAGCTGCGCTACCGCCACCTGCTGTCGGTGTCGGCCGGCCTGTCGCCGATCCCGATCGCAGTGGCGCACCCCTGCGACCGCGAATCCCTGCTCGGCCCGGTGCAAGCCGCGCGTGCCGGCCTGGTCGACCCGATCCTGGTCGGCCCCGAGGCGCGCATCCGCGCCGTCGCCGAGGAACAGGAGATCGACATCAAGGGTTTCCGCATCATCGACACCGAGCACAGCCACGCCTCGGCCGAGGTCGCCGTCGCGCTGTGCCGGGACGGTGGCGCCGAAGCCCTGATGAAAGGCTCGCTGCACACCGACGAAATGATGAGCCAGGTAATCAAGAACCTGCGCACCGGCCGCCGCATCAGCCACGTCTTCCTCGCCGACGTGCCGACCTACCCGCACCCGCTGATGATCACCGACGCGGCGATCATGATCGAGCCGACGCTCGAGGATAAGGTCGACATCATCCAGAACGCGATCGAGCTCGCCCACATCCTCGGCCTGGCCGAGCCCAAGGTAGCGATCCTGTCCGCGGTCGAGACCGTGACCTCGAAGATCCGCTCCACCATCGACGCCGCCGCCCTGTGCAAGATGGCCGACCGCGGCCAGATCAAGGGCGGACTCCTCGACGGCCCGCTCGCCTTCGACAACGCGGTGTCGCTGGTCGCCGCCAAGACCAAGGGCATCAAGTCGGTGGTGGCCGGCAACGCCGACATCCTGGTGGTGCCCGATCTCGAATCCGGCAACATGGTCGCCAAGCAGCTCGAATACCTCGCCAACGCGCTGATGGCCGGCGTGGTCCTCGGTGCGCGCGTGCCGATCGTGCTCACCAGCCGTGCAGACACCGCCGAGACGCGCACCGCGTCGTGCGCGGTGGTGCAGCTGATGGCGCACAAGAAACGCGAGGCGCTGAAAGCATGAGAGCCGTCCTCGTCCTCAACGCGGGCTCGTCGAGCCTGAAGTTCGCGCTCTACCCGATCAACGGCGACGTCGCCGAGGCCCCCGCGGTCTCCGGCCAGGTCGAGGGCATCGGCGCCACGCCCGAAGTCACGCTCAAGACCGCCGAAGGCGCGCGCTTCCGCGAGCCGGTGCCCACCGGCGGCAGCCAGGGCGAACAGCACCGGGACGCGCTCAACCACGTCTTCGCGCTGCTCGCCCGCCACAACCCGGCGCTCGACATCGTCGCCGCCGGCCACCGCATCGTGCATGGCGGCGAGCACTACAGCGCGCCCACCCGGCTCGATGAAGCCGTGCTGCGCACGCTCGACACCTTCGTCCCGCTCGCCCCGCTGCACCAGCCGCACAACCTGCGCGCGGTGCGCGCGGTCGCGACGCTGATGCCGGACGTGCCGCAGGTCGGCTGCTTCGACACCGCCTTCCACCGCACCCAGCCGGCGGTCGCCCAGGCCTTCGCGCTGCCGCGCAAGTACTCGGCCGAGGGCGTCAAGCGCTACGGCTTCCACGGCCTGTCCTACGACTACGTCGCACGCCAGTTGCCGGCGGTGATCGGCGAGCGCGCCCAGGGCGCAGTGGTGATCGCGCATCTGGGCAACGGCGCCTCGATGTGCGCGCTGCGCGACGGCAGGAGCGTGGCCTCGACCATGGGCTTCACCGCGGTCGAGGGCCTGATGATGGGCACCCGCACCGGCAGCCTCGACCCCGGCGTGATGCTCTACCTGATGGAGCAGAAGGGCCTGGACGCCAAGGCGCTGACCAACCTGCTGTACAAGGAATCGGGTCTGCTCGGCGTGTCCGGCATCAGCCAGGACATGCGCACCCTGCTCGCCTCCGACGCCCCGGAGGCGAAGGAAGCGGTCGACCTGTTCTGCTACCGCATCGCGCGCGAGCTCGGCTCGCTGGCCGCGGCCGCGGGCGGGCTGGATGCGCTGGTGTTCACCGGCGGTATCGGCGAGCACGCCGCGGCCGTGCGCGAGAAGGTGGCGGCGCTGTCGGCATGGATGGGCATCGACATCGACGCCGGCGCCAACGCAAGGCACGCTACCCGCATCGACACCCCGGCCAGCCGCGTCGCAGTCGCCGTGGTGCCGACCAACGAAGAGCGCATGATCGCGCGCTACACGGCCGAAACCCTGGGGCTGTGATCGCAGGCGGCGGCGCCCCGGGGCGCCGCCGCCTGAACTTGTTTTGCACGAAACAACCCGGGTATTCCCGCCTTGGGCGCGCCCTGCGCCCGGTGCTACCGTCATGCTCCCCAGCACGACGGAGCGCACCATGAGAACACGCACCCTCCTCGCCACCGCAGTCATGATGGCCGCCTTCGGCGCCCTGGCGAAGCAGCCGGTCGACACCGGCCACGGCGGCGCAGTCGCCACCATCTCGCACGAAGCCAGCCTGGCAGCGATGGAGATCCTGAACGCCGGCGGCAACGCGATCGACGCTGCGGTCGCAGCAGCGGCCACGCTCGGCGTGACCGATCCGTTCAGCTGCGGCATCGGCGGCGGCGGCTTCATGCTGATCTATTCGGCGAAGGACAAGCGCGTGATCGCGCTCGACCACCGCGAGCTCGCCCCGGCGAACTTCCACCCCGGCGTCTTCCTCGACGCCGAAGGCAAGGCGATGGACTGGAAGGCCACCGTGCCCAACGGCATCTCGGTCGGCGTGCCCGGCACCGTGCGCGGCTGGCACGAGGCGCTGACGCGCTACGGCACGATGGGCTTCGACAAGGTGCTCGCCCCCGCCATCCAGGTCGCGGAGGAAGGCTTCACCGTCGGCCCCAACTTCCACCGCATCAACACGATCAACGAGGCCAAGTTCGCGCGCTTCTCGACCGCGTCGGCGCTCTACCTGCAGGACGGCAAGGCGCTGCCGGTGGGCAGCGTGCACCGCAACCCCGACCTCGCGCAGACCTACCGCGACATCGCGCGCGGCGGCGTGAAGGCCTTCTACGAGGGGCCGATCGCGGCCAGCATGGTGGCGGCGGTGAACCACCCGCCGGTCAATCCAGGCGTGAGCGTGATCGCCGGCGACCTCACCATGGCCGACCTCAAGGACTACGAGGCGCGCATCCGCCAGCCGGTGCGCTCGACCTATCGCGGCTACGAGATCCACGGCATGCCCGCGCCCTCGAGCGGCGGCATCGCGATCGCGCAGGCGCTCAACCTGCTCGAGACCTTCGACCTCGCCGGCAAGCCGCGCGCCGAGATCGAGCACCTCTACCTCGAGGCCTCGCGCCTGGCCTTCGCCGACCGCAACGCCTACGTCGCCGACGAAGAGTTCGTCGACATACCGAAGGACGGCCTGCTGTCCAAGGACTATGCCCGCGAGCGCGCAAAGCAGATCGGCGAGCGCGCCGCGCCGGGCAAGGTCGCGGCCGGTGACCCCTACCCCTTCGAGGACGACCGCTCGGTGCCGCTGCGCCCGCAGCCGCAGCCGCGCGCGCAGGAATCCATGCACACCACCCACCTGGCCGTGTCCGACCGCGAGGGCAACGTGGTCGCCTACACCTTCACCATCGAAGACTGGGGCGGCAGCGGCATCGTGGTGCCGGGGCGCGGCTTCCTGCTCAACAACGAGCTCACCGACTTCGACTTCGAGGGCCCACATCCCAACGTGCCCGAGGCCTTCAAGCGCCCGCGCTCGAGCATGAGCCCGACCATCGTGCTCAAGGACGGCGCCCCCGTGTTCACGATCGGCTCGCCCGGCGGCTCGACCATCATCACCACCGCGCTGCAGACCATCGTCAATCACGTCGATCTGGGCATGAGCCTGGCCGATGCGCTCGCCGCGCCGCGCATGAGCCAGCGCAATGGCGACACCACGCTGGTCGAGACCCTGCTGAACTTCCCGGGCAGCGAACAGGCCAAGGCGCTGGAAGCGAAGGGCCACAAATGGCGCGAGACGGATCAGATCGGCGCCGCCAACGGCATCCGCTTCAACGCCGACGGCACGGTGACCGCGGTCAGCGAACCGCTGCGCCACGGCGGTGGCAGCGCGATCGTGCAGAAGCAGTGAGACGGCGGTTTCTTGCACACTGGGGGTGAATCGTGAGTCCTCATCCCCAGGGCTGCACGGCGGCGCTGCCGATCAGACGTCGGTGTCGCTGACGGGCAGGATCTCTTCGGACGATGCGCTCGCTGCCTCGAGCTCGTCGGCTTCCAGCTCCACGGTCTGCAGACCACGCAGGCGCTCGGCGGCGCTCAATGCATGCTGCTCGCCGCTGAACAGGTCGCGCTTGAGCACGCCTACGGCCTCGACCCAGGCCAGGGAAGGCTCACAGGCCGGCCGCAGCTCGCCGCTGCGACACACCGTCAGCGCCTCGCCTTCGAGCGTGAAATGCACGCCGGGCAGCGGGCGCACACGCACCGTATCGTCGGCGCGGGCGGCGAAGCGCAGCATGGTGTCCCGATCATCTCCGAGGAGGTCGAGGATCAAGGCCGGTAGTGCGTACATCGGCAGGTCCCCGGTCTTGATCGGACCACGCTTGCCATCGATCACCACCAGCGGCGTGGCGACCATGGTGCGGAACATCTCGTCGTCGAACTCGCTGCGGTTGGGTGCGAGCAGGCCCGATTCAGCATAGCCGCCGTGGTTCCAGCCGAGCGAGGGCAGGTGGTCGCCGAACATCACGATGATGGCATCGGGATCGCGCTTACGCAGTTCCTTGACGAAACTCATCAGCTCGCGCGACTTGTAGTACACCGTGTTGGCGTAGGCCTGCACCAGACCGTTGTCGGTGGCGGCCTTGATCACCTCCGGCCTGGCCGAATTGAGCGGGTAGTCGAGGTGGCCAAAGTAGGTCAGCACGTAGTTGAACACCGGCTGCGCGCCGAGTTCGGGCCCGACACGGTCGAGCACCTGGCGGAACAGCGACGCGTCGCTGAGGAACTCGCCGTTCATGTCATCGAGCACGAAGTCCCGATCGGACCAGTACTGCTCGAAGCCCACGCGACGATAGGCGTTGATGCGGTTCCAGAACGGCGCAGCATTGGGGTGCGAGGCAAAGCTGCGATACCCGGCCTCGCCCAGGTGGCGCGGCAGGCACGGCACGTCGCGACGCAGCCGCCCCTCGAAGAACACCGCATCGGTCTTCACCGGAAAGCCGCACAGCGCCTCGAACTCGGCATTGGCGGTGTAGCCGCCGAATACCGGCGACAGCGTGCGCGCATTGCCAGCCGCCTTCCACAGCTTGCGGAAGGCTGGGTCGAGCGGATCGGTCGACAGGCCGGCAGCCTTCAGCGCGACCGGATCCCAGAAGGATTCGAGCACGATCATGTGCACGTTGCGCCCACCGCGCTCCGGGCGCAGCGCCGCAGCCTTGAGGAAGGGGCTGGGCTGGGTGGCGCCGAGCAGGCTCAGCGCATCATCCACCTCGTTCGCCTGCGGTGCCGCGCCACGCCGTGCGAGGCTGCGCGCCGTCTCCTGCAGCAGGTGGATCGGCAGGCCGCGCATCTCGTAATTGCCGCGCTGGTTCCACACCCAGTCGCCGAAGCGTGCGTCCAGCCAGGCGGACACGGGCGCCGGCTGCACCTGCAGCCCGATAAGGCCAGCGACCACTGCACCAAGCGCCATCCATGCCCGCGGCCGGCGCCAGGCAAACATCCACAGCAGCGCACTCAGCGGCAGGGCGAGCAGCGCGGCACTCCCCCACAGCTGCCAGCCATCGAGCAGCATGAAGAGGTTCCGGGCGGCCGAGAAGTCGTCTGGCATCACCGGCCCGCCGAGGACGGCAAGCTTGATCGCATTACCCAGCGTGAAGGCGGAGAACAGCACCACCATCGCCACCCCGAAGCGCAGCATGCTGCCCGCCATCAGGAACAGCAGCGCCCCAATCAAAAGATGGGCGAGGAGATCGCGAACCCATGCTTCACGCCCTGGCGCCACGTGCAGGACGTGCGCAAGCGCCAGGTGCGCCAGTACGTACCACATCGCCACCAGGCCCAGCGCCTGCAGCCACGCCACGCAGGGCGAGCGCAGCAGCGCACGCAGCCGCGAGGCCCCCTGCGCACGCACAGGCGGCGCGGGTTGGGCTCGAACTTCGGCGGGGCGACTTGCGGACTCGAGCACGGCTGCACTCCGGGGCAAAATCAGGAGCCCGGATAATACGCCTGCAACATGCGTGTGAACGTGATGCGTGACCGTTTCCGCGGCGACGCAACAAGACAAATTGCGACAAGGTTTTACCGCTCATCGGCAGTCCGCAGCCCGGAGCCGGGCGCCCGCCCCTTTCACGCTGGCGCGCTCAAGCGGCGAGACCATCCCACACCAGCTTTGCGCCGGACAGGGCGAGCGCCCAGGTGGCGAACAGGAAGAACGGACGCTCGGGAATCCGCCGCAGCAGCCGCAGCCCCAGCCACACACCAAGCGGCACCAGTGGCAGCAGCATGGCCGACATCAGCAAGGTTTCGCGGCTGAAGAGCCCGATGCCGAGATAGAAGGGCAGCTTGGCGAGGTTGATCACGGTGAAGAAGAACACCGAGGTGGCGACGAAGGCCTCCTTGGCCATGCGGCGGCTGAGCAGATAAGCCATCACCGGCGGCCCGCCAGCGTGGGCGAGCGTGCTGGTGAAGCCGGCGGTAGCGCCGCACAGCCAGGCGAAACCGCGCGGCACCGCAGCGCCGCCGCGCGGCGCGGGTGCGCCTGTGCGCACCAGGCGGTCAGCGGCAAAGGCAAGGGCGATGACACCGAGCGCCAGCTTGACCATGCGGTCCGAGAGCACGCCGAACAGCAGCGTGCCCAGCGCGATGCCGAGCAGCGCGGCCGGAATCAGATGGCGCAGGTCGGCCCACTCGCCCTTGCCGCGCCACACGCGGATGCCGACCATGTCCATCACGATCAGGATGGGGAGCACGACCGCGACCGCGTCGCGCGGCGAGATCCACATCGACATGAAGGGCACCGCCAGCCCGCCCAGCGCGCCGCCAAGACCGGCCTTCGAGATGCCGGTGAGCAGGATGGCGACGGCGGTGACGATCCAGCCGAGCGCATCCATCTGCATCGTGCGGGCGCCGGCGCGATCAGAGACGGCCAGCGATGAACTGCAACGCCAGGCCGTAGCCCTGGGTACCGAAGCCGGCCATCACCGCCTCGGCCACATCCGACAGGTAGGAGTGGTGACGGAAAGGCTCGCGCTTGTGCACGTTGGAGATGTGCAGCTCAACGAAGGGAATCGCCACGCCCGCGAGCGCATCGCGGATCGCCACGCTGGTGTGCGTGTAGGCGCCCGGATTGATCAGGATCCAGCTCACGCCCTCGGCACGCGCGGCGTGGATGCGATCGACGATCGCACCCTCGTGGTTGCTCTGGAAGCACAGCACCTCGACGCCGAGCGCCTCGCCCTGCGTGCGCAGGCCGTTCTCGACGTCGGCGAGCGTCGTCGAACCATAGATGTGCGGCTCGCGGGTGCCGAGCAGGTTGAGATTGGGGCCGTTGATGACGAGGACCTTGGGCATGGGGACGCTCCTTGCGACCGGCAGGCGGGGGGATGGCTGTGAAGTTGCGGACACGCAATGAACAAGGGGCGACCCGCAGGCCGCCCCTTCGCGTCACGGCTGAGCGCAGAGGATATCAGCGCGGCAGCAGGCTCTCACCCATCAGGAACTCATCCACCGCGCGCGCGCACTGGCGACCTTCCCGGATTGCCCAGACCACCAGCGACTGCCCGCGGCGCATGTCGCCGGCGGCGAACACCTTGGGCACGTTGGTCGTGTAGCAGCCCTCGCCGTCGGTGGTCGCCTTGGCGTTGCCGCGCGCGTCCTTGTCGACGCCGAAGGCCTCGAGCACGCCGCCCACCGGCTGCGTGAAGCCCATCGCGAACAGCACCAGGTCGGCCTTGATCTCGAACTCGGAGCCCGGCACCTCGGACATCTTGCCGTCCTTCCACTCCAGGCGACAGGCCTTGAGCGCCTTGACCTTGCCGTTCTTGCCGATGAACTCCTTGGTGGCCACCGCGAAGTCGCGCTCGCAGCCTTCCTCGTGCGAGGAGGAGGTGCGCAGCTTGGTTGGCCAGTACGGCCACACCAGCGGCTTGTTCTCCTGCTCGGGCGGCATCGGCATCAGCTCGAACTGGGTCACGCTGGCCGCGCCGTGGCGGTTGGAGGTGCCGACGCAGTCGGAGCCGGTGTCGCCACCGCCGATCACCACCACATGCTTGCCCTTGGCCGAGATCGGGTTGGGCTTGTCGCCGGCGACCTGCTTGTTCTGCGGGATCAGGAACTCGAGCGCGTAGTGCACGCCAGCGAGCTCACGCCCCGGCACCGGCAGGTCGCGCGGCACTTCCGCGCCGCCGGCGAGTACGACGGCGTCGAAATCCTGCTGCAGCTGCTCGGCGCTGACGAATTCCTTGGCGTCATTAACGATGCCGGCAGGCATCTCCTTGGCCGCCACCACCACGCCGGTACGGAAGCGGACGCCTTCGGCCTGCATCTGCTCGACCCGGCGGTCGATCAGCCACTTCTCCATCTTGAAGTCGGGGATGCCGTAGCGCAGCAGGCCGCCGACGCGGTCGTTCTTCTCGAACACGGTGACGTCGTGGCCGGCGCGCGCGAGTTGCTGCGCGGCCGCGAGGCCCGCCGGACCGGAACCGACCACGGCGACCTTCTTGCCGGTCTTCGCCTCGGGCAGCTGCGGCACGACCCAGCCCTCTTCCCAGGCCTTGTCGATGATCGCGTGCTCGATCGACTTGATGCCCACCGGATCGGAGTTGATGTTGAGCGTGCACGCCGCCTCGCAGGGCGCCGGGCAAATGCGGCCGGTGAACTCGGGGAAGTTGTTGGTCGAGTGCAGCACCTCGATCGCCTCGCGCCAGTGGCCGCGATACACGAGGTCGTTCCAGTCCGGGATGATGTTGTTGACCGGGCAGCCGTTGTTGCAGAACGGGATGCCGCAGTCCATGCAGCGCGCGCCCTGGATCGACGCCTGCTCGTCGGTCAGGCGGAGGACGAACTCCTTGTAGGTCTTCAGACGCTTGTCGACCGGCTCGTAGGCCTCGGACAGACGCTGATGCTCGAGAAATCCAGTGGGCTTGCCCATTTATGCGGCCTCCTTCTCTGCTTCGCGCTGCTCCGCCATCTCGGCCAGCGCGCGACGGTACTCGTGCGGGAACACCTTGACGAACTTCTTCCGCCAGACGCCCCAGTTGTTCAGGATCTCGCGGGCGCGCACGCTGCCGGCGAAGCGGACGTGGCGCTCGATCAGGCCCTTGAGGATGAGCTCGTCGCCCATCGTCAGGTGGTCGATGTCGACGCGGCCGTGGGACTCGAGCTCGTCGCCCGACTCCGAACCCTTGCGCGCGGCGATCTCGTCGGGCAGCGGCTCGAGCGCGACCTGCGCCATGTTGCAGCGCTGCTCGAACGTGCCATCCTCGTCGAGCACGTAGGCCACGCCACCCGACATGCCGGCGGCGAAGTTACGCCCGGTCTGGCCGAGCACAACCACGGTGCCGCCGGTCATGTACTCGCAGCCGTGGTCGCCCACGCCTTCCACCACCGCGGTGGCGCCGGAGTTGCGCACCGCGAAGCGCTCGCCGGCGACGCCGGCAAAGTACACCTCGCCCTCGGTCGCGCCGTAGAGCACGGTGTTGCCGACGATGATGTTGTCGCCGGTGGCGCCGCGGAACTCGGCCTTCGGACGGACGACGATGCGGCCACCCGACAGGCCCTTGCCGACGTAGTCGTTGCCCTCGCCCACCAGCTCCAGCGTGATGCCGCGCGCAAGGAAGGCGCCGAAGCTCTGACCGGCGGTGCCGTTGAGGCGGATGTGGATGGTGTCGTTGGGCAGCCCGGCATGGCCGTAGCGCGCCGCCACCTGGCCCGACAGCATGGCGCCGACGGTGCGGTTGATGTTCCGAACCGGCAGGTCGATGTTGACCTTCTCGCCCTTCTCCAGCGCCGGCGCGGCGAGCGCGATGAGCTGGTTGTCGAGCGCCTTGTCGAGGCCATGGTCCTGGGTCTCGGTGTGCAGGCGCGGCACCTCGGCCGGGACCGGCGGTAGATAGAAGATGCGCGAGTAATCCAGTCCCTGCGCCTTCCAGTGCGCGATACCCTTCTTCATGTCGAGCAGGTCGGCACGGCCGATCAGCTCGTCGAACTTGCGGATGCCCAGTTGGGCCATCAGTTCGCGCACTTCCTCGGCGACGAAGAAGAAGTAATTCACCACGTGCTCGGGCTGGCCCTGGAAGCGCGCGCGCAGCACCGGGTCCTGGGTGGCGACGCCGACCGGGCAGGTGTTGAGGTGGCACTTGCGCATCATGATGCAGCCTTCGACGACCAGCGGCGCGGTGGCGAAGCCGAACTCGTCGGCGCCGAGCAGCGCGCCGATGACGACGTCGCGACCGGTCTTGATCTGGCCGTCGACCTGCAGGCGCACGCGGCTGCGCAGGCGGTTGAGCACCAGCGTCTGCTGGGTCTCGGCCAGGCCGAGCTCCCACGGCGAGCCGGCGTGCTTGATCGAGCTCCACGGGCTGGCGCCGGTGCCGCCGTCATGGCCGGCGACCACGATGTGGTCGGCCTTGGCCTTGGCCACGCCCGCCGCCACCGTGCCGATGCCGATCTCGGACACCAGCTTGACCGAGATGCTCGCGGCCGGGTTGGTGTTCTTGAGGTCGTGGATGAGCTGCGCCAGATCCTCGATCGAATAGATGTCATGGTGCGGCGGCGGCGAGATCAGGCCGACGCCCGGCACCGAGTGACGCAGGAAGCCGATGTATTCCGAGACCTTGTGGCCGGGCAGCTGACCGCCCTCGCCGGGCTTGGCGCCCTGGGCCATCTTGATCTGGATCTGGTCGGCATTGACCAGGTACTCGGTAGTGACGCCGAAGCGGCCGGAGGCCACCTGCTTGATCGCCGAACGCAGGGAATCGCCCGCGTTCAGGTCCAGGTCGCGCGCGATGCGGTTGTCGCCGATCACCTGCGACAGCTTGATCGCCGCGGTCAGCGGCTTGAAGCGCATCGGGTCCTCGCCGCCCTCGCCGGTGTTCGACTTGCCGCCGATGCGGTTCATCGCCACCGCGAGCGTGGTGTGGGCCTCGGTGGAGATGGAGCCGAGCGACATCGCGCCGGTGGCGAAGCGCTTGACGATCTCCTTGGCGGGCTCGACCTCGTCCAGCGCCACCGGGGTCTCGGCGGCCCTGAGCTCGAACAGGCCACGCAGCGTCATGTGACGCTTGCCCTGGTCGTTGATGATGCGGGCGTATTCCTTGTAGGTGTCGGCCTTGCCCGAGCGCGTGGCGTGCTGGAGCTTGGCGATCGCGTCCGGCGTCCACATGTGCTCTTCGCCGCGGATGCGGAAGGCGTACTCGCCGCCGGCATCGAGCATGTCGTGCAGCACCGGGTCGGCGCTGAAGGCGGCCTTGTGCAGGCGGATGGACTCTTCCATCACCTCGAACAGATCGATGCCTTCCACCTGGCTGGTGGTGCCGGTGAAATACTTGTCGAGCAGCGCCTGCTTGAGACCGACCGCCTCGAAGATCTGCGCACCGGTGTAGGACATGTAGGTCGAGATGCCCATCTTGGACATCACCTTCATCAGCCCCTTGCCGATCGCCTTGACGAAGTGCTTGACGTACTTGGCGGCCGACTCGGCATCACCGGCGAGGTGCTGCAGGGTCTCGAGCGCCAGGTAGGGGTGCACGGCTTCTGCGCCGTAGCCCGCGAGCACCGCGAAGTGGTGCACCTCGCGCGCGGAGCCGGTCTCGACCACCAGGCCGGTGCGGGTACGCAGGCCCTTGGCCACCAGGTGCTGGTGGATGGCCGACAGCGCCAGCAGCGCGGGGATGGCGATGCGATCGGCGGCGAGCTTGCGGTCGGACACGATCAGGATGTTGGTGCCGCCCAGCACCGCGTTCTCGGCATCGGCGCACAGCGAGGCCAGGCTCGCTTCGACGCCTTCCTTGCCCCATTCGGCCGGATAGCAGATGTCGAGCTCGGCCGAGCGGAACTTGTTCTGCGTGTAGCGCGCGATGTTGCGGATCTTGGCCATGCCCTCGAAGTCGAGCACCGGCTGGCTCACCTCGAGGCGGAACGGCGGGTTGATCTCGTTGATCTCGAGCAGGTTGGGCTTGGGTCCGATGAAGGACACCAGCGACATCACCATCTGCTCGCGGATCGGGTCGATCGGCGGGTTGGTGACCTGCGCGAAGAGCTGGCGGAAGTAGTTGTAGAACGGCTTGTTCTTGGACGAGAGCACCGCCAGCGG
>CZCA01003946.1_pt1 | contig 16945 bp, 12 predicted proteins | sample 591981 | NCBI WGS metagenome assembly CZCA01 (sample SAMEA3556810, study PRJEB10932) | anaerobic digester metagenome
ACCTTGAAGTTATCGGGTCTTCTGATACTACAGGCACTACTATTACGTTCCTCCCGGATAAGAAGATTTTTGAGATAACTGAATTCAATTTTGATACTTTAGCACATAGATTGAGGGAGCTCGCCTTTCTCAATAAAGGCATAAAGATCTGTCTGACTGATGAAAGAGACGACAAGTCTGTTGAATTCCTATACGAAGGTGGAATAGTATCCTTCGTTGAGCACCTCAACAGAAATAAAGACCCTATCCACAGAGAGAGCTTCTATATTTCTAAGGAGATCAATGACTCTTGCGTAGAAGTATCCCTTCAATACAATGACGGGTACATTGATAATACTTTCTCATTTGCCAACTACATTAATACTACTGAAGGCGGAACCCACCTTGCAGGTTTCCGTTCAGCTCTGACACGTACGATCAATGATTATGCTCGCAAGGCGGGGCTTCTTAAAGAAAATGAAGAGAATCTTACAGGTGATGACGTAAGAGAAGGCCTTACTGCGGTTATCAGTGTGAAGCTCGTTTCTCCCCAATTTGAAGGCCAGACCAAGACTAAGCTGGGTAACACGGATATGCGAGGTTTAGTTGAGTCTGTAGTTTCTGAGGGACTCACTGACTTTTTTGAGGAGAATCCCCAGGCTGCCAGGGCAATTGTAGATAAAGGGATCCAAGCATCCCGCGCCAGGCTGGCTGCAAGAAAAGCCAAGGAACTTACTCGTCGAAAAGGTGCGCTGGACGGGGCTGCACTCCCCGGAAAGCTTGCAGATTGCTCTTTCCGTGAGCCGGAACTGTGTGAGCTGTTCATTGTCGAGGGGGACTCAGCAGGAGGCAGCGCAAAACAAGGGAGAGACAGACGCTTTCAAGCTATCCTGCCTTTACGCGGAAAGATCATAAACGTGGAAAAGGCACGGCTTGACAAGATTCTGGGGAATGCCGAGATCCGTGCAATGGTTACAGCCCTTGGAACCGGCATTGGAGAGGATTTCGACATAGAGAAGCTTCGTTACAGAAAAATAGTAACCATGACTGACGCTGACGTAGACGGCGCCCACATAAGGACTTTGCTTCTTACGTTCTTCTATCGATATATGAAGCCTCTGGTGGAGGGTGGCCATGTTTATATTGCTCAACCTCCGCTTTATCGCGTTAGACAAGGCAGAAAAGAATGGTACGCGTTTAGCGACAATGAACTTAGTGAGCTTCTTGAAAAATCGGGACGCCAGAATATCAACGTTCAGAGATACAAAGGCCTTGGAGAAATGAACGCTGATCAGCTTTGGGAGACTACAATGAACCCTGAGAGCAGAACAATTCTACAAGTGTCGCTTGAAGACGCTATGGCAGCTGATGACATATTCACTACGCTAATGGGTGACAAAGTAGAACCCCGGAGAGAATTCATCCAGGCACATGCAAAAGAAATCACCGAACTTGATATTTAGGACCTTGAGGAGGTCATAGTCTTTGCTTGAATTCACAGACGGCAAAGTAATTCCAGTTGACCTGGAAGACGAGATGAAGCGCTCGTACATGTTGTACTCGATGAGCGTAATAGTAGGGAGAGCCCTTCCTGATGTTCGTGATGGCTTAAAGCCTATCCACAGGCGTATTCTTTATGCCATGAATGAGATAGGCCTTACTTCAGAGAAACCACACCGCAAGTCTGCCACCATCGTTGGAGAGGTTATGGGTAAATACCACCCCCACGGCGATGCTGCCATTTATGATGCTCTGGTGAGGATGGCTCAAGACTTCTCGCAAAGATACATCCTGATAGACGGACACGGGAACTTTGGCTCAATTGACGGGGACCCCCCTGCCGCAATGCGGTATACCGAAGCTCGAATGGCTAAGATATCCCAGAAACTCCTAGCTGACATAGATAAAGACACAGTGAATTTCATGCCCAACTTCGATGAATCACTGAAAGAGCCTGAAGTGCTCCCTTGTCGTTTCCCAAACCTCCTTGTAAACGGGTCTTCAGGAATTGCCGTGGGAATGGCGACCAACATCCCTCCTCACAACTTGGGTGAAGTCATTGACGGTACTATTATGCTTATAGACAACCCAGATGCTACAGTCGAGGATTTAATGACTGTCATAAAGGGGCCTGACTTCCCAACCGGGGCGCTAATTGTGGGAAGGGAAGGCATACGGGATGCATATACCACAGGTAGAGGTTCCGTCCGAATGCGAGCTCGCGCCCAAATCGAAACGCTTTCCGGCGGAAAGAATCGCATCGTGGTTTCGGAGATTCCGTATCAAGTGAACAAATCAAGGCTAATTGAGAATATCGCGGAATTGGTTCGTGACAAGAAGATAGACGGTATTACTGACCTTAGGGACGAAAGCGACAGGGAAGGTATGCGAATCGTCATTGATATCAGGCGAGACGCAAATCCTCATATCATACTGAATCAACTCTACAGGCACACTCAGATGCAGTCGACCTTCGGAGTGATCATGTTAGTTGTTGTGAACGGAGAGCCCAGGATTCTTGACCTGAAGAGCATGATTCATTACTACATCGAATACCAGGAAGAGGTTGTAGTAAGACGAACGAAATTCGACCTCAATAAGGCTGAGGAAAGAGCGCATATCCTCGAAGGCCTTAAGATAGCTTTAGACAACTTAGATGCGGTTATTAGTCTAATTCGGGCATCCCGGACACCGGATATTGCCAGGGAAGGCCTGATGAAGAATTTCAACCTTTCACAGAAACAAGCTCAGGCTATTCTTGATATGAGACTCCAGAGACTAACCGGCCTCGAGCGAAAAAAAGTCGAAGACGAACTCAGAGACGTTGTGAAACTAATCGAGAAACTCAAAAGCATCCTTGCCGATGAGCGAAAAGTGCTTCGCATCATCAAAGACGAATTACTGGAAATCAAAGAAGAATTCGCTGATGACAGAAGGACCAAGATTACAGTTGGAAGTTCAGAATTCGACGTTGAAGACTTGATAGCTGAAGAGGATATTGCGGTGACCTTGACTCACCAAGGGTATATCAAAAGGCTGCCTTTGAATACCTACAGAAGTCAAAGGCGCGGGGGCCGAGGTATTACCGGCATGAACACAAAGGAAGAGGACTTTGTTGAGCACTTGTTCATTGCGACAACCCTCAATTACATCCTCTTCTTTACAGATAAAGGAAGAGTATATTCGCTAAAAGCCTATGAGGTTCCGGAAGCAAGCCGTCAAGCCAGAGGTACTGCAATTGTGAACCTGATACCCCTGATGCCAGACGAAACCATCAGGGCAGTCATACCTATCCGGACATTTGCGCCTGATAGATGCCTTCTCATGGGTACCAGACACGGGGTGGTAAAGAAGACGGCTCTGCCTGACTTCGATACCAAGAGGAAAGGCGGACTTGTTGCAATTCGCCTGGACCCCGACGACGACCTGGTCAGCGTAAAGCCTACTACCGGAAATCAGGACGTAATAATTGCCACAGCCCAAGGTAAAGCTCTCAGGTTTAATGAACGAGATGTCCGCTCAATGGGTCGCAATACCAGAGGGGTCAGAGGAATTGACCTTGCAAAGGGAGATACAGTCATAGGCATGGATGTAGTCAAAGAAGATCGTGACTTCCTGGTTGTGACTGAAAACGGTTTTGGAAAGAGAACTCCTTTGGATCAATACCGCACCTATTCTCGGGCCAGGAAAGGTGTCAGGACTATTGGGCTCACAGACAAAAGCGGCTTGGCAGTAGCTGTCAAAGTCCTTGACGGCGATGATGAGCTTATGTGTATCTCCGCTGAGGGGATTATCATCAGAATGAATGTGGCTGACATCCCCCAACAAGGCAGGGCGGCACAGGGTGTACGAGTGATGAGGCTTGAGCCGGGAGACCAGGTGGTTTCAATAGCACAGGTTGTGACCAGAGATGGCGGATAAGGCAGACATGCATCCCAGATACGAGGTGCTGGAGCACACTGCAGATGTAGGCCTTCGTGGATTCGGTAAGACTCCGGAGGAGCTCTTCGCTGCTATGGCTGTAGGGATGATCCGGCTGATTTTGTCTCCTGACTCTCAAGTTTCTCATACGGAAGAGAGACATATAGAAGTTGAGGGCTATGATCCGGAGAGTCTCATGGTAGCGTGGTTGTCAGAGCTGCTATTTCAAATCTACTCAGAAGGTTTCTTACCGGGCGGGATTCAAAGCATAAAGATTCAAGAGCCTGAGAATGTCTCCGCTGATTCCGGCGGGTATTCCGCATCCGCGGTAATCAGCGGAGAGAAGTTCCAACCTGAAACACATGAACTGGTTCTGGAAATCAAAGGAGTCACCTACCATATGCTCAAGGTGGAACGTCTGGATGAGTCGGGATGGGACCTGGACCCTGAAGCCCAATGGTATGCTCAAGTAATACTGGACATATAGAGAAGCTAAGCGCCTCGAACTTATTCCTTCTTATACTTCTGTAACCAACCTTTCATTCAGTAAGTATCCTAGCAGTGCATCTTACCGGCTCACTACGCCTGACGGACATTAGGGGGTGTCGTACTATGAGCAATACATGGAAAGGCCCTCTTGAGAGAGTCGATAGGTTCAGATGGAGAATCCCCGAAACGTATAAACCCGGTATGAGGGTGCCGGGCCTGATCTACGTGGACGAGGATGATCTTGACGTTATACGTGAGGATCAAGCTCCTGAACAGGTGGCAAACGCTGCACATCTTCCGGGAATAGTAGGCGCATCTCTTGCCATGCCGGATATTCACTGGGGATATGGCTTTGCCATTGGCGGGGTAGGCGCGACCCGCCTTGATGACGGCGTGATATCTCCGGGAGGGGTAGGCTTTGACATTAATTGCGGAGTCAGACTCCTTAGAACCGACCTTCAGGAAGAAGAGGTCCGCCCTCAGCTCGAGAAATTAGTAAGTCAGCTTTTCAGAGATATTCCATCAGGAGTAGGCTCCAAAGGCGCTGTCAAGCTGGAAAAGGATGAAATCCGACAAGTTCTGGAGAAGGGTGCCGGCTGGGCTGTAGAGAAAGGCTATGGTTGGCAAGAAGATCCGGACATGACTGAGGAACGAGGTTGCATGAAAGAGGCCAGGGCAGATAAGGTCAGCGACAGAGCATGTACGCGAGGCCTGCCGCAACTGGGAACTCTGGGTTCAGGCAATCATTTCCTTGAAATCCAGGTCATTGAAGAGATATTTGCGAAAAATGTAGCGGAGAGGCTGAGACTCTCCAAAGGCCAAGTCGTTGTCATGATTCATTCGGGTTCCAGGGGATTAGGCCATCAGGTGTGCACGGATTATTTGAGGGTTATGGAGCGCGCAGTCAGGAAATACAACATTGACATTCCCGATAGGCAATTAGCTTGTGCTCCGTTTGCCTCCCAGGAAGGGCAAGATTATTTTGCAGCTATGGCTGCGGCAGCCAATTATGCTTGGGCTAACAGGCAAGTGATCATGCATCGGACACGCCAGGCCTTTGGAAAGGTATTCCGACGACGTCCCGAGGATCTTGGTATGGAGCTTATCTACGATGTAGCTCATAACATCGCCAAGGTCGAAGAGCACGTAGTAAACGATGCGACTCTTCGCGTTTGTGTGCATAGAAAAGGAGCCACCAGAGCATTTCCCCCTGATCACCCGGACATCCCGAAAAAATACAGCGATATCGGACAACCGGTGTTGGTTCCGGGAGATATGGGCCGAGCCTCATATCTTCTTGTGGGGACAGAGAAGGCACTACACGAGACATTCGGTTCCACGTGTCATGGAGCAGGAAGACTCCTTAGTAGAACTGCAGCCAGGAAAGCTGTGAGCGGAACAGCCATGCAGTCTGAGTTGAGGGACAAAGGGATTATTGTTAAAGCTGCCAGCCGCGGAGTGTTGGCTGAAGAGGCGCCGGAAGCCTATAAAGACGTCAACCAGGTAGTGCAGATTTGTCATGAAGCAGGCATTTCTCTTAGGGTTGCGCGTATGCGTCCTATTGGTGTAATTAAGGGATAATTAAGTAGGGGGAAGCCTTCTTCCCCCTTTGTATGTTTCGTCAGCCGGAAGTCGGACCGCCGGTCGGTGCCAACTTGAATTTCTTTGCGATGGTTTTCAGTTCCTTGATGTCATCTTTTGCTCCTGCTTCATTCTTTTCTCTGATATTCCCTTCGAGCTTCTTCAGTGATGCTTCAAACATCGAGGTGTCTTTCATTGTGTCTTGGCTGGTTATCCGGCCACGAAGGCCTTCCCAGGCAGTGCGAAGCACCGATAGCTCTCTGGTTGCAGCACTCCAGTCCTTTCTAGTTACAGCATCCTCGACCTTTGTTATGCTACGGTCGAGATCTGTAGTGGTCGGCGCGGGAGTTGTGGGCGCAGGAGTAGGACTGGGAGCAGGAACTGTCGGCGCAGGCCTAGTTGGAGCGGGACTTGGTGGTGCCGGGACTCTTGCGAAGCGAAGCCCGGCAAATACCGCGACTACCACGAGTAGCGCCCCGATCAGCCATGCACTGGTGTTAACTCGTCCGCCTCTTGTTCTTCCGTTTCGGTCACGATCTCCTAGACTGCCACCTACATCTACATCGCCGGACCGGTCATTTGGGGACATCTGATCGTCCACAAAATCACCTCCTCGGCAATTAGTATCTGCCAGGAGGTAATCGATAATGCGCACAATAACCAAGGAGCACTCGAGGTGTATTGCCTGATCAAATCAAGTAGTCAGCTGCTCATAATCTTCCATGGCAGATACACCTGTAGTCATGCAAATGTCATAGATCTCTTCTGCATTCTGTGCAAGTATACTGACAATATCCGGGTCTAACGCTCCCTCACGAGCCATATTTCGCACAATTTGCACTGCATTTTCACATCGCATGCTGGGACGGTAAGGACGGTCTTCTGTAAGAGCGGAAAACGTGTCTGCCACACTCATGATCCGAGAACCAAGAGGTAGGTCAGCTCCTTTATATCTAAATGGATAGCCTTGCCCGTCCATACGTTCATGATGAAATGATGCCCATTGATTGATTGTGTGAAGCTCATATAGCGGCTCCAAGGCCCGGTAACTGTGGAATGTATGGCTTTTCACAACATTAAACTCAGATTCATTCAGCTTCCCGGGCTTTCCGAGGATTTCACCGGGCACTGCCAGCTTCCCAAGGTCATGGATGTATCCGGCAACTTTGATCATGTTTTGCTCCAGTTTGGAAAACCTTGCGATTCCGGCCAGAGCCTCGGCTGTAGAAGCTACTCTAAGGGAATGACTTGCTGTGAACGGAGCACGAAAGTCAATAATGCGGCGGATCAAGTTGCCTAAACCAATGAGCTCTGTCACAGAGAGCTCAACACTTTGAGGCGACAAGGATTCAGACACAACCATAGCTATTGACGTAGCCGGAGAAGCCAGATCAAACCAGAAGTATTCCCTGGTGCTAAGATCACAGAATGCGTTTACTATCTCAGGAACAAATAGGCTTCCTGAGCGGTCTTCAATCTTTTTTCGAATATCCGCAGCCTGACTGAGAATAGGCTTGCTACGGTCTATGAGGACTGCAACACGGTCAGCCAAATTCAGGATATGACTGGAGAAGGGGATTGCTTCGCCATTATTTGTTATGCCTTCTCCGTAGTTCCATGGCGTGTGATGATGCCTAATGTGTTCAGCTACATGTGCGAGGGGGTCGAATACCTTTAGAAAATAGTACCCTCTTTCGGGATGCCTCGGGGAATCACTGAAATCAAATTTCAAGGATTCCAGGCGTTCCTCAAGCGATAAAGCGCCAATATCGTGGAGTAATCCTGCAATCGCAAGTTGAGCTTGTTTAGGTTGGGGTAACCCGAGTTCTTCTCCCAGCTTGAGAGAGATGTAAGCTACGCGTGAATGGTGGTTGACGACTGTCGGGCTAACAAGGTCAATTACATTTGACAAACATGTTATGAGATCAAGCATAGACAGTCGAGGTTCTACCATCATGGATCAAGGATCCTCCCCACATTACTCTTTGGAACGCACTTCTTACAAAAGCCCAGTCACGCTGCACATAATACCCAATTTTCCCATAATTGTCAAGTGCACAGGAGTCTTGTCATCTCAGCAACTCTCATGTCGAAAGAGCCGTCTGGCTGCAGAATATAGTACCTGATGGATTAGCTTGACAGCTCAGAAAATGAGGGGCAAAAGGCGCTGCAGGAGGTAGGTGAATCAGAGGGAATGCGTCTGACGACTGAGGCTATAGTTTACATAATGTGCTCATCTGTGTTATCCTTCATAGTTAAGGCTGGTGAGCTGCACATATGCGAAGCTTTATGGGAGGGGACGATAGGTGATTCCGAGGCGGGATCCTACCGGAGGGACTGTTTATTGCCATGGATTTCTAAAGCTCAAGCTTATGTTAACGGTTCTGGTTATCACAACTTTTGTCTATTTCGGCGGATCGAAGCCGGTTTATGGCATCATTGACCGGATCTCAGCTAGCGGGTACAATCCTTCACCTGACATGGAGATCGGCGACGCGGATGGCTTTATCCCATGGTTCGAGAGAGACTTAAGCTACGTGACTCGCATTGTGCGAGAGAATGATGGAAAACTGAACCGGCTATCCGGGTTGAGGGTTGCCATGAGACTAAGGGGAGAGGTTCGGTTTTTAGAACAGGAGATCAGGAGATTACAGGACAATCCCAGTTATACGCATCCTGCATTAGGTTTTCACGTATACGATACAGATGCTACCGGTTGGCTGCATGTGCTATACAAGGCGCAAGATGTCCGAAAGAACATGCTGGCTTCTCACTTGGACCCATCCTTTGTGGACGATGCAAACATAAATAAGCTTACAGACGGAACCCCTCTCTACGAACCTGAGCTCGGTAAGCTGCCAAGAGTAGAAGAGGTAGTGGACGCGCTGGAGGGGATTACGCTTCCTGCTAAGGTCTTTCATGATTATAAAGTCTACATTCTGCCATTTTCCATGGGGGAAATTAGCGGGCTTGGATCCGAAGGCTACATGCTCCTGGGCGCCCCGCCTGTCAACTGCACAGTCATGGAACACCAGATAGCTTTCACTATCGCGCATGAGCTTGGGCATCACGTTCATATGACTTTCCTGGGGTCTACGTACGAAGAAAACCCAAAGGGATGGGAGGAGTATATGAGCATCCGCGGTATTCCTTTATGGAGCGCTGACGGTGATATCAATTCCAGAGCCTGGTCCGAGTCGACTGAAGAGACATTCGCAGAGGATGTAAGGGTTCTCTTTGGAGCCAAGCAGGCTGCATCCTGGCCTCATGGGACTGTCTACAAGGATCCCAGACGTGATCCGGCAGTCGCCCAAAGGCTGAAGGTATTTATTGACACACTTACCGATACGTGTTAAACTCAAAATTGAGATTTCATAAGTATCGTAAACTAGGCGTGAAGCGCTGGTAGTCGGGTGGAAGACAAGTCAGAAAGCAGTCGCCGAGCAGAATCGGCGAAGGCAAGCTGAAGGGTATGCCACCGTGAAAGATCCTCTTATGAGGGTGTCTTTTGCGGTGGCTTATTATTTTGTCCCATCGTGTCCTGCTGAATCATGGGTTGCCGGACAGGAAGGAGGAACGCCGGAAATGGTTGAAGGCTCAATCGCCCCGGACAATGTGAATAAACATGAGCACTGCGGAGAAAGCGCCCAAGAGATGTCTATCGCAGACGCGATCCAGCATTTCGAGCAAGAGTATATGGGGAGGTCTTCAAGATACATAAGAGTGTATCTTGTCAAAGACATAGCTGTTGTAAGAGCCAGAGGTATGCTTAGCCCTGCAGAAAGACAACTTGCCTCCACACATGAGGGTAGAGTCCTCATTAAGCAGCTGTGGGTCAAAGAAATGGAAGGCCTGAAATCAGTGCTTCGTTACCGGTTGGAGTGTCTGATAGGTATGCCTCTTTCCGGACTGACACTTGATATTGATCCTCGGGAGGATGAATGGATAGCCGTTATTCGCCTCAGGCCGGAGAGTTCATGGGGCTAATCGGACTGTAGAACATCGGTAGTGAGCTTCGAGATCCTCAGCGTCAGCGTCAATGGGGAGACGAGAGACTTGTGTATGAAGAATATTCAACACTTGAAAAGAATATCCCGGATTTCCCGGATATGCATTGCCCTTTTGATACTGGCATCCTGTTCCGGGCAGCATGTCGCACGGACAAGCCAGCGCTCCCTGGTGGTGCGTACTGCGCTCATGGAACCTGAGGCTATGGTCTATGCGCGAGCATTTGAAAACCGAACCGGAATAAAGGTTGAGGTTGTAAGGCAATCGACAGGAGTAATGCTCAGCTTCCTGAAGTTCCAGCGGGACAACGCTGTCGATACTACTATAGATGTTGTTTTTGGCGGGCCTGCTGACGCCTATGTGATAGGCGCCAGAGAGGGATTGTTCGAGAAGTACATATCCCCGGAGCGGGCAAATATCGCCCGAGATCATATGGACAAGGATGGATGTTGGACCGGGGTTTACTTAGGCAGTATTGGCTTTGCCGTGAGTCCTAAGCGTCTTAAAGAGCTTGGACTTTCCACCCCGACATGTTGGGATGATCTTTTGTCTCCTAAGCTTCGCGGCGAGATAAGCATGGCAAACCCTGTGTCATCAGGTACAGGTTATACCATATTGGCGACTCTCGCGCAGATAATGGGTAAGGATCAGGCGCTTCTGTATCTGAAAGCCTTGGACTCGAACATTTTGGACTATCCGGGGAGCGGGGCTATGCCCGGCAAGCTGGTAGGGCTTGGTCAAATAGCAGTAGGAATCCTGTTCTCTCATGATGTCCTTGCATTCCGGCAACAGGGCTACGATATTGATCTCGTTTTTCCGAAAGAAGGTACAGGATTTGAAATCGGCGGTATTGCTATCGTTAGGGGTACGAAAAAGCTGGACGAGGCAAAAAGATTTGTAGACTTTATGCTGAGCGCTGAAGGCCAAAACCTATATGCAGCTATGGGGGAATTCAGGCTGCCGACAAATAGGTTAGCTACAATACCCCTGGGTGCAGTCGCTTTTAGCAAGGTAAACGTTATCGAATATGACGTGACATGGGCTGCTGTCAACAAGGATTATTTACTGGACGAGTGGATATCCGCCACGGGTGACGCAGGAGGTGAATAAGGTGAACCGGCGTTTCAGGTTCCCGATATACTTCAAAATCAGCAGCGCGATTTTCCTGGTGATCCTCGTAGTCGTCTCCGGCATGTCCTATGTTACGCTGAAGCGAACTGCCCATGAATACAAACAACAGGTAAAGGAATCCGGTAACCTCATAGCAGGAATGATTGCTGATTACAGTATTGAACCGGTGATCATGGACAACTACTCATCTCTGAAACCTGTCCTTGCAGACATTGTAGACTCTAATGAGGATATAGTCCTCATTGAAGTTCTGGATGAAGAAGGCGTACCGAGGGTAGATGCGGTTTGGCAAGACAATGACCGCACAAAAGAGTCTCCTGACAACTTAACAGGCAAGGTTGTTGAAGTCATGTCTCCGATAATCGCCTATTCACGCACTTGGGGACATGTGCGGGTAGTGTGTTCTCTTAATGGATTCTATCGTGCGATAGCTTCAGCGCGCATGTCCGTTATAGGCATAGCCATAGCATCCTGCGGTTTGGGCCTTCTCATGGCAAGCTTGCTATCCAGGGCAATACTGACTCCCATCAGAAACCTTGTAGACCATGCCCGCCTACTGTCCAAAGGGGATCTGGATACTCCCATCAATGTGCAAAGCTCAGATGAAATCGGGTTCCTTGCGATTACACTGGAAGGGATGCGAGTCGGTCTCAGACGGTTTTTGAGCAGTGTGGCGCGGCGCGCTATGAGTTTTGAAGGAGACTTACATCTGTTTGGGTTGCCTGCCGTCCTATCTCTGGCCAGAACAGGAAGACGCACCGGTGGATTGGTGCTTGAGAAGCTTGGAGAGGTGGGGGTTGTATACTTCCAAGACGGTGAAGTTGTTGACGCTGCATTCCAGGATATGAGCGGGCAGAACGCGTTGTATGAGTTTTTCAGGTGGCGTGAAGGTATGTTCAAATTCAGTCCGGGCCTTGTTCCGACGAGGATTACCGTTAATACGGACTGGCCTGCACTAATACTTGAAGGCGCACGCCAAGTAAACGATATGGTCGTTTTTAAACATGTAATCCACAGTCCTGACTCAATACCACTGTCGCCAAGATGGAACGATAGGATCGGCGATCTGCTTGATCCCAACGATACCCTGGAATACCTGCTGGATAATGAAGAGAAAGAAGCCCTTTCCTATGTGGACGGAACAAGGAGCATTCATGAAATCAGCAGGCTCATGGGTAAGGACATCTTTCGAATATATGCATACATCTACCGGCTTGTAGCGGTAGGCTTGGTACAAATCGATGAGTATGAGTCCTCGCAAGGCCATGGCAACGACTCCGGTCCGGATGAAGATAGACTGCCCAGAAAGGCTGTTGATTCCGGTAAGATTATTCAGTTTCCCATGCATCGTGTCGGAGATGTCGGGAGGTGAGGCATGAGCGTACCTCAGAACGCAGGATGGTCCTGGATCCCGTGGATACGGACATCAGCTGACAGGCGTATCACTTATCTAAAGACTCTACTATGGGAGGTATGATGCTAGATGAAACGGTGGAGAACAGTATTTATCTTCTTGGTCGCAAGTGTACTTATGTTGTCCCTAACAGTCGCTTCGTTTGCAGCTCAAGGCAAGATTCTTGCGTACACTACCCTTGACGAGCCGCTGGCTCGAGCAGTATTTGAAGCATATGAAAAAGACACCGGGGTTAAGGTGGAATGGGTTCGTCTTTCCACAGGCGAAGCAGTGGCAAGGATGGAAGCTGAGAGGAAGAACCCTCAGGTTGACATATGGTATGGAGGTGTGGGCCTCGGCCATATAGAAGCGAAACTTAAGGACCTTACTATCCCTTACGTATCGCCCAACGCTAAGAATATCCCTGACAAGTTTAAGGATCCGGACGGGTATTGGACAGGAATATATGCAGGCGCTTTGTGTTTTGTCTCCAATATTAATAGGTTGGAGGAACTTGGTGTTGAGGCGCCGACATCCTGGGCTGATGCACTGAAGCCGGAGTTTGAAGGGCACATCCAAATGGCTAACCCTGCCTCATCAGGCACAGCGTATAACGTGATAGCAACTGTTGTGCAACTATGGGGAGAGGAGAAAGCCTTTGAATACTTAAGGGATCTTCACAAGAATATTTCTCAGTACACGAAGTCAGGTTCCGCCCCAGGCAAGAATGCTGCCATAGGTGAGACTCCTGTAGGTATAGGCTATGCACATGACCAAGTAAAATTGATCAGTGAAGGGTATCCGCTTGTCGTGACCTTCCCGTCAGAAGGCACAGGCTTTGAAGTCGCTTCAATATCGCTGGTAAAAGGCGGTCCAAATCCCGAGCTTGCCAAGAAGCTTGTGGACTGGGCCTTGACTGAGCGTGCAGCGAAAATCTATGCTGCCGAGTGTGTTGTGCCTTTCGTGGACGTGCCGCTTATGAAGGGCGCTATCCCTATATCGCAGGTAAATACGATCGATCAGGACGACGTTTGGGCTGCTGACAACAAAGATCATCTCATAGAGCGTTGGCAGAACGAAATCTATCGCAGGTAACAAGTAATAAAGGACTGGACGGGCCAGTGTTACCAACTGACGCAGGGAAGAGCGCAGCGCTTTTCCCTGCGCCCCGAATCTCGACGTAGAACAGCCATTTCAGCTTTCTAATCTCGACTAATTCCTAGGAAAGGAGTGGCCTAAACGCGCCTTGTGAGAGCACGTATAAGGCCGGCGACTTATGGAGGAGAATCAGTCAAAGAGATTCAATAGGTGGATCGAAGCTAAACACGAATTAGCAATGGTATGCCGGAATCCGATGTTACTGGCTACCATATTGCTGGTTTCCGCACTGCTTATTGTCTTTGTGATATATCCGATATTCCAAGTTATACGGGTCAGCCTTAAGCCTGATGGGGAATTTAGCCTGGACACATATAGGTATCTCCTATCTCAGTGGTGGCTGAGGCAGACATTTGTCAATAGCGTTGTATTAGGGGTTATTGTAGCGACTCTCGGAACCATAGTGGGTTTTACTTTCGCTTATGCCCTCAATCGTGGCGATATTCCATGGAAGAAGTTTTTCCGTCTCATGGCGCAACTGCCGATAATTTCACCTCCTTTTATGTTTTGCTTGTCTGTTATTCTTCTGCTTGGACGGAACGGCATCATTACGAAACAGCTTCTTGGGCTAAAGAACTTTGACATATACGGATTGAAAGGGCTTGTGCTCGTCCAGACCATGGGTATGTTCCCTATAGCATTCATGGTTCTTGACGGTGTCCTGCAGGCGATAAACCCCGATCTTGAGGAAGGCGCCTTAAACCTGGGCGCGTCAAAAGCCAAGGTTTTCTGGACTGTTACAGTGCCTTTGTGTGTTCCCGGGATCGCCAGCAGTTGGCTTCTGGTGTTCGTTACATCGCTCGCAGATTTTGCAAATCCGGTTGTGATCTCAGGGAAATTCGATGTGCTGTCAGTTCAGGCATATTTCCAGTTTACAGGATTGTACAACATGCCAAGGGGATCCGCTGTCGCAATTCTTCTCTTGATCCCGGCTATGCTGGCATTTGTGATTGAGCGCTATTGGGTGAGCAGGAAATCGTATGTTACGGTGACCGGAAAGCCTACAAGTTACAGAATCATAGGGCCTTCAAAGGCCACAAAAGGTGCCTTGCTCGCTGTTTGCGGAGTTGTATCAGGTATCATACTCCTCTTCTACATAACAGTGATTGCCGGCGCCTTTGTGAAGCTGTGGGGCATCAACTGGTCTTTCACCTTGGACCACTTTAGATATGCATGGGATGTAGGCAAGGACAGCGTAAGATCCACTCTGGTGCTTTCTGCGTGGGCGACGCCTATAACCGGACTGCTGGGTATGGTAATCGCTTTCCTTCTTGTAAGGACCCGTTTTCCCGGCAAAAACATCCTTGGCTTTACATCAATGCTTGCTTTTGCGGTTCCCGGGACCGTAGTAGGCATAGGCTATATTCTGGCCTTCAACCAGCCTCCATTGTTGTTGACAGGAACAGCTGCGATTATTGTCCTTTGCTTCATATTTAGAGAGATGCCTGTGGCTATAGAGGCAGGAGTCGCATCCTTGATCCAGATAGACCCGTCCATTGAGGAGGCTTCAACGAATCTGGGAGCGGATACATCGTACACGTTCCGCTGTATTACCATGCCGTTAGTGAGACCTGCACTTATTGCCGGCCTCTCTTATTCGTTCGTGCGAAGCATGACTGCGGTGAGCGCTGTCATTTTCCTGGTATCTGCAAGGTGGAACCACCTTACATCGCTAATCTATGCCCAGACAGAGATAATGCGTCTTGGAGCTGCAAGTGTGTTATCGCTTTTCCTCATCATAATAGTAGTTGTCATATTCGGCCTGATGCGTGTTTTCCTTGGCGAGCCCGTGACGCGTGTAAGGGTTGGGAATTAGGAGGGAATTCTGTTATTATGCCAATTGAACATGCCAGTGTGGTCTTGGACAGACTAGTCAAGGTGTTTGCCGGTAGCGGAAGAGATGTTGTAGCAGTCAATGATGTTACTCTGTCGATTGAACCCGGAGAGCTGGTGACATTGCTTGGACCGTCAGGCTGCGGCAAGACGACCGCCCTCAGGATGGTGGCAGGATTTGAGGCGCCTACATCAGGGAAGGTGTTCATCGGAGGGCGGGACGTAACAAATATCCCTCCGAACTTGAGAAATACGGCTATGGTATTTCAAAGCTATGCGCTGTTTCCCCATATGACGGTAAGGGAGAACATAGGTTACGGTTTGCGCTTCAGAGACATAGCGAGGTCTGACGCCAGGCAGAAAGTTGAGCGCATAATGGAACTCGTAGGCCTCAGCGGGCTCGGAGATAGATCCCCGAATCAGCTCTCAGGCGGGCAACAACAGAGAGTGGCTCTTGCCCGTGCCCTGGTGGTTGAACCCAGAGTGCTGTTATTTGATGAGCCTTTGTCTAACCTTGACGCGAAACTGAGAGAGCAAATGCGAGGGGAAATCCGTCGCATCCAGAAGAGTCTATCCATTACCGCTGTTTATGTGACCCATGACCAGAACGAAGCAATGAGTATTTCTGATAGGGTCGTAGTCATGCGGGATGGGCAAATTGAGCAAGTGGGAACACCGGAAGACATATACGCAAAGCCGTCAACTCGTTTTGTTGCGGATTTTGTGGGGAAAGTCAATTTTGTCCCTGTTTCAATTGTGGAGTCAGGGGAAGAAGAAACAAGTGTTACGATCTTCGGACGACAGATGACAATTCCTAAGGTTTCGTACAACCCGGGCGAGACTCATCTGGCTGTGGTGCGTCCTGAGGAACTGAAGCTCATACCTCCGGATAACGGATTCGTGCACGGAGAAGTTACGTCCCGTACTTACCTGGGTTCAGTGGTTGAGTATGACCTGGCTTTGCCTGGCGGATTGACTCTGATGGCTATTGAGTATAATCCTAAGGCCAGGCCGCCTTTTGAAGTAGGAGATGTAGCAGGCGTCTACTTTGATTTGGATAAGCTGCACCTTCTAAAAGGAGATAAGGCATAAGACTATATGACGGGATATCTTTGGCCTTCCCGGGTACCTGTCTTAGGACTAGGTGACAGAAGGAATCTCCCGTTGCAGAGAGAATTTCTACAGGGGAGGCAGCAGCAGGTGATAAAGACTAAAGGACAAATTGAAGCTGAGATTAGCCAGGCTATCCTGAAGTTTGAGAAGGAACACATCGGGCGTGGACCTGAAGAGATTAGGACCTTCGTTGTCTCTGATATGATAGTAGTCAGGGAACGAGGAGTCTTAACTCCTGCCGAGATCCATTTAGCCACAACGCCTGAAGGGAAGGAACTCATTAAACAGTTTCGCGCCTGCCTTGTGGAGAATTCTCGTATGTTACTAAGTTCTATGGTG